>Ga0114967_10000163_pt1 | contig 54527 bp, 42 predicted proteins | sample M_130628_MF_Meta_FD_92639 | JGI IMG/M metagenome (GOLD analysis project Ga0114967, IMG submission 92639) | Freshwater microbial communities from Lake Montjoie, Canada to study carbon cycling - M_130628_MF_MetaG | ecosystem: Environmental > Aquatic > Freshwater > Lake | place: Lake Montjoie... | reverse complement strand
GGAGTTTGTTCTCACTTTCCCGTTGCTGACGATGACGCTACGTTCACGCGAGACCAATCGGAATGGTTTGGTGCTCTGGTGAAGGTTTTGCGCGAAAAGGAGTTTTTCACCGGCAGTGTACATCTCGCAAATAGCGCTGGTGTGCTTGGCTTTACAGGCCAAGCAAACGATTGGTATCGCGCTGGTCTGGCGCTTTACGGGGTCTCTCCGCTCGCTGAATATCAGTCGTTGCTGCGGCCCGTGATGTGCTGGAAAACACGCGTGATTTTGGTTCGCGATTTTGAGGCTGGTCGTGGCGTTTCTTATGGGCGCACTTTTATAACCCCCAATAAAATGCGGGTAGCCACTCTCGCTGTAGGTTACGCGGACGGGTATCGGCGTCACATGTCCGGACGCAACGCCTGGGTTCTGATTGAAGGTCGGCGCTGTCCTGTGTTAGGACGGGTGACGATGGATCAGATTATGGTCGATGTATCCGACTGTCCGGAAGTCGACGTGGGAGCCGAAGCGGTGCTGCTGGGTTCGCAGGGTAGTGAGGAAATTACGGCCACAGCTTTAGCGGAACTGGCCGGTACAATTGCGTGGGACATTTTTACAGGAATAGGCCGTCGAGTGACACGCCTCTCCGTCGACGTGGGGGCCGACGCCGCAGAGTGCGAATCACCGGCAATGTCAAACTAGAGCTTCGTGCCACCGTCCACTCCACCTTCATCTAGACGTTCGCGACTTCCGGAGCCGCCTCCGCGGCCGCGCCCTTGGCGTGGGCGATTGCTTCGCGTGGCCCTGCTGCTTGGCATGGTAGGGACTTTCATTGGGGCAGCCGTGGGCGGCGTTTACGCACTTTGGGCTGGGCAGTTGGACATGGGAGACGTCCAGCAGATAAGGGAGCGTTCTACGGTGTTTGATCGCGATGGAAAGGCGTACGGAAGGCTTCAGGGCGAAAATCGGCTGGTGGTTCCAATCAAACAAGTCTCGAATTTTTTTGTGAAGGCGCTGCTCGCGCGGGAAGACACTCGCTTTTACAAACACGCGGGGGTCGACCCCATTGGAATTTTGCGGGCGGTGGCGCGTAACTTGGTTTCGCATTCGGCAGCGCAGGGGGCAAGTACGTTGACCCAGCAGTTGGCTCGGAATTCTTATCCGCTTGGGGGAAAGAATTTACATCGTAAAATTTTAGAGGCCTTTGTCGCTTTTCGAATCGAAAAGTATTACTCAAAAGATGAGATTCTTGAGCATTACATGAACCGGATCTATCTCGGTGCCGGGGTGTACGGAATTGAAACGGCAAGTCTTGCGTACTTTAACAAGCACGCGGCTGATCTGAATCTCGGGGAGGCTGCGTTGCTCGCCGGAATTATTAGAGGGCCCTCCCGGTTTTCGCCGGTGACTAATTTTCAAGGCGCCTTGCGCGAGCGCGACACTGTCTTGGAGCGGTTAGTGAAATTGGAAGTTATCCCACAAAAACAAGCGGACGCTGCCAAGGAAGTCCCCATTGTCCTTAATCCACGCAGGAGGCTCACCGTGCAGGAAAATTACGCCATGGATTCGGTGTTGCGCGAGCTGAGCCGCGTTTTGAGCGAGGATCAGCTGAGTGAAAGTGGCCTGCGCATTTACACAACACTGGATCCCGCGCTTCAAGATGTAGCCCAAACGGCGCTTGATGTGCATCTCACTAAAATTGAGTCCCAGCCGAAGTACGCGCATCCCAAGAAGGCAGAATTTACCAAAGAAGCACGTGAAGCGGAGTTGGATCCTGCTTATTTGCAGGGAGCTGTGGTGGTTCTTGATAACAGAACGGGTGGGATTCGGGCACTGGTCGGTGGGCGAGATTATGCGGACAGCCGTTACAACAGAGCATTGCTCTCACAGCGTCCTATCGGATCAACTTTCAAGCCGTTTGTGTATCTCGCCGCGTTCGCTCGAGGCCTGTCACCTGAGGCGAGTATCAGTGACGGGCCGATTCAGCGCGGGGAAGTCCGCAGCGCTCCCAACTGGTCGCCAGGTAATTCCGACGGAACTTTTAAGGGCTCAATGAGTGCCGAAGATGGACTAATTCAATCTCGCAACACGGTGACGGTACGCGTCGGAGAACAGGCGGGATTGGCGGAGGTGGGACGCATTGGTGCGGCTGTTGGCCTAGATAAAATGCCGCAACGTCCCTCAGCGTACCTCGGTGCGTTTGAGGCCTCGTTAATGCGTGTAACCAATGCCTACACAGTTTTTCCCAATGGGGGTCGCCAGCGCGAACCGTTTTTGATTGAACGCGTCGATGACGCCGGTGGTACGACTTTGTACCGAGCGAAGGCGTGGCAACGCAATGTGTTACAGGCTGGTCCTTGCGCGATGGTTACAGGGGTTCTTTCAAAGGTGCTGGATCGGGGAACAGCCGCTACGGCGCGTGCGGCCGGTTTCAAAAAAATTGCTGCGGGAAAAACAGGAACCACGGACGACTACAAGGATGCGTGGTTCGTCGGGTTCACGAGCAGTCTCACCGCGGGTGTGTGGGTCGGCTTCGATAGGCCGCAGCGAACTGTGTCCCAAGGCTACGGTGCGACCATGGCGTTGCCTGTTTGGGTCGAGGTGATGAATGCCGCGCCCGAGTCGCGCTATCCCGCAAGCGCATTGCGCACTTCGGGTGATGGGGGATCCTACCGTCCGCCTGCAGTCGTGCCCGCAACGCCGCAGAACCCATCTTCGCCTCCTCGCGTTGAACCTGTCCAACCTCAAGGGAATCCGCCGCGCGTTGAACCTGTTCTAAAGCCCTTTAAGATGTGAAGTTGAGAAAATCCAATGAGCGACCTTCCGACGACTTCATCCTCTCCAGCAAAGGCAAAGCCTAGTCCCGAGCTCAACACCCGTGCTGCGGGGATTGTCGGCGTAGCGGTGATGTGCAGTCGGTTACTCGGGCTGGCGAGGGAACAAATTCTCGCGGCGCTCTTTGGCGCGGGCATGGCCATGGATGCGTTCAAAGTGGCATTCCGCATTCCGAATCTGTTGCGGGATCTTTTCGCTGAAGGGGCGTTATCCACGGCATTTGTGACGGTCTTTTCCAAAAAGACGACGACGGGCGACGATGCTTCAGCGTGGGCGCTTGCCAACAAAATTGCGACGTTGGCCACTGTGGTGCTCAGCTTCGTTGTGCTCATCGGTGTGCTGCTCGCGCCTTCTTTGGTGGATGTTCTTGCTGGAGGTTTTGCGGAGGAAAAGGCGGCGCTCACGGTTTTGCTGACGCAGATCATGTTTCCGTTTATTTTGTTAGTGTCTCTATCCGCTTTGGTGATGGGGTTGCTGAATGCCAAGGACGTGTTCGGACCTCCTGCGATGGCCTCGAGTTTTTTCAACATCGGTTCGATTCTCGGCGGCGTAGGTTTCGCTTGGTGGATCGACCCGCATTTTGGTCCGAGTTCGCTCATAGGTCTCGCGCTCGGCACGCTCGTAGGCGGCTTAGCGCAGCTCGTCGCTCAGTTCCCCGCACTGCGCAAAGTCGGTTATCGCTTCCGACCCGATTTCCAGTGGCGAGACGAGGGGGTGAAAAATGTTTTAGCGTTAATGCTGCCGGCTGTGATCGCCGCGAGCGCCGTGCAGGTCAACGTGATGATCAATAGCAAGTTTGCGTCCATGATTCCTGGGGACGGTCCGGTGAGTTGGCTCGACAATGCTTTCCGCCTGATGCAATTGCCGCTTGGAATTTTCGGAGTCGCTATAGGCACTGTCACGCTTCCTCTTATCGCCCGACACGCGGCGGCAGGGGATCGCAGCGCATTGCGCAGTACGCTGGCGCGCGGCTTGAGGCTCGGATTTTTACTCACAATCCCGTCCACCCTCGGGCTCATGTTTCTAGCGGATCCGATTATTTCGGTGATCTTTCAGCACGGTCGCTTTGATGCTGAAGCGACGCTGCAAACGGCTTCAGCGCTGCGTTTTTACGCGGTGGGCTTGGCAGCCTATTCGGGGATCAAAGTGCTTGCTCCAGCGTTTTACACGATAGACCGCAGGACGACGCCCATGCTGGTGAGCTTCGCTTCGATCGGTTTGAATCTGTTGCTCAACTGGATGTTTACTTTTCGACTCGGCATGGGCCACCGCGGTCTCGCGCTCTCCACGGGTTGCGTGGCGATCATCAATTTTACCCTGCTCTACGGACTCATGCGCCGCGCAGTGGGTTCGTTGCAGACGCGAAAAATGGTGCTGGGATTTGGCAAGTTGACTCTCGCGGGAGCAGCCCTCGCTGCCGTCTGTTATTGGGGCAACCAGTGGCTCTCGCTCGCTTGGGCCGCGCATGGCACTGCGTATCATCTACTCCAATTGGGAGCTGTGATTACAGTCGCCGCAGTCACATTTTTCACGGTGGCTTGGGCTTTGCGTGTCGAGGAAATGGACGACTTGCTCGGAGTGGTTCGCAAACGAATCGCCCGTCGGAGTGCTACGCTAAAATAGCGCGCACCACTTTGCCGTGGACGTCAGTGAGTCGGTAGCGGCGGCCCGCGAACTTGTAGGTGAGCGCTTCATGATCAATGCCGAGTTGGTTGAGGATCGTCGCCTGTAAATCGTGCACGTGGACGCCATCTTTTTCGACGTTGTAACCTAGCGCATCCGTCTCCCCATAATTGATGCCGCCTTGTATTCCGCCGCCGGCCATCCACATCGAATAACAGCGCGGGTGATGGTCTCGTCCGAAGTTCGAACTCAACTTGCCCTGACAGTAGTTGGTCCGCCCGAACTCGCCTCCCCATACGACTAGCGTGTCGTCTAACATTCCGCGTTGCTTGAGGTCGATGAGCAACGCCGCGCACGCTCGGTCGGTTTCTTTGCACAACTTCGGTAGCGCCCCAGGCAATCCTCCGTGGTGATCCCAATCCTGATGGTACAACTGGATGAATCGCACTCCTTTTTCTGCGAGTCGCCGAGCCTGTAGACAGTTCGCGGCAAAGGTGCCCGGCTTGCGCGCATCCTCTCCATATAACGCGAAAGTAGCGTCATTCTCCGAGGTGAGATCCGTGACCTCAGGGATGCTGCTTTGCATACGAAACGCCATCTCATAATTGGAAATGCGCGCTTGGATACTCGGGTCAGGACCGGACGTTTCCTGCTCATGAGTATGGAGTTGTGCCAGGCGCTCGAGCATCATGTGGCGGCTGTCGCTGGAGATCCCCGGAGGATTGTTCAAATAAAGTACTGGGTCCTTCGCTGGTCGGAATTGCAGCCCCTGATATTCAGCGGGAAGAAAACCTGTGCCCCACAAATGCGCGCCAAGCGGCTGGCCACCCTTGTCTTTGGTGATGAGGACGACGAATCCGGGGAGGTTGCTATTCTCGCTGCCAAGCCCATAGCTGAGCCATGCGCCCATGCTCGGGCGTCCGGGAATCTGCGAGCCGGTTTGAATGAACGTCACGCCCGGCCCGTGGTTGATGGACTCGGTGAACATCGAGCGGATGACGCACAAATCGGCTGCCACCTTAGCTGTGTTTGGAAGTAGTTCGCTGATCCAAGTTCCACTTGGGCCGTGTTGGTTGAACTTGAAGGGCGACCCGACCATCGGGATAGAAGCCTGGTTGCCCGACATGCCGGTGAGCCGCTGACCGCCTCGCACGGAATCCGGTAATTGCTCTCCGTGATGTTTGACCAAGTCAGGTTTGTAATCGAACAAGTCCAGCTGTGAGGGGCCGCCCGACATAAACAGGTAGATGACGCGCTTGGCCTTGGGCGCGAAATGTGGCTCGCGCGGCGCCGCCTCAACGGTTGCCTGCGCCTTTGCGTTGCCCAACATTTCTGCGAGCGCAACGCCTCCCAAGCCAATGCCGCATTGGTTCAAAAAGTGCCGACGCGGCAACAGTGAATTGAAGGATGAAAGAGTCTGGGATGACATGGCTACTGTTTAACTATGGAACCATCGTGGTTGAATAATGCCTGCGCAAGTACCGTAGCAGCGGCAGCTTCTGGTGCGGGGATCGATGCGTCTACCGGGGTCTGTCCGACCTTCAAAAGAGCGACGGCCTCATTTGAGTTGGCGTGAAAATGTTCCAGTTGTTCCTTGTAAAGATTCGATACGATTTCGATTTCCTGAGCATCTGGAAAGCGGCTGAGGCAGGTGAGGAATGCGTCTTGAACCATGGCGTTAACTTGGCCTGCGTGCGTTTTATAGAGACGTTCTCCAAGCACTCTGGCGGCCTCCACATATTGCGGTCCGTTGAGCAGCACTAGCGCTTGCAGGGGCGTGTTCGTGCGTTCGCGTCTCGCAGAACACACCGCTCGGCGTGCCGCATCAAACGCCATCATCGCCGGAGGAGGGGACGTACGACGCCATTGCGTATAGAGACTGCGACGATGGCTGCCTTCCCCTTGATCTGCCTGTTTTGGTCGAAAAGCTTCGACCGTTTCATACGGATTAACCGGAGCACCTCCGAGTTTTGAACTAAGTAAGCCACTGGCGCAGAGAAATGTATCGCGAACCGCTTCGGCGGAAAGGCGGAAGCGAGGGCCGCGCGCGAGCTGAACATTGTCCGGATCGTCAGCCAAGAGCTCCGAGGGTGCAGTGGAAGCCTGTCTGTAAGTGGAGGAGAGAACGATGTTTTTGAGGAGCGCTTTAGTGTCCCAGCCGTTTCGAATAAACTCGTTTGCGAGCCAATCGAGTACCTCTTGGTATTCCGGCTGTGCGCCTTGACTGCCGAAGTCCTCGGCGGTTCGCACCAAGCCTCTGCCGAAAAAACTCTGCCAGAAACGGTTCACTGTCACTCGCGCCAGGAGAGGATGATTTGGTGCTGTGAGCCACTGCGCGAGCCCTAGGCGGTTGGCCGGCGCGCCGGTGGGGAAGCTGGGCAGCGAGGCGGGGGTTCCCGCGAACACTTCCTCCTTGCGCTGGTCGTATTGGCCACGGCTGAGGACAAACGCTTTCTTAGGCTGAGGCGTTTCCCGCATGATCATGATTTCCGGCTGCGTTTCGAGTAGCTTGTAGAGTTCAGCGCGGGCCGTCTTAAGTGATTGTTGCGCGGCCAACCATTCCGGATGGTTCGCCAGATAGGTCTCCGTAAGACGCATTTTCTCGTCCGCAGCAAGCTGCTCTATCGGTTTAATCCAAACTAATTGAGCACTCTTAAATTCATGGAGTGCAGCTACTTCCAGTGGAGCAAGCTGACGATCGAACACGCGAACCTCCTCCACAAGCCCGTCTTTGAAACCGCGGTCCCGCATGCGCTCTCCTATCGTGATGTTGTCGCGGCCTGGGGTAATCTCGCGGGAGAGGTTATCCTTTAAAACTTCCGTCTGAGCGCGCTGGCCATTGACGTAAATGGCCATTCCTCCCGCTGTTCCAGATCCATCGGAAGTCACGCTAACGTGCGTCCATTCGCCGGTGGGAATGGGCATCGAGGCGCGGATGGATGCTGCGTCCCCCGGCCAAAAACGGACGAGGGACCACTTTAATTTACCATCCTCCAAAAGTAACTCGAGACCGCGGCTAGCAGCGTCAGTCCACGCTTTCGAGCGGTGGAGGATCACTGCGCGCTCTTTAATATCTGGCGTTTGTAGCCAGAGCGAAATCGTAAATGGGTCGACTCGATTGAAGTTCCCGACGGGAAGATTGAGTGCCTCGTCGCCGGAAAGGTGGACGGCCATTCCAGAGCGTCCGGGCTGCAGAGTATTTGCGCCCGTGATACTCAGGGGCTTCGCTGGGTCGGTCAGGTTCGGGATTTTGTTGGCGGCGGCAGCCTGAAAGTCGAAGCGTGCCAATTCCCCAGAGATGTTGAATTCGCCGCCCCGTTGTTTCAACCAAGCCTCAAAGGTAGAGCTCAGAGCTTTTTGGACATTCGGTAAATCCGACTCGAGTGAGGCAATCTTGGCCTCCAGTTTTTTGATTTCAATTTGTGCTGTAGCGGGCGTCAGGCGGATCGCCGGCGTAGGAGCATCATTCGTGAAGAACGAGTAGAGGCCTGCCTCGTCAATGTCATCGAAGAAGGCGAACATCTGGTAGAACTCCTTCTGGGCGATCGGATCAAATTTATGATCGTGGCACTTTGCGCACTCAAAAGTGAGCCCCAAAAAAGCTGTCGCGAACGTCTGCACGCGGTCTGCAACATACTCAACCCGGTACTCTTCTTCTACTGAACCTCCTTCAGATTCCTGCTGATGCAACCGGTTGAATGCGGTCGCAATCAGCTGCTCTTCGGTCGCGTTTGGGAGGAGGTCACCGGCTAATTGCCATGTGACGAATTCGTTGAAAGGCAGGTTGCGATTAAAAGCGTTCACTACCCAGTCGCGCCACGGCCAGACTGCGCGGTCCTTGTCCACTTGGAAGCCGTAGCTGTCCGCGTAACGCGCAACGTCGAGCCAGTCCGTGGCCATGCGTTCGCCAAAAGCCTTAGAGGCTAGGAGGCGGTCCACAGCGCGTTCGTAAGCATTCGGTGCCGAGTCTTTGAGGAAGGCGCGTACTTCATCGGCCGTAGGTGGCAAGCCGGTGATATCTAGGCTAACCCTGCGCAGTAGCGCCTCTGGCCGCGCCTCGGGCCTGGGGCTGAGACCACGCGTGGCAAGTTTTGCGAACACGAGACGGTCAATGTCATTGTGGACTTTGATTTCAGCGGCAAGCTTGGGGAGGGGCGGCAGCGTGACGGGCTGCAACGGGATAAAGGACCATAAGGGTTGGTATGGAGCGCCTTCAGCAACCCACTGTTTGAGTGTCGCGATTTCCTTGGGCGTGAGTTTAGTCATCTTCGCCTCTGGGGGCGGCATGACTTCGTCGGCGTCGTGACTTTCAATACGGGCGACTAACTGACTGGCGGCAGGGTCGCCCGGCTTGATGGGAATTTCACCACTTTTTGCGATCTTTAGCGCAGAGTCTCGGTCATCGAGACGCAGTCCCGCTTTGCGATGACCACTGTCCGGGCCGTGGCAACCGAAGCATTTGTCTGAAAGAATTGGCCGCACATCGCGGTTAAACTGTAGCGAGGTGGCCTCCTTGGCGAAAAGTGTGCCACTCAGAAGAAAGAGCAGTACGAGGTGAACAAAAGCGGGGCGCATATCTGGGGAAGATTATCGGCTTGGAGAAATTTTGTTAGGGTGATCACTGGAGTGTCGTCCCAAGCTGCGGACAATTCTGTAGGCAGTGTGTGGCATTTCTATGGTGGCGGTTTATTCTTTGTGAGGAAATGATTTCCAGTCCTTTGTCCCTTAAGAATTGCTGACGATAAATTTTGCCATGAAGTTGTACCTCAAACTTTTGCTCCCTTTGGTGATAGGTGCTTTTATGCCTCTTGATGTTGCGTGGGGCTGGAGTCAGCCGCACTTGGCAATCACGAGGGCGGCGCTAGAGGTGCTCCCTGCTTGGCAGCAGAAAGTTTTGGGTGAGGAAATGGCGAGGCTCGCGGATGACTACTGCTTAATCCCTGACCACGTTTTCACGGATCCAGAAAATGCGAAGTTCGCGATGATGGAAGATAAGCCTAAAGAGAAGTATCTTCTCAATCTTCATCTTCCCGCGCAACAGGTTGAGGATCTTCAGACGATCCGTTATTTCATGGGAAAAGCAGTGGCATCGCTTCAGGCGCAAAACATCAAAGATGGGGCGCGTTACATGGGTACAATCTGCCACCAGATTGAGGACTATGGTAGTCCTTCGCACACGATGCCCGGGGATAATATGTTTACGCTATTGTCGCAGTTCCTTCCCCCTAGCGAGGCGATGCGTGACCAGTTGCTTCATGGTCCGGTGGAAAGCGGAAGCCTGGTCGTTGGGATTAGGGATTACAAACCCGCTCTGCTGGGCAGCACGGTGGACGAGGCTGCCTGGCGGCTAATGCACCGTATCCACGAGGGAATTATCAACGCGCGGAGTACCACTATTCCTATCATCCAAGCGCTTTACGTTGAGGATTCCAAAACGGTTGAAGTCCACCAAATGAAGGCCGCAACATTCGACGCCACCGTGGTCGCTGACGCGCTTTACACGATGCTTTATCTCGGGAGTCGTTCGTCGGCGGAGTTGGAGAAATCCGTCGAGGGAGCCGCACTAAAGCAAACGTCCATTGGCACGTTTTTCCCACTGGAGGCAGCGAGTTTATATTTCCCACAAACGCAGTTTTTCAGTTCTCCACATTGGGGCCATGCTCGTAGTGGAGTGGTTCTTGCTGAGGGAAAACGGGCGATGCCTCTTAAGTTGCAAGTCAATGAGGAAGGATCTCTTAAGGAGCGGGAGTTTTCCAACGGAATTAGTGCAGGGATGGGGCGTTCGCTCACATTTTTGCTACCCCAAGGCGTGTATTCCCGCTTTAAAGTCTTGGCGGGTTTGCACCCTGAACTTGGTGCGCTGGGTAAGGTCGAATTTACCGTCAGCGGAGATGGGAAGATTTTGGGGTCGGCCGTTGTCAGTGGCACAGACCCTGCCCATATTTTCGAGTGCGACCTCAGCGGCATTTCGCAGTTGCAACTAAGTCTGAGTTCGAAAGGCGGAGAGTCTAAAAGTAATTACGCGATTTGGGCAGACCCTATCCTTTTGAAGCGGTGATGTTTAAAGTGTGGAGATTAGGGGTAAGTTTGAAGCACGATTCTCAGGACAGTCCGCCTCGTAACAAAAATGTAGCCGGCTCAGTTCCCTCGTACCTCACATCGCATACGGCGAGGGTGTTGATATTGGCGTTTGCGATGAAGCGGATTTTTTGATCGGGGATGAGCGCGGCTTCCGTGCGTTCGGTGATGGCTGCCTCCTCCGCTGTTTGGCCAGGCGCTGAAGCGTCTTTTGCGGCGGTCTCTGCGGTAGGAAGCGGCGTAAGGTGCTACGTCGCGCTTGCTGCGCTTAGGAGGCGTTGTAGGTCGTCGAAACAGATTTGCGACCAGGTCTCCATTTCATCTCGCAAAGTGGCGAGTTTGGTCTGGTCTAAAAACTCGAGCTCCGTAATGACAGCCTCACCACACTCTACGGCATCAGTCTCGCACTCAAAGATGTGCACCACGCCGATGTGCACGCGGCCGACTTCGCTCGAGTCGTCGTTCAAAAGCGCCACAGCCCGCTGTTTGTACGCTGTGCCGAGGCGCAACTCCTCACCGATCTCCCGCTGTAAAGCGCGGTTATAGGCGGCAAGATCAAAGGTTGCCCCCGCAGAATCCGTGTCGTTCATGTGGCCGCCTATGCCGATGGAGCGTTTGGTGGCCAGACGTTTTTCTCCGCCTTTCCCACAACGGACGTAGGAGAGAATGCGTCCTTGATGGGTGAAGATTGCGTACGGAATGATCTGCTTGAAGTTTGGATCCAACTCAGCCGCAGGGCGTGGCATAAAGCGCGGTGTGGGTGGCGTAAGGAAAGCGTGCAGGTAGTGCTCCACATCAAAGTGAAGACCAGAAAAAGCGCCGAGTCGGTCGAATTCGGAGCGCGGCACGACGAGGATCATTTCATCAGACATGGTCTTAAATTTCTCTGGAGAGAGAGTGTGTGTCGAGTCCGTCGAGCGGGAGAGTTTTCGGTTCGGATTGAGTTTGAGGAGTGGCGCGCCAAGAGACTGGCAGTGGCGGCGCATTTAGACCTATGTTCAGCGACATGGAACTTTCTCCCGAGCACAAACTGGCTGGAATCCTGACCCCGCTTTTTGCGTTACGGGGTGCCAATGATTTGGGAGTGGGGGACGTAGCGGCTTTACGGGAATTGGTGGATTGGGCTGCGGATGCCGGTTTGGGAGTGGTACAGCTTCTTCCAGTGAACGAAACGGGCAACGACCACTCGCCGTATAATGCGATTTCGTCCGTGGCGTTGGATCCGTTAACCATCGAGTTGACTCCGATCGCAGTGCCTGAGTTGGAACAGGAATGGATAGGGGAGGAGGTCGCGCGGTTTTTCCCGGAAGGAATTACGGATGGTCCGGTGGAGTACACAAAGGTGAAGCCGCTCAAACGGGCGCTTTTGAGGCGGGCTTTCGAGGTGTTTCGCTCAAGAACTGGCACGGCTCGTACCACAAGGGGCAAGGCGTTCCGGCAATGGGTGGCTTTGCAAAAAGATTGGCTCGAGGATTTTGCGCTGTTTCGGGTTTTGATGGAGGAGCACGGGACTGAGCGCTGGGACCAGTGGCCGACGGAGCATCGCACGAAGAACAGTGCTTGTGAATGGTTGCAAGGGATGCCTGCCAAGGTGCAGAAATCTCTCGAAATGCGCCAGATGGAGGTGATGTATATCCAGTGGTTGGCGTGGACTCAGTGGGCGCAGGTGCGCGAATACGCTCAGCAAAGGAAAGTGGCGCTCATGGGGGATATTCCTTTTGGGGTGAGTCTTTATAGCGCTGATTTTTTTGGCAGGCCGGAGATTTTCGATTCGCACTGGAGCGGTGGCGCACCGCCTGAGCCGGCGTTTCAAAGCGATCGGTTCACTGCGCGTTGGGGGCAGAACTGGGGCGTGCCGCTTTATCATTGGGATGTGTTGAAGGAGAGCCACTTGGACTGGTGGCGTCAGCGGGTGCGTAAGGTTCGGGAGGTGTTTCACCTTTTCCGAATCGATCATGTGCTTGGTTTCTACCGCATCTTCGGTTTTCCGTGGCGTCCCTCTCGAAATGAGGAGTTTGCCACGCTAACCGATGGGCAAGCCAAGTCTCTGACCGGTGGTGATTTGCCAAGGTTTCACGTGCATCCGGACGACTCGGATGAACATAAGTGGGCCAATCGTCAGCATGGGGAGGAGTTGCTGAGTATTCTCCTCCAGGAAACGGGGCGCTACCGCCTAATTGGAGAAGACTTGGGAACGGTGCCAGACTATGTGCGTCCGAGTTTGGAATCATTGCAAATAGCCGGTTTCAAGGTGCCTATGTGGGAAAAGGAATGGGATACGCGGCTGATTTCGGGAAAGCAGTATGGGCGTCTTTCCGTCGCGACTTATGCGACTCACGATCATGAGCCGCTTCGCACGATGTGGAACCGCTGGATGCAGATCATCGCGGATGGCGAATCGGGGCGTCGTGAGGACGCCGACCGTCGGGACGGAGCGTGGTGGGAAGTGCGGCGTTTGGCGACTTGGGCGGGGTTTGAAGTGCCTTGTATTACGCGATTTCAGGATGTGCACGAGGCGTTGTTGCGAGGCCTTCTCGCTTGTGAGTCGTGGATCGCCATTTTTATGGTGACGGATCTCTTCGGAACGACGCAGCGGTTCAACGTGCCGGGTGCTGTCGCGGATTCGAACTGGAGCGAACGCATTGGCCTTCCCGTGCGGGAGTGGTCGAGGGATGCGTTTCTGGCGGGTTTGGTGGAGCGGCTGCGCCCAGTTTTCAGGAAGCGCTAGCCTTACGGGCTTTGCTAGGAACGAAGACGAAGATCTTTCCTCGTAGGCGAACAGCTAGTGTTGCAGGTGTACCGCGGGGGACAGACACTTTCTGGCCTCTTTTTCCGGCCGCTTAAAATTTCAGGCAAAAGGAGTTCCGAAAGGCATTCTGATACGGACTTGCTACCACTTAATTTTTTCTACGCGCCTCCGTGTGAGACTGTCTTCTTTCGCCTGCTTTCCCTTGCCAGAAAGCTGGAATGCTGGAAAGTTGGATGCATGAAAACGACGCTGGATTTGCCCGAAGACCTCGTGCGTGAGATGAAATTGCGTGCCGTTCTCGAAGGCCGTAAACTCAGGGAAGTGGCTACCGAGATTTTTCGGCGCGGCCTGGCTCAGCCGAGTCTGCAAACTGCGGTCCCAACTCAACCGGGCTTGATTCAAAACCGAGTCAAACTGCCGTTGATCCAGGGCCTGCCAGGTACGCCCAAATTCAACCTCACTCCGGAGGACATCGATCAGATTCTCTCGGAGCAAGAAATGAAGAGGTTCAATGAAGCTTGCGGACATTAACATTTGGGTGGCTCTGGCAATTCTTGAGCATTCCCACCATGAGCAGGCGGTGCGCTGGTTCGATACGATTACAACGCCCGCTTCCGTCGCCTTTTGCCGCACAACCCAACAGGGGCTCCTGCGGTTGCTGTCCAATAAGGTCATGATGGCGGGATACCGTTTGCCGATGGTCACAAATGCGGGGGCTTGGGAAATCTATGAGTCATTTCTGGCCGATGACCGCGTCACGTTTCTGGAGGAACCCGCCGATTTCGTTCCAATTTGGCGGAAATTAGGAGCCCGAAACATGGCGTCGACGAAGATGTGGACGGATGCTTACCTGGCAGCGTTCGCGCTGGTTGGCGGGTTGGAGTTGGTGACTTTTGACCGCGATTTTCGATTTTACGAACCCCTCGGACTCGATTTGAGGCTTCTCTAAGATGCATGAGCCTCGGTCCTTCTGGAGTCTCGGAGAAAGGAATGGTCGCAGTGGGACGTATCTGAGGCGGAAGGGTGTTTACCAAAGTGCCTGTCCCTGGCGTCGTAGGTAGCATCAAGTGCCTATCCATCAGACTTAGTGGATTTTGTGATCAATCCCCAACAGGAAATCCTGCCTGTGGAGGTCAAGGACGGGAAAGCCGGGACGTCACGCTCGGTGGTTCAATTTCCGCGCGAGAAAGGAAGCCGACACGCGGTGCCCTTTCAAACTGGGCCGCCGGGCTCTTTGTTAACCCTCATTTAATTGGTTACCCGGCAAGGATTTGAACCTTGACTAAGGGCGTCAAAGGCCCCTGTGCTACCGTTACACCACCGAGTAATTCCTGCGAAGGAGCAGGGCGGGAATACAACCACTTTATCGCTTTGCTGCAAACGGAAATCTTCTCCCCCCTTTCAGAAAGTTTGCGCCTCAAAGCAAAACCGTCTCTGGGAGTCCCTCGAGGGGGTAGGTCGGTTTGGTAAAGACTCCGGCCGCTTTTGCAGGCGCATCAGGACAAAATGTGGCCTCCATTGAGTGGGTTGTAGCGTGCACACTACTTTTCCGACGGATTCTGACAGGAAAAGCCCTAGGAATTCATTCTCCGACGTTCCAATTCACTGGATCACTGGACAACTCCGTTTCCCTGTCCGAGAATGTGCGCAGAAACGTAGATTGAGTATGCAACTAACTGAAGAGCAGAAAACCAAAGTGGCTGAGTGGATCGCAAACGGCATGCGGCTCTCGGAAATTCAAGAGCGTTTGGGCACAGAATGGGATGTTCGAATGACTTATATGGAGGCTCGCATGTTGGTGGACGACCTCAAGTTGCTACCAAAGGATCCTGTGGAACCGGTGGTTATCAAGCCAGTGGAAGACGTTGCGCCAGAGGTTGTCGCGGATCCCTCGCTAGCAGAGCATGCCCCAGGAACTCCGGGCCCGGTATCCGTTTCCTCCGATACGCTTGCCCGCCCGGGCTCCATAGCCAGCGGGAAGGTGAACTTTTCCGACGGCCAGCAGGTGGCGTGGTTCTTAGATCAAATGGGGCAAATGCGTATGGTGCCACCGACCCCAGGATACAAGCCGCCGCAGGAGGATATGGAGCAGGTCAATCAACTCATGGAGCGGGAATTCCAACGCTTGGGCTTCTAGCCTCAGTACGGCGAAGCGATCTTGAAAATGTCGCCATTTTCGTTTATGAACGTCAGGTTTCGCGAAAGGGTCATTCAGATTTTAGTGGGTCTTGCCTTGGTGCTTGCGAGTGGGTGGTATTTGTGGAGTGACACGATTAAGCCTCTCGTGGACAAAAAAATAACGGCTGATTCTGTAGGGGACTCGGTGAAGCTCGGGGTGCATTATTTGGCGCTTCAAGCGCATGCGGAAGAGATGGCAAAAAAGCGTGAGGCGTTGTTAGAGGAAGAGCGCAAACGTCGTGCGGAGGCGCTGAAGACAGATTCGGCGCTGGGAAAGCCGGTCGAACCTTAGAATATGAGGATTGGGGAGGGAGAGTGGGGGAGTGGAGAAGGTGAATTTTGAATTTATTTCAAAAAGTTTGAGGGGTAGCCCTGCGGATGGCGGACCCCTGCTGGTAGGTTCTGAAAAGCCCTCATAGTGAACCTACCCTTTGACCCGGGTTGGGTTGCTGGAGTGTCGTTTTGCGCCCTTCAGGACGCGGAATTGCAGTGATCGTTCCGGAAACGTCGCGGGCACTTTTGGCTGATTCGTTAAACGATCAGCGGAAAAAGGAGCCGTCGCGGCCTTCCATGCAGTGGTCAGTTTCCCAACCACCCACATGAAAAAGAAGAAATACCAGCAGCCCACCGACGTCAGCAAAGATCATTTTACAGCGCAACTTGCGCTGCCATTCGAGGCGGAACCTTCAGCGATGCAATTAGAGGAGTGCGAGTTTGAGCTTCAGGATATGGAGCAACACTCAAGGTTCAGTGGCTTCTATGATGAGAAGCCTGAGCGGGTAAAGGGGTTCAATGGTGAAGTCGGGTCGTGGGACGGGGTGGCTCTTTATCTCAAAGATGTGGGGTGCTACAAACGTCTTAGTCAGTTGGAAGAGTTTGAGTTAGCGCGCAGAGTTCGAGTGGAAGCGACCGCGCCGAACATGGGGGTGACTGCGCGTAACGAGATGATTGAGGCGAATCTGCGGCTGGTGGTTGCCGTGGCTAAAAAGTATTTGCACAGAGGTCTGTCGCTTCTGGACCTGATTCAGGAGGGTAACATTGCTCTAATGAAGGCGGTTGGCGCGTTCAACCCTGCGCAAGGAACCCGTTTTTCCACCTACGCCATGTGGGTGCTTCGTTCTGCGATGCAGCGGGCCCTTCAAAACCACGGCCGCCAAATCCGCCTGCCTGTGTATATGCACGAGAACCTTTCTAAACTCAATCGAGTCAATCGCGAATTGCTTGCGGAGTGCGCACAGGCAGCCCCACCCAAGAAGTTGGCGGAGCATTTGGGTAAGACGGAAGGGGAGGTGCTCGAACTCATTCGATTGCAGCAGCCGTTGCTCTCCATTCACCAACCTTTGGGGGGAAGCGCTGATGGAGGAGGCACTTTGGAAGAGGTTTTGGTGGATGAGGAGGCGTGGAGTCCCGGAAATTGGAGTGCGATTTGCGAACTACGCTCTCGCTTGGAGGAAAGTTTCGGGGAATTGAGTGAGTGCGAGCAAAGCATTCTCAGGCATCGTTTTGGAATTGAGACGGGCGAGTTTATGGAGGTGGCTGAGGTGGCCCTCGTGTTGAACTTGAGCCGCCGGACGGTCTCGGATTTGGAACGACAGGCGCTCGGAAAAATTCGTGCGAGTAGGGAGTTTTCCGTAGCGGCGTGATTTGGGCTGCTGGGGCGCGGCCGCTGGGAGACGGCGGCCGCGTCTGTTGTGCGTGAGGTGCTTAGCGCTTCACCGAGGTGAGCACTTCGACTTGGAGGCGCTTGATGGCGTCGGCGGCCAGTTCGCTTTTGGGGTAAAGCCGTTGTGCAGTCAGATACCAAGCGAGACTGCTGGGGGCTTGGGCGCGAGTTTCATGTTCCTGAGCCCGTCGCACGATGCGTACGAAGTCGGCTGCCTTAGTGGTGTAAAGGGCGTGCGCTTGGCTAAGGTTGAGGTCGCCTGGGAAACGTTTGCCCGCTTGTTCCACCGCTTCCCAAGCGCCTGCTGGATTGCCTTGGCGGTCCATTTCCCGGGCTGCCATGAGGGAGCCTTCGATGGTCTTGAATTCGTCTAAAATAGCCTTCAACTGCGCTTGTTTTTCGGGCGTCGCAGTCTGGACGGCGGCTAAAAAACGACCCGGATCTTCAGCAATCCTACGGGTGTTTTTTTGCGCGATAAGCTGATCCATTTCTTGTAAGGCCTGCGCACCCGCATCACCGGCTTGGAATGATTTGGACGCAACTTCCGCGAGTTCTGGGTTGTTTGGCCAAATAGAGGCCGCGTCGTTGAGCGCTTTTTCAAAGCCCTCCCTATCGCCGGAAATCGCCGCATTACGCGCTTTGGACAGCATCAGGCGCGCGGTATTGCGGGTGGTTTCGATGAGCGAGCGGTACTTGGACGAGTCGAAGTCTGGGGCGATTTTCTGGAGGCCATCTGGGCCCTCAAGCGTTTGGAGGGCGGTGCCATAGTCACGGACTTCCAGAGCTGATTTAAGCTTCTCCGATTTCTGTAAAAAATTGAGCACCTTGCGTTTGCGTTCAAAAGGAACAGTACGAATCTCCGGCATGAACTCTCCGATGATTAAGGCGTCGCGCAGCCGTTCAGACGCGGAGCGCAGTTCGCCCATTTCGTAAAGTTTATGAAAGGCTTGGACGCTGGTTTTTGTGTCGTGCATCGCCTCGTTGGCGAGGGAATCGATGGTGGAAACCGTGGGCGGCATTCCCGAGGCTTTGAAAGGATTCTGAGTGGCGTCTGGGAGGTTCAGTTTCGAGTCTCCATCGCTGAAAAGCACGCGGTAGAAGCGCGTTCCAATGATGACGTGGTGGAACCTGCGTTGAATGAAAAACTGTAGTAACAACCCTTGGAATTGAATCTTGGCCTGCAATTCGGACAAGTCGCTTTTGACGTTGTTGGCTTGGATGCGCGCTGCACCTTCGGTCAGCGACTCCAAACGCCCTGCCTGAGTGATGGCCGAGCCTGATTGAGACGCGTTGCTGGCCCTCAGACCGCCCGCATCAGCGGAGGCGCTGGTTGCCATGTTACGGCGGGTGCGCGCGCGTTCTTCCTCCAAAATGACGTTAGCTTGTGCGAGTTGGCCTTGGTTGCGCTTGGATTGCCACACGCTGTAGATGGCGTTGGAGAGGGTGTCGCACAGGCGGCTGTCCCCCGCGAACCCGGAAGCTCGAGCCAGTAAACGGTACGCCTCGGTGACGGTTTGCGGCTTGAGCACGTTGGGATCCAGCAGGGCGATGATCTCGTTGAGAATTTGACGGTGGGCGGCTTCCTGTGTGCTTGTTTCCTCGGGTGTGGCTAGGAACTTTTCAAAGCGCGCCTTGAACAGCAGATTATTTTCAACCGCCCAAGTTTGTCCGTTGAACCGGAGCAATCCGCCTGAGGGGTCGAGTCCGGGGAATTGATTGTTGAAGTTAGCCCCGGGGGAGGCGGTTGCGGGGTCCTGCGACGGGAGAGCGGGGGCGGCGGCGGGATTTTGAGAAAGGGCGGTTGCGGGCAGCAGTGCGGCCAGCAGCAGGAGGGAGCGGGAGGCGGGAAGCGTCATTGGGGCGTGGTGCATAAGTCGCAACTTGTGCCTCAATTTTAACGTGCAGCTTCCGGAACTAACTGGCTTTTGAGGCGCTTCACGGCCTCTTCTGCCAAGTCGCTTTTTGGGTAAAGCCGCTGCGCCTTCAAATACCACGCGAGGCTTGGGGCGAGTTCCGTACGTTTTTCACGTTCCTGAGCCGTTTGAACGGTGCGCACGAAGTCGGCGGCTTTGGTCGTGTACAACGCCCTCGCTTGATTGAGTTGAAGGTCGTCTGGAAACTTTTGCGCGGTACGATCCACGGACTCCCATGCACCAGCTGGATTACCCTGACGATCCATTTCCTGAGCGGCCATCAAGGCGGCTTCTACGGACTTAAAGTCCTCCAGAATTTTCTTCAAAGATGCCTGTTTTTCGGGAGGCGCGGTCTGTGTCGCGGCTAGGAAGCGGCCGGCTTCTTCTGCAATGCGGCGGAGGTTTTTTTGGGCAATAAGCTGGTCGAGTTCGATGAGGGTTTGGGCCATTTGATCGCCTTGAGCGAAGGCTTTGGCGGCCACTTCTGCGAGTTCGGGATTATTGGGCCAGATGGCGGCTGCTTCTTTCAAGGTGGTTTCAAAGCCGGGTTTGTCGCCGGAAATGGAGGCGTTGCGTGCCTTGGCGAGCAGGAGTCGGGCAGCGTTGCGCGCGGTTTCAATCAGGGCAACGGGTTTTGTGGCGTCGAAGTCCGGGGCGGTGAGGCGCAGGCCCTGAGGGCCGTTGATTAACTCAGAAGCAAGCGTGTAATCTTTGACCTCTAAAGCAGAGAGCAGTTGGTTTGTTTTTTGGACAAACGCGAGCACTTTGCGCTTCCTCTCGAAGGGTAACGTGCGGACTTCGGGCAAAAACTCGCCCACCAGTAACGCGTCGCGGAGTCGTTCACTTGCGGAGCGTATTTCGCCAATTTCAAGCAGTTTGTGAAAGGCCTGTACGCCAGTTTGAACTTCCCTGATCGCCTCGTTGCAAAGGGATTCCAGGGTGGCGATTGTCATCGGCAAGCCGCTTCCCTTGCTGAACGGGTTTTGGGAGGATTCCGGTAGATTGAGCCGGGAATCACCGTCGCCAAAAAGGGCGCGGTAAAAACGCGCCCCGATGATGACGTGATGGAAGCGGCGCTGCATGAAGAGTTGCACCAACAGCGACTGGTATTCGATCTTGGACTGCATTTCGCTCACCCCGCCCTTGAGGCTGTTGGCCTTCAACTGGACTGAGTTTTCCACGAGTTTTTCCGCATAACCAGCGATGCGAATACCGTTGGCACTTTGAGCAGCTAAAGTGCTTTGAGCCGATTGGGAGCCTTTGCCGGCGGCATCTGTTCCGTCAGAGGCTCCTGGCAGGGATGGATTTCCTCCGGGGAACTGCAATTGGGCCGTGGTTGAGTTTGTGGAGTTTCCGGAGCCGCCACTGGTAGGCGCGCCCGACGGGTTGCTTGATTTGTTAGAGAGCGTCAGGCTACTGGGGGAGGCGTTCGCCGACGGTGGGGGCGGTGTTGCCTGAGGCGCAGGCCCGGGGGGAGCGGGTGCATTACCGCCCTTGCCGACCTTTCCATCGGGAACTCTTTGAAATTCCTCCGCAGACGCGCGAACGGCCATATTGCGGCGGAGTCGTGCGTTTTCATCCTCCAAGATGTGATTGGCCTCCTCCATTTTGGCCTGATTGCGTTTTGCGCCCCAAACCGAGTAAATGGCGTTCGCTAGAGTGTCGGACAGCCGACTGTCCCCAGGATAACCAGCCGCTCTCGCGAGGAGGCGGTAGGCGTCGGTGAGGGTCTGGGGCTTGAGATTGTTGGGATCAAGCAGCGTGATAATCCGGTTTAGCGTTTCGCGGTGGGCGCTCTCTTGCTCCCCGTTTTCCTCTGGCGTGTTGAGATATTTTTCAAAGCGTGCCCGAAAAATGGCGTTGTTTTGAATATCCCAAGTTTGTCCATTAAAGCGCAGTAGGCCGCCGGCCGGATCGAGCATGGGCAAGCGGTTGTCAAAAAGGGCCCCAGGCGCGTTGGACGCGGGATCTGCACCGGATGCTTGCGGAGTGGTGGCGCCGGGTTGAAGGATCGGAGGTGGAGGCGGCGCAGTAGGCGGTGCGGGTGCTTGCGCATGAGCGGGAAAGGTGGCGCAAAGGGCGACCGACAGTTGAGCCCCAAAAAGTAGGCAGGAATGCAGGGGGAGACGCTTCATGGCATGCATCAAGGCTTACGGATATCAGAGGCGACGATGAGGCCCTTGGCGTCGATCTGGACTTGGAACTGGAACTTCTGGCTGCGCTCAATGTTGATCCCGTTTAACTTGTTAGGGACAAAAAGAGGAAGCATATCGCCGCTTGCCTCCACGGAAATGAGACGCCCAACGTCCGGAGCGACTTCGAGCGTTTTATCCACGACCGCTTCGAGGCGGTAGGTGTTTCCTCTCAGACTGTTGGCGTTTTCGAGGTACTCTTTCACCGGAAACACGGAAGTCGTGCGGTAGGTATCCTGAGTTTTTCCAAAAACGAGGTAGGCTCCGATTAACGCCGCGAGCAGACCGGCGACGCCGCCAATCACTTTCAAATTGGGAGAGGAGGAACTTGCTCGGCGTGCCATAGGGGTCTGGGTGGAAGGGGGTATTCTAAAACAGAAGTGAAGCGACGCTCTTCATTATTGCAGAAGACAGAGAAAAGTGGGGAGAAGTTTGGGGATGAGATTGGCGCGAGAAGCGTCTCTTTTAACGCACGGGCCCCCAATGGCGACTAAACGGCCAGTAGACCAGCCAACCGCGTCCCACCACGTTGCGTTCTGGCACCCAACCCCAGTCGCGGGAATCTGAGGAGTGATAGGAATTATCGCCGAGGGCAAAAAACGAATTTTTTGGAACATCGACGGTAGCCTTTGGGTTGCCTAGTAGAGGAAAGGAGGCGCGTTCCGGACCATTGGAGTAGCCGCGATAGCCGTCTACCGGTGCACGCAAGGTGCCTGCCATGACTCGCACAAATGCTGGCTCTGTGGCGGGAGTGCCGTTGCGGAAGAGCGTTGGGGGATCGATGCGCAATTGGTCGCCGCCGACTCCGCCGATCCGTTTGATGTAAAACTGGGAAGGCGCCCCGGGGTTGTACACATTTTCGTGAGTTTTGATCCCGGCCGTGTTGAACACGAAGACGTTACTGGCGGTCGGGCGCACAAAATGGTAGGAGAACTTGTCCACGAGAACGTGGTCGCCGGTGGTGGTGTGGCCGCGCGCGATGATGTCGCCACGGTTGACTTTCCTGCCAGGGACGCAGCGTTTGTCGGAGAGGAGCGCGTCTTTGGGGACGCTGACGGAGTAGCTGCCGAAGTCGGTCTCTATGGAGGTGTAGGTGAATAAGCCTAAGGGAATTCCTAGCCAACGGCTTTCGCGAATCCCGAGTACGGTTTCGTCGCGCTTTGCAACGACGTCGAAATGGCTGCGTCCGAGGACGACCCAGTCAAACACGCGCATGATGGGATTGGGTTGCGGTTGTTCTGTGGCCTGGCTGATAATCCCATTTAAGGTGGGCTGCATCGAGCCGGTGGGGATGGTGAAGGGCTGCACAAAATAAGTGCGCACTCCCAGCGCGATGCTTATCGCAACCACAAAGACCTCGACGTTTTCACGCCAACTGCTGTGTTGGTGATTTGGCTGGAGGCCACGGCAAGCGTTGTCGAGACGTTCCATTTGGGCCTCGACGGTTGCTTTGTCCCGAGTCTTTATAGCGACTTTAAGCGCTTCAGTTTCAGCTTCTACAGCTTCTAAAATCTGGGGGGAGGTAATGTCTTTACGATAAGCAACGAGCTTCGCCGATTCGCGCAGATAAAGACGCGCTTGCTCGATGTGCTTCGGGGTGAAAGGAAACATACCCACTGGTTGTAGGCTGGTTGTCGCCGTAATGCAATCGGGCTTGATTATGAGTACAGCGGTGCTGTTGTAGTGGGCTACCTTGTGCTATACATCATGAGCAATCGTATGAAACATTCTCTCTCGTTTTCAGCTTCAACTTGGACGGTGTGCGGAGTCTCGATTCGATCTTTCGCCGTGATGTCTGCCTTCGCTTTACTCGGTGCGGGGTCTGTTCTCGCGGGGGATACCGCTTATGATGCTCTCCGAGTTGCCTGCGCAAAAGCGGGTAGGGATGCTCAATCTCGGATTGTGAGGATCTCAGGAACTGCAGGCAAACCGCAGCCTACGGTGTGGCGCGTCGTCATCGAGGATGCGGCTGGCGGGGCGGGGCGGAGTGGGGTGCAGGAGATTGATGTGCAACGTGATAAGGTGGTGGGATTACGCAAAGGTGGAGGGGTTGCGCCTGGGTTGCGGGTGAATTTGGCTGCGGTCCAACTGGATTCCGACGGGGTGTTCACGGTGGCTAATACGGAAGCCTTGCGGGCGAACGTTTCTTTCGACCGGCTCGATTATGTGCTCAGCACAGGCGGGCCTGGCGGGGCTCCTAGTTGGAAGGTGGAACTTTTTGATGGCCCTGTGACTCGAGTCGGTTCGCTAAAAATCGCCGCAGATTCGGGGACTATTCTTGAGCGAAGCAGTGAGCTGACAATCACTGAAGAAGACAGGCGTGAGGCTCGCTGGTCGAAACCCGGACAGCCTTACCGTTCGGTACCAGACTTTTTTCACCGTGCCTGGAAAGGGACTGAAAACACGGGGTACAAGTTAAAGAACTGGGCCACGGGTTACGGTTGGACCCCGGACAGAGAGCCAGCCATCCCGAGTAATTGATCCAAGGCTAAATGGCGGGATGTTTATCCGCGCAAGTTTTGCGGTCTGGCGTCTGATCAGGTTCGCTGTTTTGTTCGGCTGCTGGGGAATTCCTTTTCTGGTTGGACATGCCGAGCGGAGGAGTGCGCGCTGTTCTCGGAGGAATCCGATTGACGCCCTAGATTCTGCGTTCTTTGCTGCCCACTGAGCGTGCCCATGAACCCGACCCTCCTCATCGTCGATGATGAAAAACACACCCGTGAAGGGCTCCGCGCTGGACTCGAGGACGCCTTTGACGTGTACGTCGCCGCTGACATTGCCGGAGCGATTTCTGTTCTGGAGCGCGAACATGTCGATGTGCTTCTCACGGATTTGCGTATCGGAGCGGAGGACGGTATGCAGTTGGTTGACCTCGCCTTGGCTCGGACTCAGCGCCCCGTCGTGCTGATGATGACTGCGTATGGTTCGTTGGACACCGCCGTAGACGCGATGCGCAGGGGGGCGTATGATTTTGTGCCTAAACCCGTCAATATCGACAGGTTGGAACTCCTTTTAAAAAGAGCGTTGCGCTCGCAAGCTGCGGAAAAAGAGGTCGTCGAGTTAAAGAAACAGGTTGATAAACGCTTCGGTCTCGAGCGGCTTGTGGGCGATTCCGCTCCGATGCAGGAGGTGTACGACACTCTCCGCCAAGTGGCCCCGACGCGCGCCACGGTGCTAATTTCGGGCGAAAGTGGCACTGGCAAGGAACTGGCGGCGCAGGCTTTACACGCGCTAAGCGAGCGCCCAAAAGGGAAGTTTGTCGCCGTACATTGCGCGGCGCTTTCACCGCAGTTGCTTGAAAGCGAATTGTTTGGACACGAAAAAGGTGCTTTCACCGGCGCTTCGGAAAGGCGCATCGGGCGCTTTGAGCAGGCCAATGGCGGCACGTTGTTTTTGGACGAAATCGGGGAAATAGACCCCGCCACGCAGGTGAAACTGCTTCGGGTGCTGGGGGAGGAGCGTTCCTTTGAGCGGGTGGGAGGAAATGCCACCATCAAGGTAGATGTTCGTCTCGTGACCGCCACAAACCGCAACCTCTCCAAGATGGTCGAGGAGGGTAAGTTTCGAGAAGACTTATATTTCCGACTCAGCGTCGTGCCCGTGGTGATGCCTCCGCTAAGATCGCGCAAGGAGGATTTGCCGGTGCTGGTGCAGGCGTTCTTGAAATCGTTTTCCGCGGAAAATTCTAAGCCGCTTAGGGAACTTTCCCCAGATGCCATGGATGCGATTCTGCGCCACGACTGGCCGGGGAATGTCAGGGAATTGCGCACGGCGATCGAGCACGGCGTGGTGATGGCCAGCGGTTCGAAAATCACCCTGCGTGATCTTCCCGTGGCACTGCGCAACATCGACTCTGGTAATCGTTACGGACAGGCGCTTTCTCAGAGTAGTGTGCGTGAGGAAAGACTTAATTTGGAGCGACTTGAGGACCGCACCATCGCCCAGGCGCTCGCCGAAACAAAGGGCAACGTGACACAGGCAGCCAAGCGCATGGGGATGAGCCGCCGCACATTACATCGGCGTTTAAAAGAGATGCGGGCGTCCGGTGCGTATGTGGCGATTCAGGGAGAGTGAGGGTGCGCGTGGAGTGAAGGAGTGACTGAGTGCCCCTTGGGGGAGGAATCCGCGGCGGCGTTCTCTGCGAGACTTCAAGCGCGGAGTGGCCTCCCTCATCGGCGTTTGCATTGCGTGGTCTCGAGAACGAATTCAAAGTCGAGTTGCTTGGGGGCTTTTGCGCTGCATAAACCGAGACGGACTAAGACGGTGCGCAGGGATAGGGCGAGGGTGTTGATCTTGCGTTTCATGGCGAGCACAATAGCAACAGGGGTGGGACATCTGTTGGGAGAGGGTTGGAAAAAGAGCGGCGAAATTCAAAAAATAATTGTAATGCCTACTAAAGTTAAATAACCTAAATCCCTACTGGTTTAATAAGGAATATGAACTCCTCCTCCCTCACTTCTACCGAACAGGTACGCGCTCAAGCGGTTCGCCTCGCTGCGGCGCCTCTCGATGAGGTGCTCCATTGGGCCTACGATTCTTTTGGAGAAAAGGCGGCGATCGGTACCAGCTTTCAAGGAGCTGGACTAGTGATGATCCACCACGCTCTTCAGGCGGGTATCTCCCTGCCGATCTTCACTTTGGATACCGGAGTCTTGTTCCCGGAGACTCTCGCGCTCAAGGATCGGTTAGAGACGTTTTGGGGGATTGAGATCGAGAGCGTGAAGCCGACGCTTTCTTTGGGGGCGCAGGAGGCGGAGTTCGGGGCGGAATTGTGGCGGAGTCGCCCAGATTTTTGCTGCCAACTGCGCAAGGTAGAGCCGTTGCGGGAGCGTTTGGAGAGTTTGTCGGTTTGGATTACCGGCGTGCGTCAGGAGCAGGGCGAGACACGCAAAGGCGCTGCTATTCTGGAGCGCTACGTTTTTGATCCGCTCATGGAGCGAACCATTTTAAAGCTCAATCCCATGGTGGCTTGGACCCGTGAGCAGGTCTGGGCCTATATCAAAACCCACGGAATTCCTTACAATCCACTGCACGACAAAGGTTATCGCTCCATTGGCTGCCAGCCTTGCACTCGAGTCTCCAATGCAGATGGCGCCGAACGGGCCGGACGCTGGGAGGGCTTTGAGAAAACCGAATGCGGAATCCACACATTTTTGCCAGTGGCGCAATAGTCCTACTGGAAGCTCCCATAACGTTCGCCCAAAAAACGTTCGCCCAAAAAATCCGTAAAAGTGAGGCAGGCTTCGCCCCCTCCGATTTTAATTTAACCCCTGTCCCATGACCTTAAGCGCTTCTGAACTTCTGCTCCCCGACTTTTCCTCGCATCCGGCCCATGCTGGAAAATACGCGGCTCCGACCCCGGGCGATTGTCCTGCATTTTTCCCGAAGAAAGTCAGTCGGGACGACGCTGCGCATTTAGACGCGTTAGAGGCCCAGAGCATCTACCTGCTGCGGGAGGCGTTTCATCACTTCAAGGCGTTGTGTATGCCGTGGAGCATGGGAAAGGATTCCAATGTGCTTATATGGCTTTCTCGCAAAGCATTCGGTGGCCATATTCCCTATCCATTACTGCATATCGATACGACTTACGAGTTTCCCGAGATGCTCGTGTATCGTGATTGGGCGGTGAAGTACCACGAGTTGAACTTGATCGTGAAGATCAATGAAGACGCCCGAGCGGGCACTGGCGAGTATGCACAGCGCGGGCCCATTGGATATGAAACGGCAGATCCTGTCACGGTGACACATGAGCTAAAGACCGCTGCGTTGCAACAGGTTATGGCAGAGCATCAATGGAGTGCGCTCATCACGGGGATCCGGCGGGATGAGGATCCCACGCGCGCAAAGGAGCGCTATTTTTCGCCGCGCAACAAGGACTTCGAGTGGGATTACAAGGACCAGCCGCCGGAGTTCTGGAATCAGTTCACGACTTCGTGTGCGGCAGGTGAACACGTTCGGGTACAAGCGCTTTTGGATTGGAGCGAGCGTGATATCTGGCAATACATTCAACGCGAGGGAATTCCGATTCCACACATGTATTTTTCGCGCAAGGGGCCGGATGGCAAACAGTACCGCTTCCGCTCTCTGGGTTGCTGGCCGATTAGCGGTCCTGTGGAAAGCGAAGCGGACACTATCGACAAAATCATCGATGAACTGGCCACAACTAAGACCAGCGAGCGCGCTGGGCGTGCGCAGGACCATCACGAGCGCAACGCAATGCAGAAGTTGCGTGCCAAGGGTTTCATGTAAGCCCACGCGTCCTTCCTTCATCCCTTAACGGCAGCTTTTTCTCTTTTTTGATTCATGTCTCTCGCCTCTTCCGTCCCAGTCTCGCTCGCGCCCGGCCAAACCAGCCGACTGCGCGTGGTATTCGTCGGTCACGTTGACCACGGCAAGTCCACCCTCATCGGACGTATCTTCTATGATACTAACTCCTTCCCTGACGGTAAGGTGGACCAGATCCGCAACGCCTGTCTCGAGGAAGGGATGGACTTCGAGTACGCCTTTCTGCTGGACGCGCTTTTAGAAGAGCAGGAGCAGAACATCACCATCGACACCACGCAGATCCAGTTTAAGACGGAGCGGCGGCCTTATGTTATTATCGACGCGCCAGGTCATAAAGAGTTCCTGAAGAACATGATCACAGGGGCTGCGAGCGCGGATGCCGCAGTGCTTTTGATCGCGGCCAACGAGGGCGTACAGGAGCAAAGTCGACGCCACGGTTACCTGTTAAGCTTGCTGGGAATCAAGCAGGTCGTGGTTGCGGTGAACAAGATGGACTTGGTGGATTACTCTCAAGAAACCTTTGCCGCAGTTCAGGCCGAGTATCTCGATTTTCTGAGTCGCATCGGCGTTGAGGCCAGGGCTTTTGTTCCGATTTCAGCGCGAAACGGAGTGAATGTCGCCGCGCGCACTGCGGAGGCTGGAGCTCCCAATCCCATGGCGTGGTACGTAGGGCCGACAGTGTTGGATATGCTGGATACTTTTGAGCCTCCGGCGCCGCTAGTGGCGATGCCCCTGCGGATGCCGATTCAGGACGTTTACCGCTTCGACCACAGGCGTTTGCTAGCTGGTCGTATTGAGTCTGGAACGCTTCGGGTCGGCGATGAATTGGTGTTTTCTCCCAACAACAAAGTCAGTGTGGTTGCCTCCATAGAGCACTGGAGCGGTGAAGAAAAAACGGTGGCGTTGGCGGGTGAATCCGTTGCGTTCACGCTGAAGGAGCAGATTTTTGTCCAGCGCGGGCACGTGGCCTCTCACTCGTCGCATGCGCCTATTGAGTCTAACCGTTTCAAGGCGAGGCTATTTTGGATGGGAAAACGTCCGTTGCAAATCGGTCAGTCTTACAAGTTGAAGCTGGCGACACAAGAGTTAGACGCAGAAGTGGTTTCTGTGGAGAACGTAATGGACGCTTCTACATTGGAGGTGGTGACAGGCGAACGCACGTCCATTAACCGGAACGACGTTGCGGAGGTGACGCTTCAAACCCGTGGCGCGTTGGTGATGGACAACCACGATCGCAATCCGTTTATGGGTCGCTTTGTGCTCGTTGATGAACGGCAAGTAGCCGGTGGCGGGATTATTCATAGTGGGGTTTACGCGGATCGTACTAAGGTCAAGAGCGCCAATATCTATTGGTCCGAGGGCAACGTTTCCGGCCGTAATCGGAGTTTACGCAATGGGCACGAGGGAGCCGTTTTGTGGCTTACCGGCTTGAGCGGATCGGGTAAATCAGCGCTCGCAAGGGAGTTAGAGCGGGAATTATTCAACAGCGGCCGCCAGGTCTATGTCCTCGACGGCGACAACATCCGTCACGGTTTGAACTCGAACCTTGGCTTTTCGAAAGAGGATCGTTTGGAAAATATCCGTCGCGTCTCGGAAGTCGCCCGTTTGATGGCTGATGCCGGGCTTATCGTGATCACCGCCTTCATTTCGCCTTACATTCAGGATCGCCGTCGTGCGCGAGAGATCGTGCTTGAGGGCGGCCACGAGTTCGCCGAAGTATTCGTCGATACACCTTTGGAGGTGTGTGAAGCGCGTGATGTGAAGGGGCTTTATAAGAGGGCCCGCGCAGGGGAAATCCCTGATTTCACAGGGATTAGCGCTCCCTATGAGGCACCCGAAAATCCCGAGGTCACCGTGAAAACTGCGCAGAGTAGTCTGGCAGAATGCACCGCGTCAGTTCTGGAGTATTTGGCTCCACGGATCCGTCGCAGCGGCGAGGACGAGTTCTCAATCTAGGCGCCTTTGGACCTCTTGCAACGCGGCTGATTTTACCCGTTCTGCGCGCGCTGACGCAAGGCATGGTCAGTGAGCACCAACACAGCCATGGCCTCCACCATTGGGACGGCTCGGGGCAGGACGCACGCATCGTGGCGACCTCTTGCCTTGAGCTTTACGTTTTCTCCCTCTGGCGAAACGGTTTGCTGTGTTTGAAAAATTGTCGCAGTCGGCTTAAACGCGACTCGGAACACAATGGACTCCCCGTTGGAAATGCCGCCTTGTACGCCACCTGAGCGGTTCGTCACGGTGCGCACTCGCCCGCTTTCCATGACAAAGGCGTCGTTGTGCTCGGATCCGCGCAGGATAGTTCCGGCGAAGCCTGAGCCGATCTCGAAACCTTTCGTCGCGGGCAGACTGAGCATCCCCTTGGCGAGATCCGCCTCCAGACGGTCGAACACCGGTTCCCCCAAGCCAGGCGGAACGCCGCGCACCACGCATTCGACGACACCCCCAACGGAATCGCCTTCTGAGCGCACCGCCTTAATATGGTCGATCATACGCAACGCCATCGCTGCGTCCGGGCAGCGCACCATGTTGGCCTCTACCGATGAAAACTGCACGGTATTCGGATCAATCTCGGCTTGAAGATGTTGAATGGATTTTACGTAAGCCACCACTTCCACTCCGGGACAAATTGCCGCGAGCACCTTTTTGCCAATCGCAGCCGCTGCAACGCGTCCGATCGTCTCCCTTGCCGAAGACCGCCCGCCACCCTGCCAGTTTCGCACTCCGTATTTAGCCTGGTAAGTGTAGTCGGCGTGAGACGGGCGGAAGGCGTGTTCCATTTCCCGATAGGCCTCGGGGCGGGCGTCTGCATTGAAGACGTTCACGGCAATGGGCGTGCCCAACGTCTGCCCTTCAAAAACACCTGAAAGAATGCGGCACTGATCGGCCTCGTTGCGCGGGGTGACAATTTCGCTTTGTCCAGGGCGACGCCGGTCTAAGTCCACTTGGATGTCTGCCTCGCAAAGGGGAAGCCTAGGCGGGCAACCATCCACTACTACGCCCACGCCGCCGCCGTGGGATTCTCCCCAAGTGCTGATGCGAAAAATGTGACCGAACTGGCTGGACATAAGTAATTTAACGTTTCGATTTTACTTCGCTGGATCAGCCGCTGGCTTTGCAGTCGGCGCATCCTTCTTTGCGGGCTTCGCGGCTGGGGCGTCCGCATGGCGCTCTGTTACAGTTGGCACCGGTTCACTTTGAGCGGTGAAAACATTCGCAGCTTTCTGAATCAACTCCGCATTCAGCGGCGAACCTTCCGCAACGAGAATGCTCCCTTTGAGATTCAACGTGCCGTCGGCCGGAATGGTTGTGCGGAAAAACGCGCCGAAGCGTCCGTAATCGCGGTATGCGGAAAAAGGGGTATCCCTCGGGTTGATCGGGTGATTAAGAAACGCGACGGTATAACGCTTTTCACCGAGCACAAAGTTTTCGGCGACCCACGCGTAGTCGCGATCCTTTTTCGGGTCTGCGTCGGCTTTGGGAAATAAGTACGTGGTTTGCGTGCGGTCGACTTCACCTGCGGGGCGGAATTGGAAGCCGGCGTGCTCGGGATCTCCGTCCAGTTTGGTTTCCCCAGTGAGCGCCTTAATTTTAGTGCTCATCTCCACTTGTAAATAGGCGGGCGGTGGAGCTGTATGAACTGTGTAAGTTCTTTCTTCAGAAAGAATTGGTGACACCCCTGAGCCTTCCCAAAGTAGCTCAACGCTGAAGGTGGCTGCATCCTTGTTCGCCTTCTGGCTTACGAACTTTTGGTGGATGATGTTCCCGCCTTTCATGTGCCAGCGGTCTACTGTTTGGCCGTCGGAAGTGGTGATTTTGCTCCAACCCAAAAACCAGCCGCGATGATGAGTGAACTCACCTCCGGGCCCCTTCGTGATTGGGGCGACGCCCGCCGCATCCATGACGTGAAGGAAGGGTTTGTAGGTTTCGTGGAGGCGCTCCGGAGTGGATTTATCGAAGGCGTATTGGTAGCGGACAAGCGTTTTGCCGTTTAGCTGTACGTCCAGATGGTCGCCGGGTGTGTCGGCAAAGCTGTAACCGGAATCAGGTTTAGCCTGCAACGTCGCGCCAAAGGTGACAAGCGTGGCACAAAAGAGAGGGAGATTGCGATGCATGCGAGTGGGGGTTTTAGAGTTCAGGGGTTTGAGGGGAACGGGATTGAGGTTAAAAAGGGGACCGAAAAACCGACTTCCATCATTCCTGTTTCAGCGCGGTTCCGCCTAGCGCAAAAAACAGACTTACTCAAATTGCTGTAACCAATTTTTTACAGCCTCTTTAATCGTCTCGCCCACCTGGGCGGCAGGCGTGACAAACTTGGGATGAAACCACGGAAAAGCGCCGACTAAATCGTGCGTCACAAGAACCTGTCCATCACAGGCTTCCCCGGATCCTATCCCGATGGTGGGAATGCGTATGGCCTCACTGATGCGCTGGGTCACCGCTGGATCCACGAGCTCCACAACCAGTGCAAATGCACCCGCTTCTTCGAGCGCCAACGCGTCTTGGACAAGCGCGCGCGCGGAGTCTTCTGTTCTCCCTTTGATGCGATAGCCGCCCTCCAGAAGAACACTTTGCGGCAACATTCCGATGTGTCCCATCACGGCGATCCCTGCGCCGGTAAGTGCCGCAACCCGGTTTGCATGCGAGACACCGCCTTCCAATTTCACGGCGTGTGCTCCGGCAGCTAGGAGAACGCGGGCGCTCTGTATGGCCGCTGCGTCGTCATCGTAAGTTCCAATGGGCAAGTCGGCGATGAGAGGCGTTCGTGTTAGGCCGCGGGCGGCAGCCGCCGTGTGATGCGCCATGTCGGCTAAGGTCACGCGAGTCGTATCTGGATAGCCCAGTACCACCATACCAAGCGAGTCGCCCACAAGAAGCCATTCCACACCAGCCTCTTCCAACAGCCGCGCCCCAGGGTAATCGTATGCAGTTAGCACTGAGACGCGTTTGCCTTTGGCCTTGGCGGCGGCACAAGCAGCCGGAGAGAGGCGTTCGGCAATGGTTGAATAATTTGAATCAATCATTGCAACAAGTTCCACTGGAGCGAACTACGTTGAACCGAAGCTGGATCTTCCAAGGCAGCGAGCAACTCACTCACGGTATGGTGCTGTCCAGGAAGGCGGAGGTCGGGACGGATTTCAGCGAGGGGCACGAGCACGAAGCGGCGCAGGTGCAGACGGGGATGCGGGATAACGATGTCTGGGGTGGAAAGGGTGAGATTGCCGACGTATAAAATGTCTAAATCAATAGTGCGCGGCGCATTGCGTGGACGCTTGGATGGACGTCCCATGGCGGATTCGATTTGCTGGAGTGCTTCAAGCAACGTCGCTGGGTGCCCGTGAAAGTCGAGTTCCACGACGGCGTTCAAAAATGGCGCTGCATCCGGTTCAGTACCCACCGGTTCAGTTTCGTACAGACTGGAATGAATACGAGGACCCTCCGCCCCTTCTAATTTCTCTAGCGCTTCGCGTCCGGCGATAAGAGATTGCAGACGGTCGCCTACGTTTGAGCCAAGTGCGATGCCTGCACGCATAAAGTTAAGTACGGGAGTCCACTAGACTAGTCCCAAAACGTCCTGCATGTCGAACACGCCAGGGCTCCGTCCGTGCGCCCACAGCGCAGCTCTCAAAGCGCCCATGGCGAACGTCTCGCGACTTGAGGCCTTGTGCGTTAACTCAACCCGTTCCCCGAGCGCCGCAAATATCACCGTGTGATCCCCGACGACATCGCCGCCTCGAACTGCGTGCATCCCAATTTCGTCCGCTGCACGCTCTCCGACAATCCCGAAGCGCCCGTGCCTCGTGTCGTTTTGGTAGGAAAGGTGGCGCGCTTCCGCGAGGATTTCCGCCAGACGTTTGGCTGTGCCACTGGGGGAATCTTTCTTCATACGATGGTGCATTTCAACCACTTCAAGATCGAATGAAGGCCCAAGAATCTCCGTCGCTTTGCGCGTTAGCCAGAAGAGAGTGTTCACGCCGACGCTGTAATTTGGCGCGAAGACAATTGGTATAGATTTGCCAGCCTCATGGATTGCAGCGATCTGGGCGTCGGAGTGCCCAGTGGTTCCGATAACCAAAGTACGACCTTTTTCTACACACAGCGCGAGGACGCCATCCAGTGTGGCATGGTGACTAAAGTCGATAACTGCATCGCAGTGCGCGAGGGCTGCGTTAAAGTCATCGCCTGCATCAACTTCTGCGGCTACGGAAAGTTCGGGGAACGACGCGGCGCAATGCACTAGGGCTTGCCCCATGCGACCGCGCGAACCGTTAATGAGGAGGCGCAAAAAATTGCTCATCGGAGTTGGCTCTGGCGCTTGATGTTACAGTAAACCGGTGTGACGCATCGCGGCCTCGACCCGAGCCCTGCTACTTTCTGTGAGAGGCGCCAACGGAAGGCGGACGTCCTCCTTCATGCGGCCTAACAACGAAAGCGCGTACTTCGCCGGGGCAGGATTGCTTTCAACGAAAAGTTCCTTAAACAGGGTGTAAAGTCGGTAATGCATCTCTCTAGCGAGGGTGTAATTTCCTGATAGAGCGGTTTTTACCAACTCGACAACCGGACCGGGAGCAACATTGCTTGCCACACTGACCACTCCCACTGCACCCACACTCAAAAATGGAAGCGTCAGCGAGTCGTCTCCCGACAGCAGCTCAAACGCCTCTGGGAGAACGCTGCGCAATTGGCTGATGCGCTCCACTGACCCGCCCGCTTCCTTGAGGGCGACGATATTTGAGTGACGCTGCGCGAGGGCGACCACCGTCTCCACGCCGATCTCTATCCCGCAACGGCCCGGGATGCTGTAGAGCATGATTGGCAGCTTTGTGGCCTCGGCGATCGCAGAGTAATGGGCAACGAGGCCCGCTTGAGTCGGCTTATTGTAGTAGGGCGCAACAATTAGCGCCGCGTCGGCCCCCAGACGCTCTGCTTCAAGGGTGAGCGCCACTGCCTCTGCGGTGCAGTTGGATCCGGTGCCCGCGATGACTTTGCAACGCCCCTTTGCCGCCTGGACCGCGAGTTCGATCACGCGATGATGCTCGTCGTAATTCAGGGTCGGAGATTCGCCCGTGGTACCCACTGGCACGATGCCTGTGATTCCGGCGAGAATCTGCGATTCGATGAGGTGCGCAAACGCGACTTCGTCGAGCTGTTGGCCTTGAAACGGCGTAACCAAGGCGGTGAAAGTACCTTCAAACATAGGGGCGAAAATGGTAAAGGAGTGATTTGGGAAGCGCAAGTCCCCCTGATGTTTCCTGTGATCGGCGTGTCCTCGAGGCGGTGCTCGCCGATTGTCTGGAATCCGCTGTTAGGCTTTCGGTAATTGAAACTGAATGCCTTCTGCTTGAAGCACTTCAAATACGTGAGCAAGCAGCGTTTTGTAGTGTTGTTGAACCACCAAGTCTCGCGCTTCTTGTTGGAGCGCGAGAAAGTCGTCGTAATCGTCCTTCAGCTTCCAGCCTAACAAAGTCTGAAGCTGCGTGTTGGGATCCGGCGGTTCCGTGTCTGTGATCAGCCCGCGACTTGCAGCCCGCTCCTCGCTGTCGAGAGTCAGCTCATCAATGCGGCACTTGAGCTCGGCGTTTCGCAATTCCAACTGCTGGTTCAATCGGTTGAGTTCGTCGTTGGAAAACTCACCCGGGTTAGGTTGGGGTAAAGGTTTTTCTGCACGCCGACCCCGTCTGGGATCTTCATCGCGCTGCCTCAGTTGCTTTTGAGCTGTGTGTAGCTCGTTGCGCAGTCCCACGACATGACTTTCAATCTGGCGAAGTGTGTCAGTGAGATTAAAGTGCTGCGCTGGTGCTCCTCGACGATTCTGTTGGGGGTGAGAGGTTTGCGCACCTTGATTCGGTACTGTCTTGGAAACGTAAACAGGTCGCTGCTTGTGGCGGGTCGGCTTATCGGAGTCGTCGTCTGATTCGTCGTCCTCGTCTTCGTCCTGTTCTTCCTCATCGCGGTCTTCGAGATTTTCTTTTTCTTCGCCGTGATTCTGGGCCTCCGTCTCCTCGCGCTCAGAGTTGGAAGATTCCTCGTCTTCCTCCGATTTTTCAGCATCTGCGGGGTGCTCTGTCGCCGCGCCACGGTCTGCGGGCGGGTGAATTTTCTGGGCGGGAACTTTTAATACCTCCTCCCATTTTTCAGGAAGTGGTGAAACTTCTTTCAGCAACGCAGCCTGCCATTTCCCACTCCAGCGTGAGATGTTTTTCAAGACCAATTGTTCCAACGCGGGGGGCAATTTCGCTAAATGTTCCCCAGCCCAGCGAAGGATTCCGAGTTGTGTGATCGGTGCCTGAGGGGCGTGAAATGCACTGTGGACGGCGGAAAAAACAAGAAGGTCCGCCTCTGCGGATTTCATGTCCTGAAGCGGAAGTTGCAGCACCCATGCTTTGCCGCGACCAATGAGAACGTTCGCAAAAATGGGCGCACCTTTACCCTCTAAAAAGCCCGTTTCTTTATTGCGTAAGACTTTGAGCGTTAATAAAATAAGCTTTTTGGCTGCTGTGGTGTCCACCTTGTACAGCCCCCGCGCCAGACTCAGCCGCACGCGTGCCGCCGACTCCCCTTGTGTGCGCGCAAGTCCAGCCAGAAATTGCGCGCGGAAGGACGCCTTCATCTCAGGCCAGGCGAGAGTGGTTGCCTGAACGCTTACGACCCATGGCAGTGATGCCGTCACCGCGATGGCGCGCGCGACCTCGGTCCGTCCTCCTAATAGGGACTCCTTTAATAGGCGGACGGTTTCCGCTTCTTCCTCTGGATTCAGGCGGGCCCGTCTGGCTCGGTTAGTAAAATCCTCAAGCGAGCCGGGTTCCGGAGTAGTGGACTCGGCGTCGGAAATTTTTTCTAGGGAGGACGTTGAGTCGCTCTCTTCATCTCCTTGGTCTTCGCTGTTCGCAGGGTTGCCTCCCTCTGTTAAATTGGAGGCTTCTTCGGACTCCCCAGTTGGAGGTGTGGTTTGTGGGGAATGGTCCTCCCGGGGGGCGTGCTCATTCAGTTGATCAGAATGCGGTAAGGATTCATTCGCGTGTCTTTCCGCTTGCCCGTGGTCCGCCTTGGGTTGGTGGGCGCTCTCGGATTCTCCTTCGCGTGGGTGCAAGGTGTCCTCGTGCGTGGTAGCGGCGGCTTCGTGTGGAAGGTCGCCTTCGGGTACGTTTTGTTCTGCGGGAAATGGATTCTCCATGGGATAAAAAATGTTCCTGACACAATCGTGTTGATCAGGCAGGTACAGGATGAAAGGGGCGTGTGGAAAAAGCGAGGCTTCGGTGCTGCATGTCCCGTCTTGAGGAATGTTCCGGAGTTGGACTAAATGTTAAAGGAATCCTCTCGCCATGCAAACCCCCTTCCTTTTTCGCTGCGTCATTCTAACTTCCCTTCTGCTAGCTGAACCGCTGACGGCAGTCCCGCCGGAGCCTTCCTTTCGGGTGCAGACCATCGATTCAGAGGTTCAAATCGGCTATGGAATCGCAATCGCCGACATCAACGGCGACGGCAAACCGGACATCATTCTTGCCGATCAGAACACGGTTCAGTGGTACGAAAATCCTTCTTGGAAGAAGCATATCATGGTCGAAAAAGTCACGGAACGCGACAACGTCTGTGTCGCCGCTTTCGATATCCATGGTAATGGCAAGGCTGAGGTCGCCATCGGCGCGCAGTGGAATCCGGGCGAGACCAGCGACCCGGAGAAAAGCGGTGGTGTGTTTTATTTAATTCCGCCGGAAGACCGCACCCAGCGTTGGGAGGCTGTGAAGCTACACCACGAACCGACGGTGCACCGAATGCATTGGGTGTTGGCACCCTCTGGCAAGTGGGAATTGGTGGTCAAACCGCTTCATGGACGGGGCAATCGAAACAATGCGGGGGATGGCAGCAAGGTGTACGCTTACGAGATGCCCCAGAATCCGCGGGATCCGTGGAAAACCTCGTTGGTGAGCGACTTCACCCACGCCAGCCATAATTTTCAGCCAATCAATTGGGACAAAGATCCCGAGCACGAATTACTCATCGCCGCCAAAGAGGGTGTGTTTTGGTTCGGACGCAGTACGGGGGCCTGGAAAAAGCGGCAGTTATCCGAAAACTGGGCGGGTGAAGTGCGTGATGGAAAGCTCCCTAACGGAGTTCGTTTTCTTGCGACAATCGAGCCGATGCATGGAACCACTGTGGCTTTTTATACCGCTCCAGACTCGAGCAAAGGCCTATGGAAGCGACAGGTTCTGGACGAATCACTCTTGGATGGGCACGCCGTGGTGGTGGCAGATTTTTTGGGAACGGGTAGCGATCAGATCGTCGCCGGTTGGCGTGGTATGAATCCAAAGGGCGTTCCCGGTGTCCGTCTGTTTACCCCGCTGGACAATGAGGCGAAAGAGTGGCGAACCTCTGCAATTTCCGGCGATGACGTCGCCATTGAAGACATCAAGAGCGCGGATTTGGATGGCGACGGCAAGCCCGATCTGGTGCTTGCGGGGCGCCAAACAAAAAATCTACAGATCCTGTGGAACCAAGGCGCAAAGCGTTAAGCGGCCTCGCGAGTGAAAATGGCGTTACACGGATTCTCTTCCGAGCTTGCCATTAATCTGACGCATGAGACCTAGCGGATTTTCGTTTCGGAGTTCCGGCGGTAACGCTGCTGCTGGAAAATTCTGGTAGCACACAGGGCGCACCCAGCGCAAAATTCCAGCGGTGCCCACGCTGGTGAAACGACTGTCCGTCGTCGCTGGATAGGGTCCCCCGTGCTGCATGGCCGGGCTGACTTCTACTCCAGTCGGAAATCCGTTGATAATCAGTCGCCCCGCCTTGCGCTCCAAAATGGAGAGCAACTCCTGCGCACCGGCGAGATCCGTCTCTGTTCCGTGGATGGTTGCTGTCAATTGTCCGTTGAGGCTTTCTGCGACTTGTAATAAATCTGCCATGTCTCTCGTTTCTACAAGCAAGCCGGCCGGACCAAAGATTTCCTCCCGTAGACAGGGCTGCGCCAAAAAGGTTTCTGAGCTCACATCCAACAACACGGCCTGTCCCTGCGTGAGGCGCGCGTCCACCTCTGTGTCGGAGCGTGCTAGAACGTTGACGCCTTTAGTGTTCAGCGCCGTATTCACAGAGGATACGTACGCATCGCGGATCCCCGGGTGAAGCATTGTTCCGGGTGCAACCGAGCGAATGGCGGGTTCGATGGCTGCTTTGAAGGCCTCCAGGTCCGTCCCGCCGATCGCAAAAGTCAGTCCGGGCTTCGTACAAAACTGACCGGCGCCCATCGTGATAGAGTTTTTTAATCCTTCAGCGATTTGTGCACCTCTTTCCCGTAATGCGCCTGGTAGGATAAAAATGGGATTAAGACTGCCCATTTCGGCGAAAACCGGGATGGGCTCAGGTCGTGCAGCAGCTGCATCCAATAATGCCCTTCCGCCCCGATGAGACCCCGTGAAGCCGACTGCTCGGGTTTTGGGATGGCGCACAAGGGCCGTTCCAATTTCGTGGGAACTTCCTTGAAGAAGCGAAAATACGCCCGACGGCAGTCCGCAGGATTGAGCCGCTTTGATCACGGCACCTGCCACGAGTTCGCTAGTGCCCGGGTGTGCGGGGTGTCCTTTGACAATCACCGGGCAACCCGCTGCCAAAGCGCTCGCGGTGTCGCCTCCCGCCACGGAGAAGGCGAGGGGGAAGTTGCTCGCCCCAAACACTACCACAGGCCCGATCGGGACGAGTGCCCTGCGCAAATCTGGGCGGGGCAGGGGAGTCCTTTCGGGGAGCGCTGTGTCGATCCGCGCATCGCACCAAGAGCCCTCCCTGAGCACCTCGGCAAAGAGTCGAAGTTGCCCAACCGTCCGTCCGCGCTCCCCAGTGAGTCGGTCAAGCAACAGTCCTGTTTCCTGATGAGCACGCTCCAGTAATTCGTCCCCCAAAGCGATTATCTCGGCGGCGATTGTTTCCAAAAAGATTGCGCGTTCTCCGGAAGTTGTTTGGCGGAAAGCCACGAAAGCCGCCTGCGCCGAATTCAGTGCCACGTCGGCGTCTGCGGCGGTGGCTTCATGGAAATTTGGTTCCAGTGAGACTCCCTTGCGTGGGTCGAAGGCGGTGAAGGTTTTGGTGCTTGGGGGGAGAGGAGTTCCCTCGATGAGGCTTTTTCCGTGCAGTGACATGATATGGGATGTTTAGGCGATATGGTTTACGAGGCAGCCGAGGGAGCCGATGGAGATGCGCACCTCGTCACCTGAGGCGAGGGTGAAATCGTTTGGAGGAACCAATCCGGTGCCCGTGAGCAAGTAGCAACCCGAGGGGAAGCTGTTGTCTCGCCATAGCCATTCCGCGAGCTCTGCTGGGGTGCGCTTCATTTGAGAGAGGGCGGTGCTTCCTGCGAAGACGACTGCTCCAGAGCGCAGGATGGAGAGGGCGATGGGCGTTTCGGGAGCGAGAGGCGGGCAAACGACGAGCCCAGGCCCGAGGCCACAGCAGTGGCTCCAGACTTTTGCTTGGGGAAGGTACAGCGGATTTTCCCCTTCGATATCCCTAGAGCTGAGGTCATTGCCCACCGAGTAGCCGAAGATTTTTCCGTCCACATTGAGTGCCAGCGCTAACTCGGGCTCTGGCACGTTCCACTTCGAGTCCTTTCGCAACCGTAATGTGGAGCCCGTGCCGAAAACCCGATGCGGGGTTGCTTTGAAAAAAATCTCTGGTCGATCCGCATCATAAACCCTGTCGTAAAAGGTGCCGCCGCCCGCGTCTTTGGACTCCTCGATGCGGGCGTCGCGTGAACGCAGGTAGGTCACGCCTGCGGCCCAAACTTCCTGACTTTGAATGGGCGCGTGGAAGTTGGAGGGAGCACCAGTGGGCTTGGCTCCCGCAAGGGCCGCCGCGAGCCATTGAGCCGGGTCAGGTTGTTGAAACAGCACGTCCAGATGGGTTTCAGCGAGTGCGAACCAATCTCCGCCGCGCTGGGCGACAAGGCCGGTGGAGCAACAATACACGTTGATGGAGGCAGTCATCCCCTACATTGAACTTGAACAGGATCAAAGGTGAAGCGCGAAGGTAGCTTCCAAACATAGAGTCGTCATGGTCAGGCTTTTCTGTCTCAGTTGTGCTCCCATGTCCGACACCCCAGCGCCTTCCAAAGAGTCCATCTATGAAATTCGCACCCATTCCCCCGGGCCAGCGGGCGCCTTGCCCTTGACGGAAGAGCTACTCAGTCAAAGCCCGAGTGGTGATATCTTCGGCTTAACCCAAAACGCAGGCATGGGCTGGGATCCCGCCGGCGTCGCTGCGAAGTCTTTTCTCATTCTTAGCACCCAAGGCGGACTGCGCGCACCGGACGGTAAACCCGTGGCGCTGGGATATCACACTGGCCATTGGGAAATCGGGCTGCTGGTAAAAGAGGCTGCCGACGAAATTCGCCGACAGGGCTCTTTGCCGTTTGCCGCCTACTGTTCGGATCCCTGCGACGGGCGCACTCAAGGCACCACGGGGATGTTCGACAGTTTGCCGTTCCGCAACGACTCGTCGCTGGTGTTTCGGCGCTTGATCCGTTCGCTGCCTCGGCGGGCGGGTGTGATTGGAATCGCCACTTGCGATAAGGGACTCCCTGCCATGATGATGGCTCTTGCGGCAATGCACGACCTTCCTTGCGTACTGGTGCCCGGCGGCGTCACCTTGCCTCCCAGTGTCGGAGAGGACGCTGGAGCTGTGCAGACCATCGGTGCTCGGTTTTCGCGTGGCCTGCTCACTTTGTCCGAGGCAGCAGAACTGGGGTGCCGCGCCTGTGGTTCGCCGGGGGGCGGTTGCCAGTTTTTGGGGACGGCGGCCACCTCGCAGGTCGTTGCCGAAGCGCTGGGAATGGCGTTGCCGCACTCGGCGCTCGCTCCCTCGGGGCAGCCCGTCTGGACGGATCTCGCGACGCAGGCCGCCCGCGCCGTCGCCAACTTGGAGTCGCGTGGGTTGACCATGCGCCACATCCTTACGTCGGCGAGCGTCCGCAATGCAATGACCGTGCACGCTGCCTTCGGCGGTTCCACAAACTTGCTTCTCCACATTCCCGCAATCGCCCACAGCGCGGGCCTTCCGAGGCCGACTGTCGCCGATTGGATTGAAGTTAATCGTCAGGTGCCCCGGCTTGTGGATGTGCTCCCCAATGGCCCAAAATTCCATCCAACCGTCCGTGCATTTCTAGCCGGTGGCGTCCCCGAGGTCATGCTGCATTTACGCGGTTTGGGTCTGCTAGATACCTCGGTGCTCACTGTTACCGGGCTAACTTTAGATGAAAATCTCGACCATTGGGAATCCTCCGAGCGCCGGGCTCGTTTTCGCGCCTTGCTCAAAAAACTGGATGGGGTGGAACCGGACGACGTGATCATGTCACCAGATTTGGCACGCGCGCGGGGCCTCACGAGCACCATGGTGTTTCCCGTGGGCAACCTTGCTCCGGAGGGTTCTGTGATTAAAAGCACGGCAATCGACCCGAGTGTTGTGGATGCTGACGGGGTCTATCGCAAGGAAGGTCCGGCGCGTGTGTTTGTGAGCGAGGCGAGCGCCATAGCCGCCGTTCGTGAAGGGCGCATTCAGGCGGGCGACGTGATGGTTTTGGCCGGGGTCGGCCCCATGGGCACAGGCATGGAAGAGACTTACCAAATCACTTCTTCTCTCAAGCATCTGCCTTTTGGCAAGCATGTGGCTCTGATCACGGACGCCCGCTTTTCAGGCGTCTCTACAGGCGCTTGCATCGGGCATCTTGGACCGGAGGCGTTGGCGGGCGGTCCAATTGGCAAGGTGCGCGAAGGCGACTGGATCAGGATTTCTATCGACCGAGTCAACATGACTGGCACCCTTGATTTTGTAGGCGAAGGCACTCTGCGTTTTTCGCCGGAAGACGGGGCCCGTCTTTTGGAATCCCGCTCTCCCAATCCCGACCTCGCACCGCATTCTAATTTGCCAGAGGACACTCGCCTTTGGGCTGCCCTTCAACAGGTCAGTGGTGGTACGTGGGGCGGATGTGTTTACGACGTGGATGCAATCCTCGCCGCACTCAAAAGTCGCTAGCGGGCTTCAGAATGCTTTGCCCTTTGAATGTTTTAATACGCCGAAAGCCGTTAAATTGCAGTGCCCATCCCTCTGAACTAGACACCTATTTATGGTATTCTCCCCACAGCCTCTTATTTCCGATACCCCTCTGTCGCGCCGTACTTTTTTGCAAGTGGCGGGTGCTTGCACCGGTGCCGCGATTGCCGGGTTGCCGTCTTTTGTCCAAGGTTCCTCGAAGGCAACTATTCTTGAGACCAAAGTGATCAGTAAGCAGCCTCAGTATTACAACGGCTGGCCTACCATTGCGCGCAGGGCCAACGGAGAGCTGTGGCTGACTTGGTCAGGGGGGCGGGAGAGCCATATTTGCCCCTTTGGACAAGTTCACGCAATGACCTCTCGGGACAACGGCGAGACGTGGACCTGGCCGCGCGTGCTGCTCGACAGTGCCACGGATGATCGGGATTCCGGAGTGATAGAAACCGTCAATGGAACGCTACTGGTCACCACGTTCACCTCGCTTGCTTACAAGCCCATCCTAGTGAAGGCCAACCTGCCGCAAGAGCAACTCGCCCGATGGAAGGCGTGCGACTCGCGCTTAACCGACGAAGAGCGCCAAGCTGATGTTGGCGAGTGGTTAATCCGCTCCACCGATGGCGGCAAAACTTGGTCCCAGCGTCTGCCGACCATCGTCAACAGTCCGCACGGCCCGCTTCAGTTGAGCAACGGCCGCCTTCTTTACGCTGGGAAAAAGCTGTGGAGTGACCAGAAGATCGGGGTTTGCGAATCCAAGGATGACGGACTTACTTGGGAATGGTTGGCAGAAATCCCCACGCGCAATGGGGATGCCTTCAAGGAAGGCTACCATGAATTACACGCAATCGAGGCGAGCAACGGCAAGCTGCTCGTCCAGATCCGCAATCAGGGTAAAAATGCAAATTCAGGAGAGACCTTACAAACTGAGTCTATAGACGGAGGCAGAACGTGGTGTGAACCGCACTCCATTGGCGTGTGGGGTCTTCCTTCGCATCTATTGAAACTTCGCGATGGTCGGTTGTTGATGACTTACGGGCATCGCCGTTCGCCTTTTGGGAACCAAGCTCGATTAAGCTCCGACGACGGTCAGACTTGGGGCGAAGCCATGAGTATCTCTGAAGACGGAATTCAGGGTGACCTCGGCTATCCCAGCACAGTGGAGCTGGGCGATGGTTCGCTCCTGACCGTCTGGTACGAAAGCATGCAGGAACCAAAACTTGCAGTTTTGCGTCAGGCCCGCTGGATGTTGCAGTAAGAGGGGACCCTCTTTTTGGTTGGATCTACAGACCCTCACTCAAAACGAGCTAGAACAGTATTCACATTCTCCGCGGTAAGAGGTTCGTAAAAAGTCTGATGCAGCGCCCGAATTTTTTCGTCGCTGAGTTTGGAGAAGTCAAACGTGAGTAATCGATCAATGACCGCCTGCTCAAACCTGTACTTTATCAGTTTGGCCGGATTCCCACCTGCGATACTGTACGGCGCAACATCTTTAGTAACAATACTGCCGGCTGCTAGAATCGCACCTTGGCCTATCGTAACGCCCGATAATATTGTGCAGCCGTGACCGATCCAGACGTCATCACAAACGATGATTGGACCTTTGGTCTGGGCCTCCATTTCTCCAAAATATTGTGCCTTGAATGGGTAAGATGAAAGACCGTGGAAACTATGGTTTCCCCCGAGCAAGAACGTTACCTCGTGGGCGATGGATACGAAGTTGCCGATGCTTAGACTTTCAGCTTTCAGATCAAAGCCATAAATAGTCAGGCCACCGTAGGTTTTCCTCCCGACTTTGACTTTGTTGGGATCTAGATTGCCAACAACCTTTGTGATGGTTGTTTCGTTGTGAGGATTGATAGCTCGCCATTCGGCGGGGAAGTCACGGGCGGGGGTTGGCATTGTAGGTTCCGCAGGTTTCTTGAATATTTGAGTCTCTACGACGTCATAAAAATAGTCATCGTGCAAGTAGTCCTGCATATGCACAAAGAATGCCGACTTATCGAAATTATGAGAGGTATCGTGGAAAAGGTATGGAACGATGTGATTTAGAAACACCTCCTTTTTTTCAGCTTCAAAGGTCTGACTCGTAAGTTGGCCCGCCGAAACCTGTTCTTTGAGGAGCGTTAGATAATTTTTGCCAAAAACCTCCGCAATGTTGTACCCACCCTTTTGGACTGCGTAGCTGGTGAAATAGTTTTCGTAGAGGACGATGGCTCGGCGCCCCTCGGCCATCAACCTGAACAATGTGTCGGTCTGTACCAGGTGAAGGTCTATCCTGCGTAAAAAATCGGGTAACGCGTGAAACTGATCGCGCCAAATGCCGAATGCACCGATCCACGTGGAAATGAACGAAACGCTTTTGACGAATTCATCAAGGTTATTACAAACACCAATGGAATTCCCTGAATGTCTCGGTCCATTAGTAAAAAAAAGCACGGGCTTTTCATTCACCGTGGCTTTAATCACTTTTATGAACTCAGCGAGGGTGCCATTCCTAAAGGGCAGTGTGTCATTGTGGAGCTTTAGAAAACGACCGGAACCCTTAGAGAGCACATACTCGAAGTTTGCCTCACCCAGATTTATTGCCTGGCGGTGGTATGATATTTTTTCTGGATAAAGCGTTTGGAATTGCTCTGCAACGGACTGAGTATCGTCGCTTGAGCAGTTGTCCGAGATGACGATTTCTATTTCATCACTGTTCTGAAACAGTTCTTGGTTCGTAATGCTCTCTAGTGTCAGCCGTAAATATTGAGAGCGATTAAAAGTTGGAATGCATATGGACAGCCAGTACTTGGTTTTCTCGCTATTCATGTTTCGTGCAGTTTGAATAATTGCCGCCACCGTTATTTACCAATTTGGGCATGCTTACTGCAGGGTCCTTTGGCAATTTTTGGGATCGCTTCAGCGTCAGGCATGAAGCGGAGGGTGTAGTTCAAATTTTCCATAGTCAACAGGCAAGTCGTCTGCATTAACAGACCTGGGGGTAACACGTCTTGCTGCCGGACCGTGAGTTGGGGCTTTTAGGGCTCACAATGCTAAACCGAACTGAATTCTGGTCGGGCTCGGGTTGTCTAGATAACACAAATCTCTTCGCTAGGATTTCGCTACACTAGACTATGGGTCTCCTTAAAAGCATAAGGTTTAGTATTTTGCGCCCTTGTATCGGGTGTAATCTTCGGAAATGGCACAATGGTTGCTACGTGCACGGGAGACTAAACCACCCCGGTTAGGGGTTCCTAAAGATGATTACTAAAGAAATTAACCCCACTAAAGAGCACATCCTGCGGGAAATGTTCACGGATCCACGTCATCCTCTGTTCTTGCGTTGGCAGGGTTTCCTGAACCTTCTGATTTTTGGTTCGTGCTTGTCGATGGCGATGGAGACTGTGGAGCCGTTTGCGTCGAACAATCCTCGTTTGTTCTGGATGGTAGAGGTTGTGGCTGTGCTCTTTTTTACCTTGGATTACATTGCCAACTTTTATTTTTCTGGAAATCGAATCCGCTATTTTTTCAGTTTCTGGGGAATAGTGGATCTCATTTCTATTCTCCCGAGTTATTTAATGATCCTAAATCTGACCGCGCTACAAGGAGCTAAAGTATTTCGTTTGCTGCGTGTGGTACGAGTTCTTCGTGTTCTCAAAATGGCCCGAGTCGCTTTGTTGGAGATAACCAATAAATCGAAAATAGAGAATTCGAATCCTATCATTGCAAATCTTAGAATTTATCTGATTGCGCTATTCTCGGTGATGATGATTTCCAGTACTCTGATGTACTATGTGGAAGGCGGCCATTATACGAAGGAAGCGATCGAGCTAGGCCAGAGGGATTTAGATGCAAAACTGGCCGCGGACCCAGCATCCAAGGATCTTCCTGAAGCAGATCGCAAGTTTGTGCCGCTAGATCCCATTGGTGGAAACCCCATCCCGACCGATAAACAATTCTTCACGTCGATTCCGGCTGCGATGTGGTGGTGTATTGTAACGCTGACGACCACTGGTTACGGCGATATGTATCCGGTGACTTTCGGTGGACGTTTTCTCGCTGGATTCACCATGTTGTTGGGGTTGGTTTTGTTCGGTATTTTGATGAATATAGTTGGAAAAACATTAATGGTTTTGCTCTTCGGTGAACAGATGGACACTCGTCCAACACGAGAGGCCTTGGTGAAAACCATGCTGGAGATTGAACTGATCAAAGGAGCTCATTACGACGAGTTATTGGCGCTGAGCGACGAGGAATTCCAGGCTCGCCTCCACGGCAAGCGGTAGCGGACGCGGCGGTTTGCTTAGAGCGCTCAGGAAGGGAGGCTAACTTTTTGAGCGCCCGTCCACAGGTTGGGCGGGACTTTGGTACGGTTGGGAGCTAATGCTTCGCCGATGTCGGATGCTGCAGTCGTGTTATACTGCAGTCAGTTCGCTTGTGATTATGCCATGAATGCCGTTTCGCCATCTTCTTTCGTGGTTGCCAAACAACAGCGTCTTGCGCGCACGAAGGCGGTGGCCTCGGCGCTCTTCTTGTTGATGGTCGCACTCTTTTTTGTGGCGCGACTCGGGCAGGCTGCGGTTCCCGCCTTGAGTTGGCTGCAAGCGTTTGCGGAGGCGGCCATGGTGGGCGCGCTCGCGGACTGGTTCGCCGTTGTCGCCTTGTTTCGGCATCCTTTCGGCTTGCCGATTCCTCACACTGCGATTTTGCCAACGCGCAAGGATGAGATCGCCAAAACTCTAGGGACTTTTGTGGTCGAGAATTTTTTGAGCGAGGAGGTGGTGCGTAACCGGTTGGCGCAAATGAATCTTGTGGCTTTGGGGTTGGGATGGGTGAAGAGCGCGGCCCCTATTCTCGCAGAAAATCTGTGCCGGATGGTGCCTCGTCTTGTGCAGTCCTTGAATCACGAGGAGATGTCGGGATTGATCCAAGCTCAGTTGGAACGCCAGATTTACGCTTTGCCCATTGCTCCGTTGGGCGGGCGGATTTTGGAAATCCTCACGGCTGGAGGTAAGCACGAGGTTCTCTTGGACGAGGTGCTCCAGCAAGCGGGGCGTCTGATTGCGGAGCATCAACAGGCGATTCAGCAGAGTATTGAGAGGGAGGTGCCCTTGCCGGAAGACGTTTTGGGGATTTCACTCAAAGCGTTTAAGGAGCCGATTGCCGAGTGGATTGCGGACAAGCTCATCGGGAAGGTGCAGGAGCTTTTGCGTTCCGCTGGAACTGACCGGGAGCATCCGGTGCGGAAACGTTTCGCGGCGCGGGTGGCGCAGTTGGTAGCGGAGCTCAAGACATCGCCCGAGTACGCGGCGAAGGGGGAGGAGTTGAAGCGCGAGCTGCTTTCGAATGCTGGGGTGCGCAGTTACGCCGCCAACATTTGGGGGGAAATCCGGCTCTGGCTGGAAAAGGCGGCGCGGCCTGATTCCGGCTTGCAGGCGAGATTAGAAAAGATGCTTTTTGACGGGGTGGCGACTATTGAAGGAGACCCCGCTTTCGTTGACCGGTTGAATGTGTGGCTGCGCAGTGCGTTGGCGGAAATTGTAGAAAAAAACAGGCACAGCTTTGGGCACATGATTGAAGAGCGGATGGCGGCTTGGGACGGGCGTGAAATGAGTGAAAAGCTGGAATTAGAAGTGGGGGCAGATTTGCAGTTTATTCGGATAAACGGCACTTTAATTGGCGGGCTTGTGGGGGTGCTCATTCATGCGATTTCAATTTTTCTTTAAGGGATGGGAATAGCGGGGTGGGCGTTTTCTACGGCTTCAAGACAGAAAAAGTGCCCCCTGTATTTGCGAGCAAACGGCGCAGTCCGTGTTCGGTTTCGGGGCTGGTTCCCACCCCGATAAAGTAGATTTTTGCTTTTTGAGGGAGCGTGGCTTGCAGTTCGGAAAGCGTTTTTTCAATTTCAGGCAGGGAAATGGTGGAGTTAGTGCCGGTGCCTCGTTGCATACTTCCATCCGAGAGAATGAAAATGGCATCTGGAAGCAGTTTGAATACGGCTTCAAGAGCGACCAGAAAGCCGGGACTGCCCGAGACCAAACCGGGGACTCCATGGGGAATGGTCCCTGTGGTGGCGAAGTAATTTGCGAGCCACTGGGTTGCGGCGGTTCGGTTGGCTGTCGTGGAGGAGACGAGTTCGGGTTTGAAAAATGCGTAGTTTCTGGCGAATTCCACCATTGTGAAGCGGGTGTTCACACTCAGCCCTGCGATGAGGCGTTCCGTCTCGGTGCGTATGCTTTCCATGGGAACACGGACTTTAGCGGCTGCGTTGGCGACGGTTTTAGATACGTCGTACATGAGCACGATGCGTTTGGCATTGGTTTGAACGCCCAGAAAATTGACTCCTGGGCCGGCTCCTGATCCGTTGGAGCCTTTACCGATACTGGCACCGTTTCCATCGACATCGTTGAATGCGTTGGAAAGGATGGAGGTTGCCGAGAGATCGGCTGCGCTAAGTGGGAGCACGGGGGCGTTGGGCAATTTGGGAAGTGCCGGTAGGGCGATGGGAGCAAGCCTCGCGCTCTGGAGTCGGTTGGCGGCTGTGGATTTTGCGGGGCCGCCTTCTAGTGCCGCTGCATTGAGTCGTTGCTCGCGTTCGGTCACGGGAGGCGGAGTTGGCGGGACGGCTTTGAGTGCGGGTTCAATCTTTTGTGCTGTGGTTGAAAAATGGCGCGCAACGATCCATGCGCCGGCTATAAGCGCCGCACCTGCGTGAATCGCTAGGCTGGCGGCGAGGATAGTCACAATCAGCTTTCTGCGCTGACTGCGACGGTCGTGATTTTCGGTCGTAGCAGAGTTCAATTTTGTGCCTCCAGAGAGTCAGCAAAAGTAACTGATCCAACCCCGGCCTTGGAGCAGGCATTGAGCACGTCGACCAGGCGTTGGTGCTTCGCTCGATCGTCGGCGTCGATGGTGATTAAGGCGACTGTCTTGTTGGCTGCTGCGCTCAGAACTAAGCGTTTCAGCAGAACGTGTAATTGAGGTAAATCCCTGCTGGCAACGGTGTCGAGCGGCTCTTGATTTAGGATGATCTGGCCGGATTCGAGAATTTCGATGCGTTGTTCATCAGGGATTACGAGAGGCGTATCTTGTTGAGCGGTACCCGGAAGTGAAACGGAAAGGTCCTTCTCCGGCACTACGGGTTTGGAGGTGAGGATGTAGAAAAATAGCAGGAGGAAGCACACGTCGATGAGTGGTGCGATTTGCAGTTCCACCTTGGGATGTTCCGCGCGCTTCATTGTGCTCGGACTCCGTACACGACTTCGAGAGCTCCAGCTTCTGCGGCAAGATGCATAAGATTTTTGATTTTCGCCACGGGCGTGGAAGCGTCGGCGCGGACTTGGAGTTTCAGTGGCGGGGCGTTGTGGAAACGTGCGCGCAGGTGGGCGGCGAGTTCGTTGGAATTGAGTGGCTGTTCGCCAGCGAAGTAATGGCCAGCGGCGTCGATGTTGATGACATCCCGCGGAGAGGAGGCGGGCGTGTCGTGTGCGGCGGCGGCGGTGGGCACGTTGATGCGCATGAGTTTCGCGCTGCGGGTGAGTTTTCCTGAGAGCATAAAAAAGAAAAGCAGAAGCAGGGTGACGTCGATCATGGGCGCGATTTGGAGGCCGACCTCCTCGTGTTCTATTCGGCGCAATGGGCGGCGGCGGGATGTGGGTGCGGACATGGCGCTAGAGTGTAGCGAGCGCGGCGTTGTGAGCGTGCGCCGCGGGCGGTGTGCCGTGGGCCTCTCCAGTGAAACGGTCGAGCATGTGGGAAAGGGCGGCGTGCATATCTGCCATGTTGGATGACACCGACCCGCGGAAATGGAAGTAGAGGAACATCGAGGGGATCGCGAGCAGCAGTCCGCCGCCTGTGGCTACAAGCGCTTCGCCAATGCCTTTCGCCAAGTCGGCCGCCTCTGCCCGCCCTGCTGTAAGCGCACCGAAACTATTGATCATTCCCGAAACGGTACCCAGCAAACCGATCATGGGTGCCAGAACGGCTAGCGTATTGAAGTAATTAACGGTGACCATGAGTTTGGTTTCTGCGCGGAAACATTCATCCGCCAAAGCGTTTTCCATTGCTGCTTTGTTATACATGTCGCGGTCGTAATTAGCCTTGATAAGAGCGTTGGCGAGGCTGTGTGTCAGTGGGCCAGGATGCGTCGTGCAATGCTCGTAGGCTTCTCGTAATTGTTTTTGAGAAAGAAAAGTGTTCAGCTCAGAAATTAGTAAAGGGGGCAGCATCTGGCATTTGCGCAGGCTGATAAAGCAGTAGGCAGCGAGGGAAAGGGCCGCGACGGAGCAGAGCGCAATAAGGTGCATGATCGGCCCACCGTCACGGTAAAGGTCCAGCAGCGTCTTGCTGTGCTCCGGATCGGCTGCGTTTGCGGTGATGGGGAGCAGTAGGAGCAGTAGGGGTAGCGGCAGAGTCAGGCTTTTTTGCATTTTCAATGGTGTTTTGGTTTTCGGATTTCGGGGCGTTTTGTAAGCGCTCGCCTGAGGATGTGGGGACGGCTCGGGGGACAGGCACTGGGGGAATATCGGTGTTCGGAATCGACGCTGGCAGGGATTGGAGAAACGCGGTGGCGCTCTGTGAGGCGGGCGTGCCTGGAAAAAACAGGGCGATATCGCGGGCAATTTCTGCGGCGGGTGGAAGGTCTTTACACAGTCGATGGACTCCGATTGCGCCTAGAAGTGCGCGTTGGGTAAGCTCTGGAGGCGCTTCGGGCAGTAGCGCTGCGGTTAGATAAAAATCGAGGACCGCGTGGTAAAGCGTGTGGTACTCGGGTTGGGAAAAAGGGTCTTCTTGCCAGCGGGGATGTTGTTCAAGAAACTTCCGAAAAGCGGAGTCGGCTAGTGTTGCTAATGTGAGCTTGGCCTCGGATGCGAGCGGAGCGGAGGGCGTCTTTTTGAGGATCTCAATGGCTTGCGTCTGGGCGGTTTGAGCTTTTCCGAGGGAGAGAAGTGCCCTGAGAGTGCCTTGAAGGGCGGCATCTCGCTCGGAGGGTGTGGGGGCGTCGACGGCTAAAAGGGAAAAGAGTGTCAACGCGTCTTCTCTGGAGTTAGGCGTCTGGGTATTCAGGAGAAGGAGTCCGTAGCGAAGACCGATTGCGGCACTTGGAGAGTCGGCGTTTTTGAGCAGGGGCCTGAAGCGTTCCCACAACTCCTGAAGGGTGGGGGAGTCACTTGTTGCAGCGAGTCGGAGTAGTTCGTCTGTGGCGGGATTCTTTTCGAATTTGAGTGAGGCGATGTTTGCGATTGGGAAGCGCAATTGCACGGCAGGCAGAGTCGGAGCGGGTTGGACTTCGAGTAACAATGCGTTCTCTGACTGCCCGGCGATGTGGCCGACGCGCTGTTGGCCGTCTTTCAGCGTGACGAGATCGGCGCAGGCGAGGTTAAACGGAGCGAGGACGCAGATCAGGAGGGTAAGTGTTGGGTGTAGGGTGTTCATTCGAGTCCCTCCAAGGAATCCAAGCGGGTTTGTGCCTCGGCGATTCGAGGCAGGGAGGAGGCGAGCATTTCCTGATACGTGCGCCGTGCAGCTGGTACATTGCCGAGCGCCTCAAAGGCTTCGCCGCTTCGCAGATAGGCTTTTGCGACGCGCTCTGGCCAGCGTGCATACAGTACGTACACCCTTTGATAGTAGGGAATGGCGGTGTGTGGATCTCGTGAGCGCATGAGTGAATCCGCGAGCAACAGGAGAGCGTCCGCCTTGGATTCTGCGGGGATGGCGCGCTCTTTGAGCAGTGCTTCCAAGGTTTTCCTGGCTGCTTTAGGATCCCCAGAGGTCTCTTGGATATGGGCTTTTGTGAGTAAAATTGAGCCAGAGAGAGCGGATACGCCGCATTCTTTTTCGAAGCGTGTAATCCATCCAAGGCCAGAGTTATTGTCTCCAGCGGCAGCAGCTGAGGCGGCTAAAAACGTGAATGCGCGGTCCTTTTGAGCGGCTGCAGGGTGCCATTTAATAAGATCCAGCCAAAGGAGTTTGGCCTCACTGGGGCGGTTTGCCACAGCGAGCGCATCGGCGAAGTCAGCGAGGAGACGGGGGCTCGTAGAATCTGGAGGTACTTTTTCTGCGGCGTCTAAGAGAGCCTCCTGGGCGGCTGTGGGATTGGTTTGAAGCTGGGCGCGCCCAATGGCCCAAAGGAGCCTGCGCATGAGACACGTTTTGCCCGATTGGCTGGCTTCCTTGTGCGCGAGTGTGAGTCGATGCAGCAACGCGGTGCGAAGTTCGGGCGTCGACGCCTGCTTGGTCATGGGTTCAAAGATTCCTTCCACTCCTTCAGCAGCTGGATTGTCTCCGAGGCGTCGAAGGACATCGAAGGGCAGTTCATGAGCCGCGTGAGTTGGGGCGCCTGACTCAGGAAATCCGGCAGTCTTGGCAGCCCAAAGAACCGCCTCCGCCAACCGCGGACTTTCAGGGCGTTGATCGGGAAAACGCAGGAGATGCGCGTACAGTTGCGGAAGTTGTTGGGTTTGCTGGAGAAGTTTCGCCGCTTTAAAGAAGCCTTCGTCAAAGGGCCGCGACTGTGTGCTAGGGATTTTAGCGAAGCTAACGAGTGCTGCGTCTGTCGCGTTTCGTGCAGACAGGAGGTCACCGAGCATCAGAGCCGCTTCACCTTTGAGTTCGTGTTGGGGGAAGGCGGTCAGCCAGGCGTTCAGTTCCGTCTCGGCCTGAGCCTGAAGTTTGAGAGCTGAAGTGGAGCGCGCTTTTTGCAAGAGCACCACTGGACGCGCTTCGCCCTCCGGGAAATGCAAGACGTAGTCGTTGGCCGCGGCGCGACACGCTGCGTGTTGTTTATCGAACCCCAACGCTACGCAGAACCATCGGGAGGCATCTTCGGCCGTGGCGTGCTTTGGATGTCGGTTAAGGTAAAGGCGAAAACGCGCGGCAGCGTCGGCGGGATGGTCGGCGAGTAATTGATTGAATGCGGCTGCAAATTCTGCACGCAGCTCGAATTCTTGCTGCGGGCGTACTTGTGAAAGCGAGTCCAGAGTGCGTAGGCTTTCCGCGTATAGGCCCATTTTTTGTTCCGCGAGACCTTTGAAGTAAGTCAAAGCGGAGCGTTGTTTGACGTTCCGTGGGGTGTTCTGGGCGGGATTCTGGGGGGCGCTCTGGGGGGCGTTCTGAGGTGTATTCTGCAAAAAGCGGGAGGCTAGTGAGATCACTTTTTCCCAGCGCTCGAGTTCGCCCCAGCATTGTGCCAAGGAAATGATGGCGCCATCGAGTAGGGGACTTTGGGCGCAGCCGTCCAGTGCTTGTTCCAGAACGAGTGCGGCTTCTTGGTGGCGTTGGAGCGCCTGGTAGGCGGCGACTTGGCGTAGGCGAACGGAGAGGTCAAAGTTTTGGAGCCCTCGGAATGCCTCTAATTCGATCTGGGCGTCGGCGAAAGCGGGGTTTGCTTCAACGCTACCTGGACGCTCCGGTTGGCGCTGGGTTTCCTGGGATTTTGTTTGCGCAGATCGCGTGGCAAGGACTGAGTCCTGAAGCTTGAGGAGTTTTTCAAACGGTTGGATCTGTCGCAATGCGGCCAAAGCTTGCCGATAGAGGCCACGCTCTAAAAGGCCGTCTCCGAGTTTGAGCAGTAGGGTTTGGGTGGTTAGTAGATAGCGAGAATCGGAGAGGCGAGTGGCGTCAGATTGAAAAAGTTGAAGAGCCTGCTCGAAGGATTCCCCTGCAATGAGGGCACGAAATTGAAGCGCCGCAGCGCGCGTTTGATTCTCGGGATCAAGAGGATGGCGGATTCTGCTAAGATGAGCCGCAGTTTCCTTTGGGTTCGCTTCGTTAAACAGGCACGACGCAATGAGCAGATGGATTTGCTGGGCTCGCGGTGGAAGGTTCGCTCCTAATTGGAGGCGTTCAACAAGCGGCGTTATTGCGCTCAGGAAAATATTGCGTGCTTCTGCGAAGAGGTTGAGTTGCATCGCGCAGATTCCATTTTGGAAAAGAAGCTCTCCTTGCAGGGGCTCTGGATATGCGGGGCGTGTGGCGATCGCTTTTTCGAGTTGTTGGCGCGCTTCTGCGAAACGTCC
>Ga0114967_10000158_pt1 | contig 55985 bp, 37 predicted proteins | sample M_130628_MF_Meta_FD_92639 | JGI IMG/M metagenome (GOLD analysis project Ga0114967, IMG submission 92639) | Freshwater microbial communities from Lake Montjoie, Canada to study carbon cycling - M_130628_MF_MetaG | ecosystem: Environmental > Aquatic > Freshwater > Lake | place: Lake Montjoie... | reverse complement strand
TCCGCTCAGCGAGCAATTTCGGCCTCATGGGGGATCCCCCCACGCATCCTGAACTGCTCGATTGGATCGCCGCCGAGCTTGTCGATGGCGGCTGGCGGCTGAAGTCGCTCCACCGGACGATCATGCTCTCGCGCGCCTACCGGGCCAGTTCTGCTGCCAATTCCGCAGCCCTTGCCGCCGATCCCCTCAATGACGCCCTGTGGCGCTTCGACATGCGCCGACTCACGGCCGAGGAAATCCGCGATTCGATCCATGTCGCCAGCGGCGCCTTCAATCCCAAGATGGAAGGCCCCGGAGTGACCGTCGACATCCCCAAGGAGATCCTCGCCGGCCAGTCGCAGCCGGGGAGCGGCTGGGGGAAGGTGTCTGAGGAGGAGCAGGCGCGGCGCTCTGTCTACATCAAGGTGAAGCGGTCGCTCCTCACACCGATCCTCGCCGACTTCGACATGGCCGACACCGATTCCGCCTGCCCGGTGCGGTTCGTGACGACGCAGCCGACGCAGGCCCTGGGGATGATGAATGGCGAGTTTCTCCAGAAGCAGGCGAAGGTGTTGGCCGCGCGGGTGAAGCGCGAGGCTGGTGGGCGCGATGCCAATGAGGTCGCCGCCGAGATCCGCCGGGCATATCAGGTGACGCTCGTCCGGGATGCGAGCGCCGACGAAATCGCCCGTGGCGTGGCTCTCATCGACACCCTCGAGGACACCGACGGCGTCGGCCCGGGCCGCGCTCTCGAGCTGTTTTGTCTGATGCTGCTCAATACGAACGAATTCGCCTATCTCGACTGAAGGGGATCCAACGCATGACACCGCACCATGACTCCCGCGCCGGCTTCTGCCGCCGCACCCGTCGCGAGTTTTTCTGGGAAGCGGGGGCGTCGTTTACGGGGCTTGCCCTCTCGGGGCTCCTCGACGGCGGCTTCTTTGCCGCTCAGACGCGGGCCGCCGACGGCGTTCAGGCCTGGGCCAATCCGCTGGCCGCGAAGATTCCCCACTTTGCCCCCAAGGCGAAGAGCGTGATCTTCCTCTTCATGTACGGCGGCCCGAGCCATGTCGACACCTTCGACTACAAGCCGAAGCTCTACGACCTCGACGGCCAAACGATCGAGGTGAAGACGAAGGGGCGCGGCGGCGCGAAGAGCCAGGGAAGGGTCGTGGGGCCGAAGTGGAAGTTCGCGCCCCACGGGGAGTGTGGAAAGCAGGTCTCGACCCTCTTTCCACATCTCTCCAAGCATGTCGACGACATCGCCTTCCTCCATTCGATGACGGCCGACTCGCCGATCCATGGCTCGGCGATGCTCCAGATGAACTCCGGCAAGATCCAGTCGGGCGCCCCCTGCCTCGGCTCGTGGGTCAACTACGGCTTGGGAAGCGTCAACGAGAATCTCCCCGGCTTCGTTGTCATGCTCGACCCCACCGGCGGGCCGATCTCGGGCGCCAAGAATTGGTCGAGTGGCTACATGCCGGCGACCTATCAGGGGACGCTCCTGCGATCGAAAGGGGCGCCGATTCTCGATCTCGCCCCCCCAGACGACATGTCGCTCGAGAGCCAGCGCGCGCTCCTCGACGCCCTCCGCACCGAGAACAGCGCGCACCTGCTTTCGCGCGGCGACAACTCGGAGCTGGCCGCCCGGATCGCCTCTTATGAGCTGGCCTGGAAGATGCAGGAGCATGCCCCAGAGGCGGTCGATCTGGCGAGCGAGACGGCCGAGACGCAGGCCCTTTACGGCCTTGATAATCCCCGCACCGCCGACTTCGGCCGCCGCTGCCTTCTCGCCCGGCGGCTCGTTGAGCGCGGCGTGCGATTCGTGCAGCTTTATTCCGGCGGCGCCCACAACGACGACAACTGGGATGCCCACGGGGATCTCGAGAAGAATCACAACTTCCACGCCGGCAACACCGACCAGCCGATCGCGGCGCTGCTGGAGGATCTGAAGCGATCCGGGCTCCTCGACAGCACGCTCGTGGTCTGGGGGGGGGAGTTCGGCCGGCAGCCGACGGCCGAGTATGCCGAGGGAACCGGCCGCGATCACAACGCCTACGGCTTCACGATGTGGATGGCCGGTGGTGGCATCAAGGGGGGGGTGAGCGTGGGGGAGACCGACGAGCTCGGCTCGGCGGCCATAGCGCCTGTCCACGACGGTCATACCGGCTTCCATGTGAAGAGCCTCCACGCCACGGTGCTCCACTGCCTCGGCCTCGATCCCAATCGGCTCGCCTACTTCTTCGGCGGCCTCGATCAAAAGCTCGTCGGCGTCGAGCAAGTCGCACCGATCGGGGAGATTTTGGCGTAGTCGAGGGGAGCGCTTGCGCGACTGCAGGCCGCTCTCGGTGGGCTCTCTCAGGAGACTGCCGGCCGGGGGGTGAGGATCGTATACTTGGCGGTTTGCCTGGCCTGTCCCGGCCCCTCGAAGGGACCGAGCCGGTGTGGAAAAGTCTCCTATGAATCCCAGTTCCCCTCTGCCGCAGGATCGACGGCCTGTGCAGCCGTCGATGTCGTCGCGCTGGCGGTCCCGACGGACTGCCGAGTCTGCCCAACGGTCGACGCTTGCCGTTCGGATCGCCTGGACGGTCGCCTGCGCAGCGTTGATCGGGTTGGTGCAGTATCTGGTGATCCCGCCGCTGTTCATCTGGCACGCTGCAGTCGTCGAGCTCTCGATCAATGATTACGCCATCGGCACCCTCGTGCCCCTCCCTTTCGGCAGGGAGGATGCCGCGGCGGTCGGCGATGCCGTGAAGGGCGCGTTGGCGCCGCAAATGGGTCGACAGACGCTCACGCTCGATGCCTTCACCTCGTCGGCGGCGCTCCGCGATGAGCTCGGGGCACGGATGGCGGCCCTGCCGTTGCGGCGCCACGATGTGCTGATCGCGATGGTTCGGGCGCAGATGATGGTCGCTCCCGGAACAGACGACCGGGGGGCGCGGGCCTGTTTGCTCGCCAGCGATCTCAGTCTCCCCGCGGGGATCCCCGAGCAGCGGGTGCCTTGCCGGGACGTCATCGACGCGTTCATGGCGTCACCGGCGCGGATGACGTTTGTGGCGCTCGACATGGGGGATCTGCGCTGGGATCCACGACTCGGGATCGTAGGAGGGGTGGTGCCGGAACAACTCGACCACGAATTCGCCGAACCGATCGAAGGCTTGAGCGAGAACCATCACGACTGCTGGGTGCTCGGGTCGCATGGCGCGACGCAGTTTTCCGGGGTCAGCCTGGCGGCGCGGCGGAGTTTTTTTTCCCGGGCTCTCGAACTGGGGCTGGGGGGCGAGGCCGATGCGCCGGCCCAGGGAGGAGATGGCGACGGCACGGTGGAGCTGCACGAATTGGTTGGGTTCACCGCGGCGTGGACCAGCGCCTGGGCGCTGCGGGAGAGCGGTTCCCAATGGGACCAGTGTCCGGTGCTGTGGAAGGTCGGAAAGGGGCGTGTGCCGGTTGACGCGGTTCCGGACGGGATTCCGCTCGTCCGGGTGATCCGCGCGGCAAGCGGCCGATCCGCGCTGCCGACCGTGCAGATCACCGCTCCGAAAGACGCCCCGTCGCCCCTGGTCGAGACCGCTCCCCCGCCCGTGCCGGAAGGGACTCGTCCGCCGTTGTCCGCCTCACCGCTTCCCCCCTCCACGCCGGGCGAGGCGGCTCCGGCCGCCGCAGCGCCGCAGCCTGCGACGAAGGAAGGTGACGCCAATCTCTGGGAACTGCTCGATGGGGTTGCACGGCGGCGGGCCGAGTTCCCATCGACCCCGGTCGATTTTGCCCCGCATGCGTGGCGGGGCATCGTGGCCCTGGCGTCCTCCGTGGCAGGCGTCGCGGAAGGGAAATCGGGGCTGGAGGCGAGGTTGGCTGATTTCGAACAGCGGCTCGACAAGAATCTTTCCACCTTCACCGCCACCTCGGGGGTGGGGCCGGACACCAGCGACAACTATCCACTCGACCAACTCACGGAGGCGCGGCGCAACGCCATCGACAAGGGTTGGATTTCCGCCTGGCGCCGATGCCCGCCGCCGCTTGCCCGTGCGCTCGCGACGCGCAACGACGCGCTGGAGATGATGTGGGCCTGGGCCTGGTGGGCCGGCTCGGCGTCGGGGGGCACGCGGGCGGCCCCGCTCGGGATCCCGCTCCTGTCGCTGGCAGACAGCGTGGACGCTCTGGAGTCGGAGATCGATGCGGCCCTGGATATGGCTGATGGGTCGCATGACGAACGTTTGGCCGGTGTGACCAAGGAGAGCAAGGAGGTCGAGGATGCCATGGCCGTGATTCGCGACGGCTTCGACGCGCTCCTGGAGGGGGTGCTCGCCCGGGGCCGGAGGGAAGGGGAGCGGCTCCCCTCGGCTGAATTGCGCTGGTTCGCCGCCTCGAGGTTGCTGACTCCCGCGCAGCGGGCAAAGATCGCGGCGCTGGTGGCCGGAAAGATGGCTTCTCCGGCGGCGTCGGGGGGCAGCCAGCCCGCCGACGGAGAGGAGCTCCAGACGGGGGCCGATCGATGGTTGCCGATCGCGTCGTCACGCCCCCGAATCACGGTCTCGGGAATGCTGCTCGATCGGGCCGACATCAATCGACTGGCCGAAAACTTGCGGGGATTGAGGCGCTTGACCGGGAAGGGGGGGGGCGCGCGGATGGAGCAGGCGCTGGCGGCGGTCGACGCCGGGATCGACCGGCTGAGGCAAGACGCCGCGGCGGCGGAGATGACTGCAGCGCTGGTTGACACCGTCAGCCTGGGGAAGGCATTCGCCGACGCGCTGGGGGCCGTGCCCTCCGATATCGAGGCATCGATGGGCGTCGGCCCGGAAGCGATGGTCTCGTCGCTCCGCATCATTGACGGCCTGCTGCGTGTCGCCGATCCCCGCGATGCCCGCCGCATCCACCCCGGCGCGCGGGGATGGGTGCCAGAGATGAAATCCGTGCCACTGTCGACACTCTCAGTGGAAAGCGACGCTCGGCGTCTTGCGGAAGGGAGCGCACAGCGGACCTGGATCTCGATGGTTTCCGGGGAGCAGTTTCCAGCGGATGGCATCCTTCGCTTCGGATTTGATCCGCTGCTGCTCCGCCTGAAGACGGCCACCGGCAAGTCGGTGGAGCCGGAGGCACCGATCTCCATCGAGGATGTCGGCGTGGGGAGTCGGCTGTTGATCGAGGTCTCGGCGCAGCGTCGAGCCGGGGGAGTGACCCGCCAGGCGAACGTGACGGTATTCCTCGAGGCAGGGCCGCGGCGCGAGCAGCGGTCGATCGAGTTCGAGTTGCCGCTTCTCGAGATCATGCAGGTGGCGGTGCGGGCTCGATCGGCCGCGGTCGATGGGGCGGTCGATCGGGATGGATGGAAACGCCTGTCGTTTGAGCCAATCAGGCCTCTTCCCGCCGTGACGGGGAACGTGGTGCCGGCCGGGATCGAGGATCGTCCCGGTGATTCGTGGCTGCCACCGACAATCGAGTTGCGCCCCTTTCCTGGCCACCAGTCGGCGTGGGAGGTCACCCTCACCAACCAATCAGCAGCGCTCCGTCGGGTCGCCGTCGATCTTGTCTCGTTGGAAGGAGGGGCGGCCGGTGATGGCAGGGAGCGCTTCGCCGCCGTCGCGGCGGCCATGGTGGAGGGGAAGGGGCTGCCGGAGGGGGTGACTCGGATCGCGACCGCCGGTGAGGTGACCCTGCCGGCGGATGGTGCGCCGATCCCGCTGGCGATCGTTCCACTCCAGCCTTCGCAGCCGGCGGTTGCCGCTGCACCTGCCGGTGCGGCAGCGTCATCGCCGGCGATTGTCTCCGCTCCCCTACTCCCTGCGCATCTGGCGCTCGTGGTCCGCGATGTCGTGGGCGCGGCCCCGGTCGCACCGGCGGGGGCGGCGGATCCGCCCGTGGCAGTCGGGGTTCCGGCGGATCAGTCGCGGATCTGGCTGATGCCGATCCGTCTGCGGCCGCAGCATCCAAGACGCTACGTCGATGCGGTTGCGCGGTGGTCGCGTGACGATCGATCGATCGTCGTCGATCTGCGGCCCCGTGGCAACGACGCGGTGGCGCTCCCTCCGGGGGAGACGGTCATCAAGGGCGACCTGCTCCGTGCGGGCGTGGCCCGTGGTGAGCCGCTGGCGTTGCGGAAGCCGGAGGCGGTGCTGTCGGCGGGCAAGCCTGCCGATTTTCTCCGCGCCCAATGGGACGGGGTCGAGGATGCCTATGCCTGGTTGTCGCTCGACATCGATGGCTATCCCCGGGCCCGCGTGTTCCGTGTCGCGTGCGATGCGGCGTCGGTGGGCCTTGATCAGCGTCCGCAGGAGGATTGGCGGCAGGTCGAGATCGTCGAGCCTGCCGAGGATTTCGCCCCCTTCCGGGCGCCGGCGGGAGTGATCGACCTCGCGCTGGCCGTCGATGGGCCGGCCGATGCCTTCCTGCCGGGGACGTCGGAGCGGGCGCTCGAGGTTTCGGTGCGCGAGATCGGGAACGAGGACCGGCTGATCCCCGACCAGGAGCGGGTGGTGTGGCGCGGGACGGCAGATCGCCTCGTGGCCTGCACGCTGCTGCCATCGGAGGCGCCGCAGTCGCTGACGGTGACGACGACCGTCGCCGATCTGACGGTCCCCCTGACGCTCGGATACCGGGATGTCGATGTGGTCGTGACCGCGAGGCTGCGCGTGCCGGGCGAAGCGGAGCCCCGTTCGGCGCGCCGCCGGCTCGTGCTCGATGGTTCGCCGCCGCGTGTCGACGTGCCGCCGAGGCTCCGGGTGGAGAAGGGGAAAGAAGCCGTGTTTGCCGTGACAAGTGAGGATGGCGTCGACACGCTCCCGCTCTTCGCCGGCAGGCGTCCTGGCGCCAGTGGGATCGAACGGGTGGAGTGGGGGATCGACGCGAAGGGGAATGGCGCACCGGAGCAATGGCAGCCAGCGACGGTCGGCAACGAGGGCGCGCTGCAGGTCGTGATGCCGACCGACGGGCTGACGGTGGGAAGGCACCGGGTGCTCGTGCGCGCTTACGATCGGGTCGAATGGGAGAGCGCCGCGGATGCCTGCGACGTGGAGGTGATCGCTCCTCCTCCTCCTCCTCCGTCAGGCACGGAGGGGACGAAGCCAGCCGACACGCGCAACTCGATCGCCGGGAGCGTGACGCTTGGCGGGCGGCCGCAGGCGAACATCGTCGTCATCGTCGAGGGGGGAGAGGGATCGTCGACGGTCCGAACGGGGGCGGACGGAAAGTTCGTTGTTCCCGATCTCAAACCGGGGGAGTACAAGCTCAGCGTCCGTCCGATCGCCATCCGCAACAAGCTCCACAAGGTTGCCGAAAAACCGGTGATGGTCATGCCCCTGCCGGCCAAGCCGGCCGAGATCGTGCTCCCGCTGGAGTGATGCCTCCTGCGGTCCGGTCTCCGGCCCGGTTTTCCCGATCGTCACAAAACGTATTCCCGAAAAACTCAAGGCCGTCGGTCGATGCTGCCGAAAGGCTACGCGGACGTCCGTGCGCCTCTGTCCGAGGAATCGCTGATCGGTGGGGCTTCGGGCTGAGGAGTACGTGGCTCCGAGAATACACGGACGACCCTGCCGAGCCGGCACAGTTTCCCCGTCGGCCGCTGTCGCAGCGGGCGGCAAAGCAGGCGGGCCGCAGCCTCCTCCGGCGTGCCGCGGCCTCCGGATGATCAGCCGGTGCTCTTCACCTGCCAGCGGGGCCAGAGAAATGGCACGTCTCAATCGACTGTTTGCGCGGGTGAGCCTGGTCTGCTTGCTGGCCTGGGTGGGGGTGTCGCTACCAGCGGCGGCCGCCGAGCCGGCTGCGGTGGCTTTTGTCGTTTCGGCTGGCCGGACGATGGGGGAGCCGTTTGGCGACACGACCCGCTTTGAGGCTGGGCGCGATGGGCTCGTCGACGTGCTCGAGGATGTCGCCACGATGCGGACGGCGTCGGTGGGGATCTGGCTCTATGGTCACCGTCTCGCCTGGCAGTCGGGCGATGCACCAATGATCGATGACAATGCCGACTACCTTGCCCAGTCGCGCGGCTTCGCGGCGATCAGCGGATTGCTCCCCGGCGACGACATCGAGCAGGTGCGTGCCGTCTCGGAGTTTGATGGAGCGGGCTTGGCGATGCTGCGCCCCCTGCTCGACGTGGTCAAACCTTTCGGCGAAGCTCCGCTCCCCGCCGCAGTCCGCGGTGCCGAGGCTGCCGTGGGTGCCGGAATGAGTGTGCGGAAGGGGATCATCCTCATCACCGATGGGGCGGTGTCGGCCCGGATGGCGCGGCGGTCGGCGTCGTTTGAGGATGCCCTGTCGGCCTGCGATCGGCATGGTGTTCCCGTTCATGTCGTGCTCATCGGGGATGGAGCCAGCCCGGTCGAGCGGCATGCGCTCGAGGAGCTCGCCAGGCTCTCGGCAGGATCGCTGCAAAGCTGCGAAAGCCCGCTCGCGGTGCGTCGGGCCATTCCGGCGGCGCTGCTGCGGGTGCTGGGGAACGACCGGGAAAACACGCCTTCCGCGCCGGTCGTCGACGGCCGGTCGCGGCCGCGGGGGGGGATCACGGCCGTCAAGCTCTCCGACGCCCCACCCCAGCCGGAGGCTGCGGGGAGCGCTCCGCGGTTGCCGGTGCCAAACACCACCACCCGGATCACCGGCGTGGTGCTCCACGGAACGAAGCCCGTACCCAGGGCGAAGGTGGTGATCGAGGGGGCGGAGCCGGAGCGTGTCACCACCGACCGGGACGGGCGCTTCGTGTTCGAGAAAGTGCCGGAGGGCCTCCATGAGCTTGTCGTGGAAGGGATCGCCCGCAACAAGATCCGCGAGGCGCGGAGGCGTCTCGTTCTGGCATCTCCCCTGCCAGCGAAACGGACCGTCGAAGTCCAGCTCCCCTGAGCGGTGCGCACCCTCACTATGAGGGTTCATAGCCCGAGCCGGACGCAGCCAGGCCATTGCCCTAGAGAGTAGGTCTGGGGTAATCTAGCTCTGACATCGAGCCGTGGAGCGGCGGTGTGACGGGGGGCGATTGGTCTGGGGCTCACGAGGCTGCGGCAGATTCCGCAACGCAGTCGCCGGCTGGTTGTTGCGACCGCGTCGGCGCGGGGCACACGGATTCGCTGCGGCGCCGGTGCGCCATGGCCTTGTCCTTCTGGGGAGGGCCTCGGCGGAATCGTCCATGTCGTGTGATCGGCTTTGGCAAGTCGGTGCCGGGCTTCGGAACGTTCGCGTGGAGAGGGATTCAGACCACAACTCGCCGCTCTCCCGCAGATCGATCGGTTGCGGGCAATCAGCAGGCCGAGGAGCTATCGAATGCACGAAGGCAGCGGAAACGCCCATGGATCGCAGCGCCCCACCACAACAGCGGATGTCCTGCGGCTGTCGTTCCTCTCGCTCGGCGTGGTCTACGGCGACATCGGCACCAGTCCCCTCTACACACTCAAGGAGTGTCTCCACGTCGCCGCACCCGATGGCGGCGTGGTCGACCGCACCGACCTGTTCGGCGTGCTGTCGCTCATGTTCTGGGCGCTCCTCCTCGTCGTCACGGTGAAGTACATCGTCTTTGTGATGCGGGCCGACCACGGCGGCGAAGGGGGGATTCTGGCGCTGCTGGCGCTGGTGCCAGAGCGATTCCGCCACTCCGCCGGCGGGATCGGCGGCGTTTCGGGGATGACGCTCCTGGCGGTCATCGGTGCGTCGCTCCTCTATGGCGACGGCGTGATCACGCCAGCGATCTCGGTGCTGTCGGCGGTGGAGGGGCTCGCGGTCGCTAGCCCGGCTCTCAAGGAGTTCGTCGTTCCGATCACCTGTTTGATCCTGGTGGGGCTGTTCGCGATCCAGTCTCGGGGCACTGGCGACGTCGGGAGGTTGTTTGGACCGGTGATGCTCGTCTGGTTTGCGACGCTCGCCCTCCTCGGCCTCGGGCAAATCGTCCAGGAGCCGCAAATCCTCGCCGCTCTTTCGCCCGGATGGGGCGTCGAGTTCTTCCTCCGCCACGGTCTCCGCGGGATCCTCATCCTCGGGTCGGTCGTGCTTGTCGTCACCGGTGGCGAGGCCCTCTACGCCGACATGGGCCACTTCGGGCTCAAGCCAATCCGCCTCGCCTGGAGCGTGCTCGTTTTGCCGGCGCTTGTGCTTGCCTACCTGGGGCAGGGGGCGCTGATCCTCCGCGACCCGTCAGCCGCCGCGGAGCCCTTCTTCCGCATGGTGCCCCTCGGGGCAGCGACGTGGGCGCTGGTCATCCTCTCCAGCCTCGCCACGGTGATTGCCTCGCAGGCCCTCATCTCCGGCGCGTTTTCGCTGACGCGGCAGGCGATGCTCCAGGGCTTCCTCCCCCGGATGACGATCCGCCACACCGCCGCCGACAACGAGGGGCAAATCTACATCCCCGAGGTCAATGCCCTCCTGGCGATCGGCTGCCTAACGCTCGTCCTCACCTTCCGCGAGAGCGTGAAGCTCGCGGCCGCGTACGGCATCGCCGTCACCGGCACGATGGCGGTCACCTCGATCCTCTACTACCTCGTCGCCCGCCATAACTGGGGCTGGGGAAAGTGGCGCAGCATCGCTCTCCTCGCCTTCTTCCTCGCGCTCGACATTCCCTTCCTCGCCGCCAACCTTTTCAAGTTTTTCGACGGTGGCTACGTGCCGATGCTCATCGGCTCGGCCTTGATCGCGGGAATGCTCATCTGGACCCGGGGCAGAACGGCAGTCATCGACCGCTATTCCCGGCAATACGGCCCATGGGAGAAGCAGTGGCCGCGCCTCAAAAGCCACGTGGCCTCGCGGGTGCCGGGGGGGGCCGTGTTTCTGGCTCCGAGCGCCGACAACCTCCCTCCGCTGCTCGTTCATCATGTCGAGCTGACGAGGGCGATCCAGGAGACGGTGGTGCTGCTCACGGTCACGGAAGCGCCGACGCCGGGAGTGGCCGCCGGCGAGCGTGCCAAGGTGCAACAGCTCGGCGACGGCTTCTGGCGGGTCGACTGCCGCTTCGGCTACATGGAAGAACCGCTCGTGGTGCCCTTGCTGGCGACGATCGTGGCCGAGCATCAGATTCCGATCGACGTCGCTGCCGCCACGTATTTCATCGGCCACGCGACGATTGTCGCCGGGACGGGAGGATGGATGTCACACATCCCCGAGGCGATCTTCGCCTATCTCAAACGCAACGCCGTCCAAGAAGAGCGCCGCTATCACGTCCCCCCCGACCGCGTCATCGAGGTCGGGGAGCAGATCTCGTTGTAGCGTTCACTAACAGTACCACTTTCATCTCGCACCGTGTGGGATGTAATTTTTTATGTGGAGGAAAAAACGATGGCAAAAAAACTAGCAGATCAGTTTGTTGCAATAGTTGAAGCATGCCCTACGAAGGCTTTTAAGGGCGAATGGACAGCCGGGATGGCAAAATACAAACAGGAAACGGGCAAGAAAAGACCCGGCGAAAGTCGCTGGTTGGGCATCGGGAGGAAATCAACGGGCATAAGCGATAGCCTTGATGCCATCAACGATCTCCAGGTCGCATTTGTGAAGCAAATAACGGCGTTGAAAACATCAGACGCGAAGCGCAACGAAAAAAAGGCCATCTACGGTCATGATTATGTCGTGAGAGACGACGCCGAGAAACACTTAAAGAAGCTGGAACCGGCGATTGCATTGTGCATCAAAAAGATTGTGGATTACGTGAATTTCTCCATCGGCGCCTTCGAAGAGGAGCAGAGCGCTGTAGCCCTCGAAATAAAAATCGCTACGAAGAACGTGAAGAAAGCAGGGTCCAAAGCCTCCCAAGACCTGAAGGACATCCTCAAGAAGGTCGAAGCCAGAGGACAAAGCAACAAGCTTTTGGTAGAATTCTTTCAGGATTTTCTGGGAAAACCTTTGAGGAACATATCGCAGCAACTGGTGAGTTTGCTTCATGACCTAGAGTCGTGCCTCGAAAAGTCTTGGGTCGCTCACCACGAAGCTGAGGAGGCTAAATCGAGAGGAGATGATTCCGCCGCTTCATCGCGTTCATCCGTGTCATCTAGGTCATCCAGGTCATCGCGTTTGACAACCACGACCCAGGATCAGCCCGAGGATTCCGAAACCGAGGATGATCGAGCAAAAGAGTTTGAAAGGAAACATAACACTTTCAAAAGAGCTACCAGGAAGAGCACCAAAGACTCACGGAGATCGACGGACTCCAAGTCCTCATAGGCTCTGCCACAACCTCTCGGGAAACTGGCGATTCCGCTCCCTATCCGGGGCGCTGCCAGAGCCTGTGCGAGTGGAAAGGGTAAGTGTTGCGTTCTCCAAGAAATTGATTGAGACCACGGCCCGATAGATCAAAGATCAGGCAATCGCTGGAGGCCCAGCGGCCTGCCAACAGACCTCACCCAAGCGAAGGAGATTTGTCGAATGCCAGGGACTTTCTACGGCTGGTGGACGGAAGCGAAGGATGCGTTTGAGTACGCCGCTGGGAAAAAGTTAAAAGACCAGGGGGAAAGAAACGCAAATACTAGGGTAGGAAAAGGGGGGAAGGCCGCGGACCTTCGCGTCAAGAAACCAACCAAAACCGGGAATTTTGGGCAGAGGACATCGGCTGGAATCGGCAAGGCGGCCAAGGGCCTTGACCAAGCGCTCCTGCAAGAGGGGAAGTGGAAGGCACGAAAAGAGGCTTTGAAGGCTTTCTCTGAAAAAGCAAAGGCATACGCTCAGCAACTGGATGAGGCCAAGAACAATGAATACAAGAGCGTCGAGAAAGAAATAGACGCACTTAAAAAGGACTTGCAAGCGATAATGACAAGATTCGGATATCTGATCACCGACAATATAGCGCTCGACACAATAGTCAAGTCTGGCAACCTTCCAACAACGTGGGTTGGCTTGCGTTCCGCCTTCAATAAAGCAGTAGATGCCAAGGATGCGGTGAAGGATGCGTTGAAGGAATATCCGACGGCGCTTAGGAGCCTGGAAGACTTTCAGTCGCGATTCTCGGAGGCGTTTCAGGCAAGTTACTGGAAGGCGCGCACAAGTCTTTTGGACTTCCGAGACAAGTTTGTTAAAAAAATAAATAACGTTGATAAATTTCAGGCTGAGTGGGTGGAAGAAAAAAGGAAACGCGTCGCGAGTGACTTGAACTCTTTCGCGCGTGTTCTTCATGAAGCGGGCTTGGATGACGACGGCATGCTTGAAAAAATCAACATTGAACAGAAGCGGTTTATGAAAAAATTAACCAGGCCCCATAACGATGCTCGCATAAGCATGGAAATGGTCGATGAGAAAAAGTGTCGCGCTCTCTCCGGTAGTGGCATCGCAGACTTACTGGACAATCTCGATGAGTGGTATAAAGATGTCAAGGCCGAGTTGGCGGTCCGCAAGGCCAAGGTTCAGCAGATCAAAAAGGAAGCTGGGATAAAATAGAAGACGTCGAATAGCTTCGGATGTGTGTCAACGTGGTGTGTGGCGCCGAGGGCCGTAGCACTTGCACTGCCGCGAGCGACCCAAAACAGAAATCATGCGACGCATCCTCCTCGCGGCGATCTTCTCAGACGAGGCCTCGTGCCTCCTCCTCCTCACCTCCGCAGTCCGGTCCGAAATCAGCGATCACCGGGAAACCGAATGTGCCTACCTGATCATGGAAGCCGGATGACCCACCTCTGAAAAACGCCATTTACAGAAAAGATGTTGTTTTATTTCTAGTCTTTATTCTTGGAGCGAACAGCCATGCCAAATGTCATCAAGAACCAGTATCAGAATCTTTGGACCGAAGCCAAGGCGACGTATCGTCAGGAGACGGGCTCGAAGAAGCCTGCCGAAAAACGTTTCTTAGGTTTTTTCGGTGATCTCTTCCGTGTCTCGACCGGGATAGGCGACGCGTGCAAGGAGGCAGACAAGGCGTTGGAAAATATCAAAGACAAGAAGACGGGGCTACTGACCGAAAAAGGGCTCAAGAAGGCCGAGGAGGCCCAGGCGAACCTCGAGGCGGTGATCACGACCTATCTCGTGCGACTCGATCGCGAGTTCGAAGCGGAGTCGGCGAAAATCGAGGCCGGGTTGGCCAGGGAAATCAGGGAGTCGAGAAAGTCGCTCACGATTGCAGAAAAGAAGCAGGATGCCAAGGCGGTCAAGGCTGCCGCGAAGGCCTTGGCCGAAGCGGAAAAGAACGAGTTGGAGCACGCCGCGGCGATGAAAGCCGCGAAATCGAAGCAGTCCGCGCTCGGCGACTTGAAGGCCAAGCTCAAACGGTGGCCCGGTCAGCTCAGCAGTCACATCGATTCGTTCGCGCGGGAAGGAGCCGGCGCGATGAGCCCGGACGAGATCATGAAAGCTGCGATGCTGATGGCGCTGAAGGACAAGCCAAGCCTCGCGATTACGTTGTCAGAGGAGATTGCAAATGCCTGTATCGACGTTCTCAAGGCGAAGACCGCTGCCGATCAACTTCGTGTCTTCAACAGCAGTCTTTACGGTTCTAGCGATCACGCTCGCATGCGGCGCTTGCAGGCCGCACTCGAGTCGCTCAAAGCGTTCTATCCTCCCGAGCAAAAAAACTGGCAAAAAGTCTTCGACAAGTATGGTAATGCCAATGCTGGCGCCGCGGAGGCGCTGGAGGGCAAGGATGTCAAGAAGGCCGTGGAGGCGATCGCCGGTGTCGTCGCCGATACGAAGAAGTTCGCTACGGCGTTGAAGAAGAGGGTCGACCGCGGCATCTGACGGCGCGTCTGACCGACGCCAGTGTGCCTGGTCACACCATCGCGTGTGTGGCAAGAAGCGAGGGCTTCCGCCGCACACGCATGGGTGTCGGGCCGGGGTGCCCTGCCGCAGGGCCAAGAGAAGCCGAAGCGGACAAGTCAAGTCGTTCCCTTCTTTATCAACGCGCACAAGTTGAGGCACTCGTCGCAGTCTGAGACCTGAGCAGAGACATGTCTCACGACGATTTTCAACAGGGCGTCGACATCGTTGCTCTTGAGTTCTTTCAGCGATTTCTGGTCCTTTTCCGTCGCGTTCACAAGTTTTTTGTCGACCTTGAGTCGCTGCAGTAGGAGATGGATTTTTTCAGCGCAGCTGATCGCGTTGTTCGGTGAGTAGCCGAGTTCGTGATACACCCGCACAAGTTGCGTGAGGGTTCCGTCGCGCAGCGACTTCAAGTGGCTCTTGATGACTTTGAGTTCCTGAGCCGTGGCGCCTGTGATGCTCATAGTGGCCATGAGCGTCTTGGACGCCGTCAACTCCTGTTTGCACGCCTTCAGAGTCTTAACGTTCTCGGCGTCAGTCTTGGTGGCGCGGGGGTTGGCCTGGGTGTAGGTCTTGTTGAAGTCAGCGGCAATCTTTTGCATGCCCTTCCGTAGCGAGTCGATTTCCTTGGTCACCAACGAGTAGGGCTCTTCTTTCGCCGCCTTGAGCAGCACTTCAATGTACTTGTCTTGGGCTGTCCTGTAGGCAAGCAGCGCCTTCGTTCTCGTTTTCATGTCGACGTCTGCGGCCGTCGCTTTGTCGAGCGCCTTGCAGGCCGACTCCATTCCCGAGGACTTCCGATTACCAAGGAAGCCTTTTTCGGCCGGTTTCTTGAGTCGCACCACGCCGTCTTTTTCGCGGAGGCCAGAAACTTTTTGCTTGGCTTGCTTTTTTTCGATCGCAGCGATTTTCGCCCCGGCATCGTGTTCGAACGTCGTCTTCAACTCGGTCCATGTATCGAAATACTGTGTGGGCATGAGGCGATCCTTCGGTGGTGGGGGCTGATGAAGATTCGGGGATTTTGGTCGCGCAGCAGGGGCTGCACGAGCGTTCCGGGACGCTCGTACCTCGAAATTTCGGTCACACTCCGCCTGCGGCCGACGATGTTGGGAGCTGGTCGGACGCGGTGGGTGATGTCAAGGCCTGTCGTCACTCAGCATCAAATCCGCCGATCATACCGCTGAACGACTCGTTGATGCGGAGGGCCGCATCTCCCAGGAAACGTGTTGCTTCGTCGATCGTTTCGGTCAAAGCAACGACCTTCTTTTCAGCATCGGCACGCATCTTGAGGTCGCTGCTCTTCGACGCCCCGGCTTTCTTCGCTTCAGCCGCTTTCTTGATTGATCCCACTGCTGCGGCGATATCTTTTTTGAGCGTGGCGGATTCCTCGTCAACCAGCGGTTTCAAGCGAAAGGCCTTGAGAATGACATTCAGTGCCTTGACCTCAACACTTATTGTCGTGAAGTGATTCTTGGATTTATCAATCTTGTTCGCACACGTTGTTAGTTGCTTGTGGTGCGAGGAGGCGAGTTGGGAATATACCGTGGCTGCTTTCGCCAACCCCTTCAGTGCTTTCTTCAGGTCTTTTACGTCTTGGGCGAACAGCTTGTATTCATCGTCATCGGCTGATTTGTCGAGGAGTTTCTCGTAGGCCTCGCAATTTTTGGTGAAAGATGTGAAGGCTTTGTTGAAGTTGTTGACCCACTTGAGCTGTTTGTCGGTATTGCTCTGTATTTCCGAGCTTATTGCCAAAATGTGGGCATCGCGTCGATAAACCCATTTTTCGGGAATGGGTATGGGGATTTCTGCCAGCACCTTGTCGAGTAGTTCGAATGCGGGTTCAATCCCAGCGGACTTGCGGTAGAGCCCTAGGAACCCTTTCTCGGAGGGCTTTTTTTTGCTGGTGTTCTTCTCGAAAAGCTTCTTATGATCTTGCCAGGTTTTGAGGAACTTGAATTTGGGCGCAGTGTATGCAGTGGCGACCATTTGATCTTTAGGCATGAGAACCGTTTCCTTAGGGTTTTTTAGAAGAGGGAGTCAACTTTTCGGGCCCATCGATGGTCTGATTGAAATCGGTTGCCGTTCTTCCGCTCTGCGGTCAGTGGTCGAAAACAAGTGGAACGTACGGAATGTGTTATTTACGGTGAGGCACCTGCGTAGCGAAATCTGTGCCCGCGGGAAGTACCCAAGGCGTTGAACGACGTCGAGCCGTTTCGCTATTCAGCGGCAATGCCGTCCACCATCTCGCGAAATGACTCGTTATCCGGCCCGTCAACGAAAGGGATCACTCGTGCTCGGGGATGTCGTCGACTTCGTTGCCGCCGACGGCGATCGTGGCTTTGCCGTAGGGGAGCGGCTTGAAGGCCTTGAGGAGCTTGGTGATCCGCATCTTCATGGCCGGCAGTTGCTTGCCGCCGAGCTCGAGAATCATCGTTCCCTTGCTGTCGGGGTCGGGCTTGGCGGTTCCCCAGGTGGCCCGCTTGATGCCTGTCGCTTTTTTGAGAGCGAGCATCAGCTTCTTTCCCCCTTTGACGCGGTGGAACAGGAAGCGGCTTTCTTCCGGGGAAGGGCCAGGGACGAAGGCGAAGTTGAGGGGGATGATTTTCAGCCGCCGCAAATGGGCGCGGAGATATTCGCCGTAGGCTTCGCCGTCTTCGAGGATCGAATCGTGGTCGGCCTCATCGGCGCCATGCCCCGCCTTCATCGCCGCGGCCCGGCTGGCCGCGATCAGCTTGGAAAACTTCTTCAGGGCCAAGGCGGTATTGGCAAGATCTTCCGGATCGACGTCGGACCGGCCCCCCCGCGGGCCGCGCTTGAGCAGCTTGCCGATCTCGGCGGCGAGGTCTTCGGCCGATGTTTCGATGGCGTCGATGCTGCCAATGACGGCTTGCTGCGTCTTGTCGGTTGGGTCGTCGCGATGGGCGTCGGCGGCCTTGGCGAGCGCGCGGAGCGCTTTGACGAGCGAGCTCGAGCCGGCGACCCCTTCTGGGGCGTTGTCGGCCCACCAGGCGGCGTCGAGCGTCGGCGTGGCATTCTTCTTCATGGCAGACTTTCGATTGTGCGCAGCGAGCTGCGCGAGTTGGTGTTCATTTCCCCATCGGGTCCCCCGGAAACCAACCCCTCGGCAGTTCCGGGTGTCGCGCAGACCGCTACGCTGTTTAAGGTAGCAATCTCTTCGCCAGTGGGCAACGACTCGGCTACCCAAAGGGGAAGGGACTTGCCGGTTGGCGGGGGGGGGCAGCAGTCCGGAGGAGTGGGGGAGGGAGTAATCTTTCGGGAGGGATATCGTGCGGTGTCTTCAGGGACTGCGCGCTGGGGCGTATGCTGGCGAACAAACGGAGGGCCTTCGCACCTGTCGGCGTGGGCTCCGGGCTAAGCAGCAAAAAAGAGGGTGATCATGGACGACCTGCCGAACCACGGACCATTCTCCGACGATGCTGTCGCGCTCGACGCGGCGACCGCTTCGACACCCTTCCGGATCGCGGTGCTCGGGGATTTCTCCGGCCGGGGGAATCACTCGGCCCCAAAGGGGAAGGCTCGCATCGACCTCGAGGAACTCCGCAGCCGCAAGGGGATCCGGATCGACGCGGACGATTTTGACGAGGCGATCGCGGCGCTGACGCCGCACGCATCGATCCGCCACGGCAAGGAGACGATCGACGTCGCCTTTGCGGCGATCGACGACTTCGACGCCGAGGAGATCATTCTCCGCACCCCCCGGTTTCGCAGCGTCGCCAGCGCTGATCGGGCCGCGCTCCTTGCCGCGATCCTCCACGATCCCGGATTCCGGGCCCTCGAGCGGACGTGGCGCGGGGTCGACTGGCTGCGGCGGAAGGCTATCCGCCAGGGGCAGCGGGTGGAAATCGTGCTCCACGACGTGACCGAGGCCGAGCTGACGGCCGCCGTAAACGATGTCGAGGATCTGGCCGAGTCGCCCCTCCACGCCTGGCTGGTGGAGCGGTCGGTGAAGCTCAACGCCGGCCAGCCCTGGGGCGTCGTGGTGGGATTGCACGGGACGGAGATGACTGCTGCCGCCGCGCGGGTGCTGACGCGGATCGGCCAGATCTTTCGCCGGGCGGGCGCCCCCTACCTGACCGAACTCCGGTCGCCGGTATGGGAAAAGTCGTTCGATCCAGGGGAGGAGCATGCGGAGGCATGGCAGACGCTGCGCCGCGATCCCGTGGCGGCAAATATCGGCCTGGCCGTGCCCGGATTCCTGGTTCGTCTTCCCTACGGTGCAAAGGGGAAAACGGCCGGCTCTTTTCCCTTCGAAGAATCGACCGCTGGGGGCGACAAGGCCCACCTCCTCTTTGCGAGCCCGGCTCTGGGCTGCGCGGCATTGTTGGCGCTGGCTTTTGCCAAGCAGGGCTGGGCGCTGCGGCCGGGGAGCGAAACAGGGCTCGCGCAGATGCCGGCGCATGCGGCCCGCGACGACGCGGGGGACGAGGTCCTCATCACCGTGGAGATTCCCTTGACGCAAAGAAGTGTCGAGAGCCTCGCTGCCAAGGGGGTGATGGCCCTGCAGGGGGTGCAGGGGAGGGATGAGGTGCGGATGAACCGGTTTCTCTCACTGCTTGAGCCCCATGAGGACGAACTGGCCGCCGCACTGGCCGGGAGCTGGGGGCAGGGATCGCTCGGGCGGGCAACCGGGAAAAAGGATGAACCGATCGGCGGGGGCGCTGACGGCTCTCCCGCGGCGGCGGCCGCGAAGTCGTTGGAGGAGCAACAAGCCGAGATGGATGCCCTGTCGGAAGCGTTGAAGCAAGCGCCTTCGCGGCCGGGCGACCACGACTGGCCGGCGAAGGACGACGAAGACAAGGACGACGACGACAAGGACGACGAAGACAAGGACAAGGAAGACGACGACGACGACAAGGACGACGAGGACAAGGACGACGACGACAAGGACGACGAGGACTCCGATTCAGACGACGACAAGGACGACGACGATTCAGACGACGACGATGACAAGGACGACGAGGACAAGGACGATGACGACAAGGACGATGACGACAAGGACGACGAGGACTCCGATTCAGACGACGAAGACGACGACTCCGATTCAGACGATGATTCAGATGAGGATGAGCCGCCGGCGAAGAAAGGGGCGGGGGGCAAGAAGGCTGCCAAGCAGGCGGCGAAGAAAGTCGCCAAGGGAAAGAAGCCGTCCGACGAAGACGATGATTCAGATGAAGACGATGATTCAGACGAAAAGCCGCCGGTGAAGAACGGGGCGGGGGGCAACAAGTCCGCCAAGCAGGCGACGAAAAAAGTCGCCAAGGGAAAGAAGCCGTCCGACGAAGACGATGATTCAGACGATGACGCGGAATTGGCGGCGCTGCTCAAGAAGCTCGGCAGCGACGACGACGACGACGACGACGACGACTCCGATTCAGCCGCCGAGCCGCCGGTGAAGAAGGGGGCGGGGGGCAAAAAGGCCGCCAAGAAGGCGACGAAAAAAGTCGCCAAGAAGGCCGCCAAGAAGGGGGCCAAGCGGAAGAAGCCTTGAGCGAATGAGCGTGATGCGTTGCTCGCACTGCGGCCGGCTTGCCCCGCCGGGGGGGCTATCGCCGGCTACGGCGCTGGCGTTGATGATGCGGTTTGGAGGGCCGGATCGATGGTCAGATCGAGGTCGTGGCCGGCGGTGAGCGTGACGCGGCGGGTCGTTGTCCACGGCCGGCCATGGATTTCGCTGACGACCGTGATGTTGTAGTCGTCCCATGATTCGCCATCGCGGAGGCTTTCGGTTTCAAACTCCCTGACCGTGCCGGCGGTGGTGGTCAATCGTCCCTGCAGCCAAACCTTGGCGTTGGCCGGCACGCGCAGGGTGAGGTTTGTCGGTGTCGCGGCTGGCTTGATCTCCTCAAGCGGGGGCTTTGCGTCCGCCGTAAACGACACCGTTTCCCGCTGCCCGACCGCGAGGGCGACGGTCTTGGTCTTCTCCGTCGGCTTGCCCTCCTTCTCGACCACCATCCGCACGACGTAGGTGTGCTTCTTGTCGGTGGTCAAGCCGCGGGAGATGAAGTTTCGCACCGTGCCGGTCGTGGTCGTCTCCTTGCCGTTGATGAACACCTTCGCCTTCTCGGGGACTTCGACGACAAGCAAAGCCCCGTCGGCCGGTGCCGCGGCGGCGGCAGACGGGCCCCCAGCCGAGGCTGATGCCACGCCCGATCCTCCGGCCGACCCGTGCGATCCACCAATCGAGCCGCCGGACGAACCACCGGAACTGCCCCCGCCAGACGATCCCCCAAAGCTGCCGCCCCCGGTAGATCCCCCAGCCGAACCCCCAGCCGATCCGCCAGAGGAGCCTTGTCCGCTGGCCTGCTTCCCCCTCCTGCCACGAAGTGGGCCACCCCCGGCCTGGGGGCCTCCACACGCACTGTCACTGCCGCCGGCGGAGCCCTGGGACGACGCCGCGGGTGGGCCGCCTCGGCCGGCATGCCAGCCTGCCTGTGCGGAGGAGGCTGCAAGGAATGCGAGTGAGCCCATCAGGGCTGCAATCCGGAGCCATTGTCGCGGGCGATCAGTCATCGGTCGATCCTCTCTTCCGTCATCATCTTCAAGGGGCCACGGATGCCGCGTAAAAACCTCCCCATGAGCGTAGTTGCCGGGATCGGGAGATCAACCCGCCCTAGCCTGGGGTGGAAAGCCAGATCGCCCGCACCCGCTTCAGAAGGCGAGGGGCCGATGCAGGCATCGCGGCCACCTTACGACTTGCGGCGTTCATCGGCCATCTGCGGCGACTCACGCCCATTGGTTGCCCCAAGGGACGATTTTTGCTATCTAATTGGCCTGGGATAGGTGGCACGGGAACCAATGGCGCTGCCTCAGGGGACGCCCACGTGCTAGGCGGGACATCAGCGCTAGCGGGAGATCCCAGCCGATGCGGAACGTGGCTGCCGTCAGGCATCTCCGCCCGGCCATCAAGCGATCGATCGACACAATCAATGAAAGGGGAGCGGTGAAACAATGGCTGGGTTCATGAAATTGGACAATATGGAAGGCGATTCGAAAAATCAGGCATTTCCGGGCTACATCCGCATCGACAGCATGGGGTCGGGGATCACCCGTGAGATCCCTGAATCGGCTCGCGGCAACCAGAGGGCAAAAGGACACACAATTTTTCCTAACATCACTATCACCAGGCAATTAGACAAGTCCTCGACGGCACTTCAGAAAAAGGTTGCCATCGGGGATGTTATTCCTACGGTAACTATTGTTTTTGCCAATATGTACGGCAGTGCTGGCAAATACCAAGCGTACTTGACGTATACGCTCTCGAATGTCGTGCTGGCAGAATACTCTATCGCTTGCGAATCCGAAGGGGAGGAGCTACCCAAGGAAGAGTTGACGCTTTCGTACACGAAAGCGATTTGGAAATACCAAGACTTCGATGAAAAGGGAGGCGCAGCCTCCAATTATGAGGCTTCATACGACCTCACCACGGACACGGCGACGTAATCCTGTTTGAGTTTCCTTGCCGGTTCTTCGGCACCGTATCGGGCGATTCCCGGGGCACGCCTGCCCCGGGAATCGCCCTTGGTGATCGAGTCGTGAGTGAATGATCGCCATGGTCGGCCTGGCTCGGAAGGTAGCGCACGATGCTCTGCTTCGTGAAGTTTGACACACTCCAGGGAAGCTGCGACCACGCCCAGTACGCGGGTTGGTCGACTGTGGACACGTTTACCTTCTCCATCAACTATGGATCTGATGCCGACTCTGGACTGGCCGCCAACGCATCCCGTCTCCTTGAGCAGATTGACGAAGCCGAAGAAGAGGAGGAGGAGGAGGCCCCAAGGGGGGCAACTCCGGGTCGGGTGCTTGCCGACGGCAGCACACTTTCGAAATCTCAGCGGAAGTCGCAGAGGCGGAGGAGAGCCCGGCAGCGAAGGCGAGCGCGGCAGAAGGAATTGCAGGCACAGGCGGACGTTGTCGTCAGCCGGGTGACGAAGCGCTTCAAGGAACAGGAAGAGGAAGAGACGGAGGATGACAAAAGCGACAGAGCGCAGTCTGTCTCCGTCGGGCTGACTAAGACGCTCGATGCGGCCACGGTCGAATTGCTGAGGCGAGCCTGGAGCCGGAGTGACCCGTTTACGAGCGTAACACTCGATGTCTGTGGGGTTGGCGAGAAAGGGCTCGTGCCCGTCGTCAGGATCAAGATGCAGGGCGTGAGTGTGCAATCCTGTTCGGTTGACCCCATAGACTCGTCGGACAGCGTAAACCTGCAATTCCGGTCGGTTGTCTTTTCCTATTCCCCGGTCGATTCGCAGGGCCAAAAAGCCTATTCCTGTACCTGCCAAGTGGGTATGACCAAGTCAAAATCATCCTGATGCCGCGGCAGAGTTCGCGGGGGCCATCATGCTCGCTTTCATGCAGATCATCGACAGTGGCGGCAAGGCCATTGCCGGGGAGGCGACTGCCACGGGGTACAACGGTTGGTGCGTCGTCGACAGTGTCGACTATGAGGTGAGCGGAGATGACGGCGATAAGCGTAGCGGCGATGACGCCGTCTTCACGCTCAGCGTCGGAAAACTCGTCGACAGCGCCACGCATCGCATCATGCAATGCGCCCTGATGAAGGCTGGCAGCATCGATGCTCACTTCAAGAGCGTTACCGTGGAGGTCGTGGGGGTCAATCAGAAGACTTCTTCGGGCAGTAACACCGTGGCGCAACTCAGGACGGTTATCAAGATCGTGATGACCGACGTGTGGGTGACCAATTGGGAGATTGCCGGTGCATCATCGTGGTCGGGTGTGAGCGAACAAGGGGTGCCCACGGAGTCGCTGGATTTTCGTTTTTCCAAGGTCAGTTTTGTGTACAGTGACATGGTTTACGACCCTTCCGCAGCAACGAAGTCGAAGGGGGCGTACGTCTTTGAGGCCGACGCCAACGCGCTTTCGGCGAGATCGTGGTTTAAGAAATAAGTGTGACAGGCTCCGGAGTCGTGGTCGATGGGGCAGTACACACAGGATAACAAGCCTCTGGGCATCGAGACCCCGCTCGGCAAGGACATCCTCCTCCTCGAGGCGGTCCGGGGAACCGAAACTCTCTCGCGCCCCTTCTCCTTCGAGCTCGACATGGTGTCGGAGGAGACCTCCATCGACCCGTCGCGGATTGTGGGGAAGGAGGTGTCGTTTCGGATCAACAATGACGACAACTCGCCGCGGTGGTTTCACGGCTGGGTGAAGCGACTGATTTTCCTTGGGGCCGGGGAGAAGCGATTCACCCGCTGGCGTGCGGAAATTGTCCCCGGGCTCTGGTTTCTCTCGCTCACCAGCGACTGCCGGATCTGGCAGAGCCAGTCGTATGACCAGATCGTGTTGTCGCTCCTCCGGGATGACCACCAGAAATATGTCGCTGTCGAGAGTCGCCTCCAGGGGAGCTATGCCAAGCGTGATTACAGCGTGCAATATCGGGAGACAGACCTCGAGTTCGTCAGCCGCCTCCTCGAGCACGACGGCATCTTCTACTTCTTCAAGCACGCGCAGCAAACGTTGAAGATGACGATTGCCGATTCCCCTTCGGCCTTCGTTGATTGCGCCGATGCCACGATCGGGCCGGTGGAAGATTCCGACGATGCCCAACATGGCGGATTCTGGCTCACCTGGCACGATGAATGGCAGACCCTCTCCGGCAAGGCCACGCAGAGGGATTGGAATTTCCAGGAGCCTTCCACCGACCTGACTGCCAGCGTGAAGGGGGCCTCCTCCAACGGCTGGAAGACCGATCTTGAAGTGTTTGACTATCCCGGTGGCTACGAGACCAAGGATCAGGGAGGGGACGCGACGCGACGGTGGATGGAGCTCGAGGAAGTGGCCGCGCGCACCATCCGCGGGAGCAGCGCCTGCCGGAGTTTCTCTCCCGGGTACACCTTCACGAAAAAGGGGGAGGGCAAATACCTCCTCACGTCGGTGACCCATGCCGTCGACATCCGCGGGATCTACGAACGCGGTTCGCTCCGAGACGGGGCCAGCTACCGCAACACGTTTACCTGCATCCCGGCGGCCGTTCCCTTTCATCCCCCCCGGGCGACACCGAAGCCGGCGCTCCACGGCCCGCAGACCGCGATCGTCGTCGGGACATCGGGCGAGGAGATCGACACTGATCAATATGGCCGGGTGAAGGTGCAGTTTCCCTGGGATCGGCGCGGGGAGAAGAACGAGAAGAGCTCCTGCTGGGTGCGCGTGGCACAGCCTGTCGCCGGCAACGGTTGGGGGGGGCAGTTCATCCCCCGGATCGGGCAGGAGGTGGTGGTTTCTTTCTTGGAAGGGGATCCCGACCAGCCGCTGATCACCGGGGTGGTCTACAACGGGACCAACAAGCTCCCCTTCCCCCTCCCCGACAACAAGACGCAAAGTGGCCTGCGGACGCGGAGCAGCAAGGCGGGGGGGGAGACGACCTTCCACGAGCTGCGCTTCGACGACAAGAAGGATGCAGAGGAGATCTATTTCCACTCCGAGCGCGATTTCAAGCGAGTCGTTGAAAACAACGACAGCCTCGAGGTTGGGTTTACCAAGAAGGAAGACGGCAACCGCGACGTGAAGGTGTTCAATGATGCGACCGAGACGATCGGCTGCAGCGACGCCAAGGCGGGAAGCCGGACGGTGACGGTGTGGAAAAACGACATCACGACGGTGAAGACGGGCGATCAGTCGGTGACCGTCGAGAAGGGCAATCAAGTCGTGACGGTTGCGAAGGGGGACCAGACGATCTCTGTCGACACCGGCAACCAGACGGTGAAGATCGGAAAAGGGGATCAGATGATCACGATCTCCTCCGGCAAGCAGGCGGTGACGCTCGGCGGCGGCGATGCGTCGCTGCGGGTGAAGATGGGGGATCGGACGGTGAATGTCGATCTCGGCAAGTACGATGTCACCGCCATGAAGGAGATCGCCTTCAAGGTGGGGGCAAGCTCGATCACGCTCGACCAGACAGGGGTTACCATCAAAGGGATGAACATCAGCATCGAGGGGCAGATGCAGACCTCCGTGAAGGGATTGATGACGGAAGTGAAGGCCTCGGCGACGCTCCAAGCCGGCGGGGCGATCACGATGATCGGATGAGCCCATGACTTTCCCCAAGCAACCATCCCCATCGCAGTCGCCACTGCCGATCAACCTTTTTGCCTCGGAGAAGGAGATCCGGGAGCGGTTAACGCTTGCTGATCTCGACGACGCTGCGATCGATGCGGTCGCCGCCCAAGGCACCGATCTTGTCGCTGCGGCGCGGGCCCTGACAGAGGCCGGCAACGGCGAGGCTGCGGTGACCGTCTTGGCCCAGGGGCTCAAGCGCCGGGCGGCGGTGTGGTGGGCCTGTGCCGTCGTTCGCCGGGAGCCCGCTCCCGAGGTGCCGCCAGCCGATTCCCCCCGCCTCGTGGCGGCGCGAGCGCGGGAGTTGCGGGCGCTCGAGGCCGCCGAGGCATGGGTCTTGAACCCGGGCGAGGCGGCGGCGCAGGCGGCCCATGACGCCTCCAGGGAGGCCTCTGGAACGCCGGCCGGCCTCGCGGCCCTGGCGGCCTTCCTCGGCGGAGAGAGCCTCGCTCCCCCGGGGGCGATGCCCGTCCCCCCCGCCGACCACCTCGCCGGCATCGCCGTCAGTGGCGCGATTCGGATCGCAGCGGTCCGTCATCGGCCGGAGAAGTCCGGGGCAAGCCTCCGCGATTTTCTCGAGATTGGGCAGCGGATCGCAGACGGCACGGAGTCGTGGGAATGATCACGCCGGCGCCCAGCCGTGCCCGAAAAAAATGGTAGCGTGATCTCGATGTCGAGCCCCGTCGGAAAAGGATTGCAGCCATGGGACAACCCGCCGCCAGAGTCAGTGACATCCACGTCTGCCCGATGCTCACCGGGCCTGTGCCCCACGTCGGCGGGCCGATCGTGGTGGGGGCCTTCACCGTCCTCATCGGTGGTCTTCCGGCCGCGCGGCTCGGCGACATGTGTGTTTGCGTCGGGCCGCCGGCCACGGTGATCATGGGGTCGCCGAAAGTCTTGATCGGCGGGAAACCGGCGGCGCGGATGGGGGATCACACCGCCCATGGCGGCACGATCGCGATGGGCTGTTTCACCGTTCTCATCGGCTGACGATCAGCGGACTATTTTTGGGCAGGTGTCGGGCAGGCGATCCGGCCTCGGGCGCTGTGCGGTCGCCGCGGATCGGCGCCTGTCAACCGCTCGTTGATGTCCCGCAGGCGTTGCAGAATTTTGCGCCGGGGGCGGTCTCGGCACCGCAGTCGCGACAGACCAGCGACTGGGCCACCGCCGAGCCGCAACCGGGGCAGAAGTTCCCCGCGAACGCCGTGCTGCACTTCGGGCAGACATGGCGGGCCGTGGGCGTGGCGCCGTTGTGGGTGATATCGACGCCGGGAAGCATGTCGGTCGACATTGCCTTGCGCTGCATCCACGTGGCCCGTGCCTTGTCTTGGATGCTCGCCAGCTCCTCGTCGAGGATCGGGCTGCAGGTCTTGCAGAGGCTGCGGGGCCCGTTCCAGCAGGCGACCTCGCAGACCCATTTGCCGCAGCGACCGCAGAGCTTGAACTGGTGCTTGGCCTCCTCGACCGCTAGGCGGAGAGCCTCGTCACGCTCGTGACCACGGAGAAAATCCTTTCCGGCATTGAGGGCCCCGCTGGCCGCCGCCCCGCCACTGAACAGGCTCCCGGTAACGCGGAGGACCCCGCTGGCGATCCCCATCTTGCTCGGCTTGAACGACGACATGCACCCGGTGTTGCAGCGATCGCACTTGAACTCAAACTGGAATCCAGCTTCCGTGGAGCGGTCGTTGATGTTGTTGGTGAACTGGATCATGGTCATGAGCAGACTCCGAGTATGGGAAGAAGCTCGATCAGATGGTGATGGCCATCGGGCAACTTGCAGAACAGGGGCTCGTCGAAGTCATGGGGAAGCCGAGGCCAGAAGCGGTCGCTGCCATCGCCGCCACCATCGCGATCGGTGCCAGGACCGGCATCGGCAGGCCGGCGCTGACTTTCATGCTGGCCATCGCTGCCAGACTCGCTCCCACCATCGGCCCGGCGAGAGCCATCTGTGACGAGATCGAGGATGGCACGCCGAGCGCAGCGGGGGAAGAGATGGTCGCCAGCGGCACCAGCGCGGCGATGGCGTTGGTGAGTTGCTGCAGGACGTCGGGGGCGGCGAGATTGACGGCGAACGCTGTCTGGATGCTGCCCACGGCGGTGATCGCCGCCAGTGGCGGCAGGAGCCCGGCCAGGGAGAGCGGAGGCAACGCCAGGGCCGCCAACACCGACATCTTGGCCTGGAGCTTCAGCATGGCACCGGGAGCGGCGAGATTGACCCCCATCGCGGCGGCGGCGTTGAGGGCGGTGAGGTAGGAGGCGATCTGTGCCGGCGGCGTGGTGAACTGCACGGCCGCCAGCGGGGGGACGGCCAGCGCCGCCTTGATGCCCACGATGGCGCCGGGGACGAGCGGATTGATTCCGAGGGACATGCGGATCGTCTGCGTCGAGGAGGCCAGCGAGGCGAGGCTTGCCAATCCCGCCGGAACGGCAAACGGTCCGATGCGCGCCAGATTCGCCTGCAGTGTGGTGATGGCCATCGCCATGCTGGCAGCCGCGTCGGCGGCGAAGGGATTGATCCCCAGACCGCTCTGGATTGCTGTGACGGCCGCTGCGGTGGCGGCGAGATTGGCAAGCGCCAGGGGGGGGAGCGGCAGCGGGGGGAGATTCAGTTTGGCCACCACCGAGAGCATGCTCCCCATGCTCATCTGGGCGGAGAAATTGGCCTGCGATGCCATTGCCGCCACCGGGGCGATATTGGGCAGTGGCGGGAGAGGAGGCACCGCCATCAGGGCGAGGGCCTTGGCGAGATTTTGCAGCCCCATCAGGCAGATACAGCTCATCGGGCATCACCCTCGACATCCCGCCGCGGGGCGCAGTCCGCGCGGCTGCAGTAGCGCCAGCCTTCAAGTGATCTCATAACCGATCCCCCCGTTTTCGATCACGATCTTTACGTCCGTCACCGGCACTCCCTCTGCCATCCGGGCAAGGAGCCGGGAGGAGAGCTCTGGAAGCATCGAACCGGTGAGGATGTGGTCGATGTTGCGGGCGCCGCTGTCGACCTCGTGGCAGCGGGATACGACCGTCGTCACCACCTCCGGAGTATACGAAAAGCGGGCCTTGTAGTTCGCCTCGACGCGCCGGCGGATGGCAGCCAATTTGAGCTCGCAGATGCCCCGGAGGACGTCATCGGCGAGGGGGAAATAGGGGATCACCGTCACCCGTCCGAGGAACGCCGGCTTGAACACCTTGAGCAGCTCGGGGCGGATCGCTTCGCCGAGTTTGTCGGCATCCGGACGGGTTTCCGGATCGGCGCAGAGCTTCATCACCATGTCGGTGCCGGCGTTGCTCGTCATGATGATGACGGTGTTTTTGAAATCGATGTCGCGCCCCTCGCCATCCTTCATCGCCCCCTTGTCGAACACCTGGTAGAAGATGTCTTGAACGCCGGGATGGGCTTTCTCCATCTCGTCGAGGAGGATCACGCTGTAGGGGCGACGCCGCACCGCCTCGGTGAGCACGCCCCCCTCACCGTAGCCCACGTAGCCCGGCGGCGCGCCCATGAGGAGTGAGACTTTATGCTCCTCCTTGAACTCGCTCATGTTGATCACGGTCATGTTCTGTTCGCCGCCGTAGAGGAGGTCGGCGAGGGCCAAGGCCGTCTCCGTCTTCCCCACGCCGCTGCTGCCGGCGAGCATGAACACGCCGATGGGACGCTTCGGGTCGGTGAGCCCGGCCCGACTGGTGCGGATGCGCTGCGCGATCCGATCGAGGGCATGCGACTGCCCCACGACACGCTCCTCCAGGCGCTGCTGCAGATCGAGGATCCCCCGGATCTCGTTGGTAAGCATTTTTCCCACCGGGATGCCGGTCCAACTCGAGACCACCGCCGCCACGGCCTGGCCGTCGACGCAGGGGTGGAGCAGCGGCTCCTCTCCCTGAATCGTCGCCAGCTCGGCCTCGAGCGTCTTCATCCGTTCACGGAGCCGGTCCCGCTCCTCGGGCGTCGGGGGGGAAATCAGTTCACCGGCCGGCGCAGCAGGGGGTGTCTCCGGCGTGAGGCGGCGCCTCGTCTCGCGGATCTCCCCGACGAGCTTCGATTCCGCTTTCCAACGGGTATCGAGGGCCTCGCGCCGGGCCGAGAGCGTCTCGGCCTGGCGCTCGAGCTCGCCGATCCGCTCCGCATGATCGGCACCGGTTTCCACCTCGCGCTCGAGAATCCGCAGGGCGGTGGCGATGGCGTCGAGCTGCCGCTGGCAGTCCTCGAGCACCGCCGGCGTGGCCGCCTGGCTGACGGCGACGCGCGCTGCGGCCGTGTCGATGAGGCTCACCGCTTTGTCGGGGAGTTGGCGGCCGGGGATGTAGCGGTGCGATAGCCGCACGCTCTCCACCACCGCCTCGTCGAGAATCGGCACTCCATGGTGGGATTCGAGGATGGCAACGAGCCCGCGGATCATCCGCACGGCGATCTCCTCGGCCGGCTCCTCCACCTTGACCACCTGGAAGCGCCGCGCGAGCGCTGCGTCCTTCTCGAAGTATTTCTTGTATTCGGCCCAGGTCGTGGCGGCGATCGTGCGCAGCTCTCCGCGGGCCAGGGCGGGCTTGAGGAGGTTGGCCGCATCCCCCTGCCCGGCCTGTCCGCCGGCACCGATGAGGGTGTGGGCTTCGTCGATGAAGAGAATGATCGGCACCGGCGACTTCTTCACCTCGTCAATCACCGACTTGAGCCGGTTCTCGAATTCTCCCTTCACCCCGGCACCGGCCTGGAGGAGACCGAGATCGAGTGTCCGGAGGACAACAGCCTTGAGCGACTCAGGCACGTCCCCGTGCGCGATCCGTTGCGCAAACCCCTCGACCACCGCGGTCTTTCCGACGCCTGCCTCGCCGGTCAGGATCGGGTTGTTCTGACGGCGACGGGTGAGGATGTCGATCAACTGACGGATCTCGGCGTCGCGGCCGAGCACGGGGTCGATCTTTCCGGCCCGTGCCCGGGCGGTGAGGTCGATCGTGAATTGGTCGAGGCTTGGCGTGCCCGTGGAACCGCCGGCCGCGGCGAACGACCCTTGTCCATCGGCAGGCTCGCCGTCCGGAGCCGTCATCGCGGTCTCGATCGAGCGGTCGAGGATCGTCGCGGCATCGCGAGTCAGCTGCTCCGCGGAGATTCGCCGAAACTCATCGGAGATCGACAGCGTCCTCCGGGCGAGCGATTCCTCCCCCACCAGCGCCGCCAGGAGCCAGGCACTGCGGACCTTGGACAACCCCTGATCGACCGAGGAAAGCAACCACGCTTCCTTGGTCAGCAGGCAGACTTCGGGGGAGAGCAGGGGGGACCGCGAGTTCCCGGTCTTCAGCCGGTCGACTGCCTTGCCCAGGTCAGCCAGCAGACGTCCCTCGTCGACGCCGAAGTGGCGGAGGAGGAGGTGGAGGTCGTTGCCCGGCTGTTCGAGGAGCTTGATGAGCCAGTGCTCGATTTCGACGTTGTAGTTCGTCCGCGACAGGCAGAGCCCGGCGGCCCCTTCGAGCGCCCGTTGGCACTGCGGATTGAGCTTACCGATGAGATTCTTGAGATCGAGGCCGGCCACTGGAGTGTCTCCGTACTTGGGAAATCGATGATTCGGTTGGTTCGTCGGACTTGGCTCGCCTGGTCTGACAGGACATGGGGTTTTTTTGTGCGGCTTGGCCCCCCACAGGCAGCCGATCAGGGATCGACCTTGAATTCGGCGTCGGTCGCGTCGTTGAGCGGTGGGTGGCTGATGAGCCATGTTGTCCAGCCGAGACGACTTCCTTGCGGGCTTCCATCCCCGTTGTGCTCCATCCGGGCGAGCCTCAAGGCGGGTACCTCACCGGCTGCAAGCACAGGTCGCACCGTGACGTCGAATTGCTGCCCGGCATAGAGCCGGACCAGATCGGAGAGCGCCGCCAGCCGTGCTCCACCGGGGAGCCAGCAGACAAACTCCGTCCACGACAGGGGGCCGAGATCGATGCGGAAGGCCGAGTCGATCGACCAGACCCGCGTGCCGGCAATGGCATCAACTCCCAAGCGGGTGTGTTGGCCGAGCGGGCACGAGGCATCCGGCAGCCTCGTCTGATCAGCCGGTTCGAGATTGAGCCATCGGCCCACGAACTGCTCCACGCGGGCAGGGATCCCCCAGGCATCGGAGAGGATCGCTTCCAGGCCGACCGCCGAGCGGGGGAAATGGGAGAGATGCCCCGCATAATAGGTGAGCAGTTCGTCGCGGACGCGCAAGCGGCCAGACTGGTGGCGGGCGCCCAGGCCGACGAGACAGGCGAGCACGGCGCTGAAGCCATCGCGTCCCGGCATCTCCCCATGATCCCACGAGGCCGAGGCGCCGCGTTGCCTGACCCGCTCCCGCTCGGCCGGCAAGCGGTACTTCCCCCAGGCCCTGTGGAGGAGCGACGTGGCCCGGTGGGTGAAGATGTCGAGGAAGTCACGCAGGGTCGCATCGTGAAAGGTGCGCAGCCGCCGTGCGACGAGCTCGGTGTAGTGTCGGGGAAGGACTCCTGACGGACCGATGAGGCCGAAGGTTGCCACCTCCAACTCGAACGCGACACAATCGTCATCATCGCCATCCGCTGTCGTTTCCGCCGCGACTCGTCGGGCTCGCGTGATCGCACCCCCCGGAAAACCGAGGGTTGTGGCGGATTGGAAACGGACGGTGTCCCCGGTGCCTGCCCCTGTGTCCTGGCTCCCCAACTCCGGAGGCAGGGGGCGCCGTTGCCGGATGGCGTCGCGCAGGGCCTCCGCCTCGAGCAGCCTGACAGCCTGAAACAGCTCGAAAGCCTCCGGGCGGTCGAGGAGCCGCTGCGTCAGGCGAGAACCCGATTGCCTGATCTCGGCGGCCATCGCCATTCCTCCCGACGGCTCTCTCTCTGCTTCGACGCGGCGACGAGTCGCGTGAACGAGTTGAGCGTGACCCATGAACCGAGGAATCGCTCGATGACGCTGGCGAAGAGGTAGGCCGCACCGTCGGCGAACCGTTCCTCGTCGAGCAGCAATCGCACCTCCAGGCCCCGACAGATGCCCCCTTCGGGCCCCGGCACCCGCCCTGCCACGCGCCGACTCGACGTGCCGATCAGCCCCTGGACCCACTGCGACTTCTGATGGAAGTCCTGCGTCCCCTCGAGGAGATAGAGCTGGAGGATCTCGCGGAGCACATCGGCGGCGGCAAGCTCGTCGGCATCGACGAGCGAGAGATGATTGAGGGAGAGGTGGGAGAGAAGCCGCCACGCAGCGCCCCCACTGATGTCGGGGCGCACCGTCGCGGTGGGGGCGTGGAGGCAGAGGACCTGCCCGACCACGCCGTGCCCTTCGCGGAAGGTCATCCGCGGACGTCCCACGGTAAATGGGAGTCTTGAAGGCAGATTCCGGTTGACGCACTCCGCCTCGACGATGAGTGTGCCGTCGGTGAGTGGGGCGGGGCCACCATCCTCGTCCACGAGGCTCATCCACAGATCGGTGCCGAGATCGATCGTCCCGTCTGGCCGCGGAGAACGGCGCGGGCGCCGGGCCGCCGTCCACCACATCCGCTTCCCGTTGTCTTCCGATCCCCCTGGCATCCTCAGCCGGTGGGTCGGCTCGTGGAAGGCACCGACCGGCGATGACCGTCCTCCGACCTCAACGAACCGGACCTGCTTGATGGAATGCACCTCGAGCGCGAGGGGGCGCCGGGCGTCGGGGATGACCGAGATCTCCGTGGCACGCCCGTCCAGCCGGACAGGATCAAGCCGCTGGTGGAAGAGGTTGACCACGGGGGTGCAGCCGAGTCTCACGGTGTCGGCGGTCACCCCTTTTTCCAGTTCGTCGTTGATCGTGGAGAGTTGGATCGCGATCTGCATCCGGCGACCGAAGCGGCTCGTCGAGGCCCGATCGAGCCCCGCGAGGTCGACAAAGAGGAACTTCCTCGGCAGGGCGAAGAGCTCCGTCAGCAGACGGTAGCCGGGAAACGAACGGGAATCGCAGGGGATCGTCGCCTCGTCGGGCTCAAATCCCGCCGGGCGCAGCCTCTCCGGCGGAAGGAACACCGCTTCCCTGTCTCGCGGCCCTTCCGAGAAGACAATCCCCAGGCATTTGGAAAGCAGGAGCTCGTAGAGCTCGTAGGGAACCCTGCCGGAACCGGAATGGAGGTGGAACCGGAGCGTGCCCAGATCGAGTTGACCGATCGTGATCGCGTCGGAGAGCGTCTCGATCTCGATCGTGAGGATCGCCGCCGTTCCCTGCTGCGGGAGGATCGGAAGTTGGAACGGCGGCCCTTCGAGCTTCACCGAGGTGATGCGCACAGGCTGCAGCGGGACGTCGAAGCAGGTGCGGAACTGGCAGTTTTCGTCGTCGACAGGCTCGGTTTCCAGCAGCGTGCCGCGCGGCACGATGTGCGGCACGGTCACGGCCGCCTGCTTCGGGTCGAACGCCATGCCGACGACCGTCATCGAGGGCACCGGCTGCACGTAATGCGGATAGAGCATCTCCAGCAGCGTCTGGCACAACTCGGGATAATCGTCGTCGAGGCGTTTGTGGACGCGGGCGGTGAGGAAGGCGAAGCCCTGCAGCAACCGTTCGACGTGGGGATCCTGGGAGTCGTCTCGTCCGATCGAGAGCCGGGCGGCGATCTTGGGGTGACGGGCGGCGAACTCTGCGGCGAGATCGCGCATGATCGCCAACTCACGCTCGTAGTAGGGGAGAAGCTCATTGCTCATGTGTCCCCCTCCACGTTGATCGTTCCGCTGGCAGCATCGACGTGCGAAAGATACTGCACCGGCTCGCGGAGAGCGTCTGTCACGAAGACCGCCTCGATGGAGAATTGGAACCGCCGGGAGATCAGCAGGTCGCTGTGGTTCGCGTCGAGCGGCGAGACGCGCACATCCCGGAGGCGCGGCTCGAAGCGGTCGATGCACTCCTCGATGAGCCGGCAGAGGCGGAGGACGTTGTGATCCTCCCGGATCTCGCTGCTCTGAAGGTCGGGGAGTCCATAGTTGGCCAGCGACGAAGGCAGGTGGGGACAGCCCGGGGGCAACGCCGGCAACGGTCGCCGCGCATTGAGGAGATCGGTGAGGTCGCGACGGAGGCTTTCCCTCGTCTCCCGGATCACTTGTCCTTCGCGCGACGGCGCCTCGACCTTTGTGCGCGGATCATCATCGAGCAGCCTATCGAGCAGGCTGGAGACGACACGGTGTTCGGTGAACTGATGGGCCATTCGCGGTACAGGAAGATGGGAGAGAGCGGGAATGGTTCAACCAACCTCGAACGTGACCGTAGACAACTCCATCACGCCGATCTCTTGGTCGCCGTCGAGCACGAACAGCCGCTGCCCCATCCCCCGGACCGGCGCCGGTGGATCACCGATCCAGGTCGTGCTCCGTCCGAGCTTCGCGGTATCGTCGCTGCCGTCGATCTCGCCCTCGATCGTGCCGTAGATCGCCGGCATGTGCACGTGTGCGTCAAACCCGTCTCGGACCACCATGTGGACAGGACGCCAGACGAGATCGAGGGGCGTGGCCGGAGGGGTGAACTCGAGGAGCTCCACCCGCTCGGCCGGAATCCAATAATACTTGCCGGTGTGGGTGAGAACCTCGAACACCCCGGCGACGACATCGTCGAGGTCACGGAGGTCGGAAAACGGGCGGTCGCCGATAGTTCCGGGCAGCATCGCTCGGGTGTCCTCCGCGGCTTCGGCGAGTTCGCCGGCACGGGCGGTGTCGCCGGCCCGCAGTTGGACAAACGACTCCAGGCGGAGCGCCATCGTCTTGGTGGGACCCTCGGCGAGGAAGTCGGGGAGGCTTGCCGAGCGGAAGAACTCACGCCGCGCTGTCTCCGCCCGGACAAGATGACGAAGCGGGATGACGGTCACGGCGGCGCGGGCATCGAGCGACATCAGCGTGTCGAGTTGTTTGTCGGCCCGCTCGAGATCGCCGCCAACGATGAGCAGCTCAGCCAACAGCCAGCGTGCGGCCAGATCGCTCGGCGAATCCTTGACGGCGCGCGTCGCCGCATCGATCGCTGCGGCGAGTCGCCCTTCCTTGTAGAGACTGCTGGCCTGTTCGACGGGAGAAGTCATGGCGGGAGGTCCAATTCCTGGTCGTGGAGGAGGAAGAGGTCAGGAGGGAGCGTTCGGTCGTACGACCGTGGTCAGTCGGATCAGCGAGGTGAGATCATCGAGTTGGAAGTGCGGCTGGATGTGCATCACGATCCGGTAGGCACCGGGCGAACCGGGCGTGTCCCGGACCTCCACCTGGGCTGCACGGAGCGGGCGGCGGGCCTTCGTTTCCGGGCTGGCGCGATCGTCCGGCGTGACATACTGGAGAATCCAGTCCTCGAGAATCGACTGGAGTTGATCGGGCTGGGTGACCGACCCGATCTTGGTGCGGGCGATGACCTTGAGATAATGAGCGAAACGCGACACACAGAGCATGTACTGCAACATCGCCGAGATCGTCGCGTTGGCCGAAGCCCGTGGCGAATCGTACTTTTTGGGGCGGTGGAGCGACTGATTGGAATGAAACACGGCCTGGCCGGTCGAGCTTGTCGAGCACAACGGGATGAAACCGGCTTCCGCGATGAAACGCTCCGCCGACTCGCCGATCACCACCTCGGCAGGGCCCCGGAAGACGAGCCCCTCGCTCGCGGCAAAATGATCGACGGGCAACCCACTGACGAGCCCTCCCCCCTCGGCGTCTCTGGAAGCTCCACGGATGTCGGCAAACCAGCCTGAACGAGCGAACTCCGCGATCACGACACTGGCAAAAGCCCAGCCGGCGTTGATCCAAAGCCGGCGCTCCCCCCGGGCGCTCTCCGCGTCTTCCTGATAGCGGAACGACCGGGCCCGCCACGAGTGTTCGGCCTGCACCGACCGAGTCCCCGCGATCTCCCAGCCCTCATAGGGCAGCCGGCCGAGGATCCTGGGGAAGGCGAGGCCGAGGAATCTCGTCTCCTCGAGCGCTTTCATCGATCTCCAGGCGGTGAATTGCGGCGTGTTGTAGAGCATCTCGAGCCCCGGGCCGGCATTCAGATCCGCGAAGGAATCAACGCCGAACAGATCGGGGGCCGGTGCCGCCACGAGAGGGGCGAAGCTCGCTGCCGCCACCTCGGCAAGACCGGTGAGAAGATCGATGTCGTCGGGATGAGCGCCGAACATATGGTCGACGACCAGCAGCCCGAATGGGGCGCCGCCAGCGGTCCCGAATTCATCCTCGTAGATCTTCCGCCACACCACCGAACGATCAAACTCCACGGCCTGGGTGTGGTCGCGCTGGAGCTCGCGCTTGGAGCAATTGAGCAATCGCACCCGGACGGCATTGGCGGATTTGGAGTGGGCATCAGAGCCGATCGCCTCATCGGCCCGGCCAACGAGCCACTCCAACCCGCGCCAGGACGACTCAATCGCCTGGAACTGGGGGTGATGGAGGATGGCGTCGAGCTGCCGCCCAATCACGTCGTCGAGTCTGGCCACGTCGGCCGCCAAGCGATCGGCGAGCTCAGACCTGGTCAGCCTCTCCCCCGGGCTGACCCGGTACGCGGCCCAATGGCGGAGAAACGCCCCGTCGCTCTCATGCTCCTCCGGGAGCGCGGCGGAGACCACATCGAGTCGGCCCTCGCCGCCGTCGGCAAGCATGGCAAAAACAGCGGGCCACACCGCAACAGCCGACGGTTCGTGCTCGACAGTCGACGCTGCGAAAGTCTCCAGTCTTCTCCCTGGGGAATCGTGGGTCGACACAGAATACCCCGTCGGAAGAGCCTCTGGATCATCACGCCGGTCAATGCCCAGACCGCCTTACTTACCGGCAGCGGCAGGAATCTTCGCCACCAGACGCATCGACGACGTCAGTTCCTCCATCTGCAACCAGGGCCGCAGCCAAGCGACGGCGTTATAGCTGCCGGGCGATCCAGGGATCTCCTCGACCTTCACCTTCCCCTCGGCCAAGGGGTAACGCGACTTGATCTCGGCGGATGGGTTCGGGCTGCTGACGACGTAGTTGCTCAGCCAGCCCTGCAGCCACGTCTCGCAATCAGCACGCTGCATGAAAGAGCCGATCTTGTCGCGGGCGATGCACTTGAGATAGTGCGCGATCCGCGCGGTGGCCATCACGTAGGCCAGCCTCGTCGAGATCGCGGCATTGGCGGTGGCCTCGGGGCGGTCGTATTTCTTTGCCTTTTGGGCCGTTTGGGATCCGAAGAAGACGGCGTAGTCGGTGTTCTTGAAGTGGCAAAGCGGGAGAAAACCGAGCTTCGAAAGCTCCGCCTCGCGACGGTCGGTGATGGCGATCTCCGTCGGGCACTTCAGATCCTGATCACCGTCGTCGCCGGTGAACACATGCGCCGGCAACCCCTCGACCTTCCCGCCGTTCTCCACGCCACGAATCGACGTGCACCAGCCAGTCTGGGCGAAGGAGTCGGTGAGCCGCGAGCCGAAGACGTAGGCGGTATTCATCCAGCAATAATTGGAGTGATCGACCTTGATCGATTCCCCGTGCTGTCCGAGGGCCACTTCCTCGTACTGGAACTCTTCCACCGGCTTTGTCGATTGTCCGTAGGGAAGACGGGCCAGGGTGCGGGGCATGGTGAGAACGACGAACCGGGAGTCTTCCGAATCGCGGAAACTGCGCCATTTGGCGTAGCTCGTGTCGAGGAAGATCTTCTCGAGGTCGCGGGGCTTGGAAAGCTCATCGAAGCTGTCCATGCCGAGCAGTTCGGGGCCGGCGGCGGTGACAAAAGGGCAGAAGCCAGCGGCACTGACCTGCGACATCTTTGTGAGGAGGTCGATGTCTTCCGGGTGGTTGGTGAACTGGTAGTCGCCGATGAGGGCACCGTAGGGCTCGCCACCGGGGGAGCCAAACTCGGCCTCGTAAACCTTCTTGAAGAGCTGGCTCTGGTCAAACTCGACCGCCTTGTCGAGATCCTTGAAGACCTCTCGCTTCGTGGCGTTCATGACGCGGATCTTGAGGGACGCGCCGGTCTCGCTGCTCATCACGAGATGCTGGAGCCCGCGCCACGACCCTTCCAAAGCCTGGAAGCTCGGGTGGTGCATGATCGCGGCGAGTTGCTGCGACATCGCCGCATCGATCTGGGCGATGGCCGCGGTGACAGTCTTGGTGACGTTCTTGTCGAACTTCATCGTCCCCTGAACGGCATGCTCCACCAAGGCGTGGATCAGCTCGTCACGGCGCGGCTTCTCCACTGCGCGGGGCATCTGGCTGGTGATCTGGTCGAGGAGGCTGCCTTTCGACACCTCGGCATGGCTCGCAACATCTGCAGAAGCGTGGTCTTTCTTGGCAGGTGACATAGGTCACTCCTTCGGTTTGTTGTTCGCTTCGCCGCCCACACCGATCTCGTCCGCCAGTTTCTTGAGCTGATCGCTGTTCTGGAGAATCTTTTCCAGCTCGCCCTCGAGCCCTTCGGCCCGATCAACGGCCGAGAGCAGATCGCGGAGCCGGTTGCGGGTATCGAGGAGCTTCTTCAGAGGCTCGACATGCTCGACAATCTGGGCCGGCTCGAAATCCTGCATCGAGTTGAACTGCAGCTTGACCGCCATCTCCGAGCCATCGTCGGCGAGGGTGTTGGTGGTACGGAACTCGAGGCCGGGTCCCATCCTCGCGATCACATCGTTGAAATTGTCACGATCGATGTTGATGAACTTGCGGTCCTTGAGGGGCTTGAGAGCCTGGGTGGGATTGCCGGTGAAATCACCGAGCACGCCGACCACGAACGGCAGGTCTTTGACGACCGTTGCCCCTTCGGTCTCGACCTCATACGTGATGTGGACACGCGGCTTACGAACGCGATTGAGTTTGCCGTGGATTGATTCAGCCATGAATTGCCCCCTGTTTCCGACGCCGGAGTCCCGGTGATACCGATTCCTAAGAGTTTGGATTTCCTGCTGGGCTGCCCGGATGGAACAGACCGCTGGATGACAGTGAACCCCCTCCCGCCCCGTCGATGAAGTCGATTCGCACAGGAATGCTCTTCCCAGATGGGAAAGGGATCCCACGGGAAAATCACTCACTCTCGAACCGCTCGTCGCCCCCGAATGAACCGGTTTGCTCAAGTCGGCTCTTCAAAAGAGAGACCCACGAATTTCCCGACCGAGGTCAGGACAGCAGGGTCGCCGATCAGTTCCCTGTAGTATTGGTCGCGTGGCAAGGCAGCCATGCGAACAATGTTGCGGATCTGAACGGCAACAAGGCTGTGGGGATCACTCTTTTCGAAGAACTCCGCCACCCGGGCAAGAGCTTGGAGAGCATCTTCTCTGGTGATAACGGCGGATGCAAGGGGGGGGCTTCCCGTTGGGGCAACTTGTTGGGCAGGGCCGTTTTCCGGGAGTGGTGCGTCGGTGGCCGGAGGGGGCGCGGTGGACTCGTTCTCGATCGCCGCGATTCTCGCCGGGGCAGCCGCTTTGAGGACTTCCCGGCACTCGGCAAAGAGGCTGGTGAAGGGACCGGTTGGGAGGACGGCCATCCCGGCGGAGGCCGTGTCGACGGCCTCCGAGAGGGCGATCCAAGCGGTCGCGGCCCGGTTGAGATCGCCGTAGACGTCGGCCAGGAAATCCTTTTGAGATTCCAGCACCGCTGTTTTGAACTGTTCCGGCGTGACGACCCTCCCCCCGCGATCAGTCTCCGGGGACCTGCTGTCAGCGGCTCCTTGGAGGGACGCGCTGATGCGGTGGTGACCGAGGCCGAGCGGATCGCAGCTTCGGCCATCGGTCAGTGGCGCGTTGAGAATCGCCGCGATTAGGAGGCCGTCGGTGTCGATGCCGATGAGCCGGGTCAGCGGGAGGATCCGCTCGTTCGCCACGGTCTCGTCGTCTGCCGGCCCGTCCTCGGGATCAGGCGCGGGAAAGAGCGAATCCCACTGCGATTGGATCATCGTCCGGGCGATGTCGAAGCCGGCTGCCAATCCGGCAAAGCCGTCGGTGCGGAGCAGGGCCTCGGTGAGGACGGCGGCGACTGCCAGGTCGTGGGTCTTGTCGCGCAGCAATCCGAGCGACAGGTCGCGGGCCTTGGCCCAGGTCGGGACGGCGCTCCGCCAGGAGGAATCATCGCCGCCGTCGTCGGCCCGACGTTCGGTGCGTCGCGCCTCGTCGCGGAAATCGCGGATGGTGGACCAAGTCGCAGCGGCGGTGGGATCGTCGCGGAGATTGACCCCGGAGGGAGCCTCCGGCGAGATCGTCCGCGCGTAATCTTCGAGGTTGATCGGGATGCTGACAGGCATGATGCCCTCCACGGAAAAGCAGCCGCCGTGCCGCCGGATGGATGAGCGATCCAACGATCGAGTCGTCCGGATCGGCATGCCTGCGGCGGTCGTTATCCATTCGTCGGGAAAGGAACTCCCCCTTGGAGGCTAGTTCACGGGGGCGGAGTGTCAATCAATCGGAAGCGGCAGGGCCTGCGAGACACCGGCCCGCGATCGGGAAAATCGGTACGACCCCGCCGAGCCAAAACCCTTGGGCGGGCGGCACGCCGCGGTTCCCGAAAGGCCGTTTCCAGGCTCAAAAACCGGAAAAAAATTGAAGCTAGACTCCCCACAGCATCCGCCGGGAGAGGAACGTGACGAAGGCGATGGCCGCAGCGGCGCTGATCCCCCACAGCAGCCTGGCAATCCGCAACGCCTGGATGTCGCTTGACTCGACACCGGGGGCCCATTCGAGGTCTCCCTGTGAATCGAGGAGTTTCTCCAAGGCCCCCCCGATGAAGGCCTGTTGATCGCGCCCCTCACCACAGGACGCCAGATAGCACCCGGAAATGAACGGCGGGAGGGCGGTCGTGTCACCTTCGGCCACGACGAAGGCCCGCTGCAAAATCCACGCCAGCCGCGCCGACAGGTCGCAGCGGACTCGCGACAGCAGGGCCACGAGCGCCGCGTTGTCGTGTTGAACAAGCACATCGGGGGCCCGCAGGAATCGCCCCTGGATGAGGTCTTCGACAGCACCGCAGGCCCTAGACGCCAGGATGCCGAGCTGTTCGGACGTGGCTACCAGGCCCGTGGGGAAGCGTTGACCGACGCTCGTTTGCCGCTCGCCGGGAGGGGTGCGGAGGATCAATTCGGCCACCCCCTGATCTGGTTTTGTGCACAGCAGCAGCGCGATCACGGGAGCCCGGACCCCCATGCCGCGACCGAGTGAAGCGAGGTCCTCGCCGAGCGCCCGGCCGACCGCCATGGTCTCCGCCTCGCCACGCTCGATCATGTTCCAGGGAAGGATGGCGAGCGTGCCGTTGATCGGCGCCAGTCCGCCGCGCTCGCGGCGCAGCAGTTCGCAGACGTAGCGCAGGCGCATCCTCATCTCCTCATGGAGACGTAACGATCCGGTGCTGGCGGGGGCGGAGTCTTCGCCGTGGTAACGCGGCGCCGACGCGGCGCCTCCACCGGTCTCCGCCGCCGACGTCGCGTCGCCGCTGACGGCGCTGCGGTGATCGGTTGCCAGCGCGCGGGGCTCCTCCCGCGAGGCGGTCGGGGTGTCTTCCGATCCTCGCCTCGATAGGTCGGAGAGCTGGCTGCTGCGGGAGAGGCTGACATAGACCGCATCGACGCCTCCCCATACATGGAGCCCAGCGGCTCCGGCCGGCGACGCGCGGACGGTGAGCACGCTTGGAGAATCGGCAAAAATCCGTTGCTCATCCTCGTCGGACGAGCCTCCGAGCACGATGAACACGGGCACATCCTGGATCGCGATGTTCTGGTGATTCAGTTCGAGAAGGGCCGCGTTCCAGGCGGCGAGGATGTCGGGCCAGCGGCTTGTCTCGCGCTCCAGCCAGAGCCGGGCCGCCCGATAGACGAACATCGGTCCGAGGATCAGCAGTGCTCCCAGCAGGGCCAGCTTGTAGGGGTGCCACCACGCCTGGATCACATGACGCTCGTTGCCGATCACGAGCACGCCAATCGCCAGCGCGACGGTGAGCAGTTGGAAGAGTGCGACGAGGGCCGCGATTTTTCCCGCCGTCGAGAGCCCGACCACGGTCCGTGGCAGGTTGATCAGTGGCATGAACGGTGTGAGGAGCCAGCGCAACCATGCCATCGTCATGTTCCCCGCCCGGAGGAGTCGATTCCAACACAACCGATCTGATTTGCGATGCCCGCCATCACCGCATCACGATCCGCCATGCGGCAACGAAGACGCATGCGGTCACCATGGTCGCGACGAGGCTCGCCCAGAGGAGTCGAGATCCTCCTGAGAGAGGGGGTGCGCCGGAGAGTTCCGGCGCCGTGTCGGGCAGCGGTGGCCGCCCATCGCCCACGCGCACGAGCTGTTCCTGGGTTCGCAACCATTGTCGCAGGGACGGCAGTTGGTCCCTGAAGATACCGCGGAATCCCAGCACAACAGCCAGGATGAAGACTTCGAGGGCGTCGCGGCTGGCCAGACCGAGCGCCTGCTCTGCCCGGGCGTAGAACTCCGTGGCACGGTCGCGGGTGCGGCACATCTCAACCTCGAGGGCGTTGTTTTCCCACCAAGCCTGCCCCTTCCAGGGGATGTCGACGATCAACAGTTCGTCGATCAGCGAGATCAGGGCGTACGAGGCCAACTCCCAATCGCGCATCCTCGTCCCGGGAACGAGGGCCGCGCCCTGCTCGAGCACACCACGGATGTGGGCGTGTTCCTCCACGGGGCGGCCGGCCCTCCCCGACCGAGCACGCTCCACCAGTGCCAGGACTTCCAGCATCACCGGATCGAGGGCTGCGGCGAACTCTGGGGACATCGTGGAGGGTCGCAGGCAGGTGCATGCTCTCCGGAGATGACCGGAGGCATGGTGGTGGGGTGATGATCACGCAGTGCGAGGGACGGCAAACAGGGCAAATTCCAGGGAGATCGGCTGGCCTTCGCGCGAGACTTGGATGCGGCGGTTTCCCGGGAGTGTGGCGCTGTTGAGGAGCAGCGTCTCCCGCAGCCGGATGGAGAGCGATTGCGAGTCACGGACATCATTCCAGGCGACATTTTCACGCCCGATCTGGTAGTAGAGCCACCCTCCCTTGTCGGGCAGGGCCCGCGGCGGTCGATCGACCGGGAGCAGTTGCAGTCCGGGGACTCCCATCCGGAACAGATGGTCGACCTGCCTGGTGCTCCCCAATTTCCAGTCGAGTTGGGTGTTTCCGTTGAGGAGCCGGCGGCACTCCTCCTCTGGCATCTCTCCCCGCAGGACACCGACGTACCAACGCCAGTCTGCCTGGAGCCACTTCGCCTCGAGTGCCACCCCCAGCGAGGCGGGCCCGGTTCCGAGAAAGTAACGCTGCTCGAACTCATGCGCGACGACGCGGGAGAGGAGCCGCTCGATCCGATCCTTGACGTGGTGGAAGATCCTTGCCAGATCTTCATGATCGTAGATGGGAAGATCCGCAAGCCGCCGATTCGGCTCGAAAACCGAGAGTTGCCCGACGACTCGGCACAGCTCCTGATAGGCCTGACGGGGATGGATTCCGCCGGCGAAGGCTACGGTGCGCAGGGCCGCCTGCGACTCGAGCAACTTGGAGAGCATGATCAGCCTGTCGAGATCTCCCGGCTCCGATGAGGAGAATCCGATGTCGCGACTAACCGCCTGCTCCGCCAGCACCTCGGTCTTGCGCCCGAGCATGTCGTAGACCGCGCGCACGACATCGCGACCGAGGCCATCCCAGGCGTCGATCGTGAGCATCGGCGGAAAAAAATCGGGGTCGATCTCCGGTGCCGTCTCGCGGCTGCCGGTGCGCCGCAATTGCGCGATCGGCAGCAGCTCATACCCGGCGAGATCTTCGTTGGAGACCAGCAGCTTGACGTTCAGACGACGGAAATCGACCTCCTGATCATTGCCCCCGCCGGTCTCGTCTTGCGTCGTATGGCGGACGGAGCTGAATCGGCTCCGGTCGGCGGGGCCGGGAGGGGTGACGTTGGCCCCGGCTGGATCGAGCCTGGGCACCGCCAGATAGACGCGCACCGTATCGTCCGACGCGAGGGCCTCGCTCAGCGCTGCGGCGAACGCCGGCTCCTGCTGGCCGGCCTGCTCGATGCCGATCCGCCCCGGTTCCTCCCCTGGCTCGAGCCACACCAGCGTCCCGTCACGGAGAACAGCCCGGCAGGCCCGCAGCTCAAACTGGCGGTTCGCCAGCGCGATCGGATCGATCTCGAGCTTGACAATGCCGTATCCGCAGGGATCGCGTCCAGCCAGCTGCAGCGAAAGGTACTCGCCCCAGTGTCGGTCGGAAGCCTGGAAATGATGAGGACGGAGAAACATCCCCTCCGACCAATGAACCGGCAGATGTCGCATGGAAGACTTCCGATGGGGCGACGAGACTCGTGATCCCGGCAAAGGGGCAATCCGCGGGAGGCAGCCAAGGATTCCAACGCCGCGGTGCAGTCGAGAACCGTCCGAACCGGGGACTGCACCGCAGATCCCACCCTGCCCAGGCCCCATCCGCAACTCCTGGCCAGTCAACCATGATGGTCCGCAGCGGAGGCGGGTCAACCCCATCGGGTAGCACGTGGCAAAACGGCGTCTCTGACGGTGAAAAGAGGGCTTTCGAGCCGGTAACACGCTCCGGCCAGCGATAGTTCGCAGGCTAACAGGCTGTGGAACCAGTGCCCCGCCGCGGGATGCGGCGGCCACGTGGACAAAGGCCAGGGCCGGCTTTGTACGGACAGTCAATCCTCCGGGACGGCGATCCGCAGGGGCTCCGCGGCCACGGCCCGCTCGCGGAGTTGCCCCACTTCGAGCAGCGTGAGTCTCGTGCCTGGGGCGACGATTCCTTGCTGCAGCGGGAACTCAAACTCATGGGCCACCGTGCCGGTGATGGGATCGACGGCATGATGCACGGCACGGAGGCACTCTGGCTCCAGCCTGACGCGGAGCACGGGGAGCCCGGCCGAGGTGGCGGGGGGGTGGCGCTCGGTCACCCGCAACAGTGCTCGATCCGCGCCCGATTTCTCGAGCAGGCACTCGATCGAGACACCGGGGAGCAGGGGGATGGGAAAAGCGCGGCGGGCATCGAGGGGAAGATCGGCGACATCGATGGAGATCGTCGGCTCGACCGGAACCGTGGTGAACCACAGGCGGATCTCCGCCTCCACGGCGTCCTGCGGCCAGTCGGGCACGAGCAGATCGATGACGGGCACCGGCCTGTGGGGTTGGTACTCCGCGTCTACAAACACCCTGGCCTTTGAAGCGGTCCGACCGAGCGGGACCACTTCCGCCCACAGTTCGTAGGGGTGTGGGGAAAAAAGCTTGTCATCGCCGTTCTGGATGGAGACGGGGAACCGCACCGCATTCCCGTCCCGGCGGGGCAGATGCACCGCGACAAACCAACGAGCTTGGGGGTTGGCCGGATCGGGTAGGTCATCGTGGCTGTCCCTGATCCGCTGTTCGGTGCCGCCGTCATAGCGGCTGTGTTCCAGCCCACGTCCTTCCGGTGCGACAAACAATTCCAGACCTTCACCTCCGGAGACCGTGATCGTTGACGACATCGGGGCAGCGGTGCTGTCGAGAATCACGTCGTACGTCCGGCGCAACGGAAGAGCCTCGGCCGGGAGTTCTACGGCCTGCCCCAGCTCGGCGACGCGGGGTATCCCATCGGCGCCCTGCACCTTCCATCGGGTCAGATTCAACGCCTCGCGGAGTGCTGCCATCAGCCGGTCGCCGTCCGCGGCGTGGATCAGGCTTCCCCGGCTCTTCTCGGCGACCATGGCAAGCTCGTCGAGGCTCGCCTTCTCCTGATTGCCGAGACGGAAGTCAAAGGCGACAACATCGATGGGGACGGAGGACGCCCGGCCACGATCGATCTTGCTGAGGGCATCAAGGACGTCGCTGGCCGTCGTCGGTGGTTGCACGTCGCTCTGGGAATTGACGCCGTCGGTGATCACCACAATCCGCGACGGGGTCGCAGGATCACTGGCGGACACATCGCTCTGCAGGGCACGGACGATCGCCAGATAGAGGGGAGTCTCGCCGGCTGGGGCGAGACGGTCGATGAGTTGTTCGGCGGCATGGGCCCGGCCCGGGCTGAGTTGCTGCATCGGCAGCACTTGTTGCACGTCATTTCCGGGCTTGGCGTCGAACACGATTCCTTCCTGGGCGGCAGTGTCACGCTCGCGTTCACCAACGACCGACAAGGCGGCCTCGTAGCCCCCGTCGGCCTGCTTGGCCCACCGCGTCCGGTGCCCGTAAACCCACAGCGAAGCATCCCAATCGCCGCTGACGGCCATCTGCCGCAGCACCTCGTTGAGCGCTCGTTTGGCGACGTCGAACCGTCGTCCCCCGCCGGGGATCTGTTCCCCCATGCTGCCCGAGCAGTCGAAGATGAACGACACCGATTCGCGACGTTGACGGTGCCCTTTGAGCGTGACCCGCGGAGCCAACGGGGGACCGGCATTCCAGACGATCGGTGGACCGCCGTCTGGCGGTCTCACCGGCACGTTCACGGCGATGCGGTGACCTCGGAAGATCGCGTTGAACGCGACGCTCCCCTCCTGGCTCGCAGCCAGGGTCGATGCCGAGCGGCGGTCGATCTGGATCGTTCGCCTGTCCACCGAGGTGCGCTCGTCATCAGCATGCACCGGCACGCCGATCCGCTGGGTGGCGTCGCCGTCGGTCGCCGGACGAAGCCCCAACGGTCCCCCGCCGGATGGGTCGTCGAGCCACACCGCAGCGTCACCATCGGGGACCCCGGCTTCGGGATGGAGCGTGAAGAACACCTCCGCGGAATCGCCGTTCATCGGCATGACGGTCAAGGGCGAGGCGTTGATCTCACCCCAATTCCGGGCGAGCGTTTCCAGACGCGCAAGTCTGGTGCTGCTGGTGGCCGATGCACCGTTGTCGTCGGCGGCGGCTTGCTTGACGCAGATGCCCGCCGCGGCGGCAAACCACGGGGGAGCCTCCGGGGTGCTGTCCGCGAAGAAGTCGTCCATCAGATCTTCGGCGGTCCTCAGGAGGCGGTCATGCCAAGCCTGCCGCTGCTGCGCTGCAGCCGCCGACACCCGATCTGCCGGCAGCGACGCCCGCGCCGTCAACGAGGCGGCAATCGGTGCCAGCCTCCGGTATGCCGCCGCATCGGCGTCTTCGGGCTGGGCGGCGGACCGTTCGAAATCCGAGACGGCAAGCCTGACGGTTTGCCCCCACGTTCCCACGGTCGTGGCCAATCCAGCTGCCGTCGTTGTGCTCGTGGCCGTCGCCCGCAGCGACAATGCCGGCAAGAGCGGATCGACGCGGGCCCCCTGCCAGGCGACCCATCCGGCACCAATGGCGGAGATGTCGGGGGTTGCCGGCTTCGGTCGCTCCCTCTCGCCGTGCGTCTGTTGTGAGGACAGGCTCTGCGAAAGCGTCGATTGACGCTCCAGCAGTTGGATCCTGCGGATCCCATCGACAAGCGGGATCCGCAGGGCGGCGCGGATGGCGGCCAGCGTCGGCGGGGTGTCGGGGGCGCTGGTCGCAAGCGTGGCACAGGTCGTGTCGTAGGCTTCGCGCAGCGTCATGTGGGCGGCACGCACCTCCTCGGCACCGAGCTTGAGTGTCTGGGTGGCCGCGGCGGCCGAATCACCCCCGGAAGGGGCACGCGAGAGCAGGTCCTCGAGCGCCGCTGTCGCCGCGGCCAATCGTTCCCAATCGATGTCGACCGATACCTTGGCCGGATGGGCCTTTGAATCGCCGCCGCCCCAGGTGGTGTCGGCGCGCCTCGCCGCCGCCGACCAGATCGCCAGCCAGGGGAGCTCTGCACGCACTTGATCGAGGGTTGTCCAAGCGTCAGACACGACCTTCCCGGTCAGAGCCGTGTGGGCATAGGCCAACTCCGCCCGCCCTGCCTGGTGGGCAGCCAGCGACAGCGACGCATCGTCGCCGATGAGCGCCAGATCGAACGCCATCCGCCGCGCCGCGTCCCCTTCGGCACGGGGGGCGAGAGCGGCAAGGGGGGCATCGGCACGCGCGTCGTCGGGGAAGGCTGCTTCGGCGGCCGACTGGGAGAGCATCGCGATCCTGGTGAGCAGCGATGATTGCCGTTCGGCACCAGAAGGAACGCATTGCCGCAGCAGGGTCGCTGCGTGCATTTCGAACGGGACGATCGTGCCTGGCGGCGGCGGACCCACGATCTCCAGCCAGCGTTCCCACGCGGCCCGATCGATCAGGGCGCCCGCTTTCACCACCATCACCATCCGCTGCCAAGCCTCATCGGCCCGCCCGCGCCATTCGATGGGATCGCTGCACGGTACCGCCGCTGGGCTAGCGGCAACCGCTTTCCCGGCCGGATCGGAAGCCCAGGCATCCAGCTGACCGAGCCAACCCGCGTTGATCTCCCCGGTCGCCCCGAAGGCGAGGCGGGCGAGTCTGAAGCCGGGCAGTTGGGCCGAGTCGCTTGTCGTCCGGGCCAATTGCCTCTCGGTCGTCTCGACAGCGATTTTCTGGTCGTTCAGGTCCTCGTGATCGACGTTTCCAGCGAAGCACAGACGCTCCGCTCGCAGCAGCGCATGCTCGTGCTCGGCCCACACCATGGGGTGCGCCCGGACGCCCCGCTCGCGCAGTGCCGCGCACGCCATCCAACGGGCACGTAACCAGTCGATCTGACTGTTGGCCTGCCGCGGGCCGCTGGCTGGAGTCTGGCTCTGCGGCGCCCCCCGCACCGCCCAGGCGATACCGACGTCGTTCTTGGCATCGGGAACAGGCAAGATGAAGGGAGTCTGGTGCAGCCCATGCTGGAGGAGGGAACGCCGATTGACCTCGTCGGCGAGATACGTCGCCAGTTCGGGAAGCGAGACTTGGCCGTTGCCGTTCCCCCACGGCTTGGTGTCGGCGGCACCTTCAATCGCGTTGGCAAACGAGGCGGCGAAGGCCGATGTGCCATCCGCTGCCCCGACATCGGCAATTTCCCCCGGTCCAGCCGACGTCAGCACCCACACGCGATCGGTTGGCGATGCCTGCATGTCCGCGGTCAAAGCCACCGGAAAAGTACCGTCGGTGATACCGATGGCCTCGGCCTGGGCCGGCCGGGCGACATCGAGCACGAGGAGGATATTTGCGCCGGGGGGCCGCTTCGATGCCAGCGCGGCGAGGAGCGAATCAACGCGGAGCCAAGCCGCGTCGACGGAGCCGACATCCAGGAGCGATGCCCGCGGTGGCACAAGACAGGCGTGACCATCCCGATCAACCGCCCCGATCGCCAAGAGGTAGACGATCAAGGTCTGTCCGCCGGGGCCCCCGGGCCGGACTTCTGCCACCCTCTGGGCGACCTCCTCAAGCCATTGCTTGGCATCGGACTCGCGAAGCGTTTCCGAGATATCGATCACCTTGGTCGTGCCCGGATCGTAGGTTGATCGCTGCCGCATCAACCCCCGGAACAATTCCCGGTCTTCGGTCGCCATCGGCATCGGCCCGAGTGGCGATCGGTAGGTGGAGACGACGCCAAGGATCAACGGAACCTGACGCTTGAGCACCAGCAGTTGCCACAGAAAGAAGCCCAGCAGGCAGATTGCGGCGAGGCTGTAGCCGGCCGGCGTGGCAAGGGCCCACCACCAGGCATGCCGATGGTGACCCTTGTCGGTAGCGGCAGGACGCCAGCGGCCGGATCGCACCGGGGCGATGGCTTCCCCTGCGGGAGCCGGCTTTGCCTTCCTCGCGCCGCGGCTCCGCCAGGTTTGATTTCTCCGCTGCGGTTCAGGATCGAGCGGTTGTTCCATCGGCATGGGGAGGCACCATGGGGCGACGGCAGTCGACGTCGTGAGGGGATGGCCGCGGTTTCCCTCGAGGAGAATACACCGCAGCCAGATCGGGTACCACCGATTTCGCCCGAGCATCAGCCCAGTGGGGAGTGGCTGGGGAGGGGGCGCGGGGGGTCAACGGAGTTGTCCCCTCACCGTCGCTGACGGTTCGCGGAAGGGATTCCGAATGGACGTCGCTGCCGGATTTTGGAGCGGGGAGCTGACCGATGTCGTCGGTGTTCTCTTCAGAACCGACTCCTCCCTCGATGTCCCGCTCGTGGGCAACGGCTCCTTGGGCGGGAGCAACTCCTTGCGGGGAGATCGCAACGCATCCGGTGCGGTTTCCTTCCCGGTTTCCGGCGCGGTTTCTTTCGCGTCGACGGGGCCTGCCGGGATTTCCTCCATCACCGGGCCCGCAGGCACTTCCTCGGGGCCTGCGGCGCGGGGGTTGGGATTGCATGCCCGCATGGCCTCGAGCGCCATGGCCCGCACGCGTGCACTCGGCTCCTTGTAGCAGCCGCGGTCATCACGCTCGTAAACGATCGAGGAAAGTTTGTTGAGGGTGTCGCTGTTGCAGCATCCGTGCTCTCCACACCCGCACGCATTCCGGTCGCAATCGGGAGGGAGGCAGTCATCGCCATAACCGCGGCGCTTCGACTTGGCTGTCTCTCCGTTCGGGGGAGCCTTTCCGTGGAGGCTTTTCTTGAACAGCGCAAACCGGTTCAGGTGCGCGGCCTTCGCATCCTCGAACGCCTCGTGGCAGGTCTTCAGCGACCGTATCCGGCGTTTTGCACAACGGTCGGCCTGACAACTGGCTGTCTTGAGGATCGCCTTGACGGCCTCGTAACGAACCGCTTCCGTGCAGTCATCGAGGGCCGCGAGGAGTGCCTCGGCAGCACCCTCGGCGCAGGGTCCGCAGCCGACAGTCCCCAGATACTTGATGGCCTTGATCTTCTGTGCCGCCATGTCGTTCTCCATTTTGATCTCTGCCGCAGCCTTGATCGCCGGATTCTGCGATTGGAGGTTTTGTGGGGCGGTGATCGGGAGAAGTCGTGGAGTGGCCTCCGCGCCGGGATAATTACCGCTGCTGTTGAAGGAGTTGCCGAGCCGGCTCGAGGCGCTGTAGGCGGGATTTTGCGGGACGCCGAGCCAACTCCACAGTGTCGGCGGTGGGGCCACCGGGGCTATCGGCGCCGGGATCTGGGCGACGACGGCATCCACCTGCCATGCCAGGCAGAGGCTCATGAGGAGCGGAGTGATGCGTAGGATCGGGCGTCGCATCGGAGCGGAGAGGTGCCGGAAGTGGAGAAAATTGGCTGAGGTCTCTCGACCATGTCGCTCGAGGTCGACGACTTCGTTGACTTCGGCGTTTTCGCGACCGAATCAACGCGCAAAATCGTCACGACCGGTACAGTGATTACGCCCTTAAGAGGGGGGGGCGGTGCGAGCCTGACGGTCAGGTGGGATAGGAAGGGTGCGGAGGGTGGCGGGCCGTGGATAAAGTGCCCGCCGCAGGATGCGTCGGCCGACACCCCCAAAAATCATCGGCCCTTCGGGCGAAGCCCGGACGGACCGTCCCGCGTGAGGTATTCCATGCCCGACAGAATCGTGCCGCTGATCGCATCACCCACCGACATCGTCCCCGGCACGCTCTGTGCAATCCTGGTGACCATGGCGCTGGTGTTGTTCGCCACTCCCCCGCTGCCCGCCGCCGAGCCCACCTTCGCCGAGCAGGCCGCGGCGGTGCGGGCCGGGACCTCGTCGCGGATCCGGGTCGCCGATCGGGCGCTCACCGAAGAGGAGTGGGAAGAGGTCGCCGGCCTCGAGGGGCTTTCACACCTCGATCTCCAGGAGGGGGAAGCCGACGATGCGAAGGCGATCCTGCTGTCGCGGCTGCCGCGGCTCGAGCGGCTCGTGCTCCGGGAATCGCCCCTCGGTGACGAAGGCTTCAAGCACCTCGCCGCCTGCCACACTCTTCGCGACGTCAATATCCCGCAGGCCCGCTGCACGCTTGCGGGCCTTGCGGCCCTCGCCGAACTTCCCCGCCTCAAGAACCTGCGGCTGGGGAGCCCCGAGCTGTGCCCTGACGGGAAGGGGGGGGCTGAACTGGGGAAAACACTCCTCCAGTTCCCTGCCCTTCGCTCGCTCCACCTCATCGATGTGCCGCTCGGCGATGCGGGGCTCGAGGGGGTCGCACGCTACGACGGCCTCTGGAATCTCTATCTCGATGGCGCCGGGATCTCCGACGAGGCGTGGGAGCGTTATTTCGCCCTCCACCCGGAGGTCCATGTCCACGTCGACCAAGCCCACCACGACCGCGACCCGAACCGGCACGAGTGAGGATCGTGTGAGGCGGCTCTCCCGGCTCACCAAAAACACATCGCTTTCCGCACTGCGTGCCGTCGAGCGACCATGTACTGTTTGGTTGATTTCGATGCGGGAAGAAGATCCTCCCGGGAGCCACTGCCATGCGGGTCAGGGCACTGTTCGTCTCCGATGTCCACCTCGGCTGTCGCTTCTCGCAGTCCGACAGGCTCTTCGATTTCCTCGGTCATTTCGAGCCTGATCGCCTGTACCTCGTCGGCGACATCGTCGACGGTTGGAAGTTGAAGCGAGGCTTTTTCTGGAACGACACCGCCAGCTACGTCATCCGCCGCGTCCTCGGCATGCTCAAACGAGGCACGCGCGTGTTCTATGTCACCGGGAATCATGACGAATTCCTCCGGCCATTCGGGCCACACACCCTCGGCCACATGGAACTTGGCGACAGCTTCGTCCATGTCACCGTCGATGGCCGTAGGCTGTTGGTGATCCATGGCGACTGTTTCGATCATCTCACCAAGCATGCCGCGTGGGTCTACAAACTCGGCGACCGCTCCTACTCGGTCGCCCTTCATGTCAATAACTGGTTGAACCGAGTGCGCCGCCGCCTCGGCTATCCTCACTGGTCGTTCAGTGCGATGCTCAAGAAGCGGGTAAAGCAGGCGGTGAACTTCATCAACGACTTCGAGCACTTTGTCGCCCGCACGACCAGGCAATTCGGATGCGCGGGGGTGATCTGCGGACACATCCATGTCCCGGCGATGCGCCGCATCGACGGCATCGACTACTACAACTGCGGTGACTGGATCGAACACTGCTCCGCGATCGTGGAGCATCTCGATGGACGGATCGAACTGGTTTACGCCGACGACTTCCCCGGCACGAGCGATACGGCCGACCGCTGGCACGACCAAGGCATGGTCCAAGAGGCCGATCTGGCCGCGTCGGGGGCCGATCTGCCCGGGTGAGCCGACGATCGGGGCCCGACGCCCTCTTCCACACCGGGCCGATACGACCAGCCGCCTAAGGCGATCGGAAGAGGGCGGGGGTGTCGGTGGCCGCCGCGGGCGGGTATTTTCATGGATCGGGGCGGGGGCTCGTGCGAGCCGACAGCCGCGCCCGGCTTGCCCACGCCGTTCCACGATACCGCCCCGGAGCCGTCGATGACCTTCCGCCCCCTCCGCAGTTTTGCTGCCCCGCTCCTGGTTCTCTCGGTTTTCATGGCGATCGTCGCCGTCGGCCCGACGTCGACTCCCGCCCGCGCGGGTGTCCCTGCCGGTGGGGCCATGGTGCAGGCGGCCAACGTCTGGCTTGCGACCCTCGCCCCCGAACAGAAAGCCCGCGTCGTCAAGCCCTGGGAGGATGCCGGCCGCGTCGGCTGGCACTTCATTCCCAAGTTCGAGCGGAAGGGGCTCCCGCTCCGCGAGATGGTGCCGTCGCAGCAGCAAGGAGCGTTTGATCTCCTCCGCGCCGCCGTCTCCCAGGCCGGCTACGACAAGTCGCGGTCGATCATGCAGCTCGACGAGATGCTCCGCCTCCAGGAGGGCTCCAACGCCAAGAACATCCGCGATGCCGAACGCTACTTCTTCACGATCTTCGGCACCCCGGCCGAGAAGGGAACCTGGGGCCTGTCCGTCGAAGGGCATCATCTCTCGCTCAACTTCGTCGTCCGTGACGGGCAGGTCGTCGACAGCACGCCGCAGTTCTTCGGCGCCAATCCGGCCGAGGTCCGGGCCCGCTTCGCCGGTCTCCCCGAGCCCGGCTTCCGCGTCCTTGGCATGGAGGAACAACTCGCTTTTGATCTCGTCCGTTCCCTCGATGCCACTCAAAAGGCGAAGGGGATCATCGCTCCCGAGGCCCCCAAGGACATCCGCGCCGCCGGCGAGGCACAGTCGCCGAAGGAAGCCGCCAAGGGGATCCCCGCCGCGGATCTCAAGCCCGAGCAGCAGGCCCTCCTGCGGAAGATCATCGAGACGTACTCCAGCGCCATGGCCGACGAGGTTTCCAAGGAACGCCTGATGCTGATCGAAAAGGCCGACGGCGGCTGGAATGGGATCCACTTCGCCTGGTCCGGCGCCACCGAGCCGGGCATCGGCCATTACTACCTCGTTGAAGGCCCGTCGTTCGTGATCGAGTTTTGCAACGTCCAGCCCGACGCCGAGGGGAATCCCGCCAACCACATCCACTGCGTGTGGCGCGACCGGACCGGCGATTTCGATTTGCCGGCAAACCCTTGATTTCGAGTTCGCTGTGGCCACCCCGGGGACTCGCTGCCATGATGCCGTTTCGCAGGTGCCTGCTCGTCGTCATCACGGTGCTTATGGCCGTCGGTTCCGGCCATGCCGCCGAGGTCCGCTTCGACTCCGGCACGATCACCCTGCCCGACGGATTCACCGTCGAGGTCGCTGCGGCGCCGCCGCTCGTCGAACGCCCCGTCACGATCGACTTCGACGAGCGCGGCCGGCTCTACGTCACCGAATCCAGCGGCACGAACATCGCCGTCGCCGAACAGGTGAAGAATCCCACCCACCGCGTCTTCCGTTTGGAGGACAGCGATGGCGATGGCACGTTCGACCGCCGCACGGTCTACGCCGAGGGGCTGATGATGCCGGAAGGGTCGCTGTGGTACCGCGGCTCGCTCTATGTCACCGCGCCGCCGGAGATCTGGAAGTTCACCGACGCCGATGATGACGGCGTCGCCGAATCGCGCGAGGTGTGGTTTGACGCCAAGACCCTCACCGGCTGTGCCAATGATCTCCATGGCCCCTACCTCGGCCGCGATGGCCGGATCTATTGGTGCAAGGGGGCCTTTGCCGAGCAAAGCTACGACCTCCCCGGCCGCCCCGGCTGGACGACCCGCGCCAGCCACATCTTCCGCGCCCGCGACGATGCGAGCGAGCTCGAGCCGGTGCTGACCGGCGGCATGGACAACCCCGTCGACGTGGTCTTCACGCCGGAAGGGGAGCGGATCCTGTCGTGCACGTTTCTTGTCCATCCCGGCGGCGGTGAGCGTGACGGGCTGATTCATGCCCTCTACGGCGGCGTCTACGGGAAGGACCATGGCGTCCTCGACGGCCATGCCCGCACCGGCCCGCTGCTGCCGGCGCTTGCCCATCTCGGCCCCGCTGCTCCCTGCGGCCTTCACCGCCACTCCGGCTTCGGCCACGGGGAGGCGCTTCCCGGCACTCTGTTCACGACGTCGTTCAACCTGCGGACGGTGTTCCAGTCGAGGCTCGACGCGGCCGGGGCCACGTTCATCACCGAGACGACCCCCTTCCTCCAGGCCGATTGGGTCGATTTTCATCCCACCGACGTGATCGAGGATGCCGACGGCTCGCTCCTCGTCGTCGACACCGGCGGCTGGTACAAGCTCTG
>Ga0114967_10000154_pt1 | contig 56574 bp, 13 predicted proteins | sample M_130628_MF_Meta_FD_92639 | JGI IMG/M metagenome (GOLD analysis project Ga0114967, IMG submission 92639) | Freshwater microbial communities from Lake Montjoie, Canada to study carbon cycling - M_130628_MF_MetaG | ecosystem: Environmental > Aquatic > Freshwater > Lake | place: Lake Montjoie... | reverse complement strand
AGTTAATAATAATGAACTTATAGAATTAACTCCAGCAGAAACTTATCCTTATATTAAGATATGTTCTGATACATATCCTTTAGTGGATAATATAACAGATGACTATTTAATTATATCTTTAGGAGATTGTATTGATGGGGTGTGTCCAACACAATGTTACAAATTAGTAAATTGTCAAGATCCTTTATTAGTAATTTATACAAACTCTGACTCTGTTCTTCCATATCTATATGGTACCAATCCTGTTGTAGAAATTATAGGTAGAACTGGATGCTGGACTGTGAAAGAACTTGAAGATGGGGAAATCTGTGACTGCCCTATAGATATTACAATTACTAATAACTATGCTACTTGTCAAGATTGCATAGGATATACATCATATAAACTTACAGCATGTGTAGGTAATGATGTTATTTATACTCTAGATGATCTATCTGGTTATGTAAACAAGACTATTAAAATACATTGTGGATGTTATACAGTTGAGAAACTTAGAATACTTCCTCCTAATCCACAAACTGTGGTTGTAGATTATGTATTTAATACATGTCTAGAATGCACTAGAACATATTGGAAACTTTCAGATTGTGCAGGTGTTGCAGATGATATTTATACTTATTCTGATCTTGCTGCATATGAAGGAATTGTAATTAAAATTGAAGGTTGTGATACATGCTGGCAAGTATCAATAACAGAAGAACCAAAAAAAGCAACTACAGTACAAGTAGTACTTAATTTTAAAAGTTGTGAAGAATGTAATGTAGATATCCCATGTCAATGTTCTACAATTAGTAATTTAGACTTAGTACCTAAGACTTATATTTATTTAGATTGTGATTATAATTATGTAGAACTTACTCTTAACTCAGGAGAAACAAGTGATAAAGTTTGTGCAATACAATGGTTTGGACAAGGATTCTGTGATTGTTTTATTTTAAAAATTACTATAGTAGTTAATCCAAGTTTACCACCTTCATCTCAGGCTTTTACTGCAACAGCAAATGGTGACATGTTAAATGGATATCCTGTATATGATTTATGTCAAGGACCAGAATGTGGTATAGTATCTTTTAATGGAACTAATTGGATTGTATATGATCCGGTTGGAGCTGCTACTTTTTTATTAGTGACTCAAACTTCATCATCATGTCCATTTGGTACATGGTTTACAGCAGATGGACAACCTATTCCAAATACAACTATTGTAACTTATGAATGCAATATTGAATGTAACTGTATTGATTTTTTAATAACATCACCTGGTCAAGAACCTATTACTGAAAACTTTACTATTGACTATTATGATATTAATGGTAATCCAGTTTACGTAAGTTCAGATTTATCAAATTTAACATTTAATGAAGAAACAAGATGTTGGGAGTTCAGGTATCTAAATAGTAAAAAAGTTATAGCTACATTATGTGATTATACTGAAGGTTGTCCAGTAGGTGCATGGGATGCATTAGGACCTATCCGTGCAGATTATACATCAACAAATTGTACACTACCTCCTATTAATCCTCAGTTGACTTCAACAGACTGTGTTCAGATATATGGTCTATGTCAATTTGGAGTTTGTCCTCATCCTGAAATTAAAAATAATAGAACGGTAAGACCCGGATATAATACCCCTGGATGTAATCCAGATAGATATGATGAAATAACATGTCATTTTGCAGACATCTTGTATAAGATTGTTTTAGAAAAAAGATATGGTATTACCAACTGTTGCCCAGATGATGATGAGAAATGGCTTGTTTTAAAAGAGCTGATTGATTTACAAGCATTAAAAGATCCAAACTATATATGTCCGGATTGTCCATGTACTTGTAATTCAGGAAAATCATATTCTTCTTGCAATTGTGGAAATTAATTTGTATATTATAAATAGATAACAGTATGAAGCCTTTAAATTTAGATAATAGACCATGCAGCCCAATATCAAGTAACTGTGTTATTTGGCAAGGCCCCGAACTCACATGTATTAATTTGTGTACAGGGGATACTATATCTGATGTTATAGCAAACTTAGCTACAGAACTGTGTGGTGTGCTTGATCAACTAGATGTAAGTAATTATGATCTGACTTGCTTTGGAATAACAGAATGTGGACCAGCTAACTTTGAAGCACTTATTAAACTTCTCATAGAAAAAATATGTGAATTAGAAGGTGTTCCTACAGATCCTTCAAAAAGTACTGGAGCATGTCCTGATTGTTTAGTAACAGTAGCATCTTGTTTTATTCAAAATGGTCAAACAACAATGCAGTTACTTGACTATGTCAATATGATTGCTGAAAGAGTTTGTGGTTTAATTAGCTCAATCAATGATTTACAACAACAGATTGATGAGTTAACTATAAGAGTAGAGATATTAGAATCTGCTACACCTCCTACATTTGCTATTCCAACTGTTACATTTTCATGTAGAATTTCTACATTGAATCCAGGACAACCCTACCGTATAGATGTAGCATTACAAACATTCATTAATGATGTTTGGTGTCCTATGTCAGCTGCACTTGGTACTCCATCAGATCTTTTAAGTTCATATGCATTACCATGTTCATTTGATTCAGATGTAACTACTAATCCAAAATGGACACCAACACCAAATACACTTGCACAAAGTATGACCAATGTTTGGATTGTTCTTTGTGATTTATATTCTCTTATATCTGGTATAACTTTGAATGTGCTAGATACTAATTCAGTTAATTTAGATTTGACATCTGGTGTATTAACAGCCAACATTCAAGATACTGGATGGCAACCTCTTAATGGATTTACTTTTTATTCAGGAGTTGCATTACCACAATGTAGAAGAATTGGCAATCAAGTACATTTTAGAGGTCCCGTATTTGTACCAATTGATAATCCATCAAGTCCTGGTATAGTTGTTCCATTGACCAGTACAAGTGCTTACAATAGTGTAAATGGTTGTACTGTGTTTGCAGGAGGTGGTGGTTGTTTTATTAATACAAACGGATCAATTGTATTTAACAATAATACTTCGGTTATACCTACATCTATTGTAAGTACAGCCACTAATTTTGATAATACTTATGTAAGACCATTTGTTATTGCTGTAAGACCAATTGATTTAGATGGTACATATGGAACTGCTTTATCAGCTGTTGTTAATTTAGGAATAACAAATGATAAAAAATTATATATAGCTGTTCTTAAAGATCTTGAGCTAACTTCAACAAGAGCTAATCCTGGAAATCTTGGGTCATCACATTTAAGATATATAACTAGTAATGTTACGGCAGGTGAAGCAGTTCCTAATTATATATCAGTTTCATCTACGGTTCATAGTTCTCCTTCAATAGGAACAGTAAACCTTGTATCTTTACCCGTACCATTAGCACCAGATACACAATACTTAAATAATTTGACAGTTGACTATAACTCATTTACATATCCTTTTTCATGTAACGCGGGATTAGAAACTCAAATTGGAGGTTTTGTTATATATCTAGATGGTTTTATGACTTACATTGATCCTTGTACTACAGATATAAAGTCTTATAACTGTGGTAAAGTATAATATTAATTGTATATATGTTTAATTAAATAAAAATAAAATGGCAACTTCAAGAAACAACAACTGTACTTCATGTGGATGTACAGATACTTATGTAGCGACACAACCCTGTCCACCATCATGTCCAGAGGTATTTAACTCTCAGTGTATTGTTTACACTGGTACAGATATTCTATGTGGACAAGATACAGTAATTAAAAGATATGACTATCTTGATACTGTAATTACTAAACTAGTAAATTACTTCTGTGCTGGACTAGCTAATGTTCCTGTAACAATAGTAGAATCAGATTCAATATATATTGATGTAACATCAAGTACAGTTGGTAATACAACAACTTATGTTATTGATTTAGATTTTGCACAACTTCAAGCAGATCTTAACTTAACACTTCCAGTTTATAATGTAGTAGGTAGTGATAATGTTTTTGTTGCAACTACTGTAGTAGGTACAACAACTATATTTACTCTTTCTGCTTTTGAAACTGAAGTAATTAACTCAGATGGTTTACTTAATGTAACAGCTAATATTACACCAGGTGTTGATATTATTTATACAGTAGATGTTGATTTAGTTGCTTTGACAGCAGCCTTACCACAAACAAGTGTAATAGGAGGTCCAAGTGCAAATTCATTTATTACATCTTCTGTAGTAGGTAACATGACAACATACTCTGTTGATTCAAAAGAATCAATTGTAGCTGCTGGAGATAATGTAACGGTAACTGCTACAGGTGGTACAGCTCCTAATTATGACACTACATATACAGTGGATGCAGAATTTGTAGCATTAGCTTTGTTAACAGGTGAAGCATACTTAGATCTTGTATCTGTTTATAATGCAGGAACACATACTACATCATATACTTTATCTTTAGATATTGCTGCTCTTGATATACATATCAACCAAGAAATTAATGATGTATTTGATAATACAGTTGGTGGATTTGGTATTGATGCTGTTTACAATGGTGCTGGTCAAACATTAACAATTAACTTTGATGGTGCAGCTGTTGGTGTTGGAGGAGGTATCTTAGGAAATGGTACTATAGTAAATCCATTTATTCTTGATACTGATGTACCAAGAAAATATACTTCAACAGCCACTAATATTCCTGTAGCAGGCACAATCACAATTACGCATAATTTAGGTACAGCAAGTGTTGTTGTATCAGGAACTGAATTAGTATTACCATTACCATTTACAACATATGTGCATGGTACTGATTACTTATATCAAATTCTAAATGCTAATCAGATAACAGTTACTGATATATCTGGTGGTGGACTATCTAATTTTAGTGCTGTTATTATAGGATAAATTGTTGCAGGTTTGTTGGTTTCTGTAGCAACAACAGCAAAGCCCTCACACTTGTGGGGGTTTTGTTTTTTTACCTATATTTGCTAAAGTCATTTATTTTTAGTATATTAATATGAAGGAATTTAAATTGCCAGATGTAACGGCTCCAAGATTTAGACCGGAAGTGTATAATGTTTTAAACAAGGAGTTTATAGATAATTTTAAAAAGAATCATCCTAAATATAAGCATGTAGAGGATGAAGTTTTAAGAAAGATAATTAAAACTTTTAATAAAACTATTGCTCAGACAGTTGTAGATTTAAGAGATGGTGTGCAGTTGCCGGAGCAAATTGGATGGTTATTTATTGGGACATGTCAAGCTAGTAAGAAAAGAAATATAGACTTTTCAAAATCCCGAACCTATGGAGTGAGTGTAGAAAATAAAAATTGGGCCTCAGATGGTAAGTTGGCCAAGATATTTTTTACAAATTATGCTCCTAAACATAAAATGAAGAATAGAGAGTTTTGGTCTTTTATAGCTTGTAGAGAGTTTAAAAGAAATGTAGCTAAGACTTATCCTGAAAATTGGAACATGTATGTTGTAGTAGATCCAAGAACAAAGATAAGATTAGCTTATAGCAAAGTTTTGTACAAGGATAAGAAAAATAAAGAAACTGCGGTAGCTTTAAAAACCTATAATGAGTTTGACTTATGACAACAATTGGTGAAGCAATATCAAGAGTAAGGAATACTCTTAAAGCTGTTAAAGAAGATCCTTTTTTAACAGATAGACAAATTTATTTTTTGCTTACTAAGTATGCAAAGACTCTTATTAAAAGAGAAGATAATCAGTTTAAGTTAATGAAAATGAGTTCAATCTTTAAGGTATTACCTTATGTTGAACTTATAGATGTAGATAAAGTAGAGGCAGGATGTGTAGGAGTATATTCAAAATGTTATTTTAAAAGATCAAAAGATAAGCTTCCTAGTATTCTAGATGGTATGTTTGGTCCTATTATCCGTACAGTGTCTTCAATAGATGGTGGTATAGAGATGTTTAGAACTGATCCAGGTACTTGGGTTTCTATTACTAAATCAACTACTTTTAAATATAACACGAGACCTTACTTCTGGTATCTTAATGGATATCTATATGCACCTAATATTGATTGGGATGCAATTAGAGTAGAAGCTATTTTTGAAAATAATGTTTCAGATTGTGATGCTGATGAATGTATGATAATGCAAGATCAAGCTTTAAACATTCCAGATTATTTATTTTCAGAAGCAGAACAATTTGTACTAAAGGAATTAACAATCACTGCTCAGCTGCCTTCGGACAATGCTGATGATAGTCAAAATGTATTAAGATAATGGACTTTAATTACACACTCAAATATAGAACATTTGACCAGTTACTGGAAGATGTGTCTATTGACTTTAATACTTTTGCTTTAGAGAATATGATTGAACCTCAGCAATTAATCAAACTTGCTAAGAAAATTAATTATGAGCTAGGCTTAAGATTAAATCAAACTAAAGAAATTCTATTAGAAGTTCATCATGGTAAAGTAAAACTACCAGATGATTTTTACACTTTTAATTTTGCATTTATTTGTGGAGATTATCAAACAGTAGTAGGCTATGATGGTTATGCTAGTGGAACAAATATTCAAGAAATACCATATACTGAATTCCCAGCGCAAACAATACTTAACTGCTGTGAGGCTCCTAGAGATCAGCCTTGTTGTTTTAATGGTAAACAGGGAGTATGTGTTACACATAATCCAGAGCAACCTTATGGTGATACATGCATAGCACCTAGAGTGGTAACACCAAGAGTATTTATGAATTGTAAGAATGAGGCTTATGAACTTGTACAAGTAATTAATCCTTCTCAAACTAGAGTATATAGATCAATGATTCCATTAAGGATGAAAGCAAGTCAAGAAATTGAATGTGACTGTCCTAATCTTTATTATAATACACATAATGAAGGATGGATTAAACATGGTTTTCTTTTTACAACCTTTCAAGAAAGTACAGTATACTTAAATTACCAAGGTCAAATGGAAGATGATAATGGAAACTTATTAGTTCCAGATCATGATCTTCTTAATGAATACTATGAGTATGCATTTAAACAAAGAATTCTAGAGAACCTTTTAATGAATGGAGAAGATGTAGCTCAAAGAATTCAAATCATTGAAGCTAGAGTAAGAGTTGCAAGAAATAATGCAATGAGTTTGGTTAACACACCAAACTTTAGAGAATTATATGATATTTGGTGGACTAATAGAAGAGCACAATATTCTAAGTATTATGATATGTTTAATTCTAATAGACCAGAAAATTCAATGAGACCAAATCCTAATCGTACAAGAGTAGTTTAATAATGGCAAAGAAACAAGATACTGCACAGAATCAAACTAATACCTTTATAAAAGGATTAAACAAAGATTCAGATCCATCTTTTGTAACAGAAGGAATGTGGACACATGCACGTAATGCAGTAAATAATACTGCAGAAGGTGACTTGGGTACATTATCTAATGAAAGATCTAATGCTCTTTGTGCTAGAGCCGGAGAAACAATGATTGGTTACAAATATATAATTGGTCTGATTAACTTATTCTCTGATTACTGGATTGTATATACGGCTGCTCATTTAAATAAAAGAAACAAAGTTTCAATTAATTCTGAGATAGGTTTATTTGTTGAATCTTCATGTGAATACTTTCCTATTGTAATTGATAAATGTTTAAACTTTAGTAGATTCAGTTTAATATCAGGAGCCTCTAGAGAAAAAGAAGATTGTTCATGGCAGACTTATTGGGCAGATGGTTTAAATCCGGATAGATTTTTAAATGTAGGAGATCCTCAAACTTGGCCTATTAATGGATATGTTTGGGGTGGTGTAGCTAATGTAAATAAATATTTTCTTTTATCTGATCTCTCAGTAAGTATTCAATGGCCAAATGTACAATGGGTACAAGATTGTACAATGGGTACTTGTGAATTTTGTATAGATACTCCTGTATTAGATTGTGATAGAATAAGATTAGCTAGACTAATGGAAACACCATGTCTAGAACTTATTTTAGGAAACAGTGCTGGAACTCTTGACAATGGTTCTTATTTTGCAGCAATTGCTTATACTATTAAAGGTCAAAAAGTAACTGACTATTTTTCTCCAAGTAATATCCAAGCCGTATATACACCAAATAATTCTCAAGGTTCACTTCAAGTTAATGTTACAGCAGATTCAGAAAACTTTGATGAGTTTGTTTTAATTATGGTTTCCTTTATAAATGAAGGTGTAGTAGCTAAACAAATTGGTAGATACTCAACTAGAACAAATACAATATTTATTGATCAAATAAAACTAAGTTCTATTGATGTTGATGATTTTGATATTGTTAAACAAACACCAGTATTTGAAAAATCAGATCAAATAACCCAGTTAAATAATTATCTATTAAGAATAGGACCCACATCTAAGTTTGACTTTAACTATCAACCACTTGCAAACTTAATTGAAACTGAGTGGGTAGCAGTTGAATATCCTTCTGACTATTATTTTAGAGGAGGGTATAAGACAACTTATATGAGGGATGAAGTATATACATTCTTTGTTCGTTGGGTATATGACACAGGAGATAAATCAGCTTCTTATCATATTCCTGGAAGACCTCCTGCAGGAAATGAGATTGCTCAATATAGTGATGACAATAGCCTTCCTAATGATACACTCTTATTTGAGACAATAAATACTGCTTCTCAAACATCAGCTACATCACAAACATTACCTGATGGTGGTGTAGTAATTGCATCTGGAAAAATGGGATATTGGCAAGCTGAAACGGAACTCTATCCTGACAACAGACCTGATATTTGGAATTCTAGTTTTCATCCTTGGACAAATAAGTATGCAGTACCTAGTACTGATTATGACTTATGTGGATTACCATTAAGACATCACTTGTTTCCAGATAATGATTTGACACAGAATACATATCACTTTAAAAGAAGTGCTACAGATAATTCTATGAAGATTAGATTAATGGCAGTTAGATTTAAGAATATCATTACTCCAGTAGACAATCAAGGAAATATCATTAGGAACATAGTAGGTTATGAAATACTAAGAGGATCTAGAGAAGGTAACAGATCTATTATTGCTAAGGGTATGATTAACAATTTTAAGGATTATACAATACAAGGTATAGCTGGAAATACTAGAACAGGTCTTTATGCTAACTATCCATACAATTGTATTATTCCTCCATTAAATACTAATAACTCTTCTGATCATAATTATAACTACAATGATCCTTTTATTAAAAAGGTTGATTTAAATTTTAATGTTCAGAATCAAAACATACCAAGAGAGATTGTTTCATTTCATTCTCCAGATACAAGTTTTAGAAATCCTTTCTTATCAGTAAGTGAGTTAAAACTTTATGGACATGTTTCTGGAATTGCACAACAACAGTTTATTGAACCAGCAGGTCATCCAACAAATAAGTTACTTACTAATGTAGATTTTTGGTTAATGATGACATATGCTTTAGGATATGCATTATTACAATCAGGTGGTAAGAAACAAATTAATTATCCTCAAGGTAGTTATATTGGTCAACATGAGATTGAACAAGATCTAAGTCTTACTATGCAACCTGGTACATTAATTCCTGGTGTTACTCCTGGACCAACAGTTAGTGGTACATCAGGTACATCTGGTACATTAAATACTACTAATTATGTTGACAATGTAAATAATCAAGCAGGTATTGCAATACAAGGAGCTAATACTACATTTCAAACAGCCTTAGCTGCATATTATGCAGTAGGATTCATTTCAGACGGTATAATAGCTACTGACACATTAGATAATATCTTTAGGACACATAATAATACAGCTCTTACAAATGATGCAACATATAATCCAATGTCATATACTCTTGACTTATCTGGAAATGCAATGTTGCCAACATGGTTAAAAATATTAGGTGGTCTTCAGAATTTTGCATTCTTCTTTTCTCAAGGTATGCAAACAGCTCAAGAGTTTATGTATGCAATTGCTCCATTAAGACAATATGCATTACAGCTAATTGGTCATGGTTACTATGATGTCTTTAATCCTAGAACTCAAGGTGCTCAATATAGATATAGACTTGAAGATGGTTTTTATTTAATTAATGATACTAATCAAGAGATTCCAGATTACATTAATACCAATACAGGAGTTCCTCAAAAATATACAATACAAAATCTTCTAAGACCTAAGTTAGTTGTATTGAGAACTTCTAAGGCTAACTCAGGTGGGACTACTGGACCAAGTTTATTGACTACAGATTTATCATCTGTAACTTTAGGTATGGCAGATACTTTAGGATTAGGTCCTGAACTTAATGAGACTAAAAAAACTATTCAGTTTAATTCTCCAATTGCTAGTCACTATGCTTCAATCAAAGTTAGATTAAAAAATCAATACGGTCAGTTGCAATCAATTAAACAACAGGCTATAACACCATGTGAACAAAAAGAAGATGCTTTTGGAATAAGTGTAGGAGACTTTAGTTCTTCCTTATTGACAATTTTTTATCAACCTAGTGTTGATACTTTATATACTACACAAGTTCAGCAAGAGTATAATCATAAAGTTATTACAGAAAGTAATATCTTTTTTGGAGGGGATAGTTATGTATGTAGATTCACAGAAAAGAATCCTATGTTTATGTTTTACAACTGGTTGTACGGAGTAGCAAATGATTTTGAATATAACTATTTTGTAAATCAAATGTTGCCTCAAGCAAGATACTGGATGAATAGTCAACATTATGATGTCTCTAATATTTCAGTTGAACAATTAACAGATTTTTTAAACATTACTAGTTTTGCTGCTCCAGGTCAAGGTTTATTTCCAGAGGACTTTTATCAGTTAGATAATTCTTGTTATAGATTAACTGATGATAATCAAAATCCAATTGGTTGTAATGCTGATGGATTCTTATCTCCTAGAAATCATTACTTCTATACTTCAGTTTCTGGAGTAAGAGACTTCTTTGTTGAGACAGATGTTTTAGTAGATTTTAGAGAAGTTGGTACATTTGATTTTGAAAAGTGTTATCACCCTTACAGATATACAGATTTACAAGCTCTATTCAAAATGGATCCTATAATTCCTACAAGAGGTAACTACTATATCTATGATCAATCATTAAGTGCATCTAGACTTCCTAGTAAGTTTTTAACTTTTGGTATATTACAGAATAAATATTATGATCCATTGGTAGCAAGTTTATGTTACACTTACCTTCCTAATGTTATTGCTTATTCATTACCATATGTACAAGGATCATTTGCTGATTCATGGTTCATATTTCTACCTAACAATAGAAAAGATTTTATTGGCCAAGTATCTTCTGTAAAGAACTTTGCAAGAACTGGAGCATTAGTTACATTTAAAAATGATGGACCTCAAGTGTTTCAAGGAGTTGATCAATTACAAATGGATGCTTCAGGTGTTAAAGTAACTGTAGGAGATGGTGGGCTATTTACTAGAGAACCACAAAACTTAGTAGTTACAGATACACCCTATCAATATGGGTCATCTCAAAGTAGACTTGCTGTAATTTCTACTCCGGCTGGTATTTATTATATCTCACAAAACCAAGGTAAGATCTTTACATATAATGAAGGTATCACAGAGATATCTCAATCTGGTATGAAGTGGTGGTTTGATCAATTTTTACCATCACAATTACTAGTAGATTTTCCATTGTATGATTATGCTGATAACCCTGTAGCTGGTATTGGTTGTCAGGCAATTTATGATAATGAAAATTCTGTACTATATTTTTGTAAGAAAGATTACAAACTAAGATCAGGTTATAATGATAATATACCAAACAGAATTCAGTATGTTAGTAGTGATAAAGAAAGTTATTTTGTTGATACTTATAATCCAGTTCAAATAAATAAAAAATATGATTTAGGTGATCCAGAGCTTTTTGAGGATGCATCATGGACTGTAAGTTATGATCCTAAAAATAGATTTTGGATTTCATATCATGACTGGCATCCAGATCTTACTTTACCTACTAAGAGTTCAATTGTAACTACAAAGACAAATGAATTTTGGTCTCATAATTTTGCATGCAATGACTATTGTAATTTTTATGATATACAATATCCATTTGAGATTGAGTTCCCAATTGTAACTGGTCAAACAATTACTACTTTAAAAAGTGTTGAGTATATTCTTGAGTGTTACAAAAGAGATAACTATAATTGTGTAGATCAATTTCATGTATTAGATTATAACTTTGATTATGCTGTAATTCATAACACAGAACAAGTGTCTGCATATCTTAAGTTAAATATCTATGCTAAGAATAATCCTCCATTAAACTTACAGTATCCAAAAACAAATCCTAGCATTCTAGTAGAACCAAGTTTAACACCTTTTACTGGTTTTGATATTTTATTTAGTAAAGAAGAAAACAAGTACAGATTTAATCAGTTCTGGGATTCAGTGAGAGACCGTGGAGAATTTCCTAGAAATCCACCAAATCAAAAACCACCGTATCCTCCTACAAATCCTGTAGTACCTGGTACAACAGTTATGTCTGGAACATACCTAGAAGAGAACCTTTGGAATACACAGTCTAATGGATATGTAAAAACAGTTAACTATAATAATATTAGTTTGAATAAAAGTCCTCTTGAGCATAAAAAGTTTAGACATTATGTTAACTTTATCAAATTAGCTAAGGTTAATTCAAGAGATACTAATATGATCTTGAAAATATTTAATACTAAGAATCAGTATTCACCAAGATAATGAAGAAGTTAAAAATAGGCAAATCAGATATCCATGGTAAAGGTTTATTCACAGGTGAACCTATTAGGAAAGGCGACCTTATTGCTAAGGTTCATAGTGGTATTCAACTTGATCCTGAAACAGTAAAATATATGCCAACTCAGTATGGTAGATTTTATAATCATGATGAGCAAAAGTTTAATACAAGAAATGAAGTAATTGGAAATCACAGATATCTAAGAGCTCTCAAGAATATTCCGGCTAACACAGAACTCACTGCAAATTATAAAGAGCATCCTGACATGGAACAACCAGAAAACTTTGGTCAGGGTAAGTATGCATCATTTGATTTTGATAAAACCATTGCTACAGATGAAGGATTAGCCAAAGCTAGACAGATGTTGAAAGATGGCTACAATTTATTTATTGTATCTGCCAGAGATAAAGTAACTCCAGACATGGTAGCGCGCGCAAGAAAGGCGGGCATTCCTGAAGAGAATATTATAGCAACTGGTTCAGATGAAGCTAAGGTGCGTAAAGTAAAACAACTTGGTGTAGAAAAACACTTTGATGATAAGCCTGAAGTTATAGCTGCATTAGGATTAGTAGGAGAGCAATTTAAAAAAGGTGGTGGTGTTAACTCTAAGAGATACACAAAAAGTCTCACAGGTACTAACAAACTTTTTACTAAGAATAATCTATTCAAGAAAAAGTCTACCAAAAGAATCTATGATCCTAATGCTAAGTATTTTGATAATGGTGGTGAGACAACAGTTGAACCGGAAGTAGAATGTACTGATGATGGTAGATGTTATGAAACTGATCAGATTCAAAACATGCTTGATACAGGTTCTCAAATTCCATATGATAACTTAGGAGTAATGTGGGGTGTACAAGAAGCGGTAAATCCAGAAGGTGTTCGTCCAGGTGATGCTAATAAAGAATGGATGAGTAGAGGTGCTCAATCATTGTCTGCTTATCTTGGAATGAAAAATCCTGCTAACTGTATGTGGGCTGCTGGAATGGGTTATCAATGTTTACCAGAAACTAAAGGTAAACTACCTAAATCAGCATTTAAATCTAATGACAGTTTTATTTCTGCAGTTAATAAAGGTTCTGTTCCTTTTAAAAGAGTTGCTAAAACAAATGAGTCAGATTTTGATTCAAAAGAAAAAGGATTACTTAGACCTGGAGACATAATTAATTTCAAAGGATCAAATGATACTGGTGATAAAAATCATCCTAGTACATCACATGCAATGACATTCTCTCACTATAGAGAAGATGGAGTTCCAATTTATTTAGATAGTAATGGTGAAGCAACTGATTTTAATTGGAATCAAGGAGTTTGGTCAGGAATGAAACCTAATAAAAAAAGAACAGCTTATATTTCTAGATTTGACCCTGAGATGTTTTATAAAGATAAAATTGAAACTCTTGAAGAAGCTGCTAGAAATAACCCAACTTACTATAAATCAGGCGGTGCTTCAGAACAAAAAATAATTTTTTCTCCAATGGAAGGTGGCTGTCCCGAAGGACAATACTGGACAGGAACTGAATGTAAAATTATTCCTAAGAATACAAAAATAGTATATAGTGAGGAAGAATTAGCAAAATTAAATATATCAAAAAAAGAACAACAAAAATTATATAATCAATATATTTCTAGAGTTAAAATTCATAATACTATAGAGGCTGCTATACTTAAAAAGTATGGAAAAATAGGAGCTAAAGATAAATACTATAAAACTTTTGAATCTATACCTAAACATGGATTTAGCCCAATGATGTCATATGGTACTGGGCAATTAATACCAAATGGTCTTGGTCCTGGTATTCCATCTTTAAAAGAATCAATGATTGGATTTAATCAATGGAAAAAAATGATGGATAAATCTTCAGTTAAACCAATAGGTTTTAAAGGACATCCTGGCGGAGGACATTTTTATCCAGTTTATGAAAAACCCTCAAATTATTTATTAGGTTATAATAAAGAAGAACCTGTTATACCAATTGATCCTGTTAAAGAAGAAGTAATAGATCCTGTTAAAGAAACAGAAGTAATAGATCCTACTCCTACTCCAACACCAGATGTTCCTTTAGTTGAATCCGTTGGCATACAAGATTATCCTGAAGAACTTAAAGGAACCGATTGGGAATGGGATAGAAAATACCATTCTTTTACTACACCAAGATTAAATAAACATTTTCCTCTTGGACCTTTATTTAATGGTAAAAAGAAACATAACTTTTCAACTCCTTATTTACATAGAAGAAAAGATTATGAAGATGGTGGAATAATAGCTGATTTTTCTACAGATCAAATACAAGAATATATTAACGGAGGTTACATAGTAGAAGAAATAGATGACTATGCTGAAGGTGGATTCTTAAAAAGAAAGAAAAAGCAACCTCAACAAATGGAACCAATAGAGATTCTTTCACCAGAACAGGAGGCCTTTCCATTACCTGAAACTTCTCAAAAAGAACTGTGGTATGATCCTATTACATTAAAAGAAATGACACCCGAAGAGTTAAATGCTTATACTAAAACTTATGAAGAACAATTAGAAAAAGAAAAATTTGAAGCAGACAAAGCTGCTCAACCTGGTTATTTTGATGAAGCTAAAAATTGGGTATCTAATTGGCATGATTCTCCAATGTATAATCAAATGGTTCTTAATAGCTATAATGGTCAGCAGCAGAATGCTGATTATGTAACTAAACTTAGAAAGAAAAATATTGCAGATCTACCACCTTTAACTGTAATGGATGAAAAGGCTGCCTCTAACGATAGCAAAGTACCAGATTCATCAGGTGTAGCTGCTTGGTCTAAATCAGACACAGGACAAATAGAAGTTTTTCCTGATGGATATAATTATGGTCCTTCTTTATTTACTCATGAAATATTACACTCTTCTGATAGACCAAGAGAGTTATATAAATGGGATCATCCAGCATATTCTGCTGAAGGTTATCCTGATTGGATGTTGTATAATGATCCAAGATTTCCTAATGAAGATGTATGGCATGATAGAACAATGCCTAAATCAGATCAGATGTATATTACTACTCATAGAGGTTCTAATTGGAAAGATAATGAAGCTTACAAGTTAAATAAAGCTGCAGGTTGGTATACACCTAAAACAGATGAAGAGATTAAAAAAGATATGATAGAAAATGGATTTGATCCCAATGAGCCTGAGTTTAATAATATTTTTGAGTCTATTAAAAAACAAAATAAGCAAGAGGCTAAAGATTATAGTAACACAGATAAAAAATATTGGAAAGAAATGGGTCATGATTATGTATCAGATCCAACAGAAGTAAGAGCTCGTCTTGGTGAAATAAGATTTCATGCACAAAAAGAAGATATTTATGATCCATTTACAGAGCAAATAACTCCAGAGATTTTTCAGAATTATATAAACAAAGAAAGAGATTCTGAAAACTGGCAACCACTTAAACCAATAGATGAGTTACGGAATGAATTTACTGATGAAGAAATTCTTTGGATGCTTCAAAATATTTCTAAAAATGATAATACTTCACCACAAGCTGAGGATGAACTACAGTATACAAAACAAGGAGGTAGTATTGGATATCAGTTAGGAGATGAAGTAGATGAAGCTACTAAAAGAAGATTAGAAAAGCTAGGATATGTATTTGAAAAAATAAGATAATGGCAAAGTACAGAATTGCAGCATTACCCCCAAATAAGTTTCCTACAGGAGGAACTGTATCTCAAAAATGGGAAACAATAACTGGTACACCATGGGCAGATGCCAAGGCAAAAGGATTTACTACTGGAAGTTATGATGATAATATAAGTCTGCTTAAAAAGTTAAACTCAGGTCAATTAGATGTATCACAAGATCTAAGTACAAAAGTATCTGTAGCTGATCCTGCACCAACTGGACTTCGTCCTGTAGATCCCGCACTTGTTACAAGTATCAAAACAGCAAACTCATTTAATGAAGCATTTAGTATTGCAAGAAAGTCATTAGGTGCTAATCATATTTTTGAGTATGATGGTAGAAAGTATGGTACTAACCTAAAGGGAGAAACATTTAATCCTTCAGCAGAAGTTCTTGCAGAGTCTGGTATGAATAATACTCAAGTTAAAACTAGATTGAAAAAAGAGAATGAAAGTCTTAAGTCTCCATATCTTTCTAAAAGTACAGTTAAGTTACAACCAGATCCATATGAGGATTGGGAAGAAACTAAAAAGAAAAATTTAGAGCTCAATAAAAAAAATAATGCAGACAAGATTATTAACTATAGACAAAAAGTTAAAGGTGATAAAAACTTTTTAATTGTTGATAAGCAAAAAGGACTTTTACATCTATATGATCCTAAAGGAACAGAACTATTTAGTTCTGCAATTGATTTAGGTGCTTTGAACTCTGATGCTCAAACAGTAACTAAATACAAAGATTTAAATAAAGACGGCAAGATATCTGGTAATGAGGTAAATAAAAATAATGTTGACTGGTCTGCTGGTAATCTATCTACAGGAGCAGGTAAGTTTTACATCTCTAACATTGATGCAACTGGCTATGAAGGTTTGCCTATTCTTAATATGATGAATGAAAGCCAGTATGATAATTATTTAAAAACTGGTAAAGTAGAAAATGTTTCTACTTCATTTCATAAAGGATATGTAAAAGATGATAAGTCAAGAGTTTCTAATGGATGTATAAGATGTAACAAAACTACATTAGATAATCTTACTAAATACTTACAAAATTCATCCGAGGTATATATTCTACCTGAAGATAAAGGTAATGATTTTGTATATGAAAATGGTAAGCTTAATTTTAGAGTTAACTCTGGAAAAGATTACAATACTTACAATGATCAAACAGGTAAATCTCAAAAAGGCCAAGGTGTAAATAGAACAGAGAATACTCTTAACTATAAACCTATTAAACTCAAATTTGATGAGAGCAAGTTTAGAGATGAGATCTTTACTGCAATGGACTGGGATGATGAATCAGAGTTAAAAAAGACTAAGTTATTTATTAATGCTCTTCAAAATGAAAAGCAAAAGATAATGAAAGCTGCTAAAATTAATGGAGATGTTTATAATGAAATTGCAAAACTAACTTTTGGTATTTATGGTACTGAGTCTGGTTATGGAGATACTCATAGTGGTGTTACTAATTTGGGACGAGCTGCTAATAAATGGTTAGATCCTGAAAACTCAAGTTCTCCAGATTATGAATCTAAGTATACCACATATGGTGCTACTGAAGATTATAGAAGTGTAGGCTTTACTCAGTTAAGATGGAACTACTTAAATGAAGATGAGAAAAAAGCATTAAAAGAAGTAGGTATTACATCTAATAAAGATTTTATGAATCCTGATTTGTCTGCTATAGGAACTGCAGTTATATTAGGTGTAAGATATAATCAACAATTAACTGCAGAACAGAAAAAAGATATCTGGACATACCTTCCTTCTAAATGGAATACCAGAGATAACTATGCTGATAGAGTTAAAAATAATTCTAAGTATTTATCTGTTTATCAATATACAGGTTCTGACAAACCTAAAGTTAAACCAAAGACTCCTGTTAAAAGTAATCCTACATATGGAACTTCAATAGATTCAAGAAATCAATATCATCCTATATTGAATCCAAGTCCTGCAGATGCTACATATGTTAAACCATATGTAAAACCATTTATTATGCCTAAGATGGATTTAACTAAAAAGAAACCAAAAACAAATAGTTATAAACCTTTATTTCAAACAGCACCTTATGATCCAATGTATTATTGGAACAATTTATATAATCCTATGAAAAATAAAACTCCCAAATCTATGATAAACCCTTTTGAAGATGGAGGCTTTATTGAAATTGATATTCCTAAAGAACAAGTACAAGATTATATCAAGAGAGGTTATAATGTTGAGGAAGTAGATAGTTTCTCCAATGGAGGGATCTTTAGGAGAAGAAGACCGGCTGCTGATTATACCCCAATGGGTGGAGCAAATCCACAAATATTTCAATCTGGTGAAGAAGCATTCCCACTTCCTACATATCCTTCAGGACCTGAAGCTGAATTTAGTTTACCTGATTATACACCAGAACAGATAGCAGCATACCGTGCAGAACAAGATGCCTATGATGCAAGAATGAATAGACAGAATAGTTATAATCCAGGAGATATATCATTCAAAGGTTTAGCAAGACCTAAAGGACACTATGTTCTTGCAGAAGACATGTCTAAAAATTTCTTAAAGGAATTAAAAGATAATGGTTTCTACGCTAACAAAACACCACAGGGAGACTATGAAGTATTTTCAAATAAAGACATAGCAGATTTAATTTATCAAAAAGGTATTACTCCTACAGAACTTGCTACTAAATTTAAATTAGGAAATAGCAATGATCTAAAGACTTATTTTGAACCAGTGTATACTAATGCATCAATGATACATGCAAAAAGAAATACAGAGAAGATAAATAACTTAATTGATCAAGGATATACTAAAGAGAAAGCAATCAATCAACTTGTAAAAGAAGGAGAAGGTACAAAGACAGGATTGAATAACTTATATGGTAAGTACACTGATGCTGCCTATAATAAAAATGAAGCTGAGGTAGAAGCATTAACTAGTATGGGTATTGGTGATCCTAGTAAGTTGACTGATTATCAAAGACAAATGTATCTGAATATTAAAAACTTTTCAGATACAGACTATCAAAAGAATGTTGAGTCAGCTAATGATAAAGTAGCATCATGGGATCCATATGCAATTCAACCAGGAGAAAGTACAGCTGTTAGAAACAATGCGGGTTTTGTAGATCCTTTCACGGGACAATACATGCAAGGTAATAATACTACAGCTTATGAAAAAAATCAATCTGCTATAACTAATGCTACAGCTGCATTAGATAAATACAACTCTACTACAGCAATGCAAGCGCAGGCTGCAAAAGAAATTCTAGGTTCAGGTCAATTATCAGATGATCAAAGAAAAAAATTCTTAGAGAATCCAGATGAGTTCAATAAGATACTTGAGCAGTATTTTCAATATAAAAATGCACCACAAGGCCGAAATTCAGAAATCAGTTTGTATAATGACCCTTATGTTAGAATATCTCCAGGTAGAGAAAAGTCTGAGTTTGATGTAACTCCTGAAGGAGCACAATGGACTCCAGGTACATATGAAACAAGACGGACTATTGATGGGCCAGTTGAAATGCTTTATCCTGAAAAATATATTATGGGTCCTGGTGCAGGATTATTAGGAGGAGGTTTTAGAGGTTTAACAAGAGCTCTTGAATATGCACCAATCTCAGCAGCCCCGTGGGCAACTGCAGGCAATGCACTGAATGCATACATGGGTTATGAAACAGTAAGGCCTGGTGGATTAATTAGTCAATCAATAGAAGGATTTAAAGAAGATGACAAACTTAAAGGTTGGGGTAATGCTGGTATGAGTGCATTAAACTTACTACCTTTTGTAGGGCCCACAGTTAAAGGTCTTAAGTATCTTGATGACTTAAATCAATTTCAAAATGTAGGAGATGCTCAAGGAATGACTCAAGCTGGTATTGGTAATTGGTTCAAAGGTACGTCAGGTGGAAGCTCTCTTATAGATGATGCAACACTTCAAAGTCTTAAAACAAATAACTACCAAGGTGCTTCAGATGATCTATTAACACAAATCATTCAGAAGAAAAAAGGTGAGATGCAGAAAGGAACATTCAGCAATCAAATGACAATGGATGAAGAAATGATTCTTGCTGCAAATAAAGATAGAGTAGGTCAATTAGCACAATCTGTAACTGCGCCATCAGCAACTGCAAATCCTGCTACAGGATTTCTTGGTAAAACATATGAGAAAGGTAAAAATGTTGTCACAGGAACTGCTGATAAGGTTGGTACTGCAGTAAGTAAGCCTGCCAAAAACTGGTGGGGAACTCTTAAATCAGATGCTAGTAATACTCCATGGTATGAAATGATTTCTCCACTAAGAGTAAGTAACTCTAGTAAAGCTGGTATTAATACCACTGCAACAAAAACAGCTATAGAAAATACAACTAAGTATCAAACTGTTGATGAAATAGCTCAAAGCATGTATGGTTCTAAATTTGATGACCTAACAGGTTTAGCAAAATCTCAAGTAGATAATGCATTTAAGGCTCAGCCATTACCTTCAGGTGCAGCTACATCAGGTCAAGGTGCAGCTTCTACCGTTACTAAAGTAAGTGATGATATTCTTCTTAAGAATAAAATCTCTAGAGAAAAGTATGGTGAAGATTATGATAAAGTAAGTAGTTGGGGTCAGACAGCAATAGATAAAGAATTTCAAGCAGCTAAAGCTTTACAGCAAGAGGCTAGTGCAAGTTTACAAGCTGAGAATGCAGCTAAAGCTACAACTGAAAATCCTGGAACTTGGGGTGATTGGGTTAGTAGAGAACAAAATAATTTATTAGGTGGTTTAGGTATTGGTTTAGCAGCAGGTAGTGATAATGAAAATAGTGATCTAATGATGGCTGGATTACCTCTTGCTTTTATGACAAGAGGTAAAGTTAATTTATCTCCTGATAAACTTAAGTATCTTCAATTAGCTAGTAAAGTAGCAACTGAAGTAAGTCCTTTAAAAACTGCTGCTGTACTTGGCGCAGATGCAACTAACATAAAAAGTTTTATGCAAGGTACTGCTTTCAATAAAGGTTTAACAGGCTCATCACAACAAACAGAAGGTCTATTTAATATGGGTGTCTTTAATGTTGTAGATGATCCTAACTTTATTATTAAAATGGAGAATCCTGCTTCTGTTGGCGCAGCAAGAGGAATGCCTGATTATCAAAATACAAATATGGCTGAAGCTATGCAAAATATTAGCGGACCTACATTTGGTAAAGTACATCATCAAGTTACTAGTCCAACAACTGGTAATAGAGCATTGATCTTAAATAAACTTGATGGTACTCCATATAATGAACTTACTATGGATGACTACTTAAACATGTCTGATGATGGTTTAGTTAGATTTCATGATGATCTACAAACTCTTAAGAAAAATAATTTAGGATTTGACTTTGCTGGTAATAACTATATGTTTGATAGAAATAAAAATCAGTTTCAATTATTTGATATTGATCCTCATACAGCTACCTTTGATCCTAGTAATGTTGGTACATATGACTTCTTTCAAAACCAAGTATATGGAGGAGGTAATCCTTTAATCTATGGTAGTAAACAAGCTGGTTTAAATTTACAAGGTGCTATGAAAAAAAGACTTGGTACAGATCTAGAATTGAAACTTCATCAAGCAGGTGTACCTAGCGTGGATGCAACCGGTATGTCATTAGATTATCAAAAAAGAATTCAAGATTTAATGAAAGGTCTTAATTATGAAAAGGATGGTGGAGCCATAGAAATGGATATTGATCAAGATATGTTGGATCAACTTATTGCTAATGGATTCAATGTAGAACAGATGTAAACTTTATAAGTTTACCCATTAAATTAAAAATTAGTATATTTAATATATAACATCGCATTATGAAGGTTAGAATTTACAAATCAGGAGGATCTGCAGGAAGGTTTATAAGTAAACTTGAAAGATTTCTCCCTACTGCTGCACAGGGTGCTCAGGTTGATGAAATGAAGCAAATAAAAGAAGCTATCAAATATCAACTAGATGATAAAAATCAATCAGCAAGTTCAGTTATGTTACAACTTGTTAGAGGTGGTTATGACTATGCTACTGCAAAAAGTTTAGTAGATGCCGCTGAAGAAGACTTAGAAGAATCTTACTATGAAAAGAAACGTAAGAAAGATTCTATGCTGGATTCTGATGTCATTCCTAATGAAGATGAGATTGAATCTTATGACTCTGAAGAAGATGACAGAAAAAAAAGAAAAGAGTTAAGTAGAAATATGCAAGATGATATTGCTCAAACAGCTCAAGATGCAGCAGATGATGATTCTGATGATGATGAAGAATATAATGCTATGTTGAATGAAGGTTCTGCTTATGATGATGATCTTGACACAGCTGCATTTGGAATGGAAGTAGATGATTCAAAAATTCAATGGCCAGGTATGTTTAATGATATGTCTTCTTTTAAGAATGGTGGTGCTCCTAATAAAAAGAAATTTATTAATTCCACAGTAAAGAAATTAATGAAGGCTAAAGCCGGTATGGAAAAAGATCCATCAGCTAGTGAAATGCCAAATCCTTATGGAACAATTGATGATCCAAGAGGTGTAGATCTTACTCCTAATAAATCTATAGTAGCTGCAATAAAAGGAACTGCTCAAAGTTTTGTTGATGAAGAAGCGGCTAGAAAGCAAGCAGAAGAAATGTATAATCAACAGTTTATGGGAATGCCCACAGCTGAACAAGGTGGTGCTAATGATTGGGCTACAAATCTTCATAACTATGGTGAAGCACTTCAACATGAGATGCCTAATATGAATACTACAGGGATTAATACTTTTTTCTCTGGAGATCAAATGGCATTTGGTGGAACTAGAAGAGTAAAGAGAGCTAATAAAGCATTCTTTGGTTCTCCTATAGCTCTTCCTGGAGCTACTACAGATTATGAGTTTGGTCCTTTAGGAGGATTAAGAAAAGGTAAAGTAGAATATGATCTTGGTAAATTAAGTGAAGCTATTAAAGCTAATCCACAGTTAGCTGCTATGTTCATGCCAAAGATAGGTATGGGTATGCCAAGAGGTGGTGGTCTTTGGGATAGATGGACATCTAATAATGTTCCACAATTTAATCCTTTTGGTAATTCTAGTTCTGGTTATAGTAACTATGGTAGCTCATCTAGTTCATCTAGTTCTTCATATGGGTCTCCTCAGTCAAGACTTAAATGGGCAACTCAAACTGTAAACAATGCAGCAGATCCATCTAAGAATGATGAAGCTGGTAAACTTAAAAATAATTCTGATCAAACAGATAAAAAGAAAAAGTATCAGGACTATATTGATTGGTGGGGAGCTGAAGGAATTGCACAAGGACAGTCTAGACAAGCACCTATTTCATTTGAAGAGTTTATTGCAAATGATTCTGATGGTATGAGTGAATATGACTATTGGGCTAATAAGAGTGTTGCTGGAAGTACACCAGTAGGTTCAGTTAGTTCAGGAAATACGGCAAATAAAAATGAATCTGTTGTAGCTCCTGGTCAAAAAAAAATAGCTCCTGCTAAAAAAGTTATAGCACCTGTTAAAAAAGTTGAGAAACCAAAAGAAGCAGATCCAACTACAAGTGCTAGTAATGCTAAAGCTTTGAATGATGCAAATCAAGGTGTTAAAAGTGCACCTAAAGTAAAAGTACCATTAGCAAAATCATATGTAGAAGATGAAGAAGAAAATCAAGATAGTGACTTTGGTATGTGGGATGCTTTAAAACTGGGATATAGACTAATGAATCCACTGAGTCCATTTGCAGAAGGCGGTTTTGTAGACTTTGAAAGACCAGACCTAAACAGATTTGTTTACGGTGGTGATGAGTATGAATATGGTGGTGGTGTAAGAAGGTTTCCTACAGGTGGTGCAAATCAAATTGATCCTAACTATAGAGATGCTGGAGGTAGAAACTATCAAGACTATATTGATTGGCAAGGTGCAGATGCTGTACCAGCAGGAAGATCTAGACAAGCTCCGCAGACTTATGCTGAATGGAAAGCTGAGAACGATGCTGATAAGAAACCAGCAGGCACTACAACTACAACTACTACTCAAGGTAACACAGGTACTACAAACTATGATCAATCATATTTCCAAAATATGTTTAAGAATGATCCTAAGTTTAAACAAGGCTTTGAACAGTTTATGCAGACTCAAGGATATCCTACAAATTCTCAAAGACAACAACAAGGTAATTTCCAATGGACTAATAACCAAGGGTCTCAACTTGTTGGAACAGGTCCAGCTAATAGAGGATTTGGTTCTGGTATCTTAGGAGCATTTGGTCTTAACAAAGACTTTAAAGCTTACTATAGCCCACAAGGGCAGATCACTAGAGAGATGCTTGCTCAAGCTATGAAAAATGGTACTGGTAAAGTTACTGAGACTAAATTTAAAGATAGAGGTAATAAATGGAATCCATTTGATAATAAGAAAGTAACTGAGTGGACAATTAATCCATCTACTGGACAACCTACACCAGTTGCTGCTACACCACAAGGTCCTTTAAACAGTCCAGGCAATAGTAGTATGGCTCTAACAAATAATGTTGGTCCTGTAAATACTGGAGAAAATACTGGTATTGATCAGACACCAGATGATTGGCAATACAATCAACCTGCTATGGATTATATGAGACAATCATTATCTGTAGGAAATAATACAGGTGCTCCTCAAGGTGGTGATCAAAATAATTTATCATCTCAAGGTGCTTTATCAGGAGTAGATGGAACTCAAAGTACTACTGCAAATATTCCTAACACAGGAGTAAATGAAGATATACCAAAAGGAATGTTTTTACAAACAAGACGAGAGGGAGATTATCAAGCAGGTGTTGACCGGAAAGGTAGATTAGTTTCTAGAGGAACTCCTCCTCCAGTTCAACCTACAGCAGAGCAAACTGAAGGTGCTAATAAATTTATGAATATGTTTAATGGAAGAGCATCATCTCAACCTGCTCCATCCCAACCAGCGCCATCTATTCCAACATTCAATCAAAATTCTACTGGAAACTATATGGACTATAGAGGAAGCTCTCAACCAGCGGCTGCTCCAACACAACCTATCGCAGCTCCAACACAACCGGTAGGTGGTGCTCCATATAACACATCTGGTCCAATGAATATAATGGATGAAGAAACAGGTATGGCTTATGGTGGTTACATGAGACAAGGTGGATATATTCCTGAGTATATGGCTTATGGAGGTTATATGCCTGATTATGGTTATGGTGGTATGATGCAGTATAATCCTGGTGGAACAGTAGTTGGCCCTAATCAAGAGTTTGCAGGAGTTCAACAAAATAATATTGCAGAAGATAAAGATGGAAACAAAATACCAGACTATTTAGAATTAGGAAAAGATCCAGCTATGGGTGCTGATGCAGCTGCTGGACCCACTAAGTATAGACTTGAAGAAGAAAATGCTTGGTCATGGGATCCTAAGAAACTAGGTAGAAACATGAACATGGGTTTAAAAATAGGTACTGGAATTGATAAGAAAATTGAGTTTGCAAAAAATAGAGAACAAGAAAACTCTGAATTTATGTATGCTCAAGATGTTGATAGACAACTTGTACAAAAAGGATTAGGTGATCCTAATGAAGGTGTTTGGAAACAAAACATTGGATTTGAATCTGGTAGAACTTATAATAGTAAATTTGGTGGAGCCAAAATGGCAAAAGGAGGTTCTACATATGCTAAAGGTAAAGTGTATAGTTTAACTATGGATGAGATCAATGAAATCAAAAGCAGAGGTGGTTCTGTTAAATTTATTAAATAAAGACCGATGAGATATAGAGTAGAAATTACTGAAGAGCCTAGGCATAAAGTAATGATTGAAGAACTTCCAAAAGCAAAAATGGGAGCTCAAGTCAATTATTCTTTGTTTAATAAACTAGCTGCTATTGGTGGTGGTGATATGAAAATGTCAGAACCAGATAGAAAAGCTACAAAAACAATTACTAAGGTACCAAGAGAAGCTGCTAATTTAGAAGCTGAAGGTGGAGAAACTGTATTAACATTTGATCCTACTGGATTCCCTTTGTTCTATACAATCAAAGGAGCAAGACATCATAGTGGTGGTGTTCCATTAAATTTACCTGATGATAGTTTTATTTTTAGTGATACAAAAGAAATGATCATTAGAGAGTGTACTATCTTAAAGATGTTTAATAAACCTTGTAATAAAAAAGGATACACACCCGCTGATTTGTCAAAGCAATTTGATATTAATACATATAGAAACATGCTTCAGGATCCTAATACAGATGAGATCACTAGGAAGACTGCAGAAAGCATGATTAAAAAATATGTAATTAAACTTGGGGCACTTGCATTAGCTCAAGAATCTCAGAAAGGATTCCCACAGGGTATCCCTGTAGTTGCTCAAGCTTACATGGATGCTAATGGTATTTCTGAAGATGATCTAATTCCGGAAGGACCAAGTCAAATGCAACAAGGTCAAGGTCAGATGTCTCCTACAGATCAAATGCCTCCTGATCAATATGCACAAGAACCACAGCCTGATCAAATGCAGAATGCTTCTCCAGATCAAATGGATGAGCAACAAATGCAACAAATGATGATGGCTCAGCAACAACAAGGACAAGCACAAGCACCTCAACAAGGTGGTGTTCCAGAAGGTGCGGCAACTCCGGAAATGATGGAAGGTATGATGAACCAAATGGAGCAACAACCTCCAATGGGTAGATACGGAATGGCTATGAATAGTCCTATGGCTATGTATGGTATGGAGATGGGTGGATTCTATCCTGAGTATGCCTTTGGTGGTTTTCCTAGATTTAGTGGTGGTGGTAATACACCAAGACCTGCAAATACTACAAAAGTTGGTAACACAGAGTATAATCAGAATAAAACTTATGAAGTTAGAACAGATGATAAAGGTGAATACAAGTATACTAAGGAAAAAGGTAATGTAGAAGGTAGAGTTGAATATAGTCAAGATCATGCTCCAGGTGGTGGTGGTCCTTTTAAAGGAAGTCTTTGTAGAGATATGAAAACTAAAGGTACTAAAGCATATGGTAAAACAGCTGATGAAGTTGTTAGATATGCATTTGGACATCACTATAATGCTGATGGTTCAGTTAATCCTAAATGGGCAAAAATTAATGCCGCAGAAATTGCTAAACTTACAGGTTGTGAAGTAGAAGGAGCAAGAGAAATAGAAAAAGCAATTTATACAGAAAAGGAGTCTATAGAAAAATGTCCAGATTGTATTGATCCTATTACAGGTCAAGCAGTAACAACTGGTCCTGATGGTACACCTTTCACAAGAACTAAAGATGCTAATGGTAATTGTACACCATGTCCAACTAAAGAATGTTTTTGTGAAGATGAGAATGGAAATCAAATTACTGTTGACTGTAATGATCCATGTACTAAAGAACAAGGACAAGAAGAGTATTATGGAGAGTCTAATCAAGGTACACAAGTTCAGAATCTTCAAGAAGATGAATTTGGATTATGGGCTGACTTAGGATACAGACAAGGTGAAATGAGACCTGAGTATATGAATCCAGCTGGAGTACAGTTAGAACAATATGGTATTGATCCAAGAGCTGAAGCAAATGCAGCAGGAGCTGTTACAAATAAGATCATTGAAAATCAAGGTCAGTTTGCTCAAAATCCTGGAGGCACATTATCTAATCAATTAATGGCTCAAGCGGCAGGTGCACCAGCAATTGATGCTGCATTTAACAAAGCGGCTCAGTTTAATGTTCCTGTTAGAAACCAAGAGATTCAAACTAATACAGCTTATAGAAAAGATTTCCTTGACAAGAGACCATTGTATGCTCAAGACTACTTAGGTAAAGTTGCTAAGTACAAAGAGAACAATGCAAGATTTGACAATGAAAAACTTGCAAGATTTGTTCAGGACTATAAACAAATGAGAGGTAATGCTAGAGATATAGCTCTTATTAATGCTGGTAATGAAAATGTAAAATTTGATCCAGGAAGTAATAGTGTATATTCAGTTAAAACCAAAGACTTTACACCTAGTCAAAATGCGGCTGATGTTGCACAAAGAACCAAAGATATTATGAATAACTATGGTATTGAAGATGAGAATGTTGCATATAAAATGGCAACTCAAATGACTAAGTTTGGTGGAGCAAAGTATGCTAAAGGTGGTTTTATTTACACAGATAACATCTTTCCATATTTACTTTAATAAACTTAATAAGTTTAATAAACTTATAAAATTTTAATATATTTACACTATAGATAAACATAATTATGGCAACGTATCTAGAAGGATCAGGAACATACATACCCGCATTACAACCTTATCAACCTAATATAAATTTGATAGCTAATGTACTGGAGAAAAGACAAACCCAGTATGACACTAATTTTAAAGCTATCAATGACATGTATGGAAAGTATTTCTATGCAGATTTATCTAGAGAAGATAATCTTCAGAGAAAAGATTCTATGCTAAAACAAATTGATCTAGACTTAAAAAGAATTTCAGGCCTAGACTTATCTTTAAGTCAAAATGCTAATCAAGCACTTCAAGTGTTTAAACCTTTTTATGAAGATGGTTATCTTATGAAAGATATGGCAGCCACTAAGAATTATAAAAATAGACGTGCTGATGCTGAGTCTATGAAGAACAGCAAAGAAAAAGAAAAAAGAGATCAATACTGGTTAACCGGAGTTAAAGCTATGGATTATCAAATGGAAGAGTTTAAAGCTATGCCTTTAGAACAAACACTTGGTTTTCAAGATCCTACTTATACACCTTACAAAAATCCTACAGAGTACTTTACTAAGTTAGCAAAGGATGCTGATTTGTCAATTGACATTACACAACCTACTAAGGATGGAATGTATTTTGTCAGAAAGAAAAACGGAGAACTTCTTATAGATCCTTTATCAACTTTATTCTCAAGTGCAGTATCAAATGATCCAGCTCTTCAACAAATATATGCTACTCAAGCATATGTTGATAGAAAAGATAATATCTATGCTAAGAAAGATCAGTACGGTGGAAACTTAGAGGAATCTGAGAGAGCTTATTTAACTGAGGAATATAAAAAACTACAAGAGTTTAACAAACAGTTTTCTGAAAAAAGCCAGACTAATTTATCTGAGAAAAAAGCTATTAAAAAAGATGTTGATAAAGCATATAAAGATGGTAGTTATAGTGAAAGAACAGATCAAGCAACACAAACATTAGATGAATCAATTCAAGTTAATCAAGATGTTGCAAACCAAGCTAAAAATTTAAATGAAACATTAAGCTCAGGTACATCAGCTAGTTCAGTTACATCAAATGGTGTAGCTGAAAATTTAGATCTTGAAACTCTTAGATCCAAAGTTGACTATGGTAGAGCCGTTCAATTAATGAGTCAGGATATTAATGCTTCAGTATCTTCTTTAATGAATAAAGATAGAGTTGAAGACATTGAAGTAAATCCTGTGGGGCTTGAAGGTTTAAGACATGGTCATAGACTTAGTGAAATGAAAACTAAATTTGGTTATGATATTCAAAAAATGGAATATAAAGCTGCTCTTGATTGGAATGCTTATACCACAAAAGAAAATGTTAAGAACGGAGTATTACAAGTTAATGCTGATGGTAGTACTGATTATACTGCTGAATACAAAGAGACCTTGGTTAAAAAAGCAACTGGAGATGGATACTTTCAAGAATTAGAAAAAGGAGATGCTCTTGCTGCAAATAATTCATACTTAGATTTTCAAGCAAAAGAAAACTCTGGTGTAGTATTACAGATGCTTCAGTTTTATAAAGGTCAACTTGATAGAGAAAGAACTGAGAATGGTCCTAATAATAAAACTAATGATGTTTGGGGGGCTATCTTTGGTAACTATGGAGATAAGAGAGGTATTGAAGGTCTTATTGCAGATATGAATAAAGATCCTGAAGGTACTATGAGAAAGTTGGATATCTCTAGGGCAGTTGATGTATTTACTCAAGAGGCTCAAAGTCATTATAAGGGAATGCAGTCTGCTGAAGAAATTTTAAGAAACCCTCAGTTTTTAGAACTTGATTCATATGGAGCTCTTTTAAAAGACATGGACAAGGTTGATAAAGATAATACTGAAGTTGCTAGAAAAGGTATAACTAGAAATATTAATGTAAAGGATGCTGGTTTAGTTGATGAACCTTGGTATAGATTAAATGCTAATGATATTGAACTTGATATATTTGATAAATCTGAATTAGATGAAATGAATACAAGAATGGGTAGATTAGCTATGCTTAATGTATCATCAGGTTTAGTTAGTAAAAACCAATTTGATGCTAATATTAGAAATGATAAAACTAAACTTTCTAATGGCTATACAGTTTCTCAAATGCTACAAGAGATTGATTCTCATAGATCTAAAAATGGACCAAAACTGGGCGACCCAAAGATTGCGGGAGTATTTGCTTGGAATTATGTAAGTCAACAACCAGCATCAATGACAGAAATACTTTATGATAAGTATAAAGCTAATTGGGATGAAAATAAAGGTAGTATGGTTTTTAAAACTTTAAATCCTGGTACAATGATACCTGGTGCTCAAGGTCAAATTTATAGTTTACAAGCCGGATACCAGACAGGAAAAACAATTTTACCTAAAGCATTTGGTACACCTAATAGAAACTTATGGACTGAAACTATGAAAGATGTTAGAGGTATTAACTTTAATGATGCCAATAACAAAATCAGTTTTAATGGTATTGGTAAGGGAGCTACTAATGATACTGACAGAGGTTTAGCAATTTTAAATGCTATTAATGGAACTGTAGCAAAAGGAGAGGGCCCTAAATTTGAAGTATACCAATCACAAATGGCACAGGGAGATCCTAGTAAAGGAGCTATGATTATATATCCTACAGTTAAACAATTAACTGATTTAGGATTAGTAGGAGGAACTGCAGAGGATAAGAAAACACTTACTAATGCTGAGGCAGCTTTAATGGCTCAAAAAGGTATTTCAGTTATTGGGGACAAAGGTTACTTTAATAACTGGTTATTTAAAGATGCAATGATTTCTCCGGGAGAAGCCAGAATGAATGTAGCAGGTCCTAATGGAATTACTTATAATGATCCTTTTGGAACAGGTAGTTATACTATTAAACCAAACTATGGTTCTGATAATAGTATAACTAGTTATAATATGAACACTAAATTCATGCAAAGAAATCCTGAAACTGGTGCAGAGGAATGGTTCTCTAATGATAGAACTAGTGTTCCTTTAGGAGGTGAGATTGATAACTATATGAGAGATACAGAAAAAGCTCTTATAAATGTTGGTAAACAAAGTGATGCCGTATACAGACAATTTAATCCAAAAAAATAATGGCCGTAGATCAAGAACAAGGATTCAGACCTCCAGTACCTAAATTTGAGGATAGAAAAAAATATCTTCCTGGTTTACCACCGCCTCTAGATGCATCTGTTGGTCCTAATAAACCTGTAGATTTAGCACATACACTTGTTGGTAAAACAGGTGCAGAAACTTTAGCTAATTTAAATAGTTATACTACAAACAAGTATGACTATAATAATTATGGTAAACTTACTGCATTTGATGCGGGCCCTAATGGTGCTAATCTTGCTAGATATAAAGGCTATGGAGAAGAGACATTCCGGAAGATTGGTTTTGATCCCTCTATAGATAATGAAACAAAGTTTAATCAAGGAACTACTACATGGGATGATACTAAAAGAATGCTTTCTAATTCTTTCTTGCCTTTATATGGTGAAGGATTAATGGCTAACTTAAAAAGTTATGTTGATGTAGGAAGAGGAGACTTTGGTCAAGACATCCGCACGGCTGCTAATTATGAAAGGTATTCTAATGTAGGTTATTCTAGTAAATCTGGATTAATGCCTTTCGTTTCAAACACAGTAATGTCATATGCATATACAGCAGGTATTCTTACTGAAGCTGTAGCAGAAGCATTTCTATTGAGAAAAGTTTCACCTGCTGTATTTGGAGGTAAAGACTTTTTACTTTCTGCACCAAAAGATTTAGGTAAAGTTGTGAAGAGTGGAACTGACTATTTAAAAGACATGCGTAATATAGGTAATGCAAGATCTTTCTTTAACAATGCCCTAAGTAAAACAACAAATTTTATTAATCCTATCAATCATACATGGGATAACTTTGCTAATAGTATCTATAGGAATGAAGATAATATAACTAATCTAGCTAGAGCTCAGAGAACATTTGGTGCATTCTATAAAGATCTTAGAAATCTTAACATGGCTCTTTCTGAGGGTAAATTAGAAGGTGGTTTTGTTGAGAATAAAATGATGAATGAACTCTACAATGATCATTACTTTAGAACAGGTGAGATTCCAGATGATAAGACAATGGAGCTTTATCAAAGAACAGCTGAGTCTGCAGGTTTCTCTGCAACTATGCAGAATACTGCTTTAGTATTCTATACAAATAAAATTACTCTTCCTACCCTTATGAAGATGGGCCCTTTTAAAGCTCTTGATAATATTGGTAGAGAACTTACTGAAGGAACCTTATTGAAAAGTGGTAAAGCTCTAGCTGCTAGAACATTTTACCAAAAGAAAAATATGATCAATGCTCTTAAGAGTCTTTATAATCCGAAGAGCTGGGGAAGAGGTGGTTTAAATTATTTCAAAGCAAACTTAATGGAGGGTCTTCAAGAAAACCTTCAAGATGTAATTGCTGATTCAACTCAATCGTATTATACCAATAGTATATTTCAACCTGAGAGAGGTAAATTTGAAATGTACATGGCCGGTATGAAAGACGGCTTTAATAAACAATTGAGTGGTCAAGGTTTAGAAACATTTGCTTCTGGATTCTTAATGGGATTTGGAAATACAGTTGTTGAATCTGTTGTCTCTAATACATTAAAAGGTGGTAAGTATCTTAAAGATGGAAAAGCTTATACTAACTATTTAAATGAAAGACATGATGGTGGCCAACAAATTTCAGATATTGTAAATGATGGATTGAAAACTCCAGAAAAATTCTTTGGTAGTCAGATCTTTGATCATGGCAATCAAGCTTTAATGCAAAAAGAAATCAATGAAGAAGGTACTAGTGAAAAAGAAAAACAAGATACAAAGACCACATCATTCTTAAGTAGTGTTCTTACAGCTCTTGACACAGGTACATTTGATATGTATGTTGATAATCTTAATGCTATCAAACAGATGAATGAGGTTGAAGTAGAAGATGCATTAAAACTACAGTCTGGTGAAGGTAAAAAAGCTTTAGAAAGAATTGATAAGATTATTGGTAAAGCAAAAACTATCCAGGCTAAACATGAATATCATGACCGTAGATTCAAATCAAATGTAAATCCTAATGACTATAAGGAAGGTACAATTGAAAGAGAACATGCTGAGTTAGTTGTTGAAGCACATAGAAAAGCTAAGTTTAATGCTATATTTCTAGACTCTTCTTATGAAGATAATGTAGATAGAATAGCTAAAATGGGTGATAGTATAGCTAGTATATTTAAATATGCTAAGCCTAAGTCTAATCTTATGATGGCTGACTTTAATGCTATCTATGATAGAGATTCACTTAAGACAGAAATTAAATTACTTGAAGCTCAAATTGGAAGTTCTGAAGGAATAACAGATCCTATTATAGTTGCTCAAAAAGAAGAGTCAGCTAAAAAATTAGAAAGACTTAAGAAGTTTGATAAAGCTCAAACAGATTATGACCAAGTTGAGCAATCTAAATTAGATGGTAGTCTTGCTGTAACTGAATATCTTAAGAAACAAGTTCTTGATTCTGAAGGAGTTACTGATGAAGATAAACAAAAAGTAAAAGACAATGATGAAGTCATTCTACAAAAGATTCAAGAAATAGAGGGCAGATACAAAATGGCTTTGAAAGATTATATTTCTGATATTGTAGGAGGAGAATCTAATTATGAGCAAGCTATGCGTAAAGCTGAAGCTGAAGGTAAGCTTAGTATTGATGATCTATTTACTAGACTTAAAGATATCAAAAAACTTGATGTAGAAAACCAAGCTATTTTAAGATATGTAAATGTTCTTAAAGATCCTGGTGGTTACTATGAACATGTTCAGAAGAACTATAAATGGATGAAAGCCTTATATTCTACTAAGAAGGAGCATATAAGACAGATGATTGAAAAGTCTCTTCAAACTAAAGAGTATCAAGATTTATTAAAGAGCTTATCTGATGATGGAGTTTATATTGACTTAGATGAATTTGCTAAATGGGTTAAGAACAAAAGCTACCAGCCAAAAGAATTTATAGATGGTACAAAAGAATTAGTCATTCCTAAAGATAGTGATAGATATCTTAAGTATTATTCTCAATTTGTAAAAGTTGCTAAAGCTCAAGAAGAAAGAATTGCTTCTGAAAAAATTAATAAAGAACAAAGTGTCAAAGATAGAACTGAAGAGCTAGACAAAATGAAGCAAAAAGAGCTTGATGATGTTAGAACTGCATATCTAAAAGAGATTAAAGAAGAAACTGGTAAGACTGAATCTGAACTTACTAAAGCAAGAGCTGAATTTGAAAATACAAACAAAGGCAATCTTGAAGAGTTACAAAAGACTCAGGAAGAATTAATTGCATTCTTGAACTTAATGCGCGCAGTAAATTCTCCTGTGCTACTTGCTTCTTTTGAACAAGTAAAAGCAAAACTATTTGAGTCAGGAGCATTAGATATCGCAGTATATAATCAATTTCAAATTGAGGCTGAAGAGATTCCTGAAGAATATGAAAAGGTAGTAGCTCTTTACATGGACAATGTAAAAAAGTTAAAGAATCTTTCTGAAGATGCTATTATTGCATACTCAACAGACGTTCATGTTATTTCAAAAATGCTTGATATTAAGTTAGCTGAACTTCAAGATCAATTAGTTTTAGCAGAAACTGCAAGTGAAAATCCTAATTTAGATTTTACAACAACAAAAGCTTATAAGGTATTCAAACAAAGAATAGCTGAAATTGAAGCTAAGTATAAAAAAGCTTTAGAAGAATCTAAAGAAGATATTGAAAACTTTGATGATGATGCTCCTAGAAAAGCCCAGATAAATGTAGGTACTCCTTGGGAGCAGCTTCCTAAAGATCTTGTAGATATCCTTCAACCAAAGTTTGAAGCTTGGTCTGCAGGTAAAGACTTTGCTGAAGAGGATCTGTATGAGACTAGACAAAACTGGTTACTTACTCAGAACTCTATTATACAAACATACTTAGGAGCATCTGTAGGAACAGCAGAGACACCATTAGAAACTTCTAAAAAGATACCTAAACTTAAGACTTTACCAAAAGAACAACAAGAAAAACTTGATGCTTCTGATATTAAAAATCTTAGTCTAACAGTAGGTATTAGAAGAACTCTTCAAAATAAACTAGACAAGAAACAAGAACCACCATTAACAAAAGAAGCAAAGGCAGCTATTCAAGCTGACATAGATGAGTTACAAAAGTATATTAACTATCAAAGATCTGTAGTTACTCCTGAAGAAAGACTTGAATCTATTGCAAGTGACTTCCTTGAGACTCTTACTGAGTTACAAAAGCAAGTTGCTGAAAATGTTGTTAATGGTAGAAGACAAAATTATATTCTTGACCAAGGAAAAGAAACAGAAACAATTCCTCAAAGGGTAACTGAGTTAACCGAGGATATTGCAATGGAAATGGATCCTACAAAACCTGCATTTTTAGCAGCGGGCCTTAGTGATAAAACCTTATTACTTGCTATAGATCAGTTAATGACAGATATTAATGAGGGCACTATTAGAAAAGATGCAGCAATTGAAGCTTTCATAACTACTATGAATACTCTTATTGGTATGGGTAAACTAAGACAGTTTGCTTCAGAAGATAAGATGAATGATGTCCGCGGGCTTCTTTATATGGATGCTGTCAAAAGAGGTGTCATGACTAAGCAAGAAGCTATTGCTGGATTAACTGCAGCTAAGCTTGGTAAATCTCAATATGCAAAAGATATTGAAGCTTATGAAGCATCTGCAACAAAACCGGTTATTCCTATAGTTCCTACTAAAACTGCTATATCTGAAATAACTGAAGATGAGTTTAATAATTTTGTAAACAACGGAGTTGTATCTAGTGAAAGAATTAATGATATTGCAGATAAGGTTAAAAACAATGAGACTTTAAGTACTAAAGAAACTGCAATCTTTAATGATAAAACATCTGAAATAAATGCAAGATTACAAGAATTAACAACTACAGATGAAACTGACTTAGAAGATTTTGGAGAACCAGAAGCAGTACTAAGTTTATCAGGAATACTAAACATTCTTAGTGATGTTGCTCATCAAGAGTCATCTGATGTTGGTACTATAATAGATGATATGATTAGAGATTATTTGTTATTCAAAGAACCTAATCTTCCAGCTTACATGACTAAAAATCATCCTGCTTATATTTCTTTGTTTGGACCAAAAGGTATTATAACTGAATTAAGAGATGGTATTCTAGAAGGCAAGTATAGTTTGTTGAGTGATCACATTAAAGTCTTTGATAGAAACTTAGGTCTCAAAGATGCCAATGGTAAACCAATGGGTCTTGCTGGTGAGATTGACTTAATGTATATTGACAATACTACAGGAGAGATTGAGATTATTGATATTAAAACAGCTAAGAAAGCTAACTGGACATATTGGGATATTGATAAGAAAATTAAAGCTCTAGAAATACAATTAGCTGCTGAAAATAAAAAGCTTACTACTGAAAAAGATAATAAGAAACTATCTGTCATTAAAAAGGATATAGCAAGTCTTGAAGCAGACCTAGTAAAAGCCAATAATAAATGGAGTAATAAGTTAAAGTATTCTATTCAACAGACTATATATAGAAATCTGATCTATAGGATGACAGGTAAAATGCCCCGTGCTATTAAGATCTTACCTTTAGAAGCAGATTACACACTGGACGGTGTTATTACTAATGTTAGATTAGCAACTAGTGTTGTTGATGTTGATGCAAAAGGTACCAAAGGTATGTTCATCACATTAGATCCAGTGGCTGAAGTAAACAAATATGTTCCTATAGGTACTGTAAAAGATACAATTGAAAAACCTGAAGATGTAGAGTTTGAAGAAACTGAAGTTATATCAAATCAGGTAAGTAATAATCTTGGTAAAAGCTTTGTTTATAATGGTAGAATTGGAACTTTGATTCTTACACCAGAAGGAACCTATGCATTAGATACTCCAACAGAGGTTATTGATATTATACTTAATGGTAACAATAAAATATCTCCAGATGCTACACTTGAATCACTAAGTCTTACTCCAGTAAAAATTACTGAAAGACCATTTATGACTATTTCAATTGATGGTAAAGAGTATAAGATCTCTGAATTTGATACAGAAGATGATAGTATTATTATCAATGGTGTTAAATATAAAGCTCTGCGTACAGCAAAAACTAAGAAAGTTAATGGTGTAGAATTTATGTCTAACCAGAATGCTATTGAAGAGATTGATGCTAAGATCAGAGAAGTATCTTCAGATCTTGTTAAAAGAAAAGAAGAAGGTACTAGAACAGGTGAGAATGTAAATCAGTTTTTAGAAAGATCTGCAGAGAGACAAATTGAACTTGAAACATTAACTGCAGAGAGAGCTACTCTTTCTGCAAACAATAAGATTAGAACTCTTAAAGGAACTAATGCTCAAGATATAATTTTTATTATTAATCAATCTCCAGAAACTTTTGTAGCAGATGCATCTAAATCTGTAGAGGAAGAACAAGAAGATCTTAATGAGATCAAATCTTTGTTTCCGTCAGATGCTGCATTCAATGAAGTGTTTGAACTTATGAAAACCAGACCAGAAAGTCTAGACATGTTGATTAAAGGTGAGTCAGATCAAGTTAAACAATCTGACATAGAAGAAATTAAAGAATGGGCCAACAATGCTATGGCTCAACTTATGCTTTCTCCTAATAGCAATGAAGATGCTTTGGCTATGTTGCAAAAACTTACAAATGAATTAGAACTAATTACATATACTAAAAATGGAAAAATCAGTAAGAGATCAATCAAAGGGTCTTTCAGAGGAGAAACCCAAGAAGGAGGGCGCGGGACTAATGTACCTAATGTTCAAGAGCCTACCCCAGGATCGGCAACGGGAGTACCTGGACAATCAGGCTCAAAGAAGGGAACAGTCGCTCCTCAAAAAGGAAAAGAAATAATTGACAAAGTCAAAGGTGAAGCTGCTGGAAGTACAGAAGGTGTAAAAGATTTATTTGGAGATCTTGGTACAGATGAAGAGGGTGAAGGTTATAATGAGATCAGAGATAAAATCATGAAGGCTACTGAAGCAGAGCTTGAGGATATAATGAATGATCTCTTTAAGAAAGCAATTAGAAATGAGATATCATTAAGTGAAACAGCTCTTGATCAGTTGTACCAAGAACGCTTGTTCCAACTTCAGGAAAATGTGACTGTTCAAGATGTCAAGAAAAACCAATCTGTGGTAAGTATTTCTCCAATTATTAATAAAGAAACTAGTGAAGAAATCCCAGAAGGTACTATCTTTAAGGTCACAAAAGTTAATGAAAAATCTGTAGTACTACAATCTCTTGAAAACAAAAATGATAAGATAGAGATGACTGCTGCAAATTTTGCTAAAAAATTCAAACCTTATATGAAAAAAGGAAAAACAAAAGCTACAGTTCAAAAACCAATCACTCAAGAATACAAAGATGTATCAATTGATGTTGCAGAAGAGTTAGATAACTTTGCTCAAGATCAATCTAATATTCAAGCTATTCAAGAAACCTTTGGGGAAATGACAGATGATGAAGCAGATGATGCTTTTATGGATGCAGTAAAACAATGTAAAACAAAATAATAATGGCTTGTTTACCTGATTTAAATGTCCTCTATGGACATCTATATAATAGATTAAAAAAAGCAGCAGACACAGAAAATCCAACAGCATTTGATCTGAAGGATTACATGCGTACTATTCAAGCTTTAGTAGAGAAAGCTAATCCAGAAGAACCAGATTTAGGTTTGGCTAATGTTCAGGCTGTTCCAAAAATGTTTGGGATGATTATGTTTGCTAATAAACCTATTAGAGAAAAGTTTAAAGCTAAATATTCATATGATGAACTAGAAGATCTTTCGGACAAGTTTAATGCTGCTAGTACTGGTCTTGAAGCTGTTAGAGATTATGTTGCTAAAAAAGAAATCTCAGACATTGATCTAAGACAGAAAATGAAAGCTCTTAGAGAGAAAGCTAATAGTGTAGAAGTTATTGATGCAACTGCTGAGTTTTTATTTTTTAGTGGTAAAACACAAAGACCAAGTACAGTTCTTGCAACAACGGGTATATCTACAAATCCGGTTAATCCAACAACAGCAACTAAAGAAGAGCTTAATGTTATTGATCAAGATAAAGTTTTATTTGGAGAGATTAATAAGGATTTAATTTCAATAATTGAGAATAGAGGTATTGTAGACACAGTAGAATATAAAGGCAAAAAAGTTTATCTAAAACCAGTAGTGGCAACTCCAGAGATTGTAGATAAATACTATGTCAATAATGATAGAATGGCTCATTATAAAAATAACATCAAAGATGGTATTGCTACTTTTCTTGCTGACGCAGATGGTAACATTTTATTCTTTGATGAGAATGGTGAGTTTACAGATGAGAAAAATGGTAAACCCATTTATAATTTTCTAAGAAGAGTAACTAGACAAGGTGCTAATAAATATGCAGTCAGTGGATGGACAGGTATAGGTTATGCATTAGTCTCTCCTGCAGATATGGTTAAGAATGAAGTTAAAGTAGGAGAACAAAACGGTATTACTTATACAAAGGATTATCTAAAACAACTTGAGATAAAGTTTGATAAGAGACAAAAAGAAGAGATAGTAAAACTGTATGAGCTAAGAACACAAATGATAGCTGATCCAGCTAAACAAATACTGCTTCCAATCATTGGTGGTAGTTATGGAATAGTAAATACTACTTGGATTTCTTTTGACAAAACTGATGTTACAGAAGAAGAGATTAGTGGTTTTCAAATTCAGAAAGCTGGTGATAGAATGGGTAGAGGTTTCTTCTTTATCAATAGGACAAATGCTAAAACTGGAATCCCAGGTACTCATAGAGTATACATGCAAAGAGGTAACATAGATGCGGATACAGCTAATAAAATTGCTGATGTATTAACTAATGATGCTCAAATTCAAGGTCAAAGAAGAACTCTTTCTGCAGAAGAAAGAGCTACTTATGTTAAAGTATTCTTAAGCAATGCTATTACAGATAACAAAATCACAATTACTACAGATGATTCATCTGGTATAAAAGAACTTGTTGTATTTATAAATGGTCAGAAAGTTGATTTGTCAAAAGCAGATGCTAGACAAAAGATTTTTGATCACTTAATGAATGCAATTCAATTTGGTACTAATAAGATTACTAATTACTCTGCCAGAGTTACTTTCAACAAAGATTACTTAGGAACTAATTTTACTGAGTATAATTTAGAAGATGGTGTATTCAAAATAAAAAGTAAAGATTACTTTAATGAGATCAAGAAATTTGTTCTTATTGAATATAGTAATGAGTCTTTACCTGCAGTTAAAAGTCTTAACTCATATTTGAGATTCTCTATTCCAGATGAATCAATTGATGAGCAAACAGGAGAAGTTACTACAACCAAAAAGAAAACAATAGCTTCAACATTCCAAGAAGGTAACATGGAGTTTTCTGTAAGTAAGGCTGATAACTATAGGGCAACTACACAAGATCTTGTTGATGCTACCGCAGCTACAGTAAGTTTAGCATTTAATTTTGAAACTACAACTGAGAAAGCTCTTAAGAATTTGGCCGGGGAAGAGTACTTTGGTGTACCCTTAAATATTACTAATGGTAAACTAACAATCTCAAACAAGAGACTTGAAGAACTTATTATTAACAAGCTTAATGCGGCAGGAGCCCAAGATATTTTCTTTACAGGAAATGACATAACTGATCTAGTTAAGAACAAAGTCACACAAAAACAAATGGATGATTTTGTGTATGAGTTAATGGATAGAATTATTAACTCAGGAAAGTTAAACCAATACATCCGCGCAGTTTATACTAGTGGACAAACTGGTGTATCAGAAGCCTTTGTAAAAGCTGCCAATAAACTTAACTTCCCAGTTAAAATTGTTACTACATCTACATTCAGTCATAGAATAGTAAACAATACTAAGAAAGCTAAATTTGAAGATGTAAATAACAAAGACAAGTTCTTAAGTAGATTTGGAATTAAAGCACCAAAGAAAGCTACACCTGCTAAAGGAAAGACTACTACAAAAAGTAATAAAGCAACCGGCACTCCTACAGGTCCTGTTGAAGAAGATGCTACAGATATTTTTTCTAATGATGACTTTGACAATCTAAATGATACTTTGTTTAGATCTAAGACTCTAGCACAAGATTATAATTTAACTCCGCAACAAGAGAAAGAAATTGAAGACTGGTATAACAGATCTGATCTTTCAAAAGTAAGACCTCTTAATATTATAATGGGTATTGTAAATAGTCCAGCCTTTGCTGACTTTACAAGAAGTGGTATTAACTTATACCGTGGTGATGGTGGTACTGCATTAGATATTTATCATGAGGCATGGCACGTATTCTCTCAGTTATTCTTAACTAAAGAAGAGAAAACTGCATTATACAATGAAGTAGCTAGAGAATCAAAGAATCCTAGATGGCAACCAGGAAGCAAGCTTACTAAAGATCAAATCTATTTTGAAATAGAAGAGACTTTAGCTGAAGGTTTCCGTGATTATAAATCAGGTAAGATTACTCCAAAAGGTAAGGTTACTAAATCTATCTTTAGGAAGATACTTGATGCTATTATTGAATTTTTTGGTGGCACTACTCAAGCTCAGTATAACTTCCATGTTTCTGATTTGGCTAATGTAAAAATGTACTATGACAAATTATATCAGTCAGGTGCAAAAAATCAAACTGACAATGTGTTAGGTCAGTATCAACCATCTATAAATAATTCATTCTTCTTCAAGCTTAATAGGTCTAAGACTATTCAGCCTGTAGCAAATGAAGATGGTAGTATACCTTTACCAGAATATGGTCAGTTTACAATTGATGAGACAGAACTTATTAGCAGTACCTTAGATAATATGCTTGGATTGTATTTCCAAAAACAAGCAACTGATCTTGAGAATACAGCAAGTGGTTTTGAGCAAATCAAAACTAATGACAAAAGATTTGAAATCTATGGTAAGCTACAACAAGGTATTACTAAGATTAGAGATGTGCAACAGTCACGTCTTGATAAAGTATTAGAGCTAAATAAGGGCCCTAAAAAGAACTTATTTCTTCAACAAGATCTTGAATACAAAGTTAATTTACTTCAGAGAGTGTTAGATAACTTTGGTGATATTCAAGAGTCTCTTGATAGAAAAGAAAAAAGAGGTGTTGTTGCTTATCATATTACTAAAACAAGATTTGGTATACTAAGAGAAAAATATACTGAGATTGAAGATGAGACAAGTATTACTGGTGCAACTGTATTTAAAGAAAACACGGGTATTAATGATGTTGACCCTAAAAGTGTTCTTAGTGGAGACACTATGATGTTATTAGGATCTATCTTTAAAGAAGTAATTGATCCAGTTACCGGGGAATCAAAGAGAGTTCTCAATGAATTAGGTATTCAAGAACTAGATAATCCAGATATTGTTTGGAGTAAACTTGCAAGAACTCTTGAATCATCTATGAGTCCTGCAGAAATGTATAGTACATTGATAAAATATTCTGCTAACTACCCTGAGTTTACACAGTTACTAAATTTATTACCATCAGCTAAGAAAGACATTACTGATGCTGAGATGGATATGGAAACTAGATTCTGGCAAGATTTGAAGAAGCCAAGAATTGATCACTTTCAGTTAAATCTTAACCAGGAAAAGGACCCTGAATCAGTAGATGAAACAACTGATGCTGCAGGAACATATAAAGCAGCAGTTGTTGCAGGTGAGACAGATGTTTATTCTGTAATTAGAGAATGGAATAACAATTTTGTAAATAGCAATTCAGCTAATAATGAGTTTGTTCAGATAGATCCTAAAACAGGAAACAATATTCTAAACACAGGTAAGATCCTAAAAGAGTTTGGTCTTAAAGGAGAACTTAATAGAACTAAAGCCTTGGAGTTTTTAGCTGCTGTTGGGATATACTTAGATCCGAACAGTGCAGAGATTAAACTTGTTATGGAGAATCCTTTCTTTGTTACTGAATTTGGATTAGACAGAATGTGGGAAGTAATTAAACTTACAAACATTGCTCTAAATTCTGATAATAAAGCAAAAGTTGATGCTGCTAAAAAAGTTAAAGAAGATCCAATTAAATATTTGACAGAAGGATTACCTGAAGAAATTGTGGGACCTACTGTTGATACTGGTGTAAAATTTAGAGTAAGGATGCTTGCAACCTTGCAGAACAAGTTTTCTGATGCTTATTCTAACTTCAGTTTGTATAACCCGGAGTTAAACAGAATCTTTGAACACTTCTTAGATAGTACTGTGACTAGAAATATGCTTGCTATTAATAAAGCTAAAGACTGGTCAGAGCTTACAAACAATGATGCTGATGTTACTGGGGAATTTAAACACATGAGATGGTTAGCATTTGAAAATAATCCAGCTACTATGTATTCTCAAATCTTAAGATCTGTTTTTGATTTTAATCCAGATTTGGAAGGAACAGATGAGTTTGGTAAGAAAAGAAAATTCAATAGTCAAGAGAACTTCATTAGACTCTTTAATGATACAGGAACACAAGTTAAACCTGTCTCAGGTTTTTCTGAGGGTAACTCTACAAGTTCTGCGGATGTAAATAGTAAGTACTTACAAGAAATGCATACTTTGTTATTAAAAGGTATTCAAGAATTTATGAGACATGCTTCTAAGTCTATGTCCATGGGTATGCAGGCTAATGTTCTTGACACTTATGATGGTAAAACAGATAAGCACTTGTATGTTGGTATCAAAGAATTCCAACCTAGTAGTATGGGTTACGGAGAAGACATGTCTGCTAATATTCTTATTGGTTATATTACAGCTGAGTTAGGTAGAATACAAAGATTTAAAGCTAATGTAAAAGATAAGACTATTGTGGGTCCTGAAAAAATGTCCAATTGGGCAGGATACAATAGGAAAGTCCGTAAGAAAGATGGGTCTGTTGTAATGGCCGGTGAAGTATTTACTGCATTTGATGATGTACTTAGTGAAAAAACTAAAGAGAAATTATATAAACTTACTGGAAATCTTACTGAGTACCTAGAATTTAATGATGATGCTAATATTCAACTAGGTGAAGATATCAGAGCTGATTTAAGAAAATATTTCAAAGGTCAAGTAGATAAAAATCTTAGCAGACTGCAAGAAGCAAGATATGTAGATGAGAAACTTTTTGAAACAGTGGCTCAACCTAATCTTTCTCCTACAGAAATTGACAGAACTTTAGTAAAAGCTTTTACATATAATTCTTGGATACATAATTTTGAAACTGCTATACTTGGCTATGGAGACTTTGCTTTATATAATCATGAGAAAGAAGAGTTTCATAAAAGAAATGCTGGTCTTGCGGGTGGTGGTTTAGGTGTTAGAGCTGATGAAGCTATAATAAATAACTTCATTAATGATGAAGCTAAATTTCCAATGCCCTTTATTCAAAAGAATCTAAGCAAAGGCTACAAAAGAAGATACTATGATGGTACTTTCAATACAGCAGTTATTAGAGAGAAAAAAGTTGACTCTTTAATGCATGATGAATACAAGCAGATTCTTAAAGAAGACTTACTTGAAAGACTTGAAAAGAATAAAACAATGACTGCAGAACAAAAAGAAAGTTATGCAGAAAAGTTAGCCACAAAAGAAGCCAAAGAATATCTTGGTATGAAGGAGGCTGATGGTCAAGGCTACATAAACTTTGAAGCATATAGACTAATTAGAAAACTGTCTGGACGCTGGTTCTCTGAGCATGAAAAATTATATCAAGACATTGTAGCAGGTAAGAAAATTAAAGCTATAGATATAATAAAGTTTTTTCCATCAGAAAAAATGCAATACTATGGAAACATTAAAACTACTGCAGGTCTTCCTATGGTATCCTTCCACAAATTCTCACTAGCTCCATTAATCCCAGGAGTAGTAAACGGATCTAAATTAGAGAAGATGCAAGACATGATGCTTCAACAAGGAGTAGATTATGTATTGTTTGAGTCTGGTTCTAAAGTTGGACACATTACTAGTGACGGGGAAGCTGATAAGTTCTTGAATGAAGATGGTTCAGTAAATGAAGCTTTACAGTTTACACCAAATATTATCTATGCAGAAAACTTAAAGAATGTAACTAACATTAATGATGAATTTAAAGGTTCTGCAATCTTTGCAACTCAGTTGAGAAAATTAATCTTGGAAGGTCTTTATGACCAGGGTATTATTGACAATGCTGACAACAAAGAAAAAGCAGACAGATATTTAAAGCATGTTGATGAGTATACTAACTTACTTAAGCTTGAGTTACTTTCTGATTTAGGATTTATTGAATTAAGAACTGCCAACGGTATAGAGTATGTTCCTGTTGATGCTTCTAGTACTGAAAAACTAGCTGAGAAAATTAGAGCTGAACTAGAAAGAGATGATTCTGTAGGAGATCACTTGATTGAATTTATTGATGTTAATGCAAATGGAACTCTTAAGTATGATTTGTCATTACATCCAGAGGCTAATAAGATTGAAAAACTTATTCTATCTCTTATAAATAAAAGAATCATTAAGCAGAGAGTTAATGGTGAGCCATTTGTAATGGTTTCCGGAGCTATGTATGAAGGAGTATTTGATGGTGGTCAATTAAAACAAGCTACTGAAGAAGATAGAAAAAAATACATAGGATCTAATTTCTTACCTACATATCATAGAAAGCCAGACGGAACTACAGCTGCAATGAAAATTATGGTTGCATTCCACGGTGACTTTACTAAACTTGTCAATATCAAAGACAAGAATGGTAAATCAATTGGAATATATGATGAAGAGAAGTATGAGGATGGTGAGGGTAATCCACAAACCAGAAGAGTACTTAATGAAGAAGATACTGTCAAAAAGCTTAATGAACTTATCAAAGATGATGAGTGGTTAGATATGAATGATGGAGCTAACAGAGAAGCAATAACTATGGTGGGTGTTAGAATTCCAGTTCAGGGTCTGAACTCAATGGAATTTATGGAAGTATATCATTTCTTACCATCTAGTGCAGGTAACTTAATTATTCCGCCAGCAGAGATTGTTGCTAAATCTGGAGGTGACTTTGATATTGATAAGATGACTGTGTTCATGCCTAACCTAAATGGTAAAGGTAAACTTATAACAAGAGAGCATGTATCAAATACAGATATCAAAAATGCTTATGATGCAGCAAAAGAAGCTGGGGAAAATGTAGAAAATTTCTTTGAGAATCAGAAGAAAGCAATTCAGAATGAGTTGATCAGAGATATGAAAGATATTCTTTCTATTAAAGAAAACTATGCATCTCTTATAAGACCTAATGGTACTTACTTACTAAAAGATATAGCTGATAATTTAGCTCAACACGTAATGGAGTATGATCCTTATGCAAATGAGCATTCAGATTCTGCAAACCTTAAGGTTGATAAAGAAGAAAAGACTATTAGTCCAACAAGAGTTCTAGAAACAGGGTACAACTTATATAAACATGAATCAAATGTAATTGGTAAAAGAACTCTGGGTCTAGGTGCTATTGAAAATACATTCAATATCTTGTTCAATTCACTTGGAGCTAAGATGCCTTTGTATTATATGCAAAAAAGAGAAACTACTCCTAGAGAAGTTAGAATGTTTTTGAAGCATAACAAGATGAAGGTTACAGATAAGAACGGAAAAGTTAAAGAACATATCTCTTTATCAAATAAATATGATGCTGATAATATAAACAAGATATCTGACATCTATGCTCAAGCTATTAATGGCTGGGTGGATGTTGAGAAAGATGCCTGGATCTTCTTTATCCAGGGTAACTATGAAGTAGCACCTATCCTATTGTATCTTATTAAAGCTGGTGTACCTGTTAAAGAAGCAATTTACTTTGTATCACAGCCTCTAGTTAGAGAGTATGTCAATGAGCAGCGCTTAGCTAAGTCTACTTATGCTGATGCTATAGGAAAGAAACCGCAGGATCCACGTTGGGCAAAACCACAAGCTTCTAGAAATGTTATCAAGAAATATTTTGGTCAGAATATAAAACAAGGTCAGAGATATTTAACTGGTAGTACTTTAGCTACTGATTTATTTAGTGATAGAGAATCTAAGGAGTTTAATCAGGATGAGATGTATAAACTTATTACAGATTATTCATCTGCTGATACAAATGAAAGAGTTGCTATAGGTGGTAGTGAGCTTTCTAAAACAATGTTTTTACATTATCTTGAGTTAGAACAACAGATGGAAGGTGTTAAGAAATTGAAGTTCTCTTCAAACCCGGATACTAAGTTAAGAACTTCATTAGGATCTGTAGAGGAAGCTGAGGCTAAGCTTGGAGATTTAGAAGATGAAAGTAAACTTGACCAAGAGTTATTACAAAAAATGCTTTATGACTCTGTAGCTAGTTCATTCTTTAATGGAGACATGGCACTTGCATTAAGTAGGCCATTGTTCCCATTAGCTTATAACCAAACAATCTCTAATTGGATTATTACTAATATGGAGGATTTTGATAACAACAATCAAAAGACATTTAATAATAAGGACAGAATGGTAACAACATTCAGAAATGATCTTATGATGATGTTGTTCCAGAATGCTGTAAGAAAGTATGCCATTAGTGAAACTTACCAAGGATATGATGTGTCAACACAGATCCCTGTGCAGATCATTAAGAAGCTAAACTTTGGTGCTTATGTAGCAGAAAACAAGTCAGGTGTTTCTACCCTATATATAGATAAGAAGCAGCTTGAAAATGATTTCAATACTAAAGCTTGGATGAAAGGTACAACTGCTAAGAACAGTTATACATCAAGAGGTCTATATGCATTAGAACCATCTTTCTTTTCTTCAAACAAACAAGTGGGACAAACTGAGTTTTATAAGTTTGTAGCTGAGAGAGAATACTTAAGAAGTATTTATCCTATATCTGAGATTAAAGAAATGGAAGGTTATTCAGATGAGCTTGACATTACTAAATCAGAATTTCCTGAAGCAAGTGCTGAGAAACTAGTAAGAATGACTTATGAAAGAACTTTAGCTCAGAGAGCTCTAGAGAATACATTTAATCCACAACAGTTATTCAAATCTAAGCGTAGCTCATTTGCATTGCAGTTTGCTACAATGATGAAGAAACATCCAGAGCTTTCTAATAAGTACACAGTACTACAAAAGATGAAAGTGGATTATGCTTCAGATAAAAATAGTAGTGAGAAAACTAGATTCAACTTGTATATAAATGAGAACAACTATAACAATTCTGTTTCTAATCTATACTACAAGAATCTTAAGGATTTAGCTAACCCTGCAATCAAAAAAGTTGCTGATCCTATTGAAAACAAAAGAATAAGTGACTACTTTACAAAAGTACCCATGGTTGCATTTTATCAATCAGGTTTAAACAAAACAAAGTTAAACTTTGTAAGTGTAGTAAACTATCAACCACTTGTTGATATATTAAATCAAGAGATTGATAAGATGAAAGGTATACTTGGTTCTGAAAACTCTAGTGATTTCTTAAGAGCTTACTTTAATCAATTCTTAACTGAGAATAGCCGTGGAAATAGAAATAGAAATTCATTTAAAAACTATTTCTTAGCAGATGATTTGTCTAAGATTAAAAATACTAGAGATGCTAGTGGCCAAAGATATGGTGTAACTGAAACAATTAACCCACAGGTGTTTGTATATAGTAACTTACAGAATCAAAAATCTCACTATGAGAAGATTCTTGAAATGAATCCTGATATAACTCTTATGTATAATATGACTGCTAAAGAGATTGCAAATCCTAAAACTCAATTTGGTGGTCAGAATATGATTAGAGTATTATCACCAGGAGCAATAGGGCTACCAACTTCACAAGATACAGTTAAAGATAATTTCTCAAAACTTGCTCCTGCAGATTATGCAAAAGTTAAAAAAGGCTGGGAAATGATGTTTGCTGAAGCTAAGAAAAGAATGGATAATGGAGAGTTTATTGGTCTTTCTAGAGAAGGTTTTGGAGATCCAAACATTATGCCTCAAGAATTATTTGTATATTTAAGCAAAAGATTATTTGAAGAATTTCAGTACATAAATCCTGGTTCCACACAGTTCACAGAAGTAATGGATACAATTAATAAAATGCAGGATATAACAGATGAAGAAATTCTTCAGATATTTGATGATGAAAATGATCCTTTTAAATGTAAAATATAATGGCTTGTAATGTAAAGATAACGGCTCTAGAGGAGTTAAGAAGATTAAACATAACAGATGATGTAAATAGAATTGATCCAAATATGATGGATCAATTTAATTTATACAATAGAGACATTACAAAGTTGGCTGAGGTAAAGTATGGTGTCAGAACTGATGGTGAAACTATGTTTACTATCCATAGAACTGATACTAAACTAGAGTATGGATCTAGCTATAGGAGAGATAATATCAAGACTAGTTTTTTTGTGAGGCCTAATGAAGGTTTGTTTGACCAACTACAATCAAATGTTGAGAATAAGAATATTGATCAAATAGCATTTGCTTCTAAGTTTAATGAAGATGAAGATGAGCCAATTGATGTATTAGAAAATGAAAACTTTTCTCAAGAATTAAATGATGTTCTTAAGGATACATTACAAAATTTGTATCCTGAAATTCAGTTGAAGTATACCAATGTTCCTATCTTGCCAGGAGAAGGTCTTTTTAACCAAAGAGCTACTGCTATAAGAAATATAAACTATAGACTTAAAGTGGCAGATGCTTTGGTTAAAATGTCAGAGCCAAAGGAAACTAAAAGAACTAGAAAGTATAGTGAAGTAACTGATGCAGAAAGAGTAACCTTAAGACTTAATACTCCAACTCAACCTAACATTGAAACTAATATCCGTAAAACACTATCTAAAAAAGGTGTTCCTGCAGCACAGATTGATTATGTTTTTGACTATATGAAGTCAAGAAATATTCAAGAGATTAATGCTGCAGATCTTGCAATTAAACTGATGGAAGAATATCAGTTTGCAGCTAAACTTATGAATATTGAGAATCCTTCATTTGAGAATTTAACAATTAATAAAGGTCTACCAAGTACATCTGCTGAACAAGGAACAGATTATAGAATAACTACTATTGATTTCCCTGAGCTTTTGCCAAATGAAAGATTAAGAGCACATGAAAGTGTTACTACTAAAAATAGTGTTGGTTGGTTTAGATCTGATACTGTAGAAGACCCAACTCTTATTAGTAAAAGTGGGCCCATTCCAGCTAAAATATTAAGAATACAAGAAGTTCAATCTGATCATTTTCAAAAAGCACGTACACAAAAAATATCTCTTCTTGAAGAAGGTATCTTTAATAAAAAAACTGCTGAAATTTTTGAGTATTTTAAGTCAATTGGTTTTAAGAAAATTAAAGTAGGCCAAAAGTTTTTAGTAAAAGAAACTTGGTTTGAGGTAGCATCTCCTTATGATGAAACTACTGGTACTAGAATGATTAGAAATCTAAAGAATAATAGAACTTCTTATTTAACCTCAGATGCTTTTTTTAAAGCTGTTGAGAAAAATAACACAAAGGAAATTGATGAGAAAGCAAATAACTTTTTAAATATTCTTTTAGATCAAGATCGTTGGGTAAAGTTCTTTATTAAAACTATTATTCAAGATGCTGCAGAAAAAGGTTTTGATTATGTAAGATTCCCTACTGGAGATACAATTATCAATATTGAGAGCTCAGGTAGATACATGTCAGCTCAGGATGTGCGTGAAGCTAATGGTCCAAGTAATTTAATAGGTACGGGTAATTTTTACCAGAATAAACTGAATGACAACTTAAACAAAATGTATGGCAAAGATGCCAAATATTATGTAGATAGTGAAGGAATTGATTGGGTTCAGATTAGAGTTGACAATACTAGAGATCTTAATCCAATAATCCTGCAACAAGATAGAGACAGAATTATTGGTCAGGCTAATATTAAAGCTCTATCAGTTTTAATTGATACTGCAAATCAAAAACAAGACACTCTTCCTCATGAGTATGCTCACCATTATATTGCTTGGTTTAGAAATACTGATATTGTAAAAGAAGGTATTAAGAAATGGGGTTCTGAAGAAGCTTTGGTACAAGCCATTGGAGAACAAGCAGTGGAACAAAAAGGTGAAGCATGGACATGGTGGCAAAACTTTGTTAAGTTCATCCAAGATCTATTCAATAATGTATCTGATTTATCTAAAGAAGAAATTAAAAATATTCTTACTGATGCATTTTTACAAAGAACTGATTTAGATAGTGGTGGGGTTTTAAGCAAAGAAAAAATTCTGGCCAGGAGTAAATCTGCTTATCAAGTAAATGAAGATACCTCAGATATAACTTTGGGTTATACATCTAATGAAAATGGATTTGATGTAAAGTTTAATAATGAGTCTATTGGTAATATGACTTTTAAGATGGATGGTAGTTTTGCTACTCTTGATAAGTTAAATATTTCTACTGAGGCTTCCCTAGAGTTATATCAAAAGTTAGCAATGGCATTGGGTAGAAACCTAATGATGACTGGCTTACAATTAAGAAGCGGAAAATTAACTGGCTCAGCTGAAAAAGTATGGGAAGGACTTAGAGATAAAGGACATGCCTATAAAATTGAGAATGAGTATTTTTATACTGATCAAGAATTAGATCAATTTGTTAGAGTTATTCCTGTTAATGAAGCTGACTACAGCAAACTAAGATCTAAAGAAATTGTCAATATTATAGCTGATAGATTATCTAAAGGTCTTAAAACTGGTTATGCAATTGTATCTGAAGAAACAGCTAAAGAAGTGCTTAAGAATAGAGTAATTGGTTATAATGGCCAGACATCTTTCTTCTTGGGAGGTATGATCTATTTTGTAGAGGGCACCTTTAACTTGGACACAGTAATGCATGAGTTTTCACATCCTTTATTAGGAGCTATAAGAAGAGAGAATCCAACACTCTTTATGAATTTATATAATTCATTGGCACTTACTGATGAGTTTGAAGATTTAAAAGCAATGATGAAAAAATTGTATCCTGAATTAGAAGAGGGTACTCCATTATATATGGAAGAAATCATGTCACATGCTTTACAGAAAAAAGCAGTGAACTCTGTGACAGAACAAATTGAGAGTGAAGGATTCATTGGTTTTATCAAAAGGCTTTTGACGGCATTGAAACAAATGTTGAGAAATCAGTTTGGAGATACAGTTAATGTCTCAGATTTAAATGAGAACACTACTCTTAAAGAGCTAGCTGACATGTTGCTTACTAAAGACTTTCAGTATGATATTGAGAGGATGACAGAAGAAGACATCTTAATGTTTGGTAAAGATACTATTGATAGGTCAAATGAACTTTCAGAGACTGCATCACAAAGTACAATGCAAAATTTGATCAATACAGCCTATGGAATTAACCTGGATTTACTACAAAGGATCCCGGACGCTAATAAATCAAGTGACTACAAATCTTTAAGAGAAGCCGTGTACAAAAAGAATGGATACAAACTTCTTCCTAAAACTGTAGAAATCTTAGATAAGTTTCAAACCATTAATGAGAAAGGTAGAAACAAACAAGATATCATGGCTCAAATCAAAGATGCTGCTGAAAGAGAGCAAAAAGAACTTGAGGACATGAAGTCTAGAGCACTAGATTTTGTAACCAGTATGGAAGTTACCTTAGATGTAGTTAAGAATATATCTGAAGATCTTGCTGTTATGATGTCAGAAAAGAATATATCAGGTAGAAGCGCACTTGCTAAGATCAATATCTATCACCAGATGCTGGAAGCATATGATATAATGATCAAAGATATGTTTGAACTCTTGAATGAAGAGAATCTTCCTACAGATAATATGATGGGGGCTTTACTTAATCAGATCAGAAATGAAACTGAGAAAGCTAAATCAAAAATCATTAAGATGTTTGAGGAGTCTGATGTAGATTTCTATTTAGATATTACACAGTACATGCAAAAGTATCTTGAGACAGAACTTAAGGATACATTAGCTCCATTGAAAGATTTCTTAAGTGAAGATGAGTTTGATGCATTTTATGAGAAAGCTAAAGACGGTAAAATAGTTGATGAGTTTGATTTTCTTGCTAGCAAAGGTGTGCCTGTAAATATTGTGAAGGAAATTGTAGGAGAGTATGATCATTTTAAGATTGACTCTACTAAAATAAAAGATGCGCTCAGAGGAGACTTAAAAGACATTGCATGGGGTAATAGATTCTTAGAATCATATACTTCAGCTAATGATCCTGTAGTAGGTGGATTTGCTATATATGTACAGAATCTTAAAACTAAGGCCCAGCAGCAAGCGCTAAGACAGTCTAGAGAATTTAGATCTGAGCTTGAAGATGCTCTAGCTAAAGTAAATGTAAGCTTTAACAGTACCAACGGCATGTTGGATCTATTAATGGACAAAGATTCTATTCTTGAATTTGATAAAGAAGGTAAGCCAGTTAAATGGGATGTCTTTACATTGAAGAATGAATTTACTAATGCATGGAGATATGACTTAGATATGCTTAAGTACAATCTTAAGAAAGCTGTTGATGAAGAAAACAAAGAGGATATAACAAAAGCTAAAGCTGAATTAAGTCAGTTTATTAAAGACTATATGTGGACAGATATACTACCTGTAGTTTATGAGGCTGATGAGTTATTTGAAACTGAAGTTGGAAAAAGAGCTTGGTTGGAAAAATCAGAGAAGTTAAATAAATATACATCTTTTAATAACTCAATTGAATCTGAGTTAGAAAGATTTGAAAAGTATTCTACTATCCAGGCGCTTTGGGAAGACTACCAAAGAATTTATGATTTAAATTACTTTGATGGTACTGCAAAGATTGATGATCCAGAGAAAGGCATCTATGATCTAAGTATTGCAACAACTCTTAGGAAACATAGAGAAATGAATAAGAAGTATTATGAGTTTGTACCTAGAGAAGGTTCTCTTGATGATGCATATAATACTTGGGCAAATGAGCAAGAAGCATCTGGTGTTAAAAGAGGAACAGATCAATGGGATTTAAATTTCAGTGAGTTTGAAAGTCAAAATATTAAGACAGCATATGAATCTACATACTTTGATAGAAAAAGAAAAGCTATAGAAACAATACGAGAACTTGAAGAGAAGAAAACTAATAAAGCTGCCTTTGATGTGTCTACTTCTTTTGAAAGAATTTTTGATCTTATTTATACCTATAGAGATGAGCAAGGTCAACCTAAACCAGGATCTATAGGAGCAGCAAGATTACTTGAGATTAGAGACCTTCAACAGAAAATTGCTGATTTTAAGAATGAGCAAGAGAAAAATGATAAGCTTACAACTGAGCAAAGAGATGAGCTTAAAGCTTTGATTGTTGCTATTAAGTCTACTCCAGAGAAAGTCTCTGCAAAAGACATGGCTAGATATAGAGAACTTCTTAGTCTACAAAGTCCTGATGGATTAACTCCATTAGAACAAGCAAGACTTGAAGGAGCTTTTGCTGAGTTATCTGAACTTAGTTCTAAAATACCTACTGACTATTACATGGATGCATTAAACTTCCATTTAGAAAGAATAGGTGTGCCTCCAACAATGGATACAACTGTTGATGAGTATGTAAACAGTACAGAGTTTCAAAAACTTCTTTCAGCAGACAATGAATTAGCAAAATGGTTCTATGGCAATCATATTACTAAAATGAGATATAGTAAAGGGCAAAAGCCCGCATCAGTATTTGAAAGAATCTACGCACACTCTGTCTCTGTTCCTACAGATAAATCCATGTATATTAAAACAAAAGTACTGGATACAGCAACTGGAGAAGAAGTAATCTTCAATGGTCTACCAAATTCAAGACATACTATCTATAGAGTAAAGAATGAATTTAGAAGTATCCCTTTTGGAGAAAAGAGAGAAAACTATATAGGTACCGTGATCAATAACAAATATGAGTTCTTACCAAGACCATATACAGGAGCCGGAGATTCTAACAGTGCTAAGGATGATAAGTATGTGAATAAAGAATACTTAGATATGAAAAGAAATAATACTTCTGAATATCAATTTATTCAATTTGTAAAGAAACATTTCTTAGACTGGCAAAAAGGAAAACCAAAACATTCTAAGCTATATCTTGACATGCCACGTTATGGAGCAGATGATACACTACAAGCTTTTCAAGCAGGTAAGTATAACAATGCTTTATCTAATGCCAAAGATACATTCAAAAGAATAGGACAGTCAGCTATCTTTAGATCTCAGGATGACTTCAACAGAGGTCTTAATTATGATCCAACTAAAAATACATATGTCAATACAGATGCATTAAATAGAGAGATCTCTTATGTACCCGTAACTGGTTTGTATAAGATTGACGCAAATGAAATTGACAAAGATGTATTTGGAGTAATGGGTAAGTATTTGATGTCAGTTGAGAACCAGGTAGCCATGATTGAAGCTCTTCCAAGATATGAATCTATTATAAAAACTCTTGAATCAAATCCTCCAGGGACTGGTGCAATGAGTAAACAGTCTAAGCAAAGAAAAGGTCAGAATGTAAAAGCTACTAAAAAAGGTCAAGTATATGGAAGACTTGCTGCTATTAGAGGACTTGGTGAAAGAGAAATCTATGGGGTTCAAGTTTCAGCTGGTGCTGATCAATATGTATTCTTGACTAAGTTAATGAGTAACTTAATGAAAGTTGGCTCTGCTACAACATTAGGTTTGAATATTCCATCTGCTCTTAAAAATAGATATGGACAGATAGTTCAGAATGTTATTGAAGCTTCTGGAGGTGAGTTTGTAAATCTTAAAGATTTAGCAATGGGTAGAATATGGGCTGCCACTACAATGATGAACTGGAGCGCTAGAGATATCTATGCTAAAGGTAATGGTAGTTTGACTTCTCAACTTATTGAGAATTTAGATGCTACATTTAGAACAGAAGAACAATTAGGCAGAGCTCCAAGTAGAACCATGCTTAAAGACTT
>Ga0114967_10000152_pt1 | contig 56954 bp, 56 predicted proteins | sample M_130628_MF_Meta_FD_92639 | JGI IMG/M metagenome (GOLD analysis project Ga0114967, IMG submission 92639) | Freshwater microbial communities from Lake Montjoie, Canada to study carbon cycling - M_130628_MF_MetaG | ecosystem: Environmental > Aquatic > Freshwater > Lake | place: Lake Montjoie... | reverse complement strand
TTAATCTTGCCGCTGATTAAAAAGCACAATGCAGCAATCATCGCTCTACCAAATAATGAAATTGGAATTCCAGCAACAGCTGCTGAGCGCATCGTCATTACAGAAAAGATTATCCGCGCTGTAGAAAAGCACGGCATCTCACTTGATAACTTAGTTATTGATCCACTTGCCATGACAGTGGGCGCAGATCCTGAAGCTGTGAAGATTACCCTTGAAACTATTCACCTCATCCGTGAAAAATTTGGATTGAATATGACACTGGGTGCATCAAATATTTCATTTGGTCTTCCAAATCGCCATGCATTAAACGCTGCATTCTTACCTGCTGCCATGTCTCACGGACTAACCTGTGCAGTCATGGATGCGCGCACACCAGCAATTAATGAATCAGTTCGTGCGGCTGATTTATTGCTCGGTATGGATCAATGGGGTGGAAATTGGATTTCACGATTCCGTGCACAAGAAGCAGCAAAGACCGAGGCATAAACCATTAGTAAAAAAGCACTCGACCCATCACTTATTCCGGCGCATGATGGAACAGGTCGCATCAAGCTGACTTTTCGCGTGCTCGAAAAAGATGGATCAGTTGCTAATGAAAAAGGTTTTACTGTCCCGACAGGTGTCAGCGCGTTTGACGCGGCATCCTGGAACGGAATTGCAATCGACTCAACATGTGGCGGCTATGGCACATGTAAAAAATGTCGCATTAAAGTTACAACTGGAGATGTTGAACCTTCAAAACTCGATTACCGTGCATTTACAGAAAGTGAAATCAAAGAAGGCTGGCGTCTAGCGTGCTTAGTACGCGCAGCCAAAGATGTGACACTCGATGTTCCACCACTGACCACTCGCCCAAAGGCTGCAACTGTCGGTGTTGGTCGCCAAGTAATTCTGCGCCCTGCTGTACAAAAGCGTTACGTTGAATTAGAAGAACCAACTCTTCATGATCAACGCACGGATATTGTCCGTTTATTAGATGCAATTGATGACATCGAAGCAACTGTTTCATTGGCTGCTATGCGTAACCTGCCTAAGGTGCTTCGCTCTTCTTATTTCAAGGTCACAGCAGTCTTTGTCGATCAAGAGCTCATCGATATTGAACCCGGTGATACAACTGAAATTCGTTATGGAATTGCCTATGACCTAGGCACAACTACGGTTGTTGCTACGCTGCTTGATCTCAACACCGGTACACCTGTGGCTGTTAAATCAATGCTCAACAAGCAACAACCATTTGGCGCAGATGTGATCTCTCGAATTTCAGCAACCATGATGGATTCAACCGCACTTGATCGCTTGCGCGGATTCGCGCAACAAACTCTGGCAGAACTCAGTGCTGAAGTATGCGAAGAAGCAGGAGTTGATCCACTCAACGTGTACGAAGTCGCACTCGCAGGAAACGCGACCATGACTCAATTGGCGCTCGGTATTGATCCAGAACCCCTTGGCGTTGCTCCATTTATTATGGTCAGCGCATCTTTTCCTGATGTTCAAGCATCCGAACTCGGCATCAATGTTCACCCACGTGCGAAGGCTGTCATCATGCCTTCACTTGGTGCATACGTTGGTGGAGATATCGTTGCTGGAGCACTTGCATCCGGAATGGATCGTGACAAGCGACTTCGTTTATTCATTGATGTGGGTACCAACTGCGAAATTATTTTAGGAGATGGCGACAAGATTCTTGCGACTGCTGCTCCTGCTGGTCCAGCTTTTGAAGCAGCATCCATTAAGTGTGGCGTTCGCGCTGCAAGTGGTGCCATTGAAACAATAAAAGTTGTCGATGGCGAACTTGAAATTGGAACGATTGATAACACCAAAGCAATCGGAATTTGCGGCTCTGGTCTAGTAGATGCTTGCGCTTCGCTAGTGCAATTGGGATTACTGGATAACTCTGGCCGCTTTGTTCCACAAGAAATTGCTGAAAAGGTTGCTCCTAAAGTTGCAAGCAGATTGGTAGAACGCGAAGGCGAGCGAGTATTTGTTTTAACTTGGGGCGGCACAGAAGGCGATCTCAATGATTGCGTCTTCCTGACACAACGCGATGTACGCGAACTTCAATTTGCTAAGGCTGCTATTGCTACTGGTTGGGCACTACTGCTCGAAGAATTCGGTGTAGCGGAGAGCGAAATTCAACAAGTGCTTCTTGCTGGTTCTTTTGGTTCTTACCTATCTCCTGCCTCCGCTGTAAAAATCGGATTAGTTCCTAAACTTCCAGTGATGCGCATCGTTTCTGCAGGCAATGTCGCCGGTGAAGGCGCCAAGATGGTCTTGTTATCTGCGCAAGAGCGCAATGGTGCATCAGCGCTTCTTGACTCAATTGATTACATCGAATTATCTGATCGCGCAGACTTTAACGACAAGTTTGTTGAGCGCCTTAGCTTTCCTGCCTAAACCATGTCTGTTGCAGTAATCGCTTGTGGCGCAATAGCAACTCATATTTCTCACATCACTGATGCGCATGGTTTAGATATAACTATCTATCCCCTGCCACCATTGCTTCATAATCAGCCTGCAAAAATTGCAGGTGAAGTAGAAAAAACTTATCTTGAAATCAAAGACAAATACTCACAATGTGCAGTTGCTTACGCTGATTGTGGAACGTACGGTGCACTCGATACAGTCATTGAAAAATATGCCCTTAAGCGCCTAGGTGGAAATCACTGCTATGACATCTTTGCCGGAAAAGAGAAGATCCAATCCATCATGGATAAAGATGCTGGTACATATTTTCTCACCGATTTTCTCGTTAAATCTTTTCACCGAAGTGTGATTGTCGAACTTGGGTTAGATAAGCGCCCAGACCTTCGAGATGATTACTTTAAGCATTACAACAAGATGCTCTGGCTTGCCCAAAATCCAACGCCAGAGTTAAAGGTCATGGCGCAAGCGGCTGCAGATTTAATTGGCTTAGAACTTGAGATAGATGTTGTTGGAGAAGGAACTCTTAAAGAGCAGATACTGCAATTACTTAACTGATTCAAGCTCCATCGCTTTAAGAACAATTGGATCAAGCTTGCTCTTGTCTACATCCTTATGAAGTCGTTCGCGCATCTCTGGAGTCCAGAATTGAACGATGTGGTGAGCCACTTCAATTTCAGGAGCTGACGTGGCTGGAATATTTGCCGCAATCTGATTGGCCATGCGAATAATTGAATCGAGTTGAGAATCCCCTGCAATATCGTGCTCGTGAATCTTTCCCGGTCCTTTTTCACTCGGTGAAATTTCAACTGCAGTTACTTTGTATTCAGGACAGTTGGTCGCCCAATCTGAAATATCAGTAGTAATCACATTCGCGCCGGATTCTGGGAAGTGGAAGGTTGTGTACACAACCCCAGCAGGAACAGAGTCAGTAATGCGTGCGTGCATGATTGTTTCGCCAACACGTGAAGATAATTTGACCCACGAACCATCTTTAATTCCGCGCATTTGTGCATCTGATTCGTGGATATCCAAAATATCTTCGCTATGCCATGTGTTATTAGCTGTTCGGCGAGTCTGTGCACCGACGTTGTACTGACTCAAGATGCGACCTGTTGTGAGCAGTAGCGGGAATTTACGTGTGGATTTTTCTTGCGTTGCAACGTACGGCGTTGGTATGAACTTTCCTTCACCGCGAACGAATTCGTTAATGTGCATTGTTGGTGTGCCTTCAGGTGCTTTTTCATTGACTGGCCATTGAAGTGAACCAACGCGATCTAGATGTTCAAATGAAACGCCAGCAAAAGTAGGAGTTGTGGCAGCGATTTCATCCATGATCTCTGAGGCTTGTGCGTATGACATTTCATAGCCCATTGCACGCGCTAGATCACAGGTTACTTCGTACTCTGTTTTGCCTGTCTTTGATGGCATTACTGGGCGAACGCGATTGATACGACGTTCAGCATTTGTAAATGTTCCATCTTTTTCTAGGAAAGATGTGCCTGGTAAGAAAACATGTGCAAACTTGGATGTTTCATTGAGGAACAAATCTTGAACAATGACCATATCCATTGCGCGAAGAGCCGCATGAACGTGTGTCGTATTTGGATCTGATTGTGCAATATCTTCACCTTGTACGTACAGGCCACGGAATTTATTTCCCAGTGCTGAATCAAACATATTTGGAATACGTAATCCAGGTTCTGGACGAAGAGTTACGCCCCACTTTTTGTTAAAGATTTCTCGGACGTCATCGCGTGAAATATGGCGATAGCCAGGTAGTTCGTGCGGGAATGAACCCATGTCGCATGAACCTTGAACGTTGTTCTGTCCGCGAAGTGGATTAACGCCAACGCCTTTACGACCAATATTGCCAGTTGCCATGGCAAGGTTTGCAATTCCCATAACCATTGTTGAACCTTGGCTATGTTCTGTAACACCTAGTCCGTAATAAATTGCGCCATTTGGTGCAGATGCAAACATCCGCGCAGCTTCACGAATCTTTTGCGCCGGTACGCCTGAAGCTGCTTCTAAAGTTTCTGGACTATTTTCAGGTAAAGATATGAACTTTTCCCACTCTGCAAAAGCTTCTAAGTCACAACGCTCGTTGACGAATTCGCGAGCGATTAAACCTTCAGTCGCAATGACGTGCGCAAGGGCGTTAATGACTGCAACGTTTGTGCCAGGCAATAATTGCAAGTGATGGTCGGCCTCAACGTGCGCCGACTTTACTGTTTCGGTCACGCGAGGATCTACAACAATTAGTTTGGCGCCGCGACGAATCGCTTGCTTCATGCGTGAATTAAATACAGGGTGCGCAGCTGCTGGATTAGCACCAATAACCATGATGACATCAGCAAACTCAACAGATTCGAAATCCTGTGTTCCAGCAGATGTGCCAAATGTCTTGCTCAGTCCATATCCAGTTGGTGAGTGACATACTCGTGCACATGTATCTACGTTGTTGTTGCCAAATGCTGCACGCACCATCTTCTGGACAACGAAAACCTCTTCATTAGTACAACGAGATGATGTGATTCCACCGATTGAATCAACGCCACTTTCGGATTGAATCTTCTTTAATCCGGCAGCCGCAAATGCAATAGCTTCTTCAAATGAAACTTCACGCCATTCGTCGGTGATTTTTTCACGAATCATTGGCTTGGTAATGCGATCGTTATGTGTCGCATATCCCCAAGCAAAGCGACCCTTTACGCAAGAGTGACCTGCGTTAGCTCCTCCATCTTTCAGTGGAACCATGCGCACAAGTTCGTCTCCACGCATTTCTGCTTTAAATGAACAACCAACTCCGCAATAAGCGCAGGTTGTAATAACGGAACGTGTTGGCGCACCAATTGTCAGCAAGGTCTTTTCGGTAAGTGCACCGGTTGGACATGCCTGCACGCACGCACCGCAAGAGACACATTCACTTTCGATAAATGAAGTTCCTGAAGATGAAACACGTGCTTCGAATCCGCGATTTTCAATCGTAAGTGCGAAGGTGCCCTGGACTTCATCACACGCACGCACACATCGGTTACAGACAATGCACTCAGTTGAATCAAATGTGAAGTAAGGATTGCTCTCATCTTTTACAAGACCTAGGTGAGTTTTACCTTCGTAGCGAACTTCTGTCAGACCAACTTCCTTGGCCATTGAATGCATGCTGCACTCATCGCCTGTTTCACAATTTGCTGGGTGATCTGACATGTAGAGCTCCATGACACCGCGGCGAATCTTTTGCACGCGATCTGTCTTGGTTGAAACTTTCATTCCTTCTGTTACGGGAGTTGTGCAGGACGATGGTGTGCCGTTACGTCCGTCAATTTCTACAACGCAGAGACGGCACGAACCAAAAGCTTTAAGACGATCCGTTGCGCAGAGTTTTGGAATGTTATTGCCAAGCATTGCAGCGGCTCGCATGATTGATGTCTCCGCCGGAACTGTGACAGATTTTCCATCAATTTCCACTGTGACGTTTTCACTTTTTGTACTTGCAGGAGTGCCGAAGTCAGGTTCGATGATCATTGTCATTTCTTCGCACCTCCTGTGAAGTCTTCTGGAAAGTTAGTCATGGCACTCTTTACTGGAAGCGGCGTAAGTCCACCCATTGCGCAGAGCGATCCATCGGTCATCACTTCGCACAAGTCTAAGAGCAATAACTTGTTAGCAGGAACATCCACGCCAGAAATAATCTTTTCAATCGTTTCAGCGCCGCGCGTAGAACCCAGTCGACATGGAGTGCACTTGCCGCAGGACTCAAGAGCGCAAAACTCCATTGCAAACTTTGCTTGTTGTGCAAGGTCAACGGCATCATCGAATAGAACAACTCCACCGTGGCCAAGCATCCCACCAGCGGCTGCCAATGATTCGTAATCCATGGATACGCCAAGGTGTGAAGTGTTGAAGTACGCACCAAGTGGGCCACCGATTTGAATAGCGCGAAGTGGTTTTCCACTGAGTGTCCCACCACCAAATGTGTTGACCAGAGCTTCTAATGTAATTCCGAATGCTGTTTCGATAATTCCACCGCGTGCAATATTTCCAGCTAATTGGAAAACTTGAGTGCCAAGTGAGCGACCTGTTCCGCGAGCTGCGTATGCAGCAGCGCCATCGGCCATAATTGCAGGAACACTTGCAAGTGTTAGAACATTATTGATAATTGTTGGTTTACCAAAGAGTCCTGCCATTGCAGGTAGCGGAGGCTTTGAGCGAATAACTCCACGCTTTCCTTCAAGGCTTTCAAGCATTGCAGTTTCTTCACCACATACATAAGAACCGGCACCGACTCGAACTTCTAAGTTAAATGCGTGTGCGCTTCCTAGAACTGATGAACCAAGAATTCCTGCGCTCTTTGCTATCTCGATTGCATCGCGCAGGCGTTTAATTGCAGTTGGGTATTCAGAACGCAGATACACAAAACCTTGTGTGGCACCAACTGCAACAGCTGCAATTGCCATTCCTTCAATCAGAGTAAATGGATCTGCCTCAATCAAGATTCGATCAGCAAATGTTCCGCTGTCACCTTCATCGGCATTACAGCAAACATACTTTTGATCCGCTTGCGCATCTAAAACTGTCTTCCACTTAATGCCTGCAGGAAAGCCGGCTCCCCCGCGTCCACGTAAACCTGATGCAGTTATTTCACTAACAATGTCGGCGCCACTGTGAGTGATTGCTTTACGCAATCCCACTAGACCGCCGTGTGATTCGTAATCCTTCAGGGATAGCGGATCAATAATTCCGACGCGCTTGTATGTAACTCGATCTTGTCCTTTAAACCATTGGATTGCATCAGTTGCACCTAAAGCCAATGGATGTGCGCCACCATGAACAAAATCTGCATCAAATAGAGATGAAACATCTTCTGGCTGCACTGGTCCGTAAGCAATGCGTCCTTGCGGTGTTGCTACTTCAACCAAAGTTTCAAGCCAGAGCGCTCCTCGTGTTCCGTTTCTAACAATAGTGACATCGAGTGAGCGCTTCACTGCTTCTTGTGCAACAAGTGCAGCTACTTGGTCTGCGCCAATAGATACCGCCGCACTGTCATTAGGAATATAAATAATGGTGCTCATGCGGTGACCTTTTCAACACTTGCACGACCAACTAATTCGCCATTAACCATTGCAGCAGGTCCTAGAGCGCAATTTCCGAAGCAGTACGCAGATTTAATTTCTACATCTGCGTACGTTTCATCGATTTTCTTACCTAGTTTTTTCTCAACCGCTGCAACTAATTCACGAGATCCAACTGATTGGCAAGCCTCTGCCACACAGATTTGAATACAACGAGTAGGCGCTGGCGTCGTACGAAGGTCGTGATAATAAGTAAGCACACCGTGCACATCTGCACGAGAAACATTAAATGTTTCTGCGATCAGAGCAACAGCATCCTCATGGACATATCCAAAACGTTCCTGCACAGCCTGCAGTGCAATGAGCACTGGACCTTGAACATTTTTCAAAGGAGACAACACGCGTGTTGCTTCCTCGATACTCCATGATGGATATGACATCTTAGAAAAGACCTACAACCTTGCCATCGACATAGTCGATGCGTTCTGCCGATGGAACCTTTGGCAATCCTGGCATTGTCATAATTTCTCCACAGACCAAAACGATAAATTCAGCTCCAGCCGATAAACGAACTTCGCGGATATTAAGTGAGTGACCACTTGGTGCGCCCCGAAGTGCGGCATCGGTTGAGAATGAGTATTGAGTCTTTGCTACACAGATTGGGAAATGGCCGTAACCGCCATCTTGTAGCTCTTTGATCTTGTTGAGCACCTTGGCATCGGCTGTGACATCTGCAGCGCCATAAATCTTTGTTGCAACTGCTGTTACTTTCTCCCACAGTGTTGCACTGTCTTCGTAAACAAATGTCATCTTCGAAGGCTTCTCGCAGAGTTCGACAACAGCGTGTGCAAGATCTGCAGCGCCTTTACCGCCATCTGCCCAGTGAGTTGCAAGGACAATCTTTACACCCAGAGCTTCTACCTTCTTGCGAAGTAGATCAACTTCGGCCTTGGTGTCACTTGTGAAGTGGTTGATTGAAACTACTAATGGCAAGTTGTAGACAGTTGTAATGTTCTTGATGTGACGCTCAAGGTTAACAATTCCCTTTTCGAGCGCATCAAGATTTTCATCTGTAATCGTCTTAAGGTCTGCGCCGCCGTGATATTTCAATGCACGGATAGTCGCAACAAGAACGCAAGCAGATGGTGCGATATCTGCTTTACGGCACTTGATATCGATGAATTTTTCAGCACCTAAATCGGCGCCGAAACCAGCTTCTGTGACAACATAATCTGCCAATTTGAGTGCAGATGTAGTTGCAACTACTGAGTTACAGCCGTGTGCAATATTTGCGAAAGGTCCACCATGGACAAATGCTGGGGTGTTCTCAAGTGTTTGCACCAAGTTTGGTTGGAAAGCATCCTTAAGAATTACTGTCATTGCACCGTGTGCGTTGAGATCGCTAGCAAGAACAGGTTTCTTATCGCGCGTGTAAGCCACAACGATTTTGCCCATGCGCTCTTTAAGATCTTCAATCGACGTTGCCAAGCAGAAAATAGCCATAATCTCGGATGCAACAACAATGTCGAATCCATCTTGACGTGGCATTCCGTTTCCAACGCCACCAAGTGAGGCAACAATTTCGCGAAGCGCGCGATCATTCATATCTACTACGCGCTTCCAGGCAACGCGGCGTACATCAATATCTAATGTATTGCCATGATGAATGTGATTATCTAAAAGCGCTGCAAGTAAGTTGTTTGCAAGAGCAATAGCGCTGAAGTCGCCTGTGAAGTGAAGATTGATATCTTCCATCGGAACAACTTGTGCATAACCGCCACCAGCTGCTCCACCTTTCATTCCAAAAACTGGACCGAGTGATGGTTCGCGCAGAGCAATCAGTGCGTTTTTGCCGATGTGGCGAAGCGCATCACCTAAGCCAACAGTTGTAGTTGTCTTTCCTTCACCAGCTGGTGTTGGACTAATGGCAGTAACCAAAACAAGTTTGCTATCGCTCTTCTTTGGCAATGAATCCAAGTATTTAAGAGAGATCTTTGCTTTGTAGTGACCGTACGGCTCAAGATGTTCGGCACCGATTCCAAGGGAAGCTCCAATTTCTAGAACTGGTTTCATTGTGGCTTTCTGGGCGATTTCGATGTCGGACATTTTTATCCCTTTGCTGCTCGTATTGCGCTAGTTAGTGCTGGGAGTACTTGGTGTAAATCACCGATGATTGCGTAATCTGCATAATTTAAAATTGGCGCTTCTGGATCTGTATTGATCACAACAATTGTCTTGCTGTTTTTCATACCAGCAATATGTTGCATCGCACCAGAAATTCCGCACGCAATGTAAAGATCTGGCGCGACTTTAGAACCAGTCTGTCCAACTTGCTCTGCGTGAGGACGCCAACCAGATGCTGTCACAACACGTGAACAACCAACGGTGCCTTCCATAAGAGCTGCGAGTTCTTCTAGTTTGCCGAAGCCTTCTGGCCCACCGACTCCGCGACCACCGGAAACAATTACCTTTGCATCAGTAAGTGTTACGCCACCGCTCTTTGATTCTCCAGAGTCACGGCTGAGTACACGAACTACTGTGTCGCTAGCTTCGAGTGTTGGTTGGAATTCAGAAACCGTTGCTGCGCCGCCATTTGCAGACTCTGGTTCTGTAGAGAATGGAAATATGGATGCAATCAAAAGTGCAGAGTGCACATTTGCTTCTTCAATAAGATTGCCCGCCCAGCGCGCACGTTGAACAACGTGAGGTGTACCGAGTGTGATGGATGAACAATCAGATGCCATCGGAGCATCTAAAAATGCTGCAAGGTGCGCTAATTGTTCGTTTCCACGTGGACTTCCGGCTGCAATTACTGCAGCAGGATTAATTTTCTCAACGAGTTCTTTGAGTGCTCGACCCGATGCCTGTGGTGTGTAATCAGTAATGTCGGCGTGTGTTGCAACGTGTAAAACCTTTGCACCGTATTCGCCGACGACACCTGCAAGAGCGGCGCCATCTTTTCCAATAGCAACGGCTTCAACATCTTGTCCGAGTTTGCGAGCAGCAGTGAGTGCACGCAGTGACAAGGGATCGAGTTCGCCGCGATCGTGATCTACTAGTACCAGAATCATTAGAGCGCTCCGATCTTCTTTAGAACTTCTACTAGGGCAGGCACGGCATCTGCGCCGTTGCCCAAAATTTCTGCTCCTGTTGATTTAGATGGAGCAATAGTCAGATTGAGTTTTTCTAACTTTGGAACACGTGGATCCGCTTTCTTCATATCCACTGGCTTCTTTCGTGCTTGCATACGACCAGGCACAGATGGATAACGAGGAATATTTAATCCATCACGCACTGTCACAATTGCTGGAAGCGGTGCTTCATAGTGCTCGCGACCAGTTGCAACAACGCGTTCACATGATGCAATTCCGTTTTCAATCTTCATGGCCTTAACGTTTGTAACGATTGGGCGATTGAGAGCATGAGCAACACGTACGTGAATTTGATATCCAGCACTGTCTACGGATTCGGCACCGAAGATAATGAGATCAAACTTTGTCTCTTCAGCATTAATTGCGTCAACGAGTGCAGCTGCGGTTCCTTGTGGATCCCACTCTTGCCCATCTGTTTCTAGTAAAACTGCGCGAGTTGCGCCAATTGCTAGTTGTGCACGCAATTGTTCTTCGGCATCAGATGGTCCAAGTGTGAGCAGTGTGAGCGTTCCACCCATTTGTTCAACGAGTTGTACACCCGCTTCAACAGCATTTTCTTCGTGAGGGCTAATTCCAAAACCAAGATGCTTAGTTTCAATATCTTTTGCATCTGGAGTAAGGATTAATGTTCCACCCGCCAGAGGTACTCGCTTTAAACAGACTAAAACATCCATTACGACAAAATCCTCTCATTGGATGGATCAAATACTGATGTTGCACCAACTTCAGCAACTGAACATGGATAGTGCTCACCGAGGTATTCAACGATGAACTTGTTTCCAGCAACTGCAAGCTCTGTTGGCAAGTACGACATCAGAATGTGCTTACCAAGTGATGGAGCAGAACCAGCACTAGTTACATATGAACGACGTCCATGTGCATCTGTGATTGGTTGCTTATCGAGAGTAAGAATTGGTTCGTTACCCATCATGTAGCGCTTCTCACCTGTCGAAGATGTGTGATCATCCACAAAGAGTGTGCAGAGCATTGCAACTGGTTTTTCGCTGCGGTGCTTCACGTGAGCTTCTTTACCAACGAAGTCAGCATCCTTAAGTTTTGGCGTCTGCATTCCTGCTTCAACTACTGTGTATTCGGTTTCAAGTTCTGGACCGTAAGCGCGGTAACACTTTTCAAGACGACCAGTTGTTCCGTACACACCAATTCCAACTGGAATCATTCCGTGATTCTTGCCAGCTTCCCAGAGTGCATCCCACAAAGCAGGGCCATCAGCCATTGGTACGTAGAATTCCCAACCAAGATCGCCGACGTAAGAAATGCGAGAAGCAAGAACCTTGACGCCCTTGATATCGATTTCTTTGCATGTGCTGAACTTGAATGCTTCGTTACTCATGTCAGCAGAAGTTACTTCCTGAACAATCTTGCGTGCGTTTGGTCCCCACACGCCAAGAGTTGTGTAATCAGAAGTAATATCTTTAATTGTTGCTGAACCATCAGATGGCAACAAGTCAGCGAACCACTTCTTATCTGCCATACCGTGTGCGCCACCTGTAACAACGCGGAAGTGTGAATCACCGAGTCGCATGATTGTTAAATCTGATTTGAATCCACCATTAGGACCAAGCACTGGCGTATAAACAACGCGACCAACTGCTACATCCATCTGACGAAGTGCGGCCTTTTGTACAACAGCAAGCGCTGATTGACCAGTGATATCAAAGTAGGCAAAAGCAGTCAGATCTACGATGCCAGCAGTCTCGCGCATTTGTAGGTGCTCAGCATTGATAATTGGTGACCACCAACGTGACTCCCATTCAGCAGTGCGTGGCATTACTTTGTCGCCAAACTTAGCAACAAGATCCTTATTGCACTCATACCAGAATGGACGCTCCCATCCTGCTGTCTCATAAAAGACTGCGCCGAGTTTTGCTTCGCGATCGTAATATGGAGACAGACGAACTTTACGATTTGATTCGTATTGCTCGAGTGGGTGAACAATTCCGTACGTCTTATTAAATGACTCTGCAACGCGAGCTTTCACGTGCTTGTCATCCTTATGGTGCTCATGGAAACGAGCGATGTTTGATGCATGAAGATCAATATGAGAATCTCCCAAAACCATCCATTCTGCAACTGACTTCGCAGTTCCCGGACCTTCTTTAATCCATACAGCTGCGACAGACCAGAGTCCCTTTACTTCAGGAGTTTCTCCCAAGATAGGCATTCCATCTGGTGTGTAAGAAAGAATTCCGTTACATGCGTACTTTTCGCGGACGTTCTCATCTCCAACAATTGATGGCATTAGTTCGTATGAGTGCTCATCTTGGATATCAAAATCAACTTGTGTAAATGCAAACTCTGTAGGTGAGAGTGTTGCAGTTGCATTTGATGGCAAATCTTCTGCGTTATAAAGAATTGGACGGTGTGCATAGGATCCAATTTCTAGACCAGTTCCGTGTTGACGCTCGTACATGAAAGTGTCCATGTCGCGAATGATTGGCCATTCAATATCTCCCTTAGCGCCAGCGAAGAATGGAACAGGTCCAATATCTTTCATCTGGTGTACTGCAGGAGTAAGTGGAATATGCGCGCCAGCCATTGCTGCAAGCTTTGGTGACCAGCAACCAGTAGCAATGACAACGTAATCAGCTTCGATTGTTCCTTGATCGGTAACAACTGCTTTGACGCGACCGTTTTCAACTGTGATGTCTTGAACTTCGACATTTGCAAATGATTGTGCAGCTCCCATTTCAGCTGCCTTTTCGCGCATTAATGTTCCTGTACGAAGTGAGTCAACAACGCCCACTGTAGGTTGGTAATAACCACCAAGGATTACCGTTTCATCAATGTATGGAACTAACTTCTTTACTTCTTCAGGGGAAATAATTCGACCACCATCGACGCCCCATGATTTAGCTGAAGTAATACGGCGAGCGAGTTCTTGCATACGCTCTGGAGTACGAGCGACTTCGATTCCACCAGATTCGGTAAATGTTCCAAACTCTTTGTATTGACGCATACTCTCTGCAGTAATTGCAGTCATTTCCTTAGAGTGATCCACAGGGAAAATAAAGTTAGATGCGTGACCTGTTGAGCCACCAGGATTTGGAAGCGGTCCCTTATCAATCTGAACGATATCTTTCCATCCCAGCTTTGCAAGGTGATACACCATGCCATTGCCGACGATGCCTGCGCCAATGACGACGCACTTTGCCTTGCTTGGTAACTTGCCGCTCATGATTTTCTCCGTTTATTTCTTTGGTGGTGGTTGGTTAGAGATTCTTTCGAATTGTTGTTTCGAAACCTTCGACGTGATCGCGCATTGCTTTTGCAGCCGCTTTGCCATCATTGGCAGCAATTGCTTCAAGTAGTGCACGGTGCTCGATAATTGCAGCTGATAACTCTTCTACCTGATCAAGTGCTAAGAACCAGATACGAAGTGCATGGGCATAGTAATTATCTAAAGATGAAGCCAAGAATTCGTTGTGAGTGCACTCATAGATATGGTGGTGAATTCTCTGGTCGAGTTGAATCAGGGTGCGCATCTCTGGCTTGCCCTTGATGGCATCGATTTCTTTAATGAGTTCTAAAGTTATTGCACGATCAGATTTTGTAGAACGCACTGCAGCTAGTTCTGCAGCTTTGATTTCAAGTACTGCGCGAACTTCAGAAACCGCTGCAAGGTTTTCAACATCTACATTTGAAACAAACATGCCACGGCGTGGGAAAACTTCTACAAGTTTTTCATTGGCCAAAATGCGCAACGCTTCACGAATTGGTGTGCGACCAAAGTTTAATTTCGCCATCAGTGTGGCTTCAGAAATCAGCGAACCTGGTTCGAGTTCCAGAGTAATAATTTTTGAGCGAATTACTGCATACGCTTCTTCAGCTAAAGAAGATGACTCAGGACCTCGTGTGAGGATCTCCTGGGAGGCGACGCTGCTCATAGTCGGCATCGTATATCAGTTGTATACGGATGGCTAGGTGCCTAGAAGAGGTATTTCACGAATAGCCAGGCGCTGGCGCCAAGGCCCGTAATCAGAACCAATCCCCTGTAAAAACTTGGACTCATCCGTGTGGCCCAGCGCCCGCCCAGTGTGCCTCCAATTGTTGATCCCAAAAGAAGTGCGCCTACAAATGTCCAATGAACCAGACCACTAAATGCATAAATAACGTTTGAAATAAGACTCGTGCATCCGACAATGAGATTCTTTGCAGAGTTTAAATCTGATGTCTCTCTGCGAGCATCTCGCGCAAGCACAGCGATAACCATCACGCCTTGGCCCGGACCAAAATATCCACAATAAAAACCACTTGCTGCGATTCCTATATTTTCCTTTACTTGAAAGTTCTTATCTACTTTTGGCTTGACCTTTACTAGCAAACTCAGTGTTGCAAACAAAAGCAAGAACGGAACTATTTTTTCAAAAACTCTTGGTGGCATGTTTATCAGAGCAATAGCTCCAAGAATTGATGCTGCTATTGATATCCAAATCAGGTGGGCATACTCACGTGCGATGTCTTTTATTCGATGGCGTATTGCAATAAGCGCAAAAAAATTAGCTGGCGTAATACCAATCGCATTGGTCATAGCAGCGCTCACGGGCGATAAACCAGTAGCAAGAATTACTGGAAAAGAGATAACAGACGCTCCGCCTGCCATTCCGTTAATCACTCCAACGACAAAGCCAACTCCAACAATCGCAATGAACTCAAGCACATGCAGAGCCTATACTTTGGATATGACTTCCGTACAGGTTCGACTATTTGCAGTTGCTCGCGCAAAAGCAGGTACAGAAAATATTTCTTGCCCAACGGGTTCTCTCGCTTCAATTATAGAAAATCTTCAGACGTATGGTGAATTATCTGCGGTCTTACCTCAATGCTCATATCTTGTAGATGGCGTTGCGTGTACAGATCTCAATACTCAGATAAATGCCGACAGCACTATCGATGTACTGCCACGTTTTGCAGGTGGCGCTTAACCACCAATAGCTGACATTGGTCGCTGCGGTTGAATAAATTTTGGATCATTAATTCCGTGCCCAGGTAATTTGCCAGCAACTGTTTTTCTAAAACGCTGCGCAATATCTTCATCACTTGCACCATTTCGCATCGCTGTGCGCAGATCCATCTCTTCAAGTGAGAATAAACAAGAACGAAGCTGTCCATCAGATGTTAGGCGTAGGCGATCACATGCTCCACAGAAGGGGCGTGTAACACTGCCGATAATGCCAACTGTTGCAGGCCCACCGTTAACCACGAACTCTTCTGCTGGTGATGAACCGCGTCCATCACATGGAGTTAACTCATACTTCTTCGACAAATCTGCGTAAATATCATCTGCTGTAACGAGGGATGAACGCTCCCAAATACCACCTGCATCCAGTGGCATTTGTTCAATGAAGCGCAGTGATAATTTTTCTGCAAGAGCCCACTCAAGTAGCGCTGGTGCTTCATCTGAATTAACACCTTTAAGTAGCACTGTGTTGATTTTAATAGGACTAATTCCTGCTGCTTGGGCGGCTGCTATTCCGGCAAAGACTTCATCAATACGATCGCGATGTGTCAGTAACTTAAATCTATCCCGATCTAAAGTATCCAAACTGATGTTGATACGAGTCAATCCAGCTTCAACTAAAGCTTTGGCCACTTTTTCAAGTCCTACAGCATTTGTTGTCATAGTTAGCTTTGGCGCATTCGCAATCGCATTAATTCTAGAAACAATTTCCACGATATCTGGGCGCAGCAATGGCTCTCCCCCAGTCAAACGAACTTCATCGATGCCTTCGCTCACTGCAATCTCAATTACACGAACTAGCTCATCTGTTGTGAGTTGATGTTCTGATGGCAACCAAGCAGCGAAATCATGTGGCATGCAGTATGCGCATCGAAGATTGCATCGATCCGTCAGCGATACTCGTAAATTGCGATGTACGCGCCCGTATGTGTCTATCAATACATTCATGCGAAGTTGACCCATAGATCGCTGCCATCGGCAAATACTTGGTGCTTCCAGATTGGTAGCTTTTCTTTCACTGTGTTCACAATCGCCCTACAAGCATCAAAGGCTGCTTCGCGGTGATCGGCGCTGACAGCCACGGCAAAAGCACATTCACCGATTGCGATATCTCCATAACGATGAGCCACGGCCACATCATTTACTGCAAACTGCGCAGATACTTTTGAAACAACTGACGTAAGTACCTCTTGCGCACTTGGATGAATTTCATACGTAAGTGTTGAAACATCTTTTCCGCCATCGTGATTGCGAACATCGCCACTAAATGTCACTACCGCACCAGATTTATTACTTTGCACAAGTGTTGCTAGATACCCTGCAGAAATCACTTGATCGGTAACGAAAACCTTATCCATGATCTTTACCGCGCAATTGCTCGTGAATATGCCCAGCTAATCTTTCAATAATGACGAGTCCATCTTTCACGGCTCCCGGAGAACCGGGAAGATTAATAATTAAAGAAGTTTCATGTGTTCCGGCAAGCCCGCGCGAAAGATCGGCGGTTGGAACTTTCTCTCGTGAATACGTGCGAAGCGCTTCTGGGATGCCTGGCAATAATTTTTGAATGTGCGGCGCGGTTGCCTCAGGTGTCACATCTGTTGGTGAAATACCAGTGCCGCCTGTTGTGACTATGAGATCTGTTTTAGCGGCAATTGCAGAAGCAATCGCATCTGATATTTGCTTGACTTCATCAGGCACAATTACAACATTAGATACTTCATAACCCAGAGAAATTAATCCTGCTTTAAGAATTTCTCCGCTTTTATCTTCATAGATTCCAGCAGATGCACGTGCACTTGCAGTGATAATCGCTGCTTTCACGGACGTTTCCAGGATCCGTTTCGCCCACCATCTTTGCTATCAACTTGAACGAATGAAATAGATGCTGATGAATCTACGGCTTTGACCATATCAATGACAGTCAATGCAGCGACACTGACTGCAGTCAATGCTTCCATTTCAACGCCGGTGCGATCAGCAGTTTTAACATTTGCAACAATTGCTACGCCAGAGCCATCAATTTCGCATTCAACTGTGACTGAATGCAGTGCGATCGGATGACATAGTGGAATCAATTCTGGTGTTCGCTTTGCTCCCATGATTCCTGCAATGCGTGCTGTTGCTAGAACATCACCTTTAGGAACAGTTTTATCACGCAACATAGTGAGTACTTCAGAAGATAGTTTTACATGTCCGCGTGCTTGAGCGGTACGCACGGTGATTTCACGGTCACTGACATCAACCATATGTGACTGACCATCAGCATCGAGATGCGTCAATTTCTTCTCGCTCATAATCCCGTAAGTCTAGGGCTGGAATGGGCGCTGATTAAATCTGCAGGAGTATCAATATCTAGGAGCGCACGTGGATCAACCTGCACTTCATCAATTACAAGGAATTCGCAGAGCGCCCGCATTGATTGAGCATGCGGGTTTCCTAGTTTTTCTAGAGCCGAAAGCAATGAAGTACGTCGATAGATTCCACATAGTGGTTGTTTAAAGTCAGCACCATCTACTGGCATCGCAGCATCATGATCAATGGCATCAAGTAATTGCGGAAAGAGAGCGGAACCATAAGGCATATCAACTGCTGCAATTGCTACGAACTCTGCATCAATGTCTTCTAATCCTCGAGCAATACCTGCAACAGGTCCACCTAATGGTGGTTCTTCAAAGACATCTTTACCGACAATCACTATTTTTATACCTGCAGGAATAAAACTCAAAACATGTTCTAGAAGAGTTACTCCATGCAAAAGTGCTACAGATTTATCTGAACCGAAACGTTTGTTAGTGCCACCAGATAAAACAATGACGCCCCACGTCTTCATAAAATCCAATCGATAGAACAACGTGCGTAGCCCCGAAGGGATTCGAACCCTCGTAGCTGGCTTGAGAAGCCAGAGTCCTAGGCCGCTAGACGACGGGGCCCTAGTTTCTTCAAAAATGATCGCCTGCGGCTTTCATTTTCCTATTTCAAAAATGATCGCCTGCGGCTTTCATTTTCTTTTACAAACTTTTTTCGCTGGGGTACCAGGACTCGAACCTAGACTTACTGAACCAGAATCAGCAGGGCTGCCAATTACCCCATACCCCAAAAATAGGCAGTGCAAAGAATACCGCACCAACTAGAGCGTGAGTGCCGCTGCAATTCGAGCCAACGATGCCTCTTTACCAAGTAACTCCATTGATTCAAATAGTGGTGGCGAAATAGTGCTGCCCGTAGTTGCAATACGAACTGCACCAAATGCAATGCGTGGTTTGAGTCCCATTTCTTCAATCAAACATGCTCGTAGTGCCGCTTCAATGCTGTCATGATTCCATGCTGCTAGCGGTTCTAATTCTTTGAGTGAACGCTTCAAGACTTCTTTAGAAACTTCATCGGTGATCTTTGAAACGCTATCTGCTTCAACCGCAAAATTCTTAACAAATAAGAATTTGAGCATCTGTGGGACTTCATCGAGTTTAACAATACGCTCTTGAATGATTGGAAGCGCAGATTTAACCAGTGCGATCTCGCTATCGGTTCCGGTAATTATTGCCGCCTTTGTCAGAAAGGGCAGTGACCACTTCAAGAATTCATCGAGTGTGAGAGCGCGAATCTTGTCACCATTGATGGCTTCAAGTTTTTTCATATCAAAACGGGCGGGTGAAGAATGAACTTTTTCAACAGTAAACAACTCACAGAGCTCTTTCATTGTGATGTTTTCACGATCATCACCTGGGGACCAACCAAGAAGTGCCAAGTAATTACAAATTGCCTCCGGTAAATATCCTTGCTCGCGATACCAAGCAATTGAAACTTCGCCGTTGCGCTTGGATAACTTTGCATTGTCTTGACCCATGACGAATGGCAAGTGTGCAAAAACGGGGTAATCCTCAGGCTTAACGCCCATTGCTTGATACACACGAATTTGACGAGGAGTTGAAGAGAGAAGATCTTCGCCACGCAAAACGTGGGTGACTTTCATCAACACATCATCTACTGCAACAGCTAATGTATAAAGCGGTGAACCATCTGCACGAACTAAAACAAAGTCAGGTACGAACTTGTGATCAAAGGAAACTTCACCGCGAATTTCATCAACAAATGTTGTTGAACCTTCAGGCATACGCATACGAACAACTGCTTCGCGACCTTCGGACTTATGCGCAGCTACCTGTTCTGCAGTGAGATCGCGACACTTTCCGTCATACCCCGGTGCGACATTTGCGGCGCGTTGTGCTTCGCGAGTTGCTTCCAATTCTGCTGGCGTGCAATAGCAGTGGTAAGCGTCTTTTTGATCTAAGAACTTTTGTGCCCACTCGGCATAAATATCTAAACGTTGTGATTGAAGATAGGGACCGTTTTCTCCACCGACTTCAGGACCTTCATCCCAATTTAGTCCAAGCCACTTCAATGTATCGATTGCGGCTTGAATGTATTCGTCAGTTACGCGAGTGGTATCTGTATCTTCGATACGAAAGAGAAATGTTCCACCAGTGTGGCGTGCGTATGCCCAATCAAATAAAGCGGTGCGAATATTTCCAACATGCAGATCTCCGGTTGGAGATGGTGCAAAACGAACCTTTACTTTTTTAGCCACGTACGCTCACTCGATTCGTTAACTCGCCTAATCCTTCGATGGCAACACTAACTGTGCCTTGTGGTTGTAGCGGTCCAATACCTGCTGGTGTTCCCGTAAGAATTACATCGCCAGGTAAAAGCGTCATTACCTGCGAAACAAATTGAACAATTTCCGGAATTCCAAAGATCATCTGATTAAGTCGTGCATCTTGCTTTTGATCATCATTTACTTTTGCCGTAATTCTCTGATTGCCTGGCACAAAGTCTGTATCTATCCACGGACCAATTGGGCAGAAAGTATCAAAACCTTTGGCACGACTCCACTGTCCATCTTTTTTCTGCAAGTCTCGTGCGGTCACATCATTTCCAATTGTGTATCCAAAAATTACATCATTAACCCGTTCGCGAGGAACGTCCTTGCAAATACGTCCAATAACTATTGCTAACTCTGCTTCGTGGTCTACGCGTTCTGACATAGGTGGCCAGACAATCGTGTCCATTGGCCCAATTACAGAAGTATTCGGTTTTAAGAAAATAATTGGTTCGGTTGGAACTTCTGAGTTCATCTCAGCTGCATGATCTGCATAATTTTTTCCGATACAAACAACTTTGCTACGTGGAATAACGGGCGCTAGTAAGCGAACATCAGATAACTGAGTTACTGCGCCAGTTTTGCTGACGCCGGCATAGATTGGATCGCCAGCAATTACTGAGATATTTGTTCCATCATCTTCGAGCAGACCAAAGAGTGGATCAGTGCCTAATCCAGAGTTTGGTCCAGGAGAAAATCGAACAATGCGCATTGCTTAATTGTATCGGGGCAATTCGCCAATGGCTAAAGCGTAGAAATTTCCCCGTTATCTGCGCAATAAAAGACGGTTGCACTGGCAGAAAAATCACGGAGCGCACCTGCTTTAGTTGGTTTATCTCCGACTACAACAACACTTTCAATTCCAGAAATTCCTGATGCCATCGCAACTGTAAAAACAGAGTCACAAGCATCTAGTGTCAGTGACGACGTTGAAATGTTGATCGCAACATATGTTCTTCCGGTGTTATCGCGTAGTGCAGCTGCTTGTGATGCACCCGTCCGCTTAAGAGTGGCAGATGCCAGTGTCGCTAACTTTTGATCTTCAGCGTTGCTAAAGCTTGTCATTTCCAACACTCTCTATCTTTTCAATTAAAACGCTACTAATTCTACGACGTCGACCAACTGGTCGCTCGGAAGTGATGAGGTATTCACCAACAGTGATGGTGCTTCCAGCGATTGGAACGCGACCAAGTTTTTGCGCCATCAATCCACCGATAGTGTCAACATCCTCAAAATCTTCTTCTGAGATTTCAATTCCAAGTTCGTCAGCTAAATCCTCGATGTGTAACGTTGCTTTTGCGCGTGCTTTGCTATCTGAAATCCATGTGAAAGCTTCAATGCCATCATCGAATTCATCAGCAATCTCGCCAACAATTTCTTCCAGGATGTCTTCGATGGTAATGATTCCTGCAGTTCCACCATATTCATCGACAACGATTGCTAAGTGAATTTGATCGCGTTGCATTTCTTTCAACAAATCAGCAGCAATTTTGCTCTCTGGAACAAAGGTTGCCGGGCGCATGTGTTGTTCAACTCGTTCATTTTGTTCGGCTTCATGCCATTCAAGTGTGCGCTTTGCTAAATCCTTAACGTAAGCAATTCCAATAATTCGATCAATGCTGTCACCGACTACCGGTACGCGTGAAAAACCTGAACGAAGCGCAAGTGAGAGTGCTTGTCGAAGTGATTTATCTTTTTCAATCCACACCATCTCTGTGCGTGGAACCATTAACTCACGAACTAACGTGTCGCCTAATTCAAATACCGAGTGAATCATTTCGTGTTCATCTGATTCCACTAATCCACGTTCGTGTGCTTGGTCTACTAAATCTCGGAGCTCTGCTTCATTAGTGAACGGACCCGTTCTGAAACCAACGCCAGGAGTTATTGCATTACCGATAGCAATTAACAACTTTGTCACTGGACCTAATATGAAGGCGAGAAAAAATGCGACACCAATACCTGCTCTGGCCCATGTGTGTGGATGTTGTTTTCCTAATGTTCGGGGACCAACACCAACGACTACGTAAGAAATGATTACCATGATTAACACGGTCAAGGACATTGCCTGTGCCGATGAATAATTCCTCAGTAAAATCGAAGCGAGCAATACTGTCGCGGTTAATTCGCAGGTTTTGCGAACAAGTAAAATTACGTTGAGATACTTAGCTGGTTGCAGGCTAAATTTACGTAGTAGTTCTCCGCCACGTTTTGATTCGAGTTCTTCAATGAGAATTCGTGAGATAGAAGTTAAGGCAGATTCGGTAGCAGCTAGGAACCCAGCAAAAGCCAAGAGAAGAATTATTGCTGCAATTGCATAAGGGCTCATTGCATCTCCTCCCATTCATTGACAATTACCTCTTGAAGTTCAAACATAACTTTTTCATCCTCTACATCTTCATGGTCGTATCCAAGAATGTGTAGCAGGCCGTGCGTGGCTAAAATAAAAATTTCATGATTTGTACTGTGCCCAGCTTGTACTGCTTGATCTTCTGCAAAACGCGGTGAGATCACAATGTCGCCCAAAATCACTGGATCTTCGCCATTTTCTGGCATATCCATAGGAAAGGAAAGAACATCTGTGCTACCCGGTAGATCCATCCACTTAATGTGGAGTTCTTCCATCTCTTTATCGTCGATGAAAGTTAAGTTCAGATCGCAATCTGGATGCAGCTCTAATTTCCCGTACGCATAATTGAGAAGGGAGAAGCATTTATCGCTCGGGACCAATTGTCCAGAGCGATTGGTAATTTCTATTGTCATGTATTTCGAATTGGCCTTGGAACTTGCTTGTTCTCATCAAAAGTGTCGTATGCCTTGACGATGTCACCAATTAATCGATGACGAACAACGTCTTCAGCAGTGAGTTCTAAGAAAGCAATGTCATCAATATTATTGAGAATATTACGAACCACGCGCAATCCCGAGTGTTGCAAATTTGGAAGATCAACCTGTGTGACATCACCTGTTATCACCATCTTGGAACCAAATCCAAGACGAGTTAAAAACATCTTCATCTGCTCAGGTGTGGTGTTCTGTGCTTCGTCCAAAATAACGAATGCGTCGTTCAGGGTTCGACCACGCATATATGCAAGAGGTGCTACTTCAATAACACCAGATTGCATCAAACGAGGAATTGATTCGGGATCAATCATGTCGTGAAGTGCATCAAATAATGGGCGAAGGTATGGGTCAATTTTCTCACTGAGTGTTCCTGGCAAGAATCCCAAGTGTTCGCCCGCTTCAACAGCTGGACGGGTAAGAACAATTCTGTTTACCTTTTTATTTTGGAGAGCAGATACTGCTTTGGCCATCGCAAGATAAGTTTTTCCGGTACCTGCTGGTCCAATTCCAAAAGTTATTGTGTTCTCTTCGATTGCTTCAACATAACGCTTTTGATTTGCAGTCTTCGGGCGAATAGTGCGCCCACGATTGCTTACGATATTTAAGGATAAAACTTCTGCTGGATGTTCTTGCGGTTCTTGCGAAAGCATCGAAATAGATCGAGTAATCGCATCTGTGGTCAGCGCTTGACCAGATCGAATAACCACTAATAATTCAGAGAACAATTTTTCAACTTGGCCGCATTCCGCATGTGGGCCGCGCAACGTAATTTCATTTCCACGCACCGTGATTGCAACGGAGGGAAAGGCTGCTTCGACAATTCGCAGGTTGTCATCGCGTGTGCCAATGAGTGCAACCATTGAAATGGCTGGCGGTACTGTGACCAGAGTGCGCTGCATATTGAGCGAAATACTACTTTTAACCTGGCGGCCAGGCGAGTCCACGCCCGCCTAAGAGATGCATGTGAGCGTGAAAAACACTCTGACCTGCGTCCCTGCCAGTGTTAAAAACGGTGCGATAACCATTTAGTCCACGCTGCTCGGCAATTTCGGCAGCCGCTGTAAATAGCTCTGCGGTGATGGTTCCAAAAATTTTTGCAAGTCCCGCAGCATTTTCTGTATGGACGGTAGGAATTACCAGAACATGAGTTGGCGCCTGTGGATTGATGTCATTGAATGCAACAACATTGTCATTTCTAAATACTATGTCTGCAGGGATTTCACCTTCGATAATTTTGCAGAATAAACACTGCGGATCTAAAGCCATGGATTCACCATACTTTAAGGAGTGCATTCACGGCGCTCATTGCCGCAAGACCCGCATGTGCGCTGCGTAAAATTGGTCGTCCCATAAGTGCGACGTTGGCTCCAGCAGAATTGAAGAGTTCAAGCTCTTCATTTGTGATGCCGCCTTCAGGGCCAATAATGATCATCACTTTCTTTGATTCAAAATATTTTTTTGTAATAATCTCTGAAACTTTGCTTATGGCGCTTTCGTGGAAAACTAGGACTAAATCGTGGCCTGCAATTAACTCAAGAACCTTGGAAGTATTGGCAACATCTGTAACCACAGGAATAAACAATCTGCGGGATTGTTTACTCGCTTCTCGCGCAGTTACTTGAAGTTTTTCAACCCCCTTTTCGGCCTTGCCGATTGAGCGTTGGGCAGACCACGGAATGATTGTGTCTACACCACCTTCGGTAAGCATCTCGATGCACTCTTTGAGACGATCTCCCTTAGGAAGTGCTTGCACAACTGTAAATAAAATAGCAAGTGGATCTTCAATCCCTGATTCAACTACTTCAACCTCAAGTGATTTCTTTTTGACCGCAAAAATCTTTACCTTCGACCACTTACCTTGACCATCAGAGAGCATAAAAACTTCGCCCGCACTCATTCTCAATACACGAATAGCATGCTGCGCATCATCTGAATCGAATTCGTAAGTTGATCCAACTTTGCGTGGGAGATCATCAACAAAAAAAAGAGTCAACATAATTATCGGTGAAACGCTCCTCGCAGTTTTCCAAATAAACCACCTTCTCTGTTACTTAAATGTATTTCGCCCTCTTTTTCGCCACGCGCATCGGCAAATTTTTGTAGAAGCTCTTCTTGTTCACGATTGAGTTTTGTGGGCGTCTGTACCTCAACATGGACAATCAAATCACCGCGCGATGCACTACGTAGGCGAGTTACTCCTTTTCCTTTAAGAACAATTGTTGAGCCACTCTGTGTACCAGCTTTGATTTCGACATCAAGAGTTCCATCTAAGCCTTCTACTTGCACTTTAGTACCGAGAGCAGCATGTGCCATAGAAATTCCAATTTGAATATGCAAATCATCGCCATCACGTACTAAATATTCGTGTGGACGTTCAACAATTTCTACATACAAATCTCCGGCTGGGCCACCACCAGGTCCTACTTCACCACGCCCAGACATCTGAATTCGATTACCTGTTTCAACTCCGGCAGGAATCTTGATATTAATTGTTTGACGCGCACGCACGCGGCCATCTCCGGCACATTCACGGCAAGGATGTGAAATCACAGAACCAAATCCGTTACACGTATTGCATGGACGAGACGTCATTACTTGTCCAAGAATTGAGCGAGTAACTTGCTGCGTTTCACCACGTCCTTTGCAGACGACGCACATTTCAGGGTGAGTGTTATCGGCACAACCAGTTGCTTGACACTTTTCGCATGCGATCGCACTTTCCAATGTGATGTCACGTTCGGTACCAAAAGCCGCTTCGTATAAATCCACCTCTACGCGGATAAGCGCATCTTGTCCTGCACGAACTCGCGGACGTGGACCGCGACTTCCACCGCCACCGAAGAATGCATCCATGATGTCGCCAAATCCGCTTGCACCACCGAATCCACCATAACCACCAAAACCATTTCCACCTGAGTCATACATCTGCCGTTTTTGTGGATCACTTAAAGTTTCATATGCAGCAGTTACTTCTTTGAATTTTTCCTGTGTTTCAGGATCTGGATTTACATCGGGATGTAATTCGCGAGCCAACTTGCGATATGCGCGTTTAATTTCATCCGCACCAGCATCGCGAGTAACTCCTAATGTGTCGTAATGATCAGCCACTTAAGCACCTTCATTGAGATAGCGACCGACGTATCTTGCAACAGCCGAGACTGCAGCAATTGAACCCGCATAATCCATGCGAGTGGGACCTAAAACACCGAGTCCTCCAAGTGGCGAATCTGTTGCTCCATACCCCACTGTTACAAGTGATGTAGCGCGAAGATTTAGTTCACTCTGCTCTGTACCAATTCTTACTTGTACATTCTCGCCCGCATCACCTAGTAGACGCAGCAATACAACTTGTTCTTCGAGCGCTTCAAGTACGGGATGCATATGCGTTGAGAAATCTTCACTAAAGCGGGCCAGGTTTGCTGTTCCCGCGAGCACAACTTTTTCTTCTGGACGTTCCATTGCCATTTCAATCAAAGCCGAGATTACGACCGCAACATTTTTTCTGTCCGATGCACTGTAACTTTCAAGAATTCCACTGATTCGATCTGCGACATCAGGTAGTCGCTGACTCATTACCGCGTTATTAATTTGATTACGAAGATTCGCTAAGAACATCTCCGTTGCATCATTTGCTAATTCTAAAACTCGTTGCTCTACTCGTCCCGAATCAGTAATCAAAATCATCATTAGACGTGATGTCGTGAGTGCGACTAACTCAACGTGGCGCACCCGTGATTTGACCATGGATGGGTATTGCACAACAGCTACTTGTTTTGTCACATCAGCAAGTAGGCGAACAGTGCGTAACACGACGTCATCAAGATCGAGTGCACCTTCAAGAAAAGTTTCTATGGCGCGACGTTCAGCGCTAGAGAGCGGCTTAACAGTTGCTAATTTATCGACGAATACTCGGTACCCAAGATCTGTTGGGATGCGTCCAGCGCTCGTATGAGGATGAGTAATTAAACCTTCTTCTTCTAAAACTGCCATTTCGTTACGAATTGTTGCCGGAGAAATTCCAAGGCCACTGCGCGCTGCAATTGATTTTGATCCAACAGGTTCTTGGGTAGCCACGTATTCATCAACAATGGCGCGCAGAATTTCTAAACGACGAACTGACACGAGTGTTTTCCTAGATTGTTACAAGGGCTATAGAGATAGCAGTGAGCAAGAAAAAAGCTGGAAAAGAAGTTTTTGCTTTGTCGGCGCGAAAGTGGAAGTAAATCGCACCAGCCATGAGTGCCCATAGTGTCATCAGCGGAACGAATAGCATCCAGTCGTATTTCAAACCAATAAGCAAACCAAGGGCTGAGGCAGTTTCAACCACACCTACGATTCGAGCTAACCAATCTGGGACATTCACATCACGTGTGCCTGAAAGGCCCTTTGCATTGCCACTTGCCTTAGAAAGACCGGAAACGACAAAAACAACTGCCAGTGCGATAACTAAAATATCCATAGGGCAAAGGTACTACATAACTAATTCTCGGACGATTCGATCTGCAATCAGACGCCCTATAGGGGTCAATGTCACTCGATCATCTTGCAGTGATACATATCCATTCTCTTTATAAACAGCCAAGCGTTCAAGATGGTGTGGAGCAAGGTCTTCGTAAGAAATTCCTTCACGCATTCGAATAGATAACATAATTTTTTCGTCCTGAATTTGTACTGCAGTTAGCTTTTCATTTTCATGAATCGGACTATCACCGGCAAAAACTCGAGTCTTATAAGCCGATGGATGTTTAACATTCCAAAAACGTAATCCATCGATATGTGAATGTGCACCGGGTCCAAGTCCCCACCAATTGGCATTATGCCAATATGCAACGTTGTGTTTGCACTCGTGTCCTGGCTTAGACCAATTGCTTAACTCATACCAACTCATGCCTTGTGCTTCACATAATGAATCAACTAACAAATACATATCTGCCATTGCATCATCATCCGGCATTGAAATTTCACCACGTTTGATTTGTGCTGCAAGTTTTGTACCGGTTTCAACGATAAGTGCGTAAGCGCTTATGTGATCAATGTCTAGAGCAAGTGCACTTTCAACTGTTGTTCGCCAATCATCGAGTGATTCGCTAGGTGTTCCGTAAATCAAATCAACACTGATGCTTGCAAACCCCGCTGCTCGAGCTGCATCAACTGCCACCTTAACATTGTCGGGATTGTGTGTGCGATCAAGCGTGGCAAGCACATGTGGAACAAAAGATTGTGCACCAAAGGAAATTCGATTAAATCCAACGTTTATGTATTCAGCCAATTTCTCTGGCGTTACAGAATCTGGATTAGCTTCCAACGTGATTTCTGCTCCATCGCGCAATCCATTGTGTTCGCGAATTGCTGTGATTACTCGACCTAGATCCTTGGCAGGTAATAGTGACGGTGTTCCGCCACCAAAGAAGATCGTTGAAACCTTTTCTCTTGGAGCGCTCTGTAACTCTTGAACGACAGCGTCGATGTAATCTGCTGAAACAATTTCAAGTGTTGCGCCATCTTGTAACTCAGAAGGCGTGTACGTATTAAAGTCACAGTATCCGCATCGTTTGATGCAATAAGGAATATGAACATAGATAGAAAGATCAGCCATAGTTCTAACCTACTTACGAGCGGCTTTCACCTTTTCGATATCCGCATCCGTCGCCAAGGCTGCCACGAATGCTTCCTGTGGAACTTCAACGCGTCCCACCATCTTCATGCGCTTCTTTCCTTCTTTTTGCTTTTCAAGAAGTTTGCGCTTACGTGAAATATCTCCGCCGTAACACTTTGCAAGAACATCTTTACGGATCGCTCTAATATTTTCGCGAGCAATAATGCGTGCACCTATAGCAGCCTGAATAGGAACCTCAAACTGCTGGCGTGGAATGAGTTCACGCAATTTACTGGTCATCATCACACCGTATGCATACGCCTTGTCTCGGTGAACAACTGCACTAAAAGCATCGACTGCCTCGCCCTGTAACAAGATATCGACCTTTACAAGATTGCCTTCCTCATCGCCCTTTTCTTCATAATCAAGGGAAGCGTAACCACGCGTACGAGATTTCAATTGATCAAAGAAATCAAAGACAATTTCTGCAAGCGGAAGTGTGTAACGAATTTCAACTCGGTCTTCAGATAAATAATCCATACCGAGCAACAAACCACGTCGTTCTTGGCAGAGTTCCATGATTGTTCCGATGAATTCAGATGGAGCAAGAATCGTGGCTCGAACGATTGGTTCGCGAACCGTGAGGATTTTTCCATCTGGAAACTCTGATGGGTTTGTTACACGTACTTCTTTGCCGTCATCGAGAGTTACTTGATAGACAACGTTTGGTGCTGTCGAAATGAGATTAAGTTTTGATTCGCGCTCTAGTCGTTCGCGCACAATTTCCATATGCAATAAACCTAAGAAGCCACAACGAAAACCAAATCCCAGTGCTGCAGATGACTCTGGTTCGTAAACCAAGGCAGCATCGTTGAGTTGTAACTTATCTAAAGCTTCGCGAAGTGCAGGATAGTCAGCGCCATCTAGAGGATAAAGTCCAGAGAAAACCATTGGCTTTGGATCTTTATAACCAGCCAATGCTTGTTTCGTTGGGTTGTTATACGTTGTAACAGTGTCACCAACACGAGATTGGCGAACATCTTTAACACCAGTAATTAAATAACCTACTTCACCAACACCAAGACCTTTACTAGGAACTGGCTCTGGTGAAATAACACCGACTTCAAGCATTTCATGGCGCACGCCAGTTGAAAACATTTGAATCTGATCACGTGGTGATAGATGTCCATCAACAACTCGAACATATGTAACTACACCACGATATGAGTCGTACACAGAGTCAAAGATAAGCGCACGCGCCGGTGCGTTAGCGTCGCCCACTGGTGCGGGAATTTGAGAAACAATTTGGTCTAATAACTCTGCAACGCCCTCGCCAGTTTTCCCTGAGACACGCAAGCAATCTTCAGGTTGGCAGCCGATAAGTTTTGCAAGCTCTGCTGCGAATTTTTCAGGTTGAGCGTTTGGTAAATCAATTTTGTTGAGGACCGGAATAATTGTGAGGTTATTTTCCATCGCCAAATATAAATTGGCCAATGTCTGCGCTTCGATTCCTTGCGCGCAATCTACGAGCAACACTGCACCTTCACATGCAGCCAGCGAGCGCGAAACTTCGTAGGTAAAGTCAACGTGCCCAGGTGTATCGATCATGTTCAGGATGTATTCCTGACCATCGATTCCACTTCGCCATGGAAGTCTTACCGCTTGAGATTTAATTGTGATTCCACGTTCGCGTTCGATATCCATGCGATCGAGATATTGAGCTCGCATATTTCGCGCTTCTACAACTTCAGTAATGCCAAGCATCCGATCGGCAAGGGTTGATTTACCGTGATCGATGTGAGCGATGATGCAAAAGTTACGAATCTGCTCTGGTTTTGTAGCAGCAGGTTGCGGAGCTTTAGCTAGGGATATCGCAGGCATTTAAATTAGCCTCGCAGGTAAGTTGTGTAAGTAAGAATTAACGAACGCCGGCTTTATTAGCCGCACTCGCCATAGAAGACTTCTTATTTGCAGCTGTGTTCTTATGAAGTACACCCTTGGCAACTGCAACATCAAGAGCCTTAGATGCGCTGCGAAGTTCAGATGTGATTACAGCTTTGTCGCCAGCAGTTACTGCATCGCGGAATTTACGAACAGCGGTCTTGATTGATGAGCTAACAGCCTTATTGCGAAGGCGTGCCTTCTCATTGGTCTTGATCCGCTTAATCTGCGACTTGATATTTGCCACGTGAAAAACTCACTTCTCTGTGTACTTCTAATTAATAAGGGTTATTAATAGGTGCGTAGGCTACCAGCGCGTGCCCCTTACGCTCAAACTGAGATCTGGCGCCCATTTCGAGCGGTGGCTATCTCTGAAATCGCCTTCTCGAGTGCGTAAATCGGGTCACTCGCCGCTCCCTTTACATCAGCATCGGCTGCTGCGACAGCGGCCACGGCTGCGATTAATCCTTTGGGTGTCCACCCTGCAAGTTGGCGACGCGCTTTATCTATCTGCCACGGAGCCATTGCAAGTGAACCCGCTAACTCAAAAGATTTAATATTTCTATTTGCACCTGAAACTTTTGCTAATCCGCGAATTGCAGATGCAAGTGCGCTGGTAATCATGACTGGATCTGTACCAGTTGCAATCGCACCGCGCAGAGTAACAAGTGCTTGTGCAAGATTTCCATCAAGTGCAACATCTGCAACATCGAATCCTGTAGTTTCGATACGACCTTGGTGAAACTTTTCAACGTGAGTTTCATCAATTGTTCCGGAAGGAGTATCAGAGGCAATCTGCGAACATGCTGCGCTGAGTTCTCGTAAGTCGCCACCGACAGCATTGACTAATGCGTTCACTGCTGCAGGGGATGCTTTACGTCCTAGGTCTAGAAATAGGTTTCGAATAAAATCTTGTTTTTCACTCTCTTTTTTCAGTGGCTCACAGGCAATGATTGTTGCTTTGGCCTTTTTAATTGCATCCAACAGCGCCTTGCCTTTGACGCCGCCTTTATGAATGAAAATAAGTGTCGTTGTGGGATCCGTATTATCTAAGTAGCGAGTAATCTCATCGCGGGATTCTTCGGGCAGATCTTGTAACTCTTTAATCACAAGTGCTCGGCGCTCAGAAAACAATGATGGCGCCAATGCATCTGCAATATCTCCGACGATAACCTCGGATGCAGACAACGTTGTGAGTTCAGCGTTCTCTTCTTTAAGTTGCCCCGTTAGTTTAAGGAGTGCGCTATCTGCCAGCGCGCCTTCAGAACCAAGGATGAGATACAGACTATCCATCATTGCTCCTATCCCAAACGAAAGATATGTATTCCTGATCGCGCTAACTTAATTGATAAGCGATGCTTTTTTGCCGCAATTGCAATCGCGCCATCTCTATCTGTTCGCACAACCCTTGCACCGAGTCTAGTCAGAGCCGCCACAGTTTGTGGAGCAGGATGTCCGTATGTATTTCCTGCTCCCACGCTAATCATCGCAATGGCTGGCGACAAAATTGCCATCAATTCTGAGTCCTGATACTTCGATCCGTGATGACAGACTTTATAGATATCAACACCTGAAACATCTGCTCTTAGAATTTCTTGCACTGGCGGCTCAAGATCCCCTGCTGCAAAGAGTGAAAAATGGGGCGATGAAATCATCGCTGCAATGCTTGAATTATTTATTGCCGAACCATCACCTGGATTGCTTGCAAATTGCTGAGTTGTTGTCAGTGGCCACAGCACTTTGATTGAAATGTTAGACACACTGCTCTGCATACCGCGTGTAACCACCATGACTTTAATTCCCTTAAGCCAACTTTTAACGCGCGTGCTTTCAAATATCGGATCAGTGTTATTGCTAACCCAAACTTGACCAACGCTTCGCCGCTTTAATAAACCTGGCAATCCTTCTACGTGATCTGCATGAAAGTGGCTCAATATAAGTAGTGGAATTTCGCGTATTCCCAACGCTTTTAAACACGCATCTTCAAGGCCAGCATCTGGTCCAACATCGATGACAATGGCGCGATGATTTCCTAAGTTGATAATCGAAGAATCACCTTGCCCGATATCGCAATTAGCAATACTCCAATCACCACCGGGCCATCGACTAATCCATGTAAAAAAGAGAATGAAACAGAGTGCGATGGCAACGTATTTCTTCCAATGAGACTGCAATAACGTGCGCGCGAACCACAAAGAAATTAGTAAGCCAAGCAGAATTGCGCTACTCATTTTCAGGACAGGAAATTGAGCAGCCCAATGCGCAATACGTGTAATAAATGCGGCAGGAAAATGAATAATCCATATAAGTATCCGTGTCAGAAAAGGTGCAATTGGTGAAATGAGGGCTGCGATAAAACCAATAATTGTGATTGGAGCAACCGCTGGAGCCGCAAGCAGATTTGCGATCACACTCATTGGCGCCAAATAACCTGCGATTGCTATTAATACTGGGGAACAAAAGAGCGTTGCAGCAATTGGTGGCGCTAAAGCTTCGCTCATTAACTTCGGCAAATATTTTGATAGCCAAGAAATGATTCGCGGTGCAAAGAGCAATAACCCCGCTGTCGCAAGAACTGATAAAGCAAAACCTGCATCCCGAGCCTGCCAGGGATCACCAACGACAACAGCTGCGATAGCAAAACCTAAAGCGGGTAATGAATCACTTGGTCTGCGCGAACCTTTTGCAACCAGCAAAACGGCAGCCATAGCTGCTGCTCTCAAAACAGATGGAGATGGTCGAACCAAGGCAATAAAAGATGCGAGAAAGATTGCAGTGGCACTTAAACGCCAACGAATTGAACGAACAAAGAGTTGCATTGCCCATAGAACAAAGGCAGAGACAATTGCAAAATTTGCCCCACTAACTGCTACTAAGTGCGTTAAGCCAGATCGTTTCATATCTGCTTTAAATGCCACACTCTGTTTTGAAGTATCACCTAGAACCATTCCCGGAATAAGTGCGCCCGCGTCCCCCGATCCACTGTTGATACGCAGACCATTTCTAATCGAAGCAAGTGACTGAGCCCAGGTAGAAGCTTCTGTGCGTATTTCGATATCACCCTTTATAAATACGAGTGCCGCAACCCGAGCCTCTTTACTTGCGACGGCTGTGCCACGAAAGTGAATTTTTTGCCCCGGCAATAAATGTGCCACGTTCTTGTTAGGAGTCACAATTCGTATGGGAATTCTCATGTCAAAGTTCTTCTCACCTGCATTAACAAATAAAGCACGAGCAATAAATGTGTAATTGCGGATAGCAAAGTACGAGCCACTTACTTTTGGAGCACTCAGAATTGGATCAGTCGCAATTTGTGCAGTGATTTCGATGGGTTGGTCCATGAAGGTACGGATGGCATTATGAGCGAGTGATTGCTGCCGAAGTGACATCACTGTTGAACCAAGTAGAAGTGCAGCGATAAAGATGAGCACTCGTACTTTTTTACCAGCTAATGAAATGAAGAAAATTGCCAATGCAACGAGTGAAACTCTCCATGGTGCAAGTGCGCTCTGTGTCACTGCGCCTATCCAAATTGCAGATCCCAGAGCGATTGCCCTGAAATCAACTAAACGCGGATTTTCTCTTTGATTTGCGCGAATTTGGCATCGCCTATTCCTGAAACCTTAAGTAAATCTTCTACTGCAGTAAAGGGGCCATTAATTGTGCGATACGCAATTATTCGCTTCGCAATTACGGGGCCGATTCCATCGAGTGAATCTAGTTGTGAAATTGTTGCACGATTTAAATTAACTGGCCCACGAGGTACAGCCGCTTTGGATCCAGTGCGAGAACTCGAACCTGCTGCATAAATTAGATCAACATAAATTTGCTCACCATCTTTGATCACGCGTGCCAGATTCAAATCAGATAGCGCGGCTTTTGGACGCGCACCCCCAGCGGCTTTAATTGCATCGATAACCCGTGATCCGGCTGGTAATTCATAAACTCCGGGTGAGACAACTTCACCAGCAACATCAATGACTAAAGCAGGCGCAACCATTTGCGTGGGCACAATTGTTTCGGCTACAACTTCTTCTGATTTACCGCTAAATACTACGAAGAGGGAAAGTGCGATAAGTACACCAGCGACTGCCCCAAGTGTGCGCCTTTGTATGGTTGTAAAGTGTAAATCTATCCACCACTGAGTGAAACGATCCCATTGTTGCTGTAATTGATCCATGAGCGAAGTATTTTCACTTCACGTGGTGCCTACTTACACAAACAACAAACCTGTTGATAACTTACTTTTTTATCCAATAATCGTTAATGTACTTTTCGCCTTCATCACAGAAGAATGTCACAACATTTTCTACGTTGTACTTCTCTTTTAAGCGTTTAGCAGCGATTAAATGAGCGCCAGATGAGGGACCAACAAAGATTCCGTGGACACGTGCAATACGTCGCATCTCATCGATTGCTTCATCTGAGTGCACGTCAATAACGCCATCTAGTTCGTCTCGGTGATTTTCGATAATTCCTGGAATAAACCCATCTGCAATACCTTCGATGAGGTGCTTGTCGACTTCGCCGCACAAAATAGTGCAAGATTCAGATGGTTCGAGTGCAATTACTTTGCAATCTGGGTTTACGGCTTTGAAAGCTTTGCCAACACCAATCACTGTTCCACCGGTACCAACGCCGCTTACTACGAGATCTGGTTTTCCCGGAAGTTGTTTAAGAATTTCTTGTCCGAGCCAATCGCGATTCTCATCGACGTTTTGCTCGTTATCAAATTGTTGTGGTGAGAAATATCCAGGTAATCCACCAAGTCGCTTCGCTTCGGCGAGCGCATCATTTACGTGGAAGTCACCCATTTTTTTAACTTCTGCGCCAAATGCTTGAGAAATTGCCGTGCGCTCTGGACTCATTCCATCAGGCATGATCACGAGCATTTTGTAACCCTTAACTGCTGCCACCATGCTCATTGCATTTCCAGTATTTCCACTGCTTGCTTCAACAATTGTGTCACCAGGTTTTAATAATCCATCTGCTTCTGCTTTTTCCACAATATATTTTGCAATGCGCGCTTTTATTGAACCAGATGGATTTAAAAACTCCATCTTTACCCAGATACCTTCAATATTAATAAGTGGTGTGTTTCCGATTGCATCCAAAATAGTCTTCATCTCAACACCTCTCATAATATGGAACGCGGGTACTTTGGTTAAGCGACGATATTAACTAATTTTGGCGCGCGCGCAATGACCTTCTTTGGCGTGCTTCCAGCGAGTTCGGCAACAATTGTTGGGTGGGAAAGAGCTAATGCTTCGATTTCTGCATCAGTAATAGTTGGTGACACTTCAATGCGCTCTTTGATCTTGCCATTTATTTGAATAACTGCTTCAACTGAATCAGCCACAAGCAACGTTGGATCTACTTCTGGCCAGCCGGCGAGTGCAACTGCTGGGCTGTGGCCCAATCGTTCCCACATTTCTTCGGCAGTAAATGGTGCAACTAATGAGAGCATGATTGCAATTGCTTCGGTTGCTTCGCGCACTGCAGGATCTGCTGCGCCGCATCCACTATCAATTGCTTTACGCGTCGCATTTACTAACTCCATCATGCGTGCAACGGCTACGTTAAATCTAAATGATTCAACTGCAAAAGCGCCATCGTGTAGCGCTTTGTGAGTTGCCTTGCGAAGTGCAATATCACCCGATTTGAAGTTAACACCAGGAGCACTTGTTACATCACCTGAAAGGCGCCACGCGCGAGATAAAAACTTTACAGAACCAGATGGAGAAACATCTGACCAATCCACGTCATCTTCTGGCGGACCAGAGAAAACCATTGATAAACGAATTGCGTCAACACCGTGGTGTGCGAGTTCGTCAGATAAACGCACAAGGTTGCCGCGACTCTTGCTCATCGCTGATCCATCCATCAAAACCATTCCTTGGTTGAGCAAGCGAGTAAATGGTTCGTTGAAATCAAGCATGCCAATGTCGTTAAGTACTTTGGTAAAGAAACGTGAATACAACAAGTGCAGGATTGCGTGTGTAACTCCACCAACATATTGATCAACAGGCAACCATGTATCAACATCTTTTCGTGAAAAAGGTTCTGAATGATTTGTAGAGCTTGGATAGCGCAAGAAATACCACGACGAATCTACGAAAGTATCCATGGTGTCGGTATCGCGCTTTGCAGGACCAGAACATTGTGGGCAAGCGACGTTAACCCAATCAGTTGCAGCCCCAAGTGGTGATGTTCCCTTTGGCTTAAGGTCTAAACCTTCAGCAAGCGGTAACTGCAAAGGCAAGTCTTTTTCTTCAACAGGAACTTCGCCGCACTTTTCGCAGTGCACAATAGGAATTGGTGTGCCCCAATAACGTTGACGAGAAACGAGCCAGTCGCGCAAGCGGTAATTACGCGATGCCTTTCCGAGTCCATCTTTTTCAAGCTGGGCAATAATTTTTGTAATTGCTTCTTCTTTTTTAAGTCCATTAAGTGCTTCGGAGTTAACCAATACTCCATCACCACCGGTTGCAATACCTGTTTCGTTTGGATCTTCTTCTCCAGTTTCGACAACTACACGCACAGGTAATTTCATTGCACGAGCAAAATCTAAGTCGCGTTGATCATGCGCAGGCACCGCCATAATTGCGCCGGTTCCGTAGTCAGCTAAAACATAATCACTTGCCCAAATCGGCAACTTTTCACCGTTAACTGGATTAATTGCATAACGCCCTAAGAAGACGCCACTCTTAGGTCGATCTGTTGCAAGGCGATCTATGTCGGAGGCTGCCTTAATCTTTTCTAGGTATTCATTAAACTCTTTTTCAACTTCTGTACCCGTTGCTAACTTTGCGGCAAGTTCGCTATCTGCTGCAACAACGAAGAAAGTTGCGCCGTACAAAGTATCTGGTCGAGTTGTGTAAATTGTTACGGGTTCTGACACGCCTTCAATTGCAAAGTTCACGTTGGCGCCCATTGAGCGACCAATCCAGTTGCGCTGCATCATCAAGACTTTTTCTGGCCATTTACCCTCGAGTTGAGCCATGTCATCGAGCAAGCGATCCGCGTAATCCGTAATCTTGAAATACCACTGGTTAAGTTTTTTCTTTGTGACAGCGGTGTCACAACGCTCGCACAAACCTGCGACCACTTGTTCATTAGCTAAAACTGTTTGACACCCAGGACACCAGTTAACGGCTGAATCTTTTCTGTATGCAAGTCCGCGCTTATATAACTGCAAGAACAGCCATTGGTTCCAGCGGTAATACTCAGGGTCACATGTATTAAACACGCGATCCCAGTCGAATGAACATGCAAAGCGACGCATAGATGCTTTTTGTGTTGCAATGTTTTCATAGGTCCAAATACGTGGATCTTCATTACGTTTAATTGCAGCATTTTCGGCAGGCAAACCGAACGCGTCCCAACCTATTGGGTGCATGACGTTAAAACCTTTTTGCACCCAATAACGAGCAATCACATCACCTAATGCGTATGCCTCGGCATGACCCATATGTAAATCACCAGATGGATATGGAAAGATATCTAATACATATTTCTTCGGACGTTTGTCATCCGGGCGACCAGATTTAAATGGTTCTAGCTGATCCCAAATCGGTAACCATTTTTCTTGTACATGGGCGAAGTCATAGGCCGCGTGTTCGCGATCATTACCTTCTGTGCTCATTGGACGAGTTTATCGGGCTTTACGCCCAAGTAATGCCAGTTAATTCCTCGCTGATACTCCATAAATTACTTGCTAATTCTTGGTCGTATGAAAGAGATGAACCCCGGGTCAATTTTGGATATCCGCGCATCTCCATAAATCCATCTGGCCCAATGTATGAACCACCCAGTAGTGGTGAATACGTTGCCGCCGCTAAAACTGGTAGCGAGCCGCGATGGGCGCTCTGCGCAAATAAATCATTCATTGCACTTGTAATGCGCGCCTCTGCATTTGCTTCGCGCATCTGTGGGCTGACATTTTGTAAGTTTGTATTTGACCAACCAGGATGCGCTGCCATTGCATCAATTCCCCAATTATTTCTATTACTTAAACGTTGTAACTCGTGAGTAAATAAAAGATTCGCAAGTTTTGTTGCGCCGTAGGCGCTCCACGGTTTGTACTCGCCTTGTCCTAAACATTTTGCTCGAATTTCTTCTTTTGTTCCATTGCCAAAATTACCTAGACGATGTGCTTGGCTTGCAACGCTAACGATACGAGTAGTTATTTGCTTGCGCAGCAATCCTGCTAATGCAAAGTGACCCAGATGGTTGGTGCCCATCTGTAATTCAAATTTATCTTTTGTCAGTAAGAATGGTGTGGCCATCACGCCGGCGTTAAGAATCAATACATCAATATTACCCTTAACGCTTGACGCACAAGCTTTTACGGATTCTAAATCGGTTAGATCTAATAGTGAATAATCAATATTCTTGCCACCTAGTTCGGCAACTAATGCTGCACCTTTTTCTGCAGTACGCGCGGTAATTGTTACGAGTGCACCACGACGAACTAGTGCTGCTGCACTCTCTTTACCAAGACCACTTGTTCCACCGGTAATAAAAAATTTTTTTCCTTCAACACCAGAAATATCAACATCACTCCAACGACGTGGAATTAATGGAACATCACTCATGTGGAGCTAAGGGGATTTGAACCCCTGACCCCCTGCATGCCATGCAGGTGCGCTACCAGCTGCGCTATAGCCCCGTACTCGAACCTTACCTCGCCCAGTCAGGCGTTGCAGGCGCACCAGATTCTTCACCAAATACTGGCTCAGGAATTGAACCAGCATTGTGTTCTACTAAGTGCCAACCACGTGGAGTTGTTTGCACAATTGACCACGAAGCATTTGATAATCCACCGATGACGCCCCAATGTGAAATTGGTAATTGCAATAAATGACCAAGTACGCAGCGCGCTGTTCCGCCATGTGTTGTGACAACTAATAACTCATTTTCTTTTCCAGCTAGCGCCTCGTTGATTGCCTGCGTCGCACGAGCGGCGACAGTGCTGCGACGCTCGCCTGTAGTCCCGGCAGGATGATCTTCGCCGTCAATCCAGCGAACAAAGTTTTCAAAATCTTCTGCACGATTTTCTGCGCCAGTCTTACCTTCCCAATTTCCGCCATTTGTCTCGCGCAATAATTCTGTTACACCTACTTCGAGGTTTACTAAATGAGCAAGTTCTTGTGCCGTAAATCGTGCGCGTTCTAAGTCGCTAGAAATAATCATGGTTGGCTTCATGCCTGCTAATACTTGAGCTGCATGCTTGGCTTGGGCTTTACCCACATCATTGAGTGGAATATCAGAGTGCCCTTGAAAACGGTTTGCAACGTTCCAATCAGTTTGGCCATGGCGCCACAGCAAGACACGATTACTCATTACTTGGCAATCTCTTCTCGAACGATATCTAGTTCGATACGTGGGCAGTCATTCCATAAACGATCGAGCATGTAGTAATTACGAAGAGTTGTGCTCTGAATATGAACAACTAAATCTGAATAATCCAACAAAACCCACTCTTCAGTGCCTTCACGGCGGGCAGGTTTTTCACCAATCTCGCGGAGTTTTTCTTCTACAAAATCTGCAATTGAATCTACTTGACGAACGTTTGCACCTGTTGCAATTAAGAAAACTTCACTAAGAACCAGTTGATCAGAGAGGTCTAGGGCAATCATCTCAGTGCCAAGTTTTTCGGCAACGGCTCGTGCGGCTATTTGCGTTAAATCAATAACGCTTTTACTTGCTGGCATACAGGCCGTTCTCCTCTATATATGTTGCAACTGATTGCGGCACTAATTCAGTATGGCCGCTTCGAACGGCTGTTGCTGAAACATTTAGAGCACCGATATCAATCGTTGATGCTCCCGGAAATTCGGGGCGATCAATAACGACTACCTCCACTAACTTAGCCAATTCTTGCGCTCGATGCCATTTATCAAATTGTGCATACGCATCAGTTCCAACAATGAGTACAAGTTCATCTTTTGGATGTGATTTCTTTATTTCTAAGACCGTATCAATTGTGTAGGTCGGACCCGAGCGATTGATTTCCACATCACTGACTTCGACGTGCGCACCGATCGAATCTGCTAAATCTGACAGTGCTAATTCGCACATTGCTAGACGATTTAAGCCTGGTGCGAGAGGTGTACTTTCGCGTAACCACGGAGATCCTGCGGGAATAAGAATTAAATGATCAACTAAAGAACGTGTAATTAATTCTGTAATGACGTGCAAGTGACCATTATGGATCGGATCAAAAGTTCCGCCGTAAATGCCAATCCTTCTCAAATTAGTCTCTGTCGAGGCGTAGTACTAAATAGAGCAATAAACCAAGAACTGCAAAGGTAAAAAGACCAAAGAAAATAGGTGGCGCTGGAAGTTCGCGAATTACCTCGGATGCAAGTGAAATCATGGCTAGATATTACCGCTAAGGATCTGCTTAAAGCGAACCTCATCAATTACGGGCACGCCTAGTTCCGTGGCTTTTGCTAACTTCGAACCAGGATCACTGCCAACTAATAGGTAATCTGTTTTCTTCGAAACCGACGTTGCGGCTTTTCCACCATGGGCAACAATGGTTTCGGCAATCGAATCTCGAGTGAAAGTCTCAAGACCGCCAGTAACAACAAAAGTTAGTCCCAATAATGTTTGTGGTAATTTCGCAGCAGCCTGTGCAATCATCACAACACCTGCTTTTTCCCACTTACTGACAATAGATTTGTGCCAATCAACGTCAAACCAATCAGTAATTGATTGTGCAATTGTTTCGCCGACTCCATCGATATTCGCCAATTCTTCAGCACTGGCTTTTGCAATCGCTTTCATAGAACCGAAATTAGTCGCAAGTGCTTGCGCTGCAGTTGGACCAACATGGCGGATAGAGAGTGCGACGAGAATTCGCCACAGTGGTCGAGTCTTTGCAACTTCGAGGGCAGCTAATAATTTTTCAACATTGGCACCAGCTTCGCCATCTTTTTTCATAAAGAAATCAGATGTCATCAACTTCTCTTTTGTGAGATCAAAGAGATCAGATTCATCTGTGATGATTTTTGAATCCAGTAACGCTGCTGCTGCTTCATAACCCAGAACATCAATATCTAAAGCAGCTCTGGAGCCAATGTAATAAATACGCTCGCGTAACTGTGCCGGACAACTCTGAGTATTAGGGCAGCGAATATCCACATCGCCTTCTGTGATGGCACGAAGTTTGGAGCCGCACTCTGGGCACTTAGTTGGCATGACAAATGCTTTTTCTTTGCCAGTGCGCTCTGCTATCACGGGCCCAAGTACTTCTGGAATAACATCTCCGGCTTTACGGATAACCACGACATCACCAATTAATACACCTTTGCGAGTTATCTCTTCTGCGTTATGAAGTGTTGCATTTGTAACGGTGGAGCCCGCGACTTTTACTGGTTCCATAAATGCAAAAGGCGTAACTCGACCTGTGCGACCGACGCTTACTTTGATGTCTATTAACTTTGTTGTTACTTCTTCAGGTGGATACTTAAAGGCAATCGCCCACTTAGGAGCGCGCGATGTGAAGCCCAACGAACTCTGTTCTGCGATTAAATCAACTTTGATAACCACACCATCTATGTCGTGTTCGACATCGTGACGATGCTCTTGGTAATAATCAATGTATTTCTGCACTTCTGCGCGGGTGCCGCAGACTTTAAATCGATCACTCGTTGGCAAACCAAGTTCTTTCAATAATGCATAGGCTGTGCTCTGCGAATCAAAATCAATGCCAGTGCGTGCTCCGATTCCGTGTACAACAATGCTCAGCGGACGAGATGCTGTAACGCGAGGATCTTTTTGGCGAAGCGAACCCGCAGCAGCGTTTCGTGGGTTAGCAAAAAGAGATTTACCCGCTTCTTCTAATCCATCGTTAAGTTCGGCAAATGCTGCCAGCGGAAAGAAAACTTCTCCGCGCACTTCAATCAGTGCCGGCACTTTCTTACCCTTCAATGTGTGCGGCAAACCTTTAATTGTTTTTACATTCAGCGTTACATCTTCGCCAGTCACACCATTTCCGCGAGTAAGAGCACTTACCAATTCGCCATTTTCGTACTTCAAATTAATTGCAAGACCATCAACTTTAAGTTCGCACAAATACGTTGGAGTCTTCGCTTCTTTTTCAACGCGATCAAACCAACCTGTTAGTTCGTCTGTATCAAAGACATTGTCCAAACTCATCATCTTTTCAATGTGATCACGTTGCTCAAATCCCGTTGAAAATCCCCCACCAATACCTAGTGTTGGAGAATCAGCTTCACGAAGTTCCGGATTGGTATCTTCTAACTTCTTTAACTCAACCAGAAGTACATCAAATTGCGCATCGGTAATTGTAGGTTCATCTAAAACGTAATATCTAAATTGATGATCTCGAATCTCTTTAGTTAACTCATCAATTCTGTGACGTGCAATCGAAGTCATGCTGTCTCGCAAATAGTTGCAGAACCAACGACTCGATCACCATCGTAAATAACCATTGCTTGCCCGGTTGCAAGTCCCAGAAGTGGTTCATCTAACTCGGCAACTAACAATGTGCCATCAAAATAATAATTACATGGCAATGCAGCACCATGTGCACGCACCTGAACAAACCCGCGTTTATGTTCGCTATCAACACTAGGTCCGCACCACACAGGACGCTCGCCCTTCATAGTTGAAATTGCTAACTCTTCGCGCGCACCTACAACAACAGTGTTTGTCACTGGTTCAATTTTTAAGACAAATCGTGGCGAACCATCTGCTGTCGGAACTGTGATACCCAAACCTTTACGTTGTCCGATTGTGTATGTGTACGCGCCTTTGTGTTCGCCAATTTTTGTGCCATCTTGATCAACGATTGGTCCAACCTCGCTACCTAATCGTTCTCGCAACCAACCCGCGTTATCTCCTGATGGAACAAAGCAAATGTCATGGCTATCTGGCTTTTGTGCAACAGCTAAGCCGCGTTCTTCTGCCTCTTTGCGGATATCAACTTTTGTTGTATCACCTAAGGGAAAAATTGCACCATTGATTTGTTCGATTGTTAAAACAGATAAGACATAAGACTGATCCTTGCTGTGATCGATAGCGCGATGAAGTGTCTTTCCAGCAGGACCAATTTCGGTGCGCGCATAGTGCCCTGTCACAACCCCGTCAAAACCCATTGCTCGTGCTCGATCTAAAACCGCTGCGACCTTAATTTTTTCATTACAACGTAAACATGGATTTGGGGTGCGTCCTGCGGCATATTCACTCATGAAATCTTCGACAACTCCTGCATGAAACTCTTCGGCCATATCCCAGATATAAAACGGAATACCGATGACATCGGCAGCCCGTCGCGCATCATGTGAATCTTCAATAGTGCAACATCCGCGTGCGCCTGAACGATATTTCTGTGGGTTAGAAGAAAGCGCTAAGTGCACACCAATAACATCGTGGCCTGCTTCAACTGCGCGTGCTGCAGCAACTGCTGAATCAACGCCGCCGCTCATTGCTGCGATGAGTTTCATACGCCACTTGCCGCTCTGCCGCGCGTGATTACAGATGGCAATACAGCAAGTGCTCCATCGCAATCTGCTTGTGTGGATGTTCGGCCAAATGAAAAACGAAGTGAAGACATTGCACTTATCTCATCGTGCCCCATGGCCATTAATACATGGCTCGGCCTGTGCACTCCCGCACTGCATGCAGAACCAGTTGAACATGAAACGTTCTCACCATCCATGAGTAATAACAATGTGTCGCTCCGTGTTCCGGGAAAAGTTACATTAACGATTCCTGGTAAGCGATCGGCTTTGATCGCATTTACAAAAGAACCAGGCACAACGTCGGTTACACGTGCTGCAAAATCATCGCGAATCTTTGCAATTGTCGCTGCGTTATAAGTTTTATCTTGCGCTGCAGTTGCAAGTGCCACAATCGCAGGAGCATTCAGTGTTCCGCTTCTGATTTCGCGCTCTTGTCCCCCACCATGCAATAAGGCAGGGATTTCGACTCCGCGGCGCAATACAAGTACTCCAATACCAAGTGGCCCACCGATTTTGTGTGCACTAATTGATAGCGCCATGACGCCGAGTGATTTAAATGAAAGTGGCACTTTTTTGAAACTCTGCGCAGCATCTGTGTGTACAGGTATATCGCCAGCAATTTCAACTACATCTGCAATTGGTTGAATTGCACCAGTTTCATTGTTTGCATGCATAACAGAAATTAGTGCAATCTCGCTAGCTCGAGAAGCAACTAGTGCCCGCAGGAAATCTAAATCCAGTACCCCATCTTTTGTAACTGGTGCATGAATAACTTCAGCCCCTTCGTGTTCGGCCAACCACGCAGCTGGATCTAACGTCGCATGATGTTCGATTGCAGAGATAACAACAACATTTTTACCAAGAGCTTTTTGCTGCCAGTAAATACCCTTGATGGCTGTGTTATTTGCTTCAGTGCCAGAAGCTGTAAAGATAATTTCAGATGCTAAACAATCTAATTCTTTAGCTAATATCTCTCGCGCATCTTCTACATCTTTACGAGCATGACGACCTTGCGCATGCAAACTAGATGGATTTCCGAGTGTGCGTAGTTGTGCATCCATCGCAGCGATTGCGTTTTCAAGCATCGGCGTAGTTGCCGCATGGTCGAGATAGATGCCAGGCATAGGTGTAAGTCTAAGACTTACGGGAGTGCACGCCTTGCGTTGCCTGAGGCAGAACAGCGAAGAGATCGCCTATAACGCCGAAATCTGCGATTTCAAAGAGCGGGGCTTCTGGATCTTTATTGATCACAACGATTGTCTTACTGGTTTGCATACCTGCGCGATGTTGAATCGCTCCAGAAATTCCACATGCTACATAGAGCTGTGGGCTTACGGATTTTCCGGTCTGTCCTACTTGGTGCGAGTGTGGATACCAACCAGCATCTGTTGCAGCGCGAGATGCCCCTACTGCTGCGCCGAGTTCGTCAGCGAATGCTTCTACGGGTGCGAAGTTTCCATCTGTTCCGCGACCACCTGAAACAACAATGTCAGCCTCGGTTAATTCTGGTCGACCACCTTTTACTGGTGGTTGTGACGATGTAATCGTTGCGCCCTTTGCGTGCTCTGCAATTGTAATTGCTGCATTTTCAACTCCAGGAGTTGCAGCTGCTGTACTCGCTTCAACTGCGTTTGGTCGCACAGTAATCACGGCAGTTGATGTGTTAACTGCTGAGTGAACCGTAGTTGAACCACCGAAGACTAATTGTGTACAGGTGCGATCCGCGGCAACATCAACGGCGTCAGTAATAATTCCACTATTGGTTGCAACCGCTAGACGAGCAGCAATTTCTTTACCCATTGCATGAGATGCAATCAGAACAGCAACTGGTGCATGTATCGTGACTAATTGCGAAAGCGCATCAGCCATTGCAGGAACACCGTGAGATGCAAAGTCTGCTGATTCAACAACAATTACAGATGCAACTGGGCCAACATTTACTGTTGCAGCCATTGCTGCACCTTTGCCAACAGGTGCCAAAACAATAGCTGTGACTTCATCTATACGAGCAGCCACTGTTGCTAATTCTGCAGTTGTCTTTGTCGACGCGTCCGCGTAAAAGTCAGCCAGAATAAATGTGCGGCTCATATCAACTTCTTTTCTGCCAAAAAGTTAACTAGTGCATTTCCTGCATCGCCCTCATCGGTTACTTTGATTCCGGCTGCGCGTGGTGGACGAAGCGCTGAATCGATAACTAGTGACCACGGGCTTTGAGCCGTTGCACCCACTGTTGCAAGATCGCGAGTTTCAATAGTTTTTTTCTTTGCAGCCATTATTCCCTTAAAGGATGGATAGCGCGGTTCATTAATTTTTTCTACAACACTTATCACCGCTGGCATTGAAGCGTTCATGGCATCCACGCCTGCTTCAGTGACTCGAGTAATTGAAACTTTGCCACTTGCAAGATCGATTTCTACTTTGCCTGCAAAAGTAAGTTGTGGCCATTGCAAACGCGCAGCAATCATGGCTGGCACAACACTCATTCGTGCATCAGTTGACTCTGTTCCGCAGATGACTAAATCGAAGCCGCCCTTTTTAATTACTTCTGCTAGCACTGAAGATGTTGCAAGTGCGTCGGATCCCGCGAGCGCGGAATCGCTCACCAAGATTGCATCATTTGCACCCATCGACAGTGCTTTACGAATTGCCTCCGTCGCACGAGTTGGTCCCATAGAAATAACGGTGACAGTGTGAGCGCCGCCTTCATTATTACCGCCATGAGCTTCGACAATGCGCAACGCTTCTTCGATTGCATATTCATCGAGATCATTAAGCACTGCATCAACGCTTTCGCGATCGAGAAAACCATCGGCACCCATTCTTTTTTCAGCCCAAGAATCTGGAACCTGCTTGATGCAAACGGCAATCTTCATGAGCCAAAGGTTACTCGCCAGTACCTGCCTGCCACTACTTGAGATAAGCGTTAACTCAGCCTTCGCCAACACGTAACCTCAAGTTCGGCTTCAGACTTCCTTTCTGCCCGACTCTTTCACCCATGAACGATTCACTACGTGTAGCTGTAGTAACCGAATCCTTCCTCCCTCAAATAAATGGTGTTACTAACTCGGTCCTTCGAGTCCTAGAAACACTGGCTGCAAAGGGCCACGATGCGATGGTCATCGCGCCAGATAGCGCAGAAGCGCCATCAACGTACGCCGGTTTTCGCATTAAGCATGTACCAAGTTTGGCTGTTAAAGGTATGTTGCCAGTTGGATTTCCACAACGATCAATGGAACCTCTCATTGAAGGATTTAATCCTGACGTTATTCACCTTGCATCTCCATTTTTTCTTGGAAAGTACGCAACGCGCATAGCCCAACGATTAAGCATTCCAACTCTTTCGATTTATCAAACTGATGTTGCAGGCTTTGCTCGCCACTACGGACTTTCAGTCGCGCATAACAAGTTAACTAGTTGGGTTGCAAACATTCATAACCAAACGAATCGCACCTTGGCGCCTTCAACATGGTCATGCGAGCAATTGCAATCTTCAGGAGTAGATAACGTCTCACTCTGGCAACGCGGAGTAGATAGCGTGAAATTTAACTCCACTAAGCGTTCGGCCGAACTTCGAGAAAGCTTTGCCCCACAATTACAGAACAAAATTGTTGTGGGATACGTTGGTCGTTTAGCAAATGAAAAGAGAATTGAAGATCTTGCTCCGCTGCATGATCGAGAGGATGTGCAATTAGTAATCGTCGGAGATGGTCCAGCACGTCAAAAATTAGAACGAGTCCTGACTCGTGCCCTTTTCGTTGGTTACAAATCAGGTGAGGAACTTGCCGCACACTATGCATCCTTTGATATTTTCGTACACACCGGTAAGCACGAAACATTCTGCCAATCCATTCAAGAGTCTCTTGCATCTGGTGTTCCAGTTATTGCGCCAAATACAGGTGGTCCGCTTGATCTTGTGCAACATGGCCGAACAGGATTCTTGCTTGATACCAGTAACGCCTCAGATTTAATTGCAGCTTTTGAACTCTTATCTGATGCACGCACACGTTCACTAATGGGCACCACCGCGCGTGAATCCGTCATTCACCGCACTTGGGAGAGAGTAAATAACGAACTGATCGATCACTATCGCGATCTATCTGCCATTGAAGCAGGTACACGTAAGGAAAATGTCGCATGAGAATCCTTCATATCGCTAATTTTTATGGGGATAAATCAGGTGGTATTCGCACCACTATTCACAATCTTGGACACAGTTATATACAGCGTGGACACGAATTCACATTTATTGTTCCAGGAAGTGGCTTCTACTGTGAAGAAACACCTACTGGTCGAATGATTCACTTGCCATCAATTCTTATTCCTTTTAGCGGCGGGTATCGAATAATTCGTCGCAACAAAGACGTAAGGAATTTGATTACTACTCTTAAGCCAGATGTCATTGAAATATCTGATCGATTCACACTTTCACAAATTGGCACGTGGGCAAGAAAACGAGGAATTCCTGCGGTGGTCTTTAGCCACGAGACACTCTCTGGATTGGTAAAGACGCATCTGAAAATCTCGCTGACCCGAATTGTTAATTGGCACAATGCAAGACTTGCCTCACGTTTTAAATACGTAATTGCTACAACACAATTTGCTGCCAAAGAGTTTAAAAATATCGATACTCCCAACCTCGTGACCGTTCCACTAGGTGTAGATCTCGTGAACTTTCATCCACGCAATCATGATGAGAATCTGCGCACTGAATTACTCAAGGGTGCCGATATCCTGCTTGTTCATTGTGGCCGACTATCTCCTGAAAAGAAGCCAGAGCGTTCGATGCAAGCTCTCGAACTCTTGTTGCAACAAGGCATTAACGCACACCTCGTATATGTTGGAATTGGTCCCCTACAAAAGAAACTCATGCAATCAAGTAAGAATTTGCCCGTAACTTTCTTAGGCTACGTAGCAGGACGCCAAAAATTAGCAGCAATCCTTGCAAGTGCAGATATCTCACTTGCTCCAGGGCCTATCGAAACCTTTTGCCTTGCCGCAATGGAATCACTTGCCTCTGGCACACCAGTAGTTGCATCGAATACCAGCGCTGTTGGAGAGTTTCTATTGCTAGGAACCGACCAACCAGTGGGAACAGTTTTTGATAACACCGCGCATGGTTATGCAGAGGGAATTAAAGACGTACTGCGATTACTTTCACGCAATGAAGATTTAGCACGTCAATGTAATCAACAGGCAGAGAACTTTCCGTGGAGCGCAACAGTTTCACAGATGTTGCGCTTACATGATGACCAACAACGAGTTAAAAAAGCTCAACACAGGTTACGAGCGGCCTAATGTCAACGCCAATTCGCTTCGTAGTTCTGGGCGACAGCGCAGCAGCTGGAATTGGCGACTCGGACAAATTTGGTAACAACTTCGGTTGGGGTTATTACTTGGCTCGCGCAATTCAATCTCCACTTGTCTATGCAAATCTTTCTCGCCCTGGTGCGCAATCACAAGAAGTTCGAGATGTGCAACTCAAGCACGCACTTGATCTCAAGCCAGATTTAGCTGCAGTCATTGTTGGTGGAAATGATGTATTACGAAACGGTTTTTCACCACAGCGTTTTCACCAAAATTTACGAGAAATCGTCGCTCAACTCAGTGCTCAGAACAGCACCGTTCTATTGCTTGAGTTACATGATCCAAATAAATTGCTTAAGTTACCTAAGACATTGGCGGGCATTCTCGATCGCAGAATCAACATGGTCAATGCAATGACGCGTTCTGTGGCGGAAGAGTTTCAAACAAAACTCTTGCAAACACGGCAGATAGCAGATATTTATTCAAAAGATATGTGGCACGTAGATCGTATGCACCCATCCAAAAAGGGTCATCAACACTTGGCAAAAAACTTTAGAAGAATTCTGATTGATCAGATTCCTGTATCTCCTGTAAAAATCTCTCCTGTTCGTGTGAAAACGCGTAAAGAGTCGATTTCTTGGATGCTTCTCAAAGGCACTCCATGGTTTTTCAAACGCTGCTTTGATTTATTGCCAGCCGTCTTATTCTTAATTGCAAAAGAAAAAACATTGAACGCATTCGGTGGATTGCGCCGTGAAGAAGATAATGTCCACTTTGCTAACTTTGCACAAAACCAATCATCAGAAGCGATTTCCGCCTAATACTCGTAAGTACTCTGCAACTGGCTTAAACTATTGACATGCTTACAATCATCGCTGCTGGTCAAGGTTCTCAATCCCCTGGAATGCTCAGTGCGTGGCTCAAGGATTCAACGCTACGAGATACATGCGCTGCATGGTCTGATGAAATAGGTATCGATCTCTTAACGCTTGGAACTTCTGCAGATGCTGAACAAATAAAAGATACGGCCAACGCCCAACCACTCATTGTTGCCGCAGGTTTATTAAGTTTTAAAGCACTCGGTCTCACACCATCAGTTGTTGCAGGTCACTCAGTCGGTGAGATTACCGCTGCCGCAATCTCTAACATCATCTCCGAGGCAGATGCGATGAAAATTGTTAATGCCCGCGGACGTGAAATGGCAAAAGCCGCAGGAATTGCACCCGCCGGAATGTCAGCGGTCTTGGGTGGAGACCGTGACGAAGTTGTTGCAGCAATTACTGCGGCAGGTCTTATCGCAGCCAATGAAAATGGTGGCGGACAAATTGTTGCTGCTGGTTCACTTGCTGGTCTTGAAAAACTTGCAGCCAATCCGCCAGAGGGTTCACGCGTACGCGCACTCGCAGTTGCCGGAGCATTTCATACCTCTTATATGCAACCTGCTGTCGAAGCTTTAAGCTCGATTGTTGCAGGCACACACGTGCATGATCCGATCGTCACAGTTATTTCCAATAAAGAAGGTGCACTCGTTCCAAGTGGTCGCGAATTCATGGATCGCATCGTGGCTCAGATAGCTAATCCCGTGCGCTGGGACTTATGTATGAGTACTCTGAAATCTATGGGTGTCACTGGAGTCATAGAATTAGCACCCGCTGGCACATTAGTTGGATTACTTAAGCGAGCAGAACCAAGCATTGAAACCTTTGCTTTCAAATCACCAGATGATCTCGATGCGGCGCAAACTTTTGCGGGCAATCATGGGAGCAACTAAGTGGCCACAATAAAGAGCAGCAAAGGTTCTGAAGCGCAGATAGTTTCAGTTGGCGCATATCGCCCTGCACGTTTGGTACCTAACTCAGAAATTGTTGATCGAATTGATTCAAGTGATGAGTGGATTCAACAACGCACCGGAATTGAATCTCGCCGCTTTGCTGGCCCCGACGAATCTGTTATTGATATGGCGCAATCCGCAAGTGAAATGGCACTCAAGCGCGCAAAACTTTCGATTGCAGATATCGACACTGTCATCGTTGCAACAATTACTTTTCCTTACCAAGCACCGAGTGCGGCAACTGCGCTAATCGAACGTTTAGGAAACCCAAAAGCTGCAGCCTTTGATGTTGGGGCGGCATGCGCTGGTTTTTGTTATGGGCTTGGAATGGCAAATGATTTAATCAGGGGCGGTACATCGAAGAATGTCTTAGTCGTTGGTGTTGAAAAGATTTCAGACTTCACAGACCCTGATGACCGTGCTACTGCCTTTATTTTTGCAGATGGAGCAGGTGCTGTAGTTGTTAGCGCCGCTGACCACGTTGGTATTGGTCCAACTATTTGGGGCTCTGATGCTGCATCCCGCGATGCTATTTTGATGCAACCAGCCTGGACTGATTATAAGAAAACACCACAATCAACTATCGAGGAATTAAAGTGGCCAAACATCGAACAACAAGGACAGACTGTTTTTCGTTGGGCAGTATTTGAAATGAGCAAAGCAGCTATTCGCACACTAGAAGCAGCGGGCGTCACCGTTGATCAACTCGGAGCATTTATTCCCCACCAAGCTAATTACAGAATCATTGAAGCAATGGCTAGGCAGATGGATTTGCCAGATTCTGTTGTGATTGCCGATGATGTAAAAACAAATGGAAATACATCTGCTGCATCAATTCCACTTGCAATGGATGCACTCCTTGAGAAACATCCAGAGTTACATGGGTCACTTGCACTGCTCATTGGTTATGGCGCGGGCCTTGTCTATGCAGGGCAAGTTGTCCAATTACCACCTGCACCACAATAATTTCTCGCTGAAAGGGCACAATTACTCGTAAGTAAGCCAAGAATCAGAGAGAATTACCTCCTCACTGCAGAAACTACAGAACCACTAAAGAAGAGGATCTAAAGAGATGGCACTTTCACAGGCTGATGTATTAGCAGGACTTAAAGAGATTGTTGAAGAAGTTGCCGGTATCCCAGCCGCATCCATCGAACTTGATAAGAACTTCACTGATGATCTAGAAGTAGATTCCCTCAGCATGGTTGAAGTTGTTGTTGCTGCTGAAGAGCGCTTTGGAATTAAAATTCCAGATGAGAAAGTAACTGACCTCGCAACTGTTGGCGATGCTGTTAATTTCATCGTCGACGCAGCAAAGTAATTATTTAGTTAAATCCCCATGCGTCGCGTTGTTGTAACAGGACTCGGTGCCACCACCCCAATAGGTGGAAATGTTGCATCTTCTTGGTCGGCTTTACTCGCCGGCAAATCTGGAGTGCGAACATTGACCGAAGAGTGGGCATCGGGTTTATCTGTTCACTTTGCTGCACGCGTTGCCCAAGAGCCAAGTGAAGTATTGGAGCGCGTAGAAATGCGCCGCTTGGATCGCTCAGAACAATTTGCACTGATTGCATCTCGCGAAGCATGGAAAGATGCGGGATCCCCTGTCGTAGATAACGAACGACTTGGCGTTGTTATCGCATCTGGAATCGGTGGTGTCACAACGTTGTTAGATCAATACGACATCTACAAAGAAAAAGGTTCGAGGCTTGTCAGCCCACATACTGTTCCGATGCTCATGCCAAATGGACCGGCTGCAAATGTTGGCATCGAACTTAAAGCCCAAGCAGGTGTGCACACACCGGTAAGTGCATGTGCATCTGGTGCTGAAGCAATTGGTTATGCACTCGAAATGATTAGATCTAATCGGGCTGACATTATTGTTTCAGGAGGTGTGGAGGCTGCAATTCACGTGCTCCCAATGTCTGCCTTTGCTGCAATGAAAGCTTTAAGCACGCGCAATGATGATCCTGCCCGCGCATCTCGCCCGTATGACATTGACCGTGATGGTTTTGTTCTCGGCGAAGGTGGCGGTGTCTTAATTCTCGAAGAGTTAGAACATGCAAAAGCACGCGGTGCAAAGATTTATTGCGAACTAGTTGGGCAAGGTCTTTCATCCGATGGCTATCACATCGCTGCTCCAGACCCAGATGGCTCTGGCGTGCAGCGCGCAATTAAGTTCGCACTTCGCGATTCTGGGCTAACAACAAAAGACATTGTTCATTTAAATGCACACGCAACATCTACGCCTGCAGGAGATGTTGCTGAGGCAAACGCACTAAGACTGGCACTTGGTGCCGATGCCGATCACGTTGCAGTCTCTGCAACAAAGTCATCGACTGGTCACTTACTTGGTGGTGCTGGGGCAATTGAATCTGTATTTATTGTTAAAGCGTTGCAAGAGCGATTGGCTCCGCCGACTATGAATATTGAAAATCTAGATCCTGCAGTAACAATCGATGTTGTTCGCGATAAACCGCGCGCACTTCCACAGGGCGACATCGCAGCGCTTAATGATTCATTTGGTTTCGGCGGCCATAACGTCGTTCTCGCCTTTAAGTCCTACTAATGGATTCACGCAATCCGATTGCGCGTATTCAACGGTTAGTTGATAACGGCGCATATGAATTACTCATCCCCCGCACAGATTGTGGAATGGTTGCAGCAACTGGATTAGTTAAAAATAACAAGGTAATTATTTTTGCATCGGATGCTACAAAACAAGGTGGTGCACTCGGTGCCGAAGGTGCTCGCGTAATTGTGCAGGCATATAAAGCTGCAATGGGCGCGCAAGTTCCGATCATTGGTATGTGGCACTCTGGTGGTGCGCGCTTAAGTGATGGCGTTTCATCCTTAAGTGCATTTGGTGAAGTTTTCTCCGCGATGGTTACAGCAAGTGGACGCATTCCACAGTTATCACTCGTCCTTGGTCCAGCAGCAGGCGGCGGTGCATATGGGCCAGCACTAACTGACATCGTTGTCTTGGCACCAGAAGGTCGCATATTTGTTACAGGCCCTGATGTTGTTAAATCAATTACAGGTGAAAAAATAGATATTGCAACGCTGGGTGGCCCAGATGCGCACCGTAAAAATAGCGGTGTTGCGCATGTTATTACTCGCTCAGAAGAAGAAGCATTTATCACTATTCAAAACGCCACGTCTTTGTTTGCTAATCAGGGCTTAATGTCTTCCGATATCACTGACACGGATCTGTCATTACATATTCCAGATGCGCATCAGCGCACATATGAAGTGCATCCCTTGATTGATGCAATTCTTGATTCTGATGGTGAAAAGTTAGAACTCTTGCCAATGTGGGCTGAAAACATGAGCACCGTCCTAGGCAGACTCGGTGGCGCAACTGTTGGAGTTATTGCAAATAACCCAGCACATATCGGGGGCGTACTTGATTCGTCCGCCGGCGAAAAAGCTGCACGTTTTGTTCGCACATGCGACGCCTTTGGAATTCCGCTCATAGTTATTGCAGATGTTCCTGGATTCTTACCCGGTGCCGGCCAAGAGTGGGAAGGTGCAGTTCGACGTGGCGCAAAATTGCTGCACGCATTTGCAGAAGCTGTTGTCCCGCGCGTCACACTGATTACTCGCCGTGCATACGGCGGCGCCTATGTTGCGATGAACTCTAAATCACTCGGTGCATCAAAAGTATTTGCATGGCCAACTGCTGAAGTATCTGTCATGGGCGCAGTTGCAGCCGTGCGCGTTTTAAATCGTCGCTTACTCGCTGATTTGCCTGAAGATCAACGCGAAGCAACAGAGTTAACACTTGCTGCAGAACACGACAAAGTATCTGGTGGAATATCTCGCGCCGTGGAAATTGGCGCCGTCGATGAAATCATCGAACCAACAAAAACAAGATCAGCGCTTGCAAGAGCAATTAATAAAACACCACATCGCCGTGGTTCTCACGGCAATATTCCGCTCTAAATTACTTTGTCTTAAAAGTTACTGAAACAGTTGCTGTCACGGTCTTTTTAATTGTGCTTGTGTCATATGCACCGACGTCAGCAGTCATTGTTGAATCCGGAGTAGTCACTTGAATAACACCACTCTTAACGGAAAGAACAGGACCAACCCCACCGCCGACAGCATCAGTGATTGCCTTTGCGCGAACTTGTGCATCCTTCATTGCTTCTGCAAGTAATTGTGGGCGTAGATCTGGAAGTGTGCTCAAGTAATACTGAGGGCCATAATTATTTACGTTAACACCTGTTTGAAGCAGTGAGCCAATACTTTGGCTAAGTCGAGAGATAAGTTCTACATCTTTTGAACGCACAGTTAAATCGCGATTTGCAACGTAATTAAGAATACGTCCAGTGTTATTTCCATTGACATATTCTTGATTTGCATATGTTGAAACAGATCCCAATGTAAGCGCATCGGCTGGAACGCCGCCCTTGGTTAAATAATTTGTGAGCGCATCAACGTCGGTTCCGACTTTACGCACAGCATCGGCAACATTTGGACTTGTCTGTGAGGCATTTAGTGTCCACACGACATTGTCTGCAACTGCTTCAGTCTTTGAAGAACCAGTCACAGTAATGCCGCTATTGGTGCGAGATGCAAAACCTGCGCCGACCTTTACCAATCCGCCACCTACTGCGATTGCCATGATTACGGCAACAACGATAAGTGTGATTGCTTTGGTACGTTCTATTGCTGACTGCGGATTATTTATACTCATGTCCTTATTGTAACTCTTTTTTCTGTGAATAATCTGTCAATCAAATGGCTTGTAAGTGCGAGCGCTCATGCATATCTACGGCCCGCAGCGGCTCGAGTTCGAGTTCCCACTTCGCCCCTAATGCATCTTGCAATGCGGTGCGAAGTGCTTCCTCATCAAAACTCTTATCGAGTGCTGCGGTAATTTGGTTTTCATTAATCAAAATCGATCCGGCTCCATCAATACTTGCTCGATGAATTCCTAGCTCTGGAGTGAAGCGATAAAAATCCCCACCGTTTTCAGATTCATCACGCACTTCAAATCGAAGGTAATGCCACGAACGAAGAGCTGTTGCTACTTCCGATGCCTTACTTGTTTTTTCACGCCATGAGATTTCGCATCTAAATGTTCCGGCCTGCAATGGTTGTGTGCGCCATGACAGAGAAATCCCATTGCCCAGGATGGATTGAAGCGACCACTCGACATGGTGTTTTAACGCAGCAGGGCAGGAATGGATAGTGAGGGATCCACGGATTAGCATTGAAATCTCCTAGCAAGGTGCGCTCTTGATGCGACCTTCCCCAGTCCACCAGCGCTTGCAGGAGTTATTGCCTAAATTGTGCTCTTCTTACGCTCAACTGTCTAGTCCCCTAGCTCTTCGGTGTGATTCGCATGCTCATCACACTTTTAGGCGAACCAACCAGTAGCAGGTACTCTTTTCCTTAGTCGGACGCTTAATCAGTACCCGTTTCATGTTCACATGCTCGGTATCGCTGGCGCAAGAGGAAGACCGTGTTTAAGGATTTCTTAAACACCCACATATCGAAGGAAAAGTAAAACATGGCAACAGGCACAGTTAAGTGGTTCAACTCTGAAAAGGGTTTCGGTTTCATTGCAGTTGACGGTGGCGGACAAGATGTATTCGTTCACTACTCAGCAATTCAAGGAAACGGTTACAAGTCCCTTGAAGAGGGT
>Ga0114967_10000150_pt1 | contig 57388 bp, 55 predicted proteins | sample M_130628_MF_Meta_FD_92639 | JGI IMG/M metagenome (GOLD analysis project Ga0114967, IMG submission 92639) | Freshwater microbial communities from Lake Montjoie, Canada to study carbon cycling - M_130628_MF_MetaG | ecosystem: Environmental > Aquatic > Freshwater > Lake | place: Lake Montjoie... | reverse complement strand
TGGGCCATGGCAACGAGGACAGTGCGCTTTCCTTCACGTAAATCATCTCCAGCAGGTTTGCCAGTGAGTTCTGGATCTCCAAATACTCCTAGTAAATCATCGCGCAATTGAAAAGCTTCACCTAATGGCAAACCGTAAGCAGAATACGTTGTGGTAACTTCGGCGAAATGATTTTTATCAGTGGTGGCAAGCGCGGCACCGAAGTGAAGTGGACGCTCAATTGTGTATTTTCCTGATTTGTAACGCGCAATGGTCAACGCCCGCTCAACGGTATGAGAACTCCTTGTTTGTTCGTAGACATCCAAAAATTGTCCAGCCATGAGTTCGACGCGCATTTCATCGTGCACGCTTAACACGCGAGGCAATACTTCATTGCTTATTCCAGATTGATGAAGTGCTAAATCTGAGTACACAAGTGCGAGATCGCCTAGTAAAATTGCCGATGCTTGTCCAAATCCAACGGAAGATCCAACTGCACTCTCTTGATTGTGTAACTTTTCAAAGTGTCTATGAATCGCTGGTTTTCCACGACGCGTATCTGATCCATCCATCAAATCATCGTGAATGAGTGCGCATGCTTGCAATAACTCAAGACTTGCACACGCACGAATAACTTCTTGGTTGTGCGTGCCGCCTGCTCCAATATAACCAAAGTATGCAAAGAGTGGGCGCAATCTCTTTCCACCATCTAAGAGAAATGAGGAAAGCGCATCTGAAGCTTGATTGAGTTCACTGCCGATAGATTCTAAATACTTTTTCTGTGCGCCGAGGAAAGTGGCGAGTTCGCTCTCGATAAACTGGCGAATCTCAGCAGGATTCATACTATTCTCATCAGCCACGTAGTAACGGTACCCTGCGCCATACCCCCTTCGCATTTTAAGAAAGGCACGTGTCAGTGATTACGCGCGAGCAATTCAACACTCAATGGAGCGAACTCCATAACTCTGCGCCAACTTCAGGAATCGTCGGTAGATGGCTTGCAATTTCCTACAGATTTGGGTTGCTCTGCACCTTGTTGCGAATAACTCCCAATGTTTTGACGATTTTAGGATTAATCAGCGCCGCAGGAGTAGCGCTCATCTCGCAATCTTTGTGGGCAATCGCACTCATCGTTATTTCTTTATTCTTTGACGGCATTGATGGAAGTGTGGCAATTTTCCAAAATCGGGCATCGAATTGGGGTGCGCTGCTTGATTCAGTAGTGGATCGTATAAGTGAAGCGCTCTGGCTTTACGCGTTATACATAATTGGTGTTCCAGCTTATTTGTGCATTGCTTTATGGCTAGTTGCATCAGTGCAGGAATATATGCGGGCCCGAGTTTCATCACTTGGAGTTAAAGATCTTGGACTAGTAACAATTACAGAAAGACCAGTGCGTGCTATTTTTATATTTATTGTCTTAATTGCCTGGCACTTAGATCTGCCCGGAATCCACATTGCTTCGTGGGTTTTTCTTGGAGCGTCACTTTTCAGTGCAGTGAGCGTGATGCGCTTTGCGTACTCCCGATTGCGTTAGCAACGATTTCTGCGCTTAACCCAACTAACGGCAAACCTCCACCAGGATGGGCAGAACCACCAACACAATACAAGCCCTTTAATGCTGAACGGTTGCGAGCACGTAAGAATGCAGATTGGGCACCGTTGCTAGAAGTTCCATAAATTGCCCCACCCGGTGCGTTCACACTTTTTTCTAAATCTGCAGGGGTGCGAATTTCCAGAACATCTAGTCGATCACGAATTGAAATACCTTGGGCTTCTATCTGATCAATTATTGAATTGGCGTAAGTCCGATTGAATTCTGTATCACTCCAATCCCATCCCTTTTTACCTGTGGCATCATGCACTGGTGCATTCACCAGGACAAAGAGAGATTGTGCGCCAACTTCTTTTACCATCATCGGATCGTTTGGAGCACAAAGATAAACTGTTGGCTCTTTTACAGGAGTACGAGTGGCAAAAATTGCATCAAATTCTGCATCGTAGTTTTCTGGAAAAAGAATTGTATGGTGGCTTAATGGCACAGAATTCTCATCAGGGCGCAGTCCAAGTAAGAGTGAAAAACCAGCGAGTGATTGCGTGCTCTTAGAAATTCGCTTGCGTGCACCTTTGATTTTTCGAACTTTGCCACTGATCAATGAGTTGTAAACAAGGGATGCATCAGCATTTGCTACAACGATAGAACTTTCAATGACTCGACCATCTTTTGTACTTACCCCTGTCACGCTTCGCTTGTTGTGATTGATTCGGGTAACGGGTGTATTAAATTCGAAAGCAACCCCTAAATCTATGCAACGTTGATGAACAGCCTGGGATAACTGACCAACTCCACCGGTGATGTGCCATGCACCAAATGCTTCTTCTACAAAAGCAATCGTAGAAAGAACTGCAGGGGATAGCCGAGGATCCGAACCGCTATATGTTGCGTAGCGATCAAGGATGTAGCGAAGGTGTTTATCTGGTAACAAATCATTAGCCAAGCCACGAAGAGATTTCCACGGTGCGATAACTATTAAATCACGCAGAAGTGTTGGGCGTTTAATCAGCGAGAGAATTGATGTGAGTTCTGATTCAACGAATGGTTCGCGAGAAACATCCCACATTCGTTCCGCGCGTTTCATGAGTTCATTCCATTGTGAAGCAGCTTCTGGACCTAGAACCTTTGTAATTTCTTCATGAGTTTTATGGTGCGAAAGGTTTGCAAATTTTAATTGCACACCATCATGAAAGCGATAATCAAAGGCTGGATCTACGGGTTTAACTTCAAGAACTTGTCCCAAGTGCTTTCCGGTGCGTGCAAAAAAATCTCGGTAGACAGCCGGCAGTGTCAATAATGAGGGACCAGTATCAAATGCGTATTTGCCAATCCACTCAGTCCGGCATTTACCGCCTGGCTTATCTGAACTTTCTAATACTCGCACCTTGTGACCCTGGCGAGCCAAGCGTGCAGCAGTGCACATTCCACCCATTCCTGCGCCGATAACAATTACTTCACTCATACTGTTCGGCCTTTCCATTGAATGCGACCGCGCATTAGCCAGGAATAAGTGATGAGATAAATAAGCAGCGCTGCAGAAATTGGATGCAGAAGAGAATCAAACAAGTTTGACCGAGTAATTCGTGCACTAATTAAGCGGGAGAGCAATATCGCTTCAAATGCAAACCATCCAAAGGGCGAACCACTTGCTGCACTGACCATTGGGACAATCCCAGTAAGTGCCAAGAGCAAAATGGCAAATAACGATCCGAACGGACCACCAAAGCCTTTCCATAGTGATTTGGCATATCCATTTCTTAGCTCGCTCCATGATGAATACATGTGACATTGCGCGACGAGAGCACCATTTCCAACTGTGCCCCTAAATTTATTTCGAAGTAGCACACGGGCCAATTGCATGTCATCAAGTACTTCTGACTTTATAGAAGCGTAACCACCACTTTTTTCTAGTGCTATTTTCTTGACTACAAAGAATTGTCCATTTGCTACTGCGAAAGCTGGATTTGTAGAACGCTTAGCGATTGCAAGTGGCACTGATGAAAGCCATGACCATTGCAGTAACGGTTGAATCATCCGTTCGGTAAATGTGCGAGCCACCTGTTGAGGATATGGCGAGAAGAAATCACAATTATTCTGATCCATTGCAGTAATTGCGGCAGCGATACCATTTACGGCCAGTCGAACATCTGCGTCAACACAGATGAGAATTTCTCCCTTTGCCGATTCACTTAGTTGAGCTAAGGCCCATGGTTTTCCTAGCCATCCTTCCGGCAATGATTTACCCTGCATAATTTTAAATCTTGAATCATTCGAAGCAGTTGCTGTTATTAACTCGTAAGTATTATCTGTTGAAGCGTCATCGAGAATAAGAAATTCGACGTCAGATAATCTTTCTTGTGCTGCAAGAGTCTGAATAATTGCAACAGCATTTGCTTCTTCATCTCGGAGTGGAACAAGCACGCTGACTTTCTGCTCAATTTGCTGTACATCTTTGGGAGTAATTACTGAAAACGCATTAAGAGTTGTTATCAGGAGTCCAACGAGACATAGTAATAATGAGAGTTCAAGCATTGCGAAATCTTAAGGACGGCCAAGCCAACGTGAAAAAGCATACGGCGCGAAGAAAAGTGCAAAAGCAATTCCCCCGAAAAATGCTATTCCAGGGCGGTCAAAGAAGAATAGGTTTGAGACCACTCCACCAAAAAAAGTCCATGCTAATAACAAGTCAACTGCTCCGAAACTCGCACTACTTCTTCTACGATCTCGAGGCAAGATTTGATGCAATAGTGCGATGAGTGCCATCCCTGATAACAACCAACCAAAGGTATTTGATAGTGGTATTTCTGGTTGAAATGGAACGTGTGCACCATCAAATGTCCAACTCCAACGTTTGGCTGCAACCATTTGTGGGTCTAGAAATAAATCCCACGCCGCCATCGCATATCCGCCGTAAAGAAAAACCCAATTTCCTGCCACACGACGGGCGGCAATTAGAACAGGATGGGCCATCATTACCCAGGCAAAAGGTACGACGTAAGGAACACTTGCAAAAGTGTCGCCAAGCGATACGTCATATTCGTAAGTTCCAAATGGCCACCCCGTGGTAACACCGATGGATTCGATTACAAAAGCAAAAGTAATTGTTACTGCAAGATAGGTGAATGCATAGCGTGCGCCATAAGCTAAAAGTGCATGTAACGCCATTGCACCTGCTGCCCAATAGACTGTTGCGATTGTTACGACTCGTAAAAATTCACCATCGATGAGTGGATAGATAATCTGCAACCCGATTGCAATTCCTAGAATTATTCCAAGCAGAGTTTTCGAACGAAACGAGATTCCGATCCTGCGATTTTTGCGGGGGGAGTAATGACGAATCGACATGGGCGTAATTCTGCCCTAGTTCGAACGCTTCACCACCATTGAACCGCGCTCTTCGCGCACGCTAAAGCGTGCAAAGAGTTCCTCGGCGTACCACTGATATTTCTCGGTATCTCTTATCGCCTTGTTATGCGCCTCGCCTTTGTAAGCAAAGGCTCGTAAATCATCACCACTTTGCCACAAGGAAAAAGTGCCCTGTAAACCAATTGGAGCTTCACCAATTCCGATGGCGGATAGAAGACCGGCGCTTCCATGTAGCGATGCCGTAACCGGTGGCACAGATGCAAAGAATCGAGATGTATGTAAAGCCTTGATGCGCGCCCGCGTGATGGCTGCAATTTTTCCATCGGTGGCAATATTTTCGTTTACTTCAAATGGTTCGCGTCTGCTCCATTTTCCGTGTGAAGAGATTGGATCAAGCAGAATGCGATATTCATTCGTACTGATTTTGCGCCACCTTTTTAAAGTAAAAGAATTATCAAGAGCCGATAATCGGTTCTCATCAATCACAACTAAGAATCCCCAACGATGAATGTCGGCATCCCGTGGAGTAAATGTTTCGCCTTTTCCGGCACCCAACATCTTTGCAAAGCTAATGCCTTTAAATCTGCGCAAACGTCCACGGTCTATTGCCATTGACCATATTGCCATGGGCAGTGCTCGAGTTGGGGTGTTGAAAAAATAGATTGCAGTAACCATTAGCGAGATTGTGTAGTTTCTAGAATATGTCGTGTAACAGTTGTTGGGTGATCCCACATAGGTGCATGGCCACAATTTTCAATGACAAACCATTTGCTGTGTGCCGGAACGACGGAACGTTCCTGGCAGTTTGATTCTGGCAACGTGTTATCGCTATCCCCGAAGATAATTGTTATTGGAATTGATTGTGGAATTGGTGAGTCAAATCGTTTCTTGAGCATTCCATCCCAAGCAGGGAAGTATCCACTTGCGGCCCCCATAGCAAGGGAGGCATCAAGACAAGTTTCATAACTCAGGTTTCGCCAGAGTGGGCTGACATCTGCAAAACCGAGTTTTCTTCCCCATTCATATCGCAAAGCAATTGGGGTTAACGGCCGAGTTGTTTTTGCAATTGCACGAAGCAATGCAGTACCGGGATAGCGCGCGGTATAGGGAGCAAGCCATAAACCAGCAGGCGCCAAACCGGTTAAAGATAAGACGCGAGAACTATGTTTCGCTGATGCTTCTAGTGCAGCCCAACCACCAAGGGAATTACCACACAAGTGAAATTTTTCTACACCGAGATGCGTCATTGTTTCGCACACTGCATCACCGAGTGATCTCGGATCCATTGCTTGAGAAATAGACATGGGAGTTTTGCCGTGTCCTGGTAAATCAAGAGTGATGACAGTTAAGTGTTTAGTGAGTTCAGGAATTACTAGTTTCCAAGCAGTAGCGGCTGATCCCATTCCGTGAATGAGAACAACCACATCACTTCCGGCCGGACCATCAAATTTTTCACTACTTAAAATCATCGCGCCATTCTCCTACGTCCATCGCAGTATGTCTCTCATTTCTGCTCAATTAAATCCCACTTATTTCCATATATGTCTTTAAACACAACCACCTGGCCGTATGCCTCCTGGCGCGGAACATCTATGAATTCGATTCCCTTGGATTTGTAGCTGTGAAAAGTTTGTGCGAAGTCGCTTGTATAGAGAAAGAATCCAACTCTGCCACCAGTCGAGTTGCCAATAACAGCTCGCTGATCTTCATTGGAAGCTTTCGCTAACAAAATTTTTGCTCCATTTTTGCTGGGAGCGATTACCACCCAGCGTTTATCAGGGGAGAGGGGAGTGTCTTCAATAAGAGTGAAACCTAGGTCATTAACATAATGCGAAATTGCAACGTCATATTCATCAATAACTATTGCAATCATTCCAAGCGTATTCATTTATTCTCCTACGACCATAGGTGTCGCACCAGTGGAAGTGATGAGTTCGGCGTATGTTGTTGGAAACACTGAGTGCGGATGCCCGGCGGCAGCCCACACCACGTCGTAATCACCGAGGGCTTGATCGATAATGGTGATTTCTGGCTTTGAAATCCACGCCAACGGACTCACACCACCAATTGAAAACCCTGACTTTTCTTTTACGTAATCCGCATCAACTCGATGTAATTTGCTCTGACCTAAGTTCTTAGCAACAAGGTCTGTGTCTACTTTATGGCGACCACTAGTGATTACCAGCAGGGGAGATTCATCATCTAATTTAAAGACAATTGATGATGCAACTTGTCCAACTTCAATTCCTAATGCATCGGCGGCCTCTTTAGCGGTACGTGCGCTATCAGCCAGCGCGGTAATTTCGCCGCTGATTCCAAGTTCCTTCATGAGCGCCTGTACACGCTGCACGGAGGCATTTTCAAATATCGCAGACATGTCGCAACTTTAGAGCATTAGGTTATTGGTTAGCGAAGACTTTGACTGAACCGTTGTAGCAAGCTACCCACGTACGCGCGGTAGGAGAGTCATATGAAATTCCAATTGGCTCTGCGCAGACCTTGATTGTTTGCAAAACCTTTAAATCTGAACTTCGAACTTTCGACACAGTTCCGCTTTTGAAGTTCGTGGCAAAGAGTGCGGTTCCATCGGATGAAATATCTAGGCTACGAGCCGCTTGCCCGATCTTGGCTTTGCCAAGTGATTTATTTGCAACTAAATCCCACGCTGCTACTTGACCGGAGAGGTTCAAGGTTGCGTATAGAACTTTGTTATCAGGTGAAAGCACGAGCGCACGGGGGTTTGAACCAATTGGTATGTACGTTTGTTCAAAGTTTGCAAGGTTTATTCGGTGCAATCTGTTGCCGCCCATTTCTGCAACGTATGCAAATGCACTGTCCCTTGTGACGACGATGCCACGTGGGTAGCGACCAATTTTTATGCTTTTGATTACTTTTTGTTCAGCTATTGAAATTACGGAGAGTGTGTACGAGCACCAGTTTGAGACCAAGATGTATTTATTATCTGGAGTAACTTGTACAACTTTAGGAACGGATCCAACCGGATAGACCGCATCAATTGTGTACGTACTTAAATTTATACGAGATAGAAAACTGGTGTCGTATCCTGATGATGGAGAGCAAGTGTCGTGACCTTCTTTATTAAATCCTTTGCCGTACATCGCATAATTTGTGAAGTACAAATACTTTCCATCTGGCGAGAATGCACCTTCAACTGGTGCCCCGCGATAGGTTCCGCTGTATTTTGAAAATCCAAAAGATTTAAGATCCACGCTATCTTTGACAGTTGAAACAAGTTCCATTGTTTTTGAGTCATAGATAGTGACGGTGTGTTTGTACATCATGTTGTGGGCACTTATTAGACCAGCACCTGAAGAGAGAACGGATTTCGGTGCTATCTCACCGGAAAGAGTTTTGACTAACTTCATCCGAGTATCTTGCGAAAGTGGCTCAGAGCTATGAGCTTGGGGAGCAGATGCAATTACTATCGAAGAGATTGCTAATAAAGTTTTTAACCTAAACATAGTTCTTAGAGTAACTGATTTACTTAATTTCAATTCTCTGATTCGTTTTCGAACTTTCATAAGCTGCCAAAGCGACTTTAAGAGCTTGTAAACCTTCTTCTCCGCTCATCTCAGATTTCGCGCCATCTAGAATTACAGAAGTGAAGTGTTCGATTTCTGCGTACCAACCCCACGTTCGGGCTTCTTCGTGTGAGATCTTTAACCACCCTTTGTTAACTTCAACTTTTTCAGCTGAGTAGCCCGCATTATTGAGTGAGTAAACATCCATGGTCTGCCCACGTGCTAGATCTGCACGCACGTAACCATCTCTTCCAAGAATTTCTAAAACATCATCTACGCCACCAGGTGAAACCCAACTAGCATCCACAGTAGCAAGAACTCCATTATCAAATTCAAGAGTCATTAAACAGTGATCATCTACTTGACTCGATTTATCAATAGTTAAAATTCGAGCATAGACGTGTGTAACTTTTGCAGGCTTGAGGAGCCATTGGATTAAACCAATTCCATGAATGCCCATATCCATAGTCACACCGCCACCGCTCATGGCAGGATCGCGGAACCATTGTGCATGTGGACCGCCATGGCGCTCTCGATGACTGATGTGCACCAATGGTCCGAAAGTATTTTCGGTTACTAATTCCTTTATCTTTTGATAGCGCGGGGCAAAAACTAATTGCTCAGCATAAAACAGTTGCACATTGGATTTCTTTGCCGCAGCAACCATTTCTGCTGCTTGCTCGAGATTCATCGCAAGAGGTTTTTCGCAGACTACGTGAATGCCTTTGCTCATGGCCAGTAAAGAGAGTTCATAGTGATAAACATTTGGCAGAGTCAGAGAAATAACATCTAGCTCTTCATGTTCAATCATTTCAGCAGCGCTTGAATAAGTTTTACAGTTGAATTTTGCTTGAAAGCTCTCTTGAGTTGATTTGGTTGGAGATGCAACAGCAACGATTTGTGCGCGTCCAGTTTTTATCCAACCTTCTGCATGCAACGTTCCTGCAAATGACCCACCAACAATTCCAACTCGAAGCATCATCGCCACCCTTCAGTTCTGCTTAATCACCAGGAAGGAGCATCAATTTTTGCAACTTCTGAAGCCAGTTCAGAAATCTTAGCAATTGCTTGAAGCACTGAGTTGGCATCATCGCGTGAACCCATAAGAACTGATGTGTTAAACCAGAGAGTATTAGCTGCTAGGTGATCAGTTACTGGAAAATTTTGCTCGTTGTATCTGATTTTTGTCACTTCACCGCGCAGACGTGGAGCAAGCCCGCTTGGGTCTTTGAACATTTCCAACCTATGAAGTGGTGGATATGACGTTGTTAGAGGAATTCCTTCAGCGAGGAGGGCATGTCGTATCTGATCTCGATTCGCACCAGATATTTGTGTTGAATCCACTTCAACCACGTAACAGTAATTACCTTGGCTAGTACATCCATCGTAACGTCCTTGAGGTTTGAAACCAGGAATCTTTGCAATTTCTGTATTTAGCCAATTGGCATTCTTGCCACGATTTTCTTGTTGTTCTGGAAAGCGATTTAATTGTGCACGCAGAATTGCACCCTGCCACTCGCTTAATCGATAATTTCCACCAAGACGCAAATGTCTGTAATACCAAATTCCTTCGCCACGTCCGCAATTTATGAAAGATTTAAACATTGGAATTAAATCTTCTCTTCGAGTGGTGATTACTCCGCCTTCTCCAGATGTCATCAATTTTGAAGCTTGAAATGAAAACGAGCCGGCGTCGCCAATTGTTCCCGCGTGTTTACCTCTCCACGTCGAACCATGCGCATGTGCACTATCTTCGATAAGAGCAATATCGTGTTTTTTACAGAGTGCAGTTAATGAATCCATATCCGACATAGAACCGGCAACGTGCACGCAGACAATTGCTCTTGTTTTAGGTCCTATTGCTGCCTCTGCTTGTGCAACATCAATGGTTCCGGTTAGTGGATCAACGTCAACAATTTTTGGAATCGCATTCAATGTAAGAATTGAACTAATGGTGGCCAAGAAAGACCAATCAGCGACAATTACTTCATCACCTTCACCGATACCTAAGGCGAGAAAAATAACTTCAAGAGTATGAGTTCCATTTGTTACTGCAAATGACCCTTTTGATCCTGTGTAAGCACTCCACTCTTTTTCAAATTGCTTGACTTCAACGCCAGCATTGGCCCACCAATTGCCAGAATCTAAAACTCTGTTGACGGCCTCACGTTCTGTTTCGTCGTGATATGGCCACGCGGGAAAAGGATTTGGACGAACTTTTTCTCCGCCTGATGACGCCAATAGTGAAGTCATTTTCATCTATCCATTCTCTCGAAGTGTCATTCTTTCACTGCTCCACTTGATAGTCCTGCCACCAAGTATTTTTGAATAAAGATTGTGAAGATAACAATTGGAACAAGTGAAATTGTCGCAGCCGCAGCCATTGGTCCCCAGTCAAGAGTTCTATTTGATATGAATCCTGCGACAAAAACAGGGAGAGTTTTCGAATTTTCTCCCGCCATGATGACTGGGATCAAGAACTCATTCCATGAAAGCAACGCGATGAATACTCCTGTTGCAACTATTCCTGGCATCGCAAGCGGAAGCAGGATTTTGAGAAACATTCGCGTATTTGATGCCCCATCAACACGAGCTGCTTCTTCTAGTTCAATGGGAATTTGTCTAAAGAAAGATGTTAAAAGCCATATGGCAAATGGCAGATTGAAACCAGCATAAATAAATATCAGTGCCCACAGGGAGTCGTAGAGCCCAAAAAACGAACTTAATTTATATAGAGGCAAGAGCAACACAATTCCAGGTAGTGCTCGTACTGCGATCATAAGAGCCTCTAATGATGATCGCCCTTTGAAACTAGGGCGGCGCGCGATTGCGTAAGCACTTAATGCTCCTAGAACTAAAACAATGAGAGTACTCATTGCAGTCACAAAAATTGTATTTAAATATATCTTCGGAAATGCATCAATGTTAAATAGAGATGTGTAATTTTTTAAAGTGGGAGTGAAATTGAAGAATTTTGGAGGAAGCGTGTAGGTATCGACCCTATTTTTAATTGATGTGCTGAAAGCCCAGAAGAGAGGGAAGAGTGCAAGAAATGAAGCGAAGACTAAAACAATGTACGAGGATACTTTTTCTTTTTTGGTAATTCTCATTTGTTTTCCTTGGTAGAACGTCGCCACAAGAAATAGACAGGCGCTGTAATGATCATGATGAGCACACCTAATGCAGCAGCACGAGAAAACTCTAGAAATACAAATCCTGTTTTATAGGTCCATAATCCCAAAGTAGTAGTTTCATTTCCTGGACCACCACGTGTGAGCATAAAAAGAGTGTCAAAAAGTTTTAAGAAATCCATAATTTTAATCATCACGACAACAAGAAGCGTGGGAGTTATTAGCGGCAAGGTTATTTTAAAAAATGTTTGACGCGCTGTTGCGCCATCAATACTGGCGGCTTCATACAGTTGAGGGGAAATGGACCCAAGGGCTGCGACAAGCAATAACATGACAAAGGGAACAGATTGCCAAGAGTCAACGAGAATTACTGCAAAAATTCCTGTGCTTTGCTGACCCAGCCAATTTATATTCTCGACTCCCACAAATCCTAAAACCCAGTTGATGATTCCCAGATCAGTATCAAACATAAATCTAAAGGTTAAACCTACTGCGACGGGAGTCAGGAGCATTGGGGTGATGAGAATTGAACTAAAGATTTTGCTCCCTTTTAAATTGCGATGCAGCACTAATGCCAACGCCATTCCAAGAGGAATCTGAACCAACATACCTACAACCATCATTATGAGTGTGATCTTTAGAGTGGCCCATGTTTCAGAGGCTTTGAAAGCTGCAACGTAATTATCAAAACCAACAAATTGTGGTGGCAAAAATGAGGAGAGTTTTATATCAAGAAATGAAATGTATATGCCGTAAAAAATCGGGATAAGTACAGTAACGGCTAGGAGCACCCATGCTCCAATTGTAAATTGGCCTATTGGCCTAGTTAGCTTCATGCGTTTGGGCATTTAAAAACTTTCTAACTAGGCCAATAGGTTTATTAATTTATTTCTTACTTAGGTTCTTTAGCGAGAATTGGTTTCAATTTCTCGTTCAGAGCATTCAGCGCTTTTGTCGAATCACTCTTGCCATTGAGTACCTGTGTTACCGCGTCAATTGCAGCAACTTCGAACTCTGGCCATACAGCAATTTGAGGGTAACGCTCGATGCGTGAACTTGAAGGGATTTCAAGTTGAGCCAAGTAAGGGAACTTCGCTAGAAGATCTGCATCAGTTGTAATTGATTTACGTCCGATTGCAGCGGCTCCTGATTCGAGGTATTTCTTGGCATTTGTCTTTCCTAGAACGTATTCAAGGAATTTCCATGCAGCAGTTGGGTTCTTGGCATCCTTTGGAATACCAATGTTCCAACCAGCTAAGTGCGTAATATCGACAGCTCCGACAGGCATTGGAGCAGTACCAATTTTGCCTTCATTCTTGTTAATTGTCTTATCAAGAACGCTTCCGTAGTAACCGGAATAGTTGATCATTGCACCGATATCTTCGCCAAGGAATTTACTTGTTACTTCATCAGAGTTCGCAGTTGCAGCGCCCTTAGGTGAAACTGTCATCAGTTTCTTAAGGAAATCTGTTGCAGCGATAGCTTCTTTACTATTTACAGTTGGGTTCAATGCATCGTCATAAAGATTTCCGCCAAATGACCAGACCATAGTCATCCACCACCACGATACGTTTGGTCCAAATCCGATGATTTGTCCACCGTGACCGGCCGCTTGTACTTTCTGTGCGTTACTGAAGTACTCATCCCATGTTTTAGCTGGCTTGAGTCCTAATTTTTCATAGATATCTGTTCGATACCACTGAATCATTGGTTCAGTACTTAGAGTCAGGCCGAGGGTCTCTCCATTGCATTTACCGTAATCTTGTTGGCTTTGACCAAAGTCAGCAATGTCATATTCAGAAGAGTCAGCCAAATATCCATCAAGCGGCAACATTGCTTGTGCTTGGCAGAATGGCATCAAGTATGTGTTATCAAATTGAGCCACATCGTATGCGCCAGCTTTTTGTTGGTATGAGAGAAGTTGCTTCTGGTGTGCTTCTCCGTATGGAGTTTCAGAAACATTGACTTTAATTCCTGTCTCTTTTTCAAAGTCAGGAATAAAACTTTGAATAGATGTTGAAGATGGACTTGGAATTAGAAAAACATTGATTTCACCAGAAGCCTCAGTGTCAGTTCCCCCGCTAGAGCACGCAGCAAGAAGTAATGAAACTGATGCTAATCCAGCAAAACGACGTAAAGTTTTGGAATTGAGCACCGCGGATCCTTTCCTTTCGATGTGAGGGTTTCCTCACGTAGGCAGAAGGATGCTACTTGCAATGTTAAAAAATTGGTAGTATTTTCATTAAATATGTGAGAAGTTATCTTCCGCGCGTCGCATTTTTTTTGGAGGGGTTTACGTGTCCGTTTCATCGCCATATCGCCTCAATGTGAACGAGCAGCCTGAAAAGCTCGCTCAATTCCTGGTTCGAGCTGATGAAATGCACGCGTTAGGCCGCGACCTGAATATTTCCAACAGAACCCGAATTGTCTTTGCGGGCATGGGAAGTAGCCATTTTGGATCCTATGAAATCTGGGAAGCGCTTTCACGAATGGGATTACCGGCATGGTGGATGCCAGCATCTGAACTCATCGATGTTGGGGCAGGTCTGCTCACTCCAGGAACCTTGCTTTGTCTGACTTCTCAATCGGGTGAGAGTGCAGAAATAACCCAGGTTTTAAAGCAATGTGATCTCTCGAAAATTGAAGTACTAGGAATAACAAATGATCCGAAGAGCAATCTTGCACAACATTCGAATTATTTAGTCGACTTAAAAGCGGGTTCAGAGGCGACTGTGAGCACGAAAACATATTTAAACACTCTTGCAGCCATGAGATTAGTCTTTTCAGAAGTTACAAATAATTATGAAAGTACGCGTTCTTCTTTGCTACGCACTGTTGATGCCATTGATACATACATTTCCGATTTGGATGTACATATTGAAACCGCGGAAAGTCTTTTTCCCTACAAGAAGAACTATGTCTGTGTCGGCAGGGGAGTAGCTGGAGCATCTTCACAGACAGCGGGACTGATTCTAAAAGAGGCAGCAAAAATGTCGATTGAAGGAACCACGGCAGCATCTTTTAGACATGGTCCGATTGAAATTGCTGGTCCAGATTTAAGCATTACATTCTTTGATCATGGAACAGATCCTCATAATGCACTCAATGTAAAATTAGCATCAGATGTAATTGCATCAGGATCTTCAGTTACGTGGATTGGTGATAAAGGTATTGGAACGAAGCTTCCTTCACCTGATCGCAACGGAAGTGATCAACGAATATGTGACACTGTGAGTTTTCAAACATTAAGTTTTGCTCTAGCTGCTCGAACCGGTGTACAAGCCGGAAGTTTTGCTTATGCTTCAAAAGTAACAGACACTCTATAAAACCATCAGGAAGAGGAAATCATGCAATTATTTGATGTCGCATATGGACGAGAGCTGTATGCAGAGTTACCTAAAATCATCAATCCTCCTTTTTTGGTGGTATCTAATAAAGATCTTTGGCCAAAGTTTTCTCATCACTTTGATAGCAAAGAGACATTTGTTCACTTAGTAGACTCATTAGAAATCAAGGACCTAGAGAAAACCTTAAGAGAATTGCCTGATGTGAAAGCAATCGTCGGAATTGGTGGAGGCGTTGCAATCGATGTCGCAAAGTACTTTGCATGGCGTAAGAACTTGCCACTATTTCAATGCCCAACCTCAATGTCAGTTAATGCACCCTTCGGACATCGATCAGCGGTCCGCGACAATGGGATTTTGAAATACGTTGGATATGCAGTTCCTGAGATGGTTTATGTGGATTTTGATGTCATCCAAAGTGCGCCTGAATACATCAATAGATCTGGAGTTGGTGACATCGTTTGTTATTACACAGCTAAATGGGATTGGGAATACGCAACAAAAGTTGGAAAGTGCGAAAAGAAGTGGCCTTACGATCAATTTTGGGTTGATCAAGCGTCGCAAGTTTTGGATTCAGTTCTTAACGCAACTGCAGACATACATGCAGTTAACGATCGCGGTGTGCAAACTTTAATGAACGCATTGCGCTGGGGAGGCCCTGCATTTAATAATGCTGGATGGAATCCGCGCCCAATTGAGGGTTCAGAGCACACTCTCTTTTATTCTTTAGAACATCTTATTCATAAACCATTTTTGCACGGCCAAATCGTTTCCCTTGGCGTAGTCATCATGAGCTATCTACAAAATAATGACCCACAATTCATCAAGGGTAAGTTGGATGAAATGGGTGTTGCTTATCAACCTGAAGATATGGATATCACGTGGACTGATGTGCGCAATGGTTTGAAGCACATGGTTGATTACTCTAAAGAGTCAAAAAACTTGTGGTACACAATTGCTACAGAGACAGAAATCTCCGATAAGCAATTAGATGATATTGAAGCATGGGTAAAGGGTTAGTATCACTTAACCTTTACTTTAAGGAAAAAAATGAAACCCGATGATCGACTTCAAGAAATCTTGAATATCGTCAATGATCAAGCGCGGGTTCTAATTTCTGATCTGACAAAAGTTCTCAAAGTGTCAGAAATGACAATACGCCGCGATATCGAACATTTATCTAGGCTTGGTTTGCTTCGCCGTGAAAAGGGTTATGCAATCAAAGGCGTTAGCGGATCATTTGAACCCGCTTTCGCGATCCGAAGTGAAATCGCATCAAAAGCCAAAAATGAAATTGCAAAACATGTTGCCACTCTTGTCAGTGATCGAGAAACAATCGTTTTAGATGGTGGGTCAACAGGCGTTGCGATTGCCAAGCAATTAGTCGAACGCGAACTAACTGTATGCGCACTAAGTTTCCGAGTTGCAGATATTTTACGAGCTGCTCCCAATATTCAATTGATGGTAATTGGAGGTTTTGTGCGAAAGGGAGAAGAATCCCTCATCGGCCCTGCTGCGTTAGAGACTTTGAAAAATTACCACTTTGATCAGATGATCATGACGGCATCGGGACTTGAACCAACGTATGGACTTACTGAGTGGAATTCAGATGATGCCATGATTAAACGAGCTGCTCTACATGCGTCAACTAGAACTATTGTTGCAGCCGACTCTTCTAAATTCGGCGTAAAAGCCTTTGGTAAAGTCTGCGAACTAAAGGAAATTTCAATCTTGGTCACAGATTCTGGAATAGATAAAAACTATAGAGAACATTTTCGCAAGGCTGGCATAGATCTAAGAGTCACCAAGTGAAGATTGTGAATGTGACTGGCTCAATTAAAGGGAAGGGTTCGCAAGCACTATGAAGTTGCAGAAACTTAAAGTTCCAAAGACTAAAAATAAAGTGGCTCTCGTTTCCGTGGCACATGCCGATGATGTTTTACTTTTTTGTGGCGGAGCCGTTATTTCCCTGGTCAAAGCTGGATGGAAAGTTACAGTCATCAGGGCAACAAATGATCGGTGGGACAGCTTTGATCTAGATGCGGGTGCAACGATTGCGGCAAATACCGGAGAGTTTAATGCTGCGATGAAAAGCATTGGAGTGAGCAAAGTTATTGATTTGAATTTAGATACAGACCAGATGGGTGATTTTTCCGAAGTAACTTTGCGATCAAAGTACATAGATTTAATTAGAGCTGAAAAGCCGTACTTGGTAATTACTTTTGATCCTGATTCATATCTATACGAAGACAATGAAGATCACAGAAAAGTAGCCGTATCTATGGCAGAGGCTATGTGGACTTCAGGATTTGATAAACATCCAGGTGAAAAGTCAGGAAAAATAGAGCCATTTTTGCCAGTAGCCCGTTGGTATTTTGGCAGAGAAGTTGCGCTACCAACTCATGTTTTAGATGTGACTTCTCATGTTGATGAATTAGTTGTTTCAACCACTCTTCACAAAACTATGCTTGTAAATATGGCTAGACAATTGTGGCTCAAAGGTCAAACAGCTGGTGTTTCATTAGATGATTTCTTTGCTCATGTAAGTACAGATGTCTCTTCCTTTTCAGCAATGATCATACATAAGAGCCGCCGCAGGAAACCAAAATCCAAAAAGTTCGTTGAAATTTACAGAGTAATTGATGATATCGACGTAGTTATCGCTTTGAGCACATTAGGGGAGAGATAAATGTTTCAGGCAAACGGTTCACATGTTAAGTATGGCTCAAATATTTGCGCTGATTATTTGAATGCTCTCGGCGAATACATCCTGATTACTCACAAAGAGCCTTGGGATCTAATAAAAGTCGATATCAAAAATCAACCGAAATTAATTGTCGAAGCTAAAGAATTATCGAAAAAGTATCTCGACGATTTAGCTAATGATGTTCCTGGCGTTCATGTAGTTGGTCTGGGCGGCGGATCGGCGATGGATACAGCTAAGTGGGTACATTGGCGCCGCGCCCTACCTTTGACGCTTATTCCATCTATTCCTTCTGTCGATGCATGCTTCACGCGAATGAGTGCGTTGCGCGAGCAAGGGGGAGTTATCTATGACGGTGACGCAATCCCAGATTTAGTTTTAGTTGACTTTGAATTATTTAGATCCGCTCCGGTATCAATGGTTACCAGTGGAATCGGAGACGTACTTGCTTGCCACACTGCGTGGTTCGATTGGCAGTTTGCTCATGAACAAGGAAAAGATGAGTTTGGGTGGACACCAGCGGATCCGCAAATCTCACATCGATACCTCGCTGAACTTGCAGATTGTGCGCCAGGAGTTAAGGCACAAACAGATGATGGATTGAGAAGATTGATGGAGTTGCACAGAGATATTGGATGGCGCTGTCACGAAATGAAGCACGCACGATTTGAAGAAGGTAGCGAACATTTCTTTGCTTACACATTCGAAGAAGTCACCGGTCGTACTATCGCCCATGGAGAACTAGTAACTCTTGGTGTTTTATTGATGTCTAAGTTTCAGGGCAATGATTTTGCGGGAGTTCAAGAAATTGTTAAGAATGCCGGCACTAGACACAGACTTGAGGATTTAAAAGTGACTCCGCAAGAATTTCTTGATTCAGTTCGCCGTACGCAATCTTTCTCAAGAGAGCAAAAGCATTGGTTTTCCTATGCTCAGACAATTGATTTCTCACAGGTCTCCGATGAAGCAATTCTGGAGTGTGTCAATTGGTAAAAGATATGTACAACAAAAAGCCCTCAGCAGATGCCGAGGGCTTTTTGTTTTACAAGACTTACTTGCTGAAGAAACTAATGTTTCCTACGTGTGGACCAAAATCTAATCCAGAAATTGTTCCACTTGCGATAAGTGCGAACAGGATTAGTGCTGCTCCACCGAGTGCCAGATCTTTGTTAAATGCAATTTGTTCATTCATCTTTGCTGTCGCATCAGTTTCTTTCCAGTATGCGTGGAAGATGATGCCTGCGAGAATTACTGTGATTGCAATTAATAGCGCACCAAGATCAACCCATAGCCCAATGGCGATATAAATTCCGCCGAGCAAGAAGAAGAGGCCGCTGATAAGAACTCCGAACTTTGCAGCAGGAAGTTTCTTGTACTTTGCATATCCAGTCATTGCTTCAAGCTTGGCAAAGTGTCCAATGCCTGATCCAATAAATAACGCTGCAAATAGCAGACGACCGATAAGTGTTACTACGTCCATGTTTCTCCTCTATATATGTCAGGTGATCTAACTAGGCATAGGTTAGGTCAATGTAGTTGAAGTTTCAACTATCTACGCTTGTTGTGAGCGTGTTGCACGCGGGGCTTGCGCCTGTCAGTCCTAGGGACTATTTTTCGAACATCTGTTCGAATTATCCACACCTAGCCAAGAAAGAGTCTTGTAATGACCTCCGCGCATGTAAGAGCCCAGATTGCTAAGCCAGATGAAGTTCTATCTGATGGAACTTCTGGACCTATTGAATTTAGCTTTGCCGGAAAACGCTTTCGTATTCATGCAGTTCTTTCTAGATGGTGTGAAGCAGGTGGTTGGTGGAACCGAATAAGCGATGGCAACTTTCATCCCGATGATCAAGCACGGGCAGTATGGAAAGTAGAAGCAGCACCGATTGGCACATTACAAACATTTGAACTCGAACGAGATGACCTCACCGGTGCCTGGATTATTAAAGCGATATGAGTTTTATTCACTTACACACCGCTAGTGCGTTCTCACTTAAGTACGGCACTACACAACCAGTAGATCTTGTTGCACGTGCCAGTCAGCTAGAAGCACCGGCTATTGCACTAACCGATCGCGATGGTCTCTTAGGGGCAATACGTTTTACGAAAGCATGTCTTGACTATGGCATCGCTCCAATCATTGGTGTCAACCTGGCTATTGATCTCAATACCAATCGCGGTGCAGATCAGAAAAAATTCCCGCGGTTAACTCTTATTGCCGGCAGCGATGGAGGATGGCGCAACCTTGTACGTCTTATGTCATCCCTTAACTTATCTACAGGCACGCCTGTCCTGACCCTTGATTTTCTTGAACGCTTCGGTGAATACACGGACAACCTTTATGTCTTACATGGATTCGATGCGCCCATCGCACCTGCAATTGCTGCACACCGAGCAGATAGCGCACTAGCTATATTTAATAAGACCCGCCAATTTTTCAAAGCCCATGCAATCGAATGCGTCTCACACTTAGCAAAAGGCGATGGGCCGGGATCAATTACACATGCAGGGCGCTCGCTAATTTTTGCTCGAGATCACGATATTGATGCTGTAGTTAGCAATGCAGTGCGAATGCGTGGGCCAGAAGATGGACCAGTGGCAGATATTTTGGATTGTGCTCGCCAATTAGTGCCATTACACCCACGACACATCGGGCGCACAAATGCAGAGGCGTATCTCAAATCAACACCTGCAATGCACGCACTGGCTGATGAAATTGCACGTGCGGGGGGTGAACGCAATGCACGAGCACTTCTTTCTACAACGCGTGCATGGGCAGAAAAAACGTTGCTTTCTCCTACACGAGATATTGGTCTTGGCTCTATTCATTTACCTGAAGCACATGTTGTGGGCGCAGAAAATGCACAAGAGATGCGATCGCTATTACGCCAAAGATCAGAAGCGAAAATTAATTGGAGATACAGCGGTACGCAAGCAGTTAAAAGCGCTCGCGAAAGACTCGATGATGAACTCGCAACTGTTGCAACTCTTGGATACGAGTCATATTTTCTAACCGTTGCCGATATTGCAGATATGGCGCGCGAACGCGGCATCCGTGTGTCAGCGCGTGGTTCTGGCGCCGGATCTCTGATCTGCCACCTACTTGGTATTTCAGGAGTAGACCCACTTGCACATGGATTGTTGATGGAACGTTTTTGTTCGCCACTTCGTCGCGCTCTACCCGATATTGATATTGATGTTGAATCACATCGTCGTTTAGAAATTTATGATCTCGTCTTTAAAAAATATGGCGATCCGCGCTGGGATGTACCAGGTAATCAATCGCGGTGTGCAACTGTTGCAAGCTTTGATACATATCGCACTCGTCAGAGTATTCGCGATGCCGGAGCCGCTCTTGGCTTACCCGCTGCTGAAATTAATTTGATTGCCAAATCACCATATGGCTTGCGTGAGAAAAATGTTAAGACGCCATTAGCTGCAATGGTTATCACGATGGCAAGGCGCCTCGAAGGCTTACCGCGCCATCTTTCTATGCATCCATGTGCAATTGTTTTATCTGATGCGGGATTACTCGATCGCGTGCCACTACAACTAAATGCCAGTGGCTATCCAATGGTCGAATTTGATAAAGATGATGTAGAAGACGTTGGTTTACTTAAATTAGACATACTAGGTGTGCGCATGCAGTCATCTATTTCGTATGCCATCAGCGAGATTTCTCGAGTTCATAATGAGGAGATTGATATTGATGCAATTGCACTTGATGATCCGCATACATACGAACTTATTCAATCCACAAAGACAATCGGAATTTTTCAGATAGAAAGCCCCGGGCAGCGCGAACTAGTCGGCAAACTTGAACCACAGACCTTTACGGATTTAATTATTGATATTTCACTCTTTCGCCCTGGCCCAGTAAAAAGTGACATGATTTCGCCTTTTTTAAAGTCACGACATGGGTGGAGTGCGCGCAAGATTATTCATCCTGATCTCTACGAGATATTGCGTGATACCGAAGGCGTTGTTGTTTTCCACGAACAAGTTATCTCAATAATTGCCACAATGACACACTGCTCATTAGCTCATGCCGATGAGATGCGCCGAGCACTTGGCGATCGGCAAGGTCAACAACGAGTCTGCGATTGGTTTTATCCAGCAGCTACCGAACATGGTTATTCATTAGAAGTAATTAACGAGGTGTGGGAAGTTCTGCGTGCTTTTGCATCCTTTGGTTTTTGTAAGGCGCATGCAGCGGCCTTTGCATTTCCAACATATCAATCAGCCTGGCTTAAGACGCATTACCCGGCAGCTTTTTTAGCAGGTGTTCTCACTCATGATCCTGGTATGTATCCCAAACGTTTGATTTTAGATGAAGTACGCCAGATAGGTATTTCCATTGCACCACTTGATGTTAATTTTTCTGAAGATACCTACCGTGTAGAAATTGCAGAAGATGGCACTCAGAGCATTCGTATTGCACTATCAACTATTAATGGAATCAGTACGCAAGAGATTACAAACATTATTGCTGCTAGACCGTATAAGGATGTAGCAGATTTTTATTACCGAGCAGGCGCGTCCCAACCCATCATCGAATCCATGATTCTCACTGGAGCATTTGATCGACTCCATGGAATTATCAAAGGCGGAGCAATTAATCGTCGAGATTTGCTACTTCATCTCTCCGATCTCGTAAAAGGTCCAACGATGTCTAGTGCGTTGCGTTCGCAGATGACCCTTGGTTTTGATGCCCCCGCAATCCAAGCAAGTGGGCTACCAGATTTAGAGAGCAATGAAATCGTTGCTTACGAGGTGCAGCGATTGGGTATGGATATTAGTCACCATATGCTCGAGTTCTATTCTCAATTTCTTAACTCTATTGGCGCCGTTAAATCCTCAGATCTTTTATCAGTGCGATCCGCTTCCACTGTTTTAGTTGCAGGGGTGCGCGTATCTATTCAAACCCCACCCGTGCGTTCTGGAAAACGGGTCATCTTTCTTACATTAAATGATGGCCATGGATGTAGCGATGCAACATTTTTTAGCGATGTTGCCACCGAATATCTCTCAACAATTTATACATCTGAACTTGTCTTATTGCGTGGCATCACACGGCGCACGGGAGCGCGTGGAATATCCATTCGAGCAACAGGTATATGGGACTTGCGCGCTGCTTACGAAAAGTGGAACGCACAGAGAAGTACGCTGGCGATATGAGTACATACGCCACGATTGTTCACGTGGATATGGATGCGTTTTATGCATCCGTTGCCGAGCGTGATGATCCAACGCTGTGCGGCAAGGCACTCGTAGTCGGCGCCGGTGCACGCGGAGTTGTGCTCTCTGCGAATTATGAAGCACGCAAATTTGGAATACGCGCTGCCATGCCAGTTGGTCGTGCGCAACGAATGGCGCCCCATGCAATCTTTGTGCCTCCAAATCACGCACGCTATTCAGAAGTATCAGATGCCATCATGAAAATATTTGCTGACTTCACTCCGTTAGTAGAACCACTCTCACTTGATGAAGCATTCTTAGATGTCACAGGTGCTCGTAGACTTCTTGGCACAGGCCGCGAAATTGGAACAGAGATTCGTCGACGAGTATTTGAACAAGAAGGCATCACGTGTTCAGTTGGAATCGCGCCATCTAAATTCATTGCAAAATTGGCTTCTGGACACTGCAAACCAAATGGCTTATTAGAAATTGCCCCTGATCGAATACTTACGTTTTTGCATCCATTGCCAGTATCTGCTCTGTGGGGAGTAGGGCCAAAGACTGCAGAAACACTCGAACAATTGGGTCTTCGAACTGTTGAAGATGTTGCCACATTGCCACGTTCAACTCTTATTAGAGCAGTTGGCCAAGCCGCTGGTGAAACGCTGCACGAACTTGCGTGGGGTCGAGACTTTCGTGATGTGACACCTGAAGATGTAGATAAGAGTATTAGCGCTGCAGAAACATTTGCACAAGACTTAGATAATCCTGAAGAAATATTGCAAGAGTTCTTGCGTCTTACTCAAAAAGCTACGGCGCGACTGCGCGACAAAGAGTTGTTTGCAAAGACAATTTCAATAAAAGTTCGCTTTGCAGATTTCACAACTATTAATCGTTCAAAAACTCTGCCACTTGCAACAGATAGCGCACATGAGGCCTACGAAGTGGTAAAGGATTTGTATGCAGCCCTTCGAATAGAGCGAGCCCGTTTGCGATTGGTCGGGGTCAGCCTTGAAAACCTAGTCAGCGCCGCCCCCGAACAGATGGTCCTGGGTGCTCGTGATAAGGGTTGGCGCGATGCCGAGCGCGCAATCGATCGCGCCCGCGCCCGATTTGGCCGCGCAAGTGTGCGCCCAGGTCGCCTGGTAGAGAACAACCCCGAAGACGAGTAGCCCGCCAGCAAAAGTTGTTCTATTGTTGGACCGTGCCACTATCTGATCGTGAACGTCAACTATTAGCCGAGATGGAGCAAGCTCTATCGGCTGATGATCCACGTCTGTCATCAACTCTGACCGGTAGCCGCACATTTCCTGGCCGCACTCGAGTACTCGGTGGCGCAGGTGCCCTGCTCTCTGGCTTGGCCATAATTTTGGGCGGGCTTATTTCTAAGACAGTACCAGTTGGGATTTTGGGCTTTGTGATTGCTCTTGCTGGTCTCATTGCCGTTCTCACTGCACTTGGCGGAATTGGCAAAACTGCGAAAAATGCCACCAAGAGCAAGAACTCAGGCCTTCGCTCGCGCCTAGAAAAGCGCTGGGATGAGCGTAATTTCGATAACTAGTAGATAGATCCCTCTCGCAAGCCTCCCGAATTCGGGGGGCTTTTTTGTTTTCGTAATCTCTTTGGCGACAGTGGGGCAGGTGGGGAGCGATGGGGATATTTGTGGGGATAGGTGGTTGAAAATGGAGAAAAAGGGAGTAAAGTGGGGGATGAGCCGTATTTTCAGGCTCACATTGCGTAAGCAACTGGGACACCTTGGGGAAGGGGCCACTACAGATGTTTCTTGGTACCCACGAACCACGTTTGGATGAAAAAGGGCGCCTCATTCTTCCTGCGAAATTTCGCGAAGAACTTTCACCTGGTTTAGTAATTACAAAAGGACAAGAACGTTGTCTCTACGTATTTCCTGCAACTGAATTTGCACACATCACTGAAACGTTGCGCCAGGCACCAGTTACTGCAAAAGCTGCACGTGATTACTCACGTGTGATGTTTGCAGGTGCACACGATGAAATTCCTGATCGCCAAGGTCGCATAACAATTCCGCAGAGTTTACGTACATACGCAGCGCTGGAGAAAGAGTGCGTTGTAATCGGTGCAAATACTCGCGTTGAAATTTGGGATTCAACTTCTTGGAATCAGTATTTAGCAGATCGTGAAAAAGGATTCGCTGATGTATCTGAGGAGGTGTTCCCAGGACTGTTCTAGTCCTTCGCAAATAAATACAACTCTCACTTGTGGCCACTGCCGACCTTACGACTGCGGCGCCCCTTCCCCGGCGCCGCATAAAACGATCCGTCGGCCGGCAGTGACCAGAGGTGAGAGAAGTGCACATAACTACGGAAAGGGGGAGAAGATGATTCAAGCAAGTAATGAGCAACATGTATCTGTCATGCGCGATGAATGTATCGACCTACTCTCTCTTGCGATTAATGCACATGCCAATCCCGTAGTTATTGACGCAACACTTGGTTTAGGCGGTCATACAGAAGCTCTGCTTGATAAATTTCCACACTTAGTAGTTATTGGTATTGACCGAGATACGCAAGCGATTGAAATTGCTTCTGAAAGACTTTCACGTTTTGGTCAAAGATTTATTTCGCATCACAGTATTTTTGATCGCATTACAGAAGTAGCAACAGAACATGGTTTTTCGCACGTTCAAGGAATTCTCTTTGACCTAGGAGTTTCATCTCTTCAGCTAGATCAAAGTGACCGTGGATTCTCATATTCCAACGATGCACCCCTTGATATGCGTATGGATAAGAGCCAGAGCAAGAGCGCTGCAGACATAGTGAATACATATACACCGGGTGAGTTAGTTCGCATCTTGCGTACTTATGGTGAAGAAAAGTTTGCAACACGAATTGTTGAATCTATTGTTAAAGAACGTGAGAAGGCTCCGCTTAACTCAACTTCGCACTTAGCAACTCTTGTAAAAAATGCCATACCAGCTGCCACAAGACGCACAGGTGGAAACCCGGCCAAACGAACTTTTCAAGCTCTTCGCATTGAAACCAATGATGAACTCGGTGCAATCACACGAGCCATTCCGCAAGCACTCAACCTTCTCGACATTCATGCCCGACTTGTAGTTATGTCATTTCAATCCCTGGAAGATCGAATTGTAAAAAATTTTTTTCAGGAAGCAACGACATCTGGGACACCCAAGGGATTACCTGTTGAAATTGCAGAGCTCGCAGCAAAGTTTTCACTTGTCTTTAATGGCAGTCAGAGCCCGAGCGATCAAGAAGTTCAAGAGAACTCACGGGCTGCATCCGTTCGATTACGCGCAATTGAAAGGGTGGCCGCTTAAATGGCAATGACTGCACTTGCGCCAGCAAACACCAAAACGAAAGTAAGTATTGCGGAAAAATCTACTCGAGCAGCACTTCGAATCGTCACAGACGTTTCTGCCGGCAAACAGGCTGATCGTAGATTTTTTGCTCTGTTCATCACGGCACTCGGCTCAGTATTTTTGCTCGCTTTGCTCTTTATCAATATTTTATTAGCCCAGGATGCATTCGAGTTATCAAAGTTAAAAGCAGATTTGAAATTATCAAGTGATCAGTACGAGGCAATTTCACTTGAAATCGAACGACTTTCATCACCGGCGGTTTTGGCTCAAGAAGCACAAAACTTAGGAATGAAGCCCTCGGTTACTCCAACATTTCTGAATCTGGATGTACCGCGTGGGTAATTTAAATTTAGCGAAGAAGCGCTTAGCTGTACTCACAATTGTTGCACTCTCATTTATGTTGCTATTCGCGGCTCGTTTAGTTCAGGTACAAATTATCGATGCGGGGGATTATAAAATCCGCGCAGTCGATGAAATGCAAGATACTCGTTCAATTCCTGCTAAGCGCGGGGACATAACTGATATCAATGGAGTGACATTTGCCCGAAGTGTTGCAGCAATAAATATTGCGGTTGATCAAATTCAGATTTCAGATCCTGCGAGAGTTGCTGCATTTGCGGCGCCAATTCTTAAGATGCCAGTTGCTGATGTTCAAGAGTTAATAACCGGAAAACTTCGTTACAACATGGTTTTGCCAAATGCTGAACCTGCTATTTGGCGAGCATTGGTCGAGGCAATGGCTGCGCACAACGCAGCACTCGAACCGAGCGAAATGAACCAACGAATTATTGGTTTCTTTGCAGAGCGTGGGTACATTCGAGACTATCCATCTGGTTCTCTACTAGCATCATTGATTGGATTTGTTCGAAACGATGGCGTTGGAGCGACCGGACTTGAATCAAGTATGAATTCAATGATTTCCGGAACTCCTGGACGTTACTCATATGCAGCTGCGGCAGGTGCGGAAATTCCAGGTTCGCAATCGGAAATTATTTCAGCACAAAAAGGAACGAGTGTTCGCCTCACCATTGATCGTGATGTTCAGTGGGTAGCATCGAAAGCAATTTCAGATGCTGTTCGAAAATCTCGCGCACTCAGTGGAACCGTCATTGTTATGGATCCGAAAACGGGCCACATATTGGCTCACGCAACAGCGCCAACTTTTGATCCAAATAACACCAAGACAATTTCACTCGATTTGATGCGAAACTATTCGGTGCAAGAAGTCTATGAGCCTGGATCCACAGGAAAAGTTATGACTTTGGCCGCAGCGCTTGAAGAGAAAAAAATAACTCCTACAACAGTATTTACAGTGCCTTATTCATTAAAACGCAGCGATGCAACATTTCACGATCACGAACGCCATCCAACACAGCGCTTAACTGCAACAGGAATTCTCGCCGTTTCAAGTAATACAGGAACTATAAAAATTGGTGAAATGTTAAGTAACGAAACCTTGCATAGATATCTCTCAAAATTTGGAATGGGAACAAAAACGGGATCTGGGTTACCAGGTGAATCTGCAGGAATTCTGCATCCAGTGAAGAGTTGGTCTGGAACATCGGCACCAACAATTGCTTTCGGCCAAGGATATTCACTGACGGCTATGCAAGCAACGAGCGTTTTTGCAACGATTGCTAATGATGGAATTCGTGTCTCACCAACGGTAATTGCTGGCACGAGTGATGCATCTGGAAATTTCACTGCAGCGAATTCAAGCACGATGGAAAAAGTTATAAGTCCAGAAACTGCAGCACAACTTCGCTTGATGATGGAAAGTGTTGTTTCTGCTAGCGGAACTGCGCCATCGGCTGCAATTCCTGGATATCGAGTCGCTGGAAAAACTGGTACAGCAATGCGATTTAACAGCGACTGTCGCTGTTACAGCGGTTACACCGCATCCTTTATTGGATTTGCTCCAGCAGATAAACCTGCATATGTCATTAGTGTCACTATTCAAAATCCCCAAGGAGAGCACTACGGAGGAAGTCTTGGCGGCCCTGTATTTAAAGAAGTAATGTCATTTGTTTTGCAATCTCGCCATGTTTCGCCAACTAATACAACAGTGCAGCCAGTTGCTCTGACGCACTCTTCACTGACTCAAGGTTCACAATTTAAGTCAAAGGTTTCTGGATAATGATTCGTCCACTAACTCAAATTCAACGCTCACTTTCATCAATTCTTTCCATTGTAAGTGCAAGAACGGAACTCACGCCATCTGATTTAGAAAAGATTGCTGTTACCGGAATATCAAGTTCAAGTAATGAAGTTGAGGCAGGTGATCTATTTTGTGCTTTTGCCGGCGCTAACGTTCATGGCGCATCATTTGCAAAGCAGGCCATGAACTTAGGAGCAGTAGCGATTTTAACTGATGAAGACGGTGCAAAGCTCATAAAGGAGTTACCTGTTTTGGTGGTTTCAAATGTGCGTAAGAGCGCAGCAATTCTTTCATCGTGGTTTTATGAAGAACCAATGCGTGATCTATTCAGCATTGGAATTACGGGCACTAACGGTAAAACAACAGCGAGCACCCTGTGCCACCAAATCTTACAAAGTGCAGGACAGGAAACAGGATTAATTGGAACTGTAGAAACTCGCATAGGAATTGAAGTTATCTCCAGCACTCGCACAACTCCTGAATCTGCAGAACTCCAATCCTTAGTTGCAACAATGCGAGAGCGGCATTGCCGTAATTTGGTGATGGAAGTATCTAGCCATGCAATAACGCTAGAACGGGTGCGAGGAAGTTATTTTAGGGCTGTTGGGTTTACCAATCTTTCTCAAGATCATTTGGATTTTCATGGAAGCATGGAAGAGTATTTTGCAGCTAAATCAAAGTTATTCACCTTTGAATATGCAGACCAAGCTTTTATAAATGTGGACGATTCGTATGGACAAATTTTGGCAGATAGCACTGAATTACCAGTTCAGACTATCTCTCGATTTAATAAAGAAGCTACGTGGCACTACATTCGAATCGAAGAAGGAAATCAGTACCGTGATATTGCAATTCGAGGCATTGGCGGAGTTTTAATCGAAAGTCGTACAAAACTTATGGGCGGATTTAATTTTGACAATTTATTGATGGCAGTTGCCATGTGCGTCGAGTCAGGTATTGATTCAACTGCTATTGCAACTTTGATTCCACACCTGACCGGCCCCGTTGGTCGTTTAGAACCAGTGAGTTTGGGACAAAACTTCACAGCCTTAGTTGATTATGCACACAGTCCTGATGCAGTCGCCCGTGTCCTGGCAGCGGTACGCGAGCTGACAGAGAAGCGGGTTATTGCAGTCTTAGGTTGCGGAGGAGATAGAGATAGTTCGAAGCGAAACATAATGGGACAAGAACTTTCATTACGAAGTGATGTTTCTATTTTTACCAGCGATAACCCTCGTTCTGAAAACCCACAAGTGATTCTTGAGCAGATGACGCAAGGTTTAAGTCTTTCAGAGCCCAGTGCAATCGTGGCTGATCGCGCCGACGCTATTACATTGGCTGTGAATCTTGCACAACCGGGTGACGTAGTTATTGTTCTTGGTAAAGGTCACGAACGTGGTCAGGAAGTTAACGGGGTTGTGCACCCATTTGATGATCGCTTAGTTTTGGCCCATGCGATCGAGGCTAAGAAATGATTCCACTAACACTTCAGCAAATAGCCACCATTGTTGGCGGTAAAATAGTTGGAAACTCTGAACAAATAATTACTTCACCTCCTGTTTTTGATTCTCGGGAGGCCGTTAAAGGTTCACTCTTTTTGGCTTTAGTTGGCGAAAATTCTGATGGACATGATTTCATCGATGACGCAAAGGTACGCGGGGCCACGGGATATCTGAGTACGCGCGAAGGCAAAAGCGATGGTGTAGTTGTTGAAGATGTTCTCGTCGCAGTACGTGAATTAGCAGCATATGTGAGAACGCAACTGCCGACTCTGACGGTAATCGCCATCACTGGTTCAAGTGGTAAAACCACTACAAAAGATTTATTGGCCGCGATACTTTCTACAAGAGCCGAGTGCGTTTGGACTAAAGCTTCATTTAACAACGAACTTGGTGCGCCAATTACCTTACTTGAGTGCACCCCAGAAACTAAGTATTGCATTTTAGAAGTAGGCGCACGCCATCAAGGAGACATTGCAGCTCTTAGTGAAATGGCACGACCAGATATTGGTGTTGTTTTACGAGTCGGTACAGCGCACTTAGGTGAATTTGGAAGTGTGGAGAAAATAGCTCAAACAAAAGGCGAACTGATACAAGCATTAGCACCAAGTGCAACTGCCGTGCTTGGAACATATGATCCACATACAAAAGCTATGAGTGCGCACCATTCCGGAAGAACCATCTTTTTCGGTCAGAATGCCCAGGATGATGTTCGTGCCGCGGATGTAGAAATGCGAGAAGCTCGCGCACACTTTGATTTAGTTACGCCAGCTGGCCGAGATGCTGTTGGAATGCGACTTATTGGTGCCCATCAAATCTCAAATGCATTGGCGGCTGCCGCAGTGTGTACGGCACTTGAAATTCCTATCGAAGTCATCGCAAGTGGCCTATCAACAGCAGATCTTGCCAGTAAATGGCGTATGCACATTAATGAAGTTGAAGATTTGCTAATAATTAATGATTCCTACAATGCAAATCCAGAGTCAATGAAAGCTGCACTAGATTCCTTGGCATTATTTACTCAAGAACGTGGCGGAGCTTCCTGGGCATTTCTAGGCCAGATGCATGAACTCGGTTCACAAAGTGAGTCACTTCACGAATCAGTCGCGGCACATGCACATGCACTGGGTATCGATCACCTAATTGGAATCGGAACACGAGCATTTGAAGCAGGGATTCCGGCACACAGTCCTACTACGCTTCATTATTGCGAAGGCATCACACAAGCACTTCCACTCGTTTCGCATTGCGCACCGGGTGATGTAGTACTTGTGAAAGCTTCACGTTCTGAGCACTTTGAAACACTTAGTCAAGGGCTGGAAGATTTATGGAAAGAATTGCAGGGGGAGGATAAGAAGTGAGAGTAATCCTCCTTGCAGGTGCAATCGCACTACTTTTTTCATTATTTGGGACACCTCTTCTCATTCGATTTCTTGCAAAGCGAGGTTTTGGTCAAGTTATCAGAGATGACGGACCAACTTCTCATCACACAAAACGCGGAACACCGACTATGGGCGGTATCGTAATTATTGTTGCGACCGTTGTTGCATATGCAATCGCACATTTGTTTTCAGGGCGTCCACCTACAGTTTCAGCACTGTTAGTAATTGGATTAGTAGTCTCTTTAGGTTTGATTGGTTTCTTAGATGATTATTTGAAAATCTCACGCAACCAATCGCTTGGCCTTTCTGGAAGACAAAAATTAATTGCGCAAGCATCTATTGCTTCACTCTTTGGTTACATGGGAATCCAGTTTGCAGATTTCCAAGGATTGACCCCAATTTCTCAAAATCTATCGACAGTGCGAGAAACATCTCTAGTTCTCGGACCAATTTTGGTTGTTATTTGGGTTGCTCTGATGGTTGTCTCGACCAGCAACGGTGTTAATCTCACAGATGGCTTAGATGGTTTAGCCAGCGGCGCATCAGTGATGGCATTTTTAGCATTTTTGTTGATTGGAGTGTGGGAATTCGGGCAGAGTTGTGCGATTGCAACTTCTACTAATTGTTACGCTGTTCGAGATCCTTTGGATTTGGCTGTACTAGCCGCTGCATTTGCTGGTTCGTGTACAGGATTTCTGTGGTGGAATGCATCACCAGCAAAAATATTTATGGGAGATACGGGTTCGTTGGCATTAGGTGGAGCACTAGCTGGACTTGCAACAACGTTACGTGTGGAGTTATTGCTTGTACCCCTAGGAGGCTTATTCGTAATTATCACTTTTTCAGTAATAATTCAGACGTTGTATTTTAAAATTTCTGGCGGTAAACGAGTCTTTAAAATGGCTCCGTTACAACATCACTTTGAATTATTGGGCTGGGGCGAAGTCACAATTGTTATTCGTTTTTGGATAATTGCCGGACTCTGTGTTGCCTTTGGCTTAGGCCTTTTTTATGCACAATGGGTAAGCGCCTAAGAAGCTTCGTATGCCACTTAATTTTTCAAAGAGCCGAATTCTTATTTTGGGTGGTGGCGTTACGGGAACCGCAGTCGCTCACTCGTTAACACGTCGCGGTGCACTCATTGGAATTGCTGATGATAAAAAAATTAACGACAACTCCTTGCGCACTTACCAATCTGACGCAGTTGAGGTTAGTGATTGGGATAAGGTCGTTGTTTCACCAGGCTGGAAGCCTGATCATCCGATAATTAAGAAATTTATAGCTGCAGGTACAGATCTCACAAATGAAATTGACCTTGCATGGCAGATCAAAGAAGTAGAAGCGCCTCATCAACGTTGGTTCGCATTAACAGGCACGAATGGGAAAACGAGTACAGTCGAAATGACGGCAGCGGCTATGCGAGCTGGCGGGCTACATGCTGCAGCATGTGGAAATGTTGGAGACACAGTCATTGATGCCGTCGAGAGCAGAGAAAAATATGATGTTTTAGTTCTTGAGTTATCATCATTTCAGATTCATTGGATGAATAGTGCTCAATTCAATGCAAGTGCAATCCTTAACATTGCTGATGATCACACTGATTGGCATGGTGATTTCGAGGAGTACGCGAGAACCAAGATTTCACTTCTAGATTCTAGTTCTACAGGAATTCTCAATGCCGACGATGCGGAAGTCGTTAAGCGTTCAGTTCATTGGAAGGGACGTAAAGTTTTCTTCACTCTAGAAACCCCGAGACCTGGTGAAATAGGTGTTGTCGAGGAGTTACTAGTTGATCGCGCATTTGTGGCTGACCCACAAGAAGCAGCTTTGATTTGCGAACTTAACGAAGTAAAACCAACCGTTCCGCATAATGTTTCAAATGCTTTAGCTGCGGCAGGGTTGGCAAGATCTGCCGGTGTGAGTCACGAAAAAATTAGAAACGCACTTTCAACATATACGCCAGGTCGACACCGAATAGAAGAAGTACATAACGCCGAAGGTATTTCATGGATTGATGACTCAAAGGCGACGAATCCGCATGCAGCCAGTGCATCAATCATGTCGGCTCTGTCAGTTGTATGGATTGCTGGGGGACTTGCCAAAGGTGCACGCATGGATGAACTCACTAAACGATGCAGCAAGCGAATAAAGGCCGCTGTGTTAATTGGTACTGATAAGGAATTAATCGCTCAAGCGCTACGAGAAAATGCTCCACACGTAGCTATTGTGGAAATATCCACACCCGCTGATTATCACATTGGATCTGTAGAAAATTCTTTAATGGAAGATGCTGTCAAGGCTGCGCAAAGTTTTGCTGTTCAAGGTGACACTGTTTTATTAGCGCCAGCCTGTGCTTCTATGGATCAATTCACAAATTATGCAGACCGTGGAGATCGATTCGCGCAAGCGGTGAAAAAGGTGATAGCTGGTGAGTGAAACAACGCAAAAATTTCTGGCAAAACCATCTAGTTCTTACAAAATATTGTTGTGGACAACCCTTGCTTTGAGCATTCTCGGTGCAATCATGGTTTTCTCGGCGTCTTCCATTTATTCACTTGAAAACAAAGGCAATTCATTTTCAATTATTGGTCGTCAATTCTTCTTTCTTCTCATATCAATTCCACTTGGATATCTTGCTTCCCGACAAAAACTGGAACGTTGGAAAAATATTGCACGTTTTGGTTTCTTGATCTCTGCAATAGTTTTAGTTTTTGTTGCGATTCCAGGAATCGGAAAGAGCGTAAATGGAAACCGAAACTGGATCAGCCTTGGTTTTGTAGATATACAACCGAGCGAGATTGTAAAAATATTGATGATTTTATGGGCGGCTCATATGTTGGCAATACGTGAACAAGCCGGACGTCACAAAACAAATGTTTTGGCGCTGATTACGCCAGGATTTGTATTGGTTATGGGCTTAATCATGATTGGTAAAGATCTAGGAACAACTGCGGTCTTCGCCGCCATTTTGGCTGGATTACTCTGGGTTGCAGGGGTTTCTGGAAAGATCTTCGCAAGTGTGAGCGCGACAGCATTTTCACTTATCGCACTGGCGATTGCAATCGAACCATATCGTGCAGAAAGATTTCTTGTTGTTTTTAATCCTTTTGCACCAGAGGATTACAAGAATGCAGGATGGCAACCAGCACATAGTTTGTTGGGTTTGGCTAGCGGTGGTTTTTTTGGAGTTGGGCTCGGGGCTAGCCGTCAAAAATGGGGCAATCTTGCCGAAGCGCATACAGATTTTATATTTTCAGTTATCGGTGAGGAGTTAGGTTTAGTTGGAACATTGATCACACTGTTACTTTTCAGTGCACTTATATTTTCAATTTTTAGAATTGCTCTTCGTGCAAAAGATCCAATGTCCAAGTACGCGTGTGCTGGCATAGGATCATGGATCGCGTTTCAAACAATTATGAATATTGGCTGTGCAACTTCTCTCATTCCAGTGGTAGGAGTTACTTTGCCTCTTATTTCTTACGGAGGCTCATCTCTTGTTGCCACTTATTTGGCACTCGGTTTCGTGTTGGGCGCAGCACGCCGTGATCCGGCTGCCATGGCTGATCTGGAAAAGAATTAATGAAAACCATAGTTTTTGCAGGCGGTGGCACTGCAGGACATGTCGAACCAGCGCTATCGGTCGCACACCAATGGATGAAAGAGAACCCTGAAGATAAATGTATTTTCATCGGAACATCACATGGGCTGGAAACTTCCTTGGTTCCTGCCGCAGGATTCACACTTCGAACAATAAAAAAAGTTGTACTTGCTCGAAAATTTTCACCTACTATCTTTTTAATGCCATTTCATTTATTGCAAGCCGTTTTGCAAGCTCGATCAGTTATCAAAAGCTCTTCTTTATTGATTGGATTTGGCGGTTATGTCAGCGCGGCCTCGTATTTGGCAGCGAAGTCTTGCGGTGTTCCAATTGTCATTCATGAAGCAAATGCGAAACCCGGTATTGCTAATCGACTAGGAGCACAGTTCACTTCTGCGCTGGCTGTGAATACTCCTGTTCGCCGTGGAGTCTTTCACCAAGCATTGATTACAGGAATGCCACTGAAGAGTACAATCAGAGAAATTATTACGAATTCGCAACAAGATTGGAATCTGGTTCGTAGTTCGGCGAAACGAACACTAGGTTTTGATGATGCGATGCCATTAATTTTAGTAGTTGGCGGTTCGCAAGGTTCACAAATCATGAATTCTGTTGTTGCGCAAGCACTACCCGTTTTGCTCGAAAAGAAAATTCAAGTGATGCATTCAGTGGGAAGAAAAAATGCTCTACCAGCGGCGCAATCTGGCTATCAACCTCATCTATATATTTCAGATATGGCTAGTGCTTACCTTGGCGCGGATTTAGTTATCTCGCGTTCAGGTGCTGTCACATGTTCAGAGTTTGAAGCGTTAGGAAAGTTTGCCTTATTTATTCCTTTAGCAATCGGCAACGGAGAGCAACTTCCAAATGCGCAGCACTTAGCTGATCTCGGGCGGGCGCAAGTTATTGCGCAACAAGAGTTCACCTCATCGTGGCTCTTGGCTAATGTTGATTCTTTAATTGCACGTTCAAAAGCACGTGGCGCGGAGGTTTCCACGGTAAACAGCACAGCCCATGAGAAGATTACGTCTCTCATGCAAAACGTGCTGAGTTCTCACTAGGGGAGTACATAATGTTTTCACTCTCCGATTTACCCCAAAAGAAAATTCATTTTATTGGTATTGGTGGTGCGGGCATGAGTGGATTAGCGCGCATAGCGCTTACACACGGTGCTCAGGTGAGTGGATCTGATGAAAGAGATTCTTCGGTGCTTGCCGCGTTGTCCGCACTTGGTGCAACTGTTTATTCTTCCCATCAAAGCGCACAGGTGAATGGCGCCGATTTAGTTATTTACAGCAACGCAATTTCCAAAAATAACCTCGAAAGAATTCAGGCCACGGAGTTAGGTATTCCAATCTTTACGCGTGCACAAGCCCTGGCACTACTTATGAGCGAGTCAGTTAGCATTGCGGTGGCGGGCACTCATGGCAAAACCACGACATCGTCCATGCTTGCAGTCGCATTTCAAGCATGCGGAGTAGATCCTTCATTTGCTATTGGTGGAACAATCAGTGCATCAGGTTCAAACGCACATAGAGGAACGGGTGAATATTTCGTCGCTGAAGCCGATGAATCTGATGGTTCATTCATCGAATACAAACCTTTTGGTGCAATAGTCACCAACATTGAACACGATCACGTCGATTTTTTTGCCACCCCTGACGATGTCACCGCAGCTTTTGATGATTTTGCAGCAACAATTTCGCCTAATGGTTTCTTAGTGTATTGCGCAGATGATCCAGGATCGTTGTCGCTTGGAAATCGCGTTAAAAACATTACAACCATCTCCTATGGTGAGAGTTCAGATACCAATTTGCATATTGACCAAGTAGAACTAGCGGCCAAAAGTTCGCGTGCTCGGGCGTTATGGAACGGTAAATCAGTTGGTCATCTCGAAATCAATGTTCCAGGGCGCCATAACATTCATAATGCAGCAGCAGCTCTAGCAGTTGGGTTGCATTTAGGTTTGCCTGCAGGTGGACTTCTCGCTGGTTTGGCATCCTTTGCAGGCACTGGTCGACGTTTTGAATTGAAAGGAACTGTTCACGGCATAAGAGTTATTGATGACTACGGTCATCACCCTACTGAAATTAAGGTCACATTAGAGGCGGCTAGGCGTTATGCAGGAGATGGTCGCCTCTTAGTAATTTTTCAGCCGCATCGTTATTCGCGAACACAAGCCTTCATGACTGACTTTGCATCATCGTTATCACTGGCAGACACAGTTATCTTGCTGGAAGTTTATGCAGCAAGTGAAAAACCAATTTCCGGGGTGAGTTCTGAAGTAATCGCGCAATCTATGCACAACGGAATCTATATTCCTAATTTTGTTGAAGCTACTGATGCAATTACTGAAATGGCTAAACCGGGAGATGTCATCATGACTCTCGGAGCTGGTGACGTATCATCGCTCGGGACGATCATTCTTGATGGATTAACAAAACGTTTTGCGAACAATTAATTTTCATATGCCTCGTCTAGTCAAAATTCTTACAACAACTGCCCTCATTGGAGTTTTAACGTACTTATTGGGTTGGTCACCTGTATTCACGACAAAAAGAGTTGAATACAACGGAATTACGGACCTGCTCCAAATTTCAGCTGTAGAAAAAAAGGTTGGAGATTTGACCGGAACAAAACTTGCTCGACTTGAACCCCGCCAAATTGTCAGTTCATTAAAAGAAATTTCGTGGGTAGCAGATGCCGATGTTTCACGAAATTGGTTGAAAAGTTCAGTGATTATTTCTGTAAAACCAAGAGTTCCAATTGGTACTTTTGGTTCTCAATATATTGATGCATCTGGAGCCATGTTTGATTCCATTGGGCCCACAGTTGATCTGCCTGTAGTGAGTGCACCAAATCCTCACATAGGTTTGGCAGCAGTTGAACTCTTTGCAGCCTTACCCTTGGATTTTCGCCAGAACGTTACCTCTCTGATGGCTCGAAAAGATGACGATTTCACTATGGCAATCCACATTGCACAACGAAAGCTCACACTTCGATTCGGCAATGCCGAAGAAATAGATCTGAAAGTCAGAGTATTTAAAGCACTTGTAGCACTTGAAGAAAATAAAAAAGTTTCAACAATTGATGTATCGGCTCCACATGCACCGATAGTTAAGTAAGAAAATAATTTAAAAATAAATTCGTGGCGGTGTTTGCTTACCGAGTTGATTCGCTTTACTTTCACCTCACGAATAAGAGAGAACACTAAATCTCAACTCGAGGTTTACCGTTCTCAAGGAGGAGTACCGTGGCTTCACCGCAGAATTATTTAGCTGTCATCAAAGTAGTTGGTATTGGTGGCGGTGGAGTTAATGCAATCAATCGCATGATTGATGTAGGACTCAAAGGCGTTGAGTTCATTGCAATTAATACTGATGCACAACATTTGTTAATGAGTGATGCAGATGTGAAGTTAGATATTGGTCGCAAGTCAACGCGCGGACTCGGAGCTGGCGCTGCACCTGAAAAAGGTCGTGAAGCAGCACTTGATCACATAGATGAAATTGAAGAAATTTTGCGCGGAGCCGATATGGTTTTTGTTACCGCAGGCGAAGGTGGTGGAACTGGAACTGGTGGTGCTCCCGTAGTTGCAAAGATTGCACGTGAAATTGGTGCACTAACAATTGGTGTTGTTACAAAACCATTTAGCTTTGAAGGAAAGATTCGCACATCGCAGGCAGAAGAAGGTATCGAAGCTCTTCGCTCCGAGGTTGACACACTTATTGTTATTCCAAATGATCGGTTGCTTGCAATATCTGATCGCTCAATTACCGCTGTTGATGCATTCAAGAGTGCAGATCAGGTGCTGCTTTCAGGCGTTCAGGGGATCACAGAAATAATTACACAACCTGGTTTGATTAATCTTGACTTTGCAGATGTAAAAACTGTTATGACTGGCGCAGGTTCTGCTCTTATGGGAATTGGTTCGGCACGTGGTGAAAACCGTGCAATTCGCGCGGCGGAGTTAGCAATCTCAAGCCCATTGTTAGAAGCATCTATCGATGGTGCCATGGGAGTACTACTCTCTGTAGCTGGTGGGTCAGACCTGGGTTTATTTGAAATCAATGAAGCGTGCGAACTCGTGCAAGCTGCTGCCCATCCGAACGCAAAAATTATCTTTGGAACAACTATTGATGACGCGCTCGGCGATGAAGTTCGCATCACCGTTATCGCTGCTGGTTTTGATGGCGGTGAACCTAAGAAGGTTTCAGTTCCAGTAATTAATGCAGCAACATTAGCCGGCAACGCTAACCCAGTTCCAAATAATGACCCCCTTTCTGTTGCCCTGGAGCTTGAATCTGATTTCACACCTCGTCCTCGCGTTACATTCGAAGAACTTGTTGCCGAAGACGAAATTGATGTTCCAGATTTCATGAAATAAGAGTGAGCTTTACATTCTTTACAGATCGCCTTGGTGGAAATAGCCAAGGCGATTTTTCTTCCTTAAATTTAGCTCTCCATGTAGATGATGATTCAGCAACGGTGATGCGCAATAGAGGTTTAATAGAAAAAGAATATGGGAAAACCGTCTATATGAATCAAGTGCACGGAGATGACATAGAGATTATTTCGGAGCACTCCGATCAACTTCTCACATGTGATGCACTAGTAACCACGACTCCTGGAATTACGTTGGCGGTTTTAACAGCAGATTGCATCCCTTTGTTGCTATCCAGTGAAAAAGTTATCGCCGCTGTTCATGTTGGAAGGCGTGGCTTAGTAAATGGAGTCGCTGCCAAGACTGTTCGCAAGATGCGCGAGCTTGGGGCACTTTCAATCTCAGCAGTTTTTGGCCCTTCGATTTGCGGTGAGTGCTATGAAGTCAATCAAAATACATATGATCAAGTCCTTCTCACTCATTCGGAGGCAAAAAGTGCTACTCCAGCGGGTATGCCGTCGCTAGATCTTGCTCGGGCGCTCGTTGGCGATTTGCAGAATTTATCCGTTGAATGCACCGTTGATACTCGATGCACACTCGAAGATTTGAATCTTTTTTCTTATCGCAGATCTTATAGAACGGGTCGTCAGGCAGGTTTAATTAGATTATGACTTCACGTTATGAGGAGATAGCGTCCAATCTTGCTCAAGTTCAGGATGAGATTCTCTCCGCAACTAAAGCTAGTAATCGTCACGTGGATGAGGTGACCTTGATCGCGGTTACGAAAACATTTCCTGTCAGTGATGTTCATATTCTGGCAAGTCTGGATATTCATCATTATGGAGAAAATCGAGATGGAGATGCCGCACCGAAGGCAGCTGCAGTTCCTGGCACGTGGCATTTTCAGGGACAGATTCAGGGTAATAAGTTGAAGTCAATTGCGTCATGGGCGCATGTAATTCACTCACTCGATGAAGAACGGCACATAATCGCTCTGGATAAAGTTGCGCCACATCGCATCGGAGTATTCCTGCAGGTATCCCTTGATGGCGCTCAGGGCAGGGGAGGAGCACTGCCCTCTGATTTGTCTGCACTGGCAGATTCGGTGCTGCAATCTACGAACCTCGATTTAATGGGACTTATGGCAGTTGCCCCACTTGATCAAAGCAGTGATGAAGCATTTGAAAAACTAGCCACAATTCATTCAATTTTTAAGGTTTCATACCCCACTGCAAAGTACCTATCTGCCGGCATGAGCAATGACTTTTCGCAAGCGATTACCCATGGTGCGACACATATCAGGGTAGGTAGTTCAATCCTCGGTTCCCGGCCTGCACCCCAGTAACCTTTCAACCATGTCGAATGCAATGCGCCGTGTCGCAAACTACCTTGGTTTAGTTGATGACCCAGAAATTCAAAGCTCATTAGAGAGTTCATCTACTCGCGTTCCAGATGTTCGTATTCGCACTCGCGAAGCGCGTCACATCGCACCTGTTGCTCACAACGAATCAACTCCACAATTAGAACTTCCAACACTTGATCGCATTATTACTTTGCATCCACGTTTTTATAATGAAGCGCGTACCATCGGTGAGCACTATCGCCTTGGAAATCCAGTAATCATTAACTTAACTGACATGGATGAATCAGAACGCAAGCGCCTTGTAGATTTTGCAAGTGGACTTGTATTTGGTCATCACGGAACCATCGAACGCGTCACTTCAAAAGTTTTCTTGCTCTCACCAGCAAATGTAAAAGTAAGTAGCGAAGACAAAGCTGCCGCTGCTGAAGCAAGTTTCTTTAACCAGAGCTGATTCTTACTTCATGTTACGTATCGGTGCGATACTTCACTTAATACTGCAACTATTTCTCTTTGCCTTATTGGCTCGTTTGATTTTGGATTACGCTCGAATGTTCAAACCATCATGGCGTCCAAGCGGCATTATTTTATTCTTCGTCGAGGCCATCTACTCAATTACTGATCGCCCAATGAATTTCGTACGCAGATTTGTACCTCCGCTACGTTTAGGCGGAGTTTCACTTGATTTATCTTTCATCGTATTGTTCTTTGCAATACAGATGTTGATGCCACTAGTTCTATTAATTTAACTCTTTACAAGCGTTGCATTAAATCCTAATTCGCCTTCAACCACAGGCAAAGAGTTATCGCGTACAAATTCAGTAGCCAAAACTTCTGCACTGATGTGATCTAGGGCAGCAACTACGGCGCCGGAAACGCCATCAGGTGCGTTCCAAGTAACACGAATGCGATCTGAAATATCAAAGCCATTGGTTTTACGTGCCTCTTGAATGAAGCGAATAACTTCACGAACATTTCCGGCTGCAATCAACTCTGGAGTTAAGGCAAGGTCCAAGGCGACGCTTTCGCCCTCGTGACTGGCTACCATCCAACCTGTGCGAGGAACTTCGGTGATAACTAAGTCATCTAAATCAATGCTCCAGGTACCAACATCTGCGCTGCCCTTCGTGCGCAAAGTTTTAACAAGTGTTGTGGCATCTGTTGCTGCAATTGCTTTAGCGATGGCTTGAACTTCTCCGCCAAATTTTGCACCAAGAGTGCGAAAGTTCGCTTTTATTGAGATGTCTACAAGATCTCCGTCGGCATCGGCGATATCAGCCAAGTCTGCAACGTTTAATTCATCAGCTATTTGTTCGCGCATATCACTTGGCAACGCCGCCCAACCACTTGCGGCAATGAGTGCACGCTGTAAAGGTTGGCGAATTTTGATTCCAGATTCAGCGCGAGCAGCTCTGCCGAGTTCAACAATTCGTCGAGTCAGCGCAACTTGTGCAGAGAGTTGTGTATCGATATCTGATGCATTCGCTACGGGAAAATCTGTGAGATGAACAGAAGTGGCTACAGTTGAATCAACTGGGCGCACGAGTTCTTGCCAGACATGTTCTGAGATAAATGGAACCATTGGAGCGAGCAGTTGTGTCAACGTTGTGAGGCATTCATGAAGGGTTGCAAGGGCAGCCACATCGCCATCCCAGAAACGTCGACGTGAGCGGCGGACATACCAATTTGAAAGATCATCAATGAATTGAGCAAGTGCCTTACCGGCACCTTGTGAATCAAAATCACTAAGACAACGGTCTACTTCATTGATCAATAATGAAAGTTCAGAGATGATCCATCGATCCATCACTGGACGTGTATTGCGCGCAGGAGATTGCGATAGTTCAAAGTTCGACGCTTGCGCATAGAGAGAGTGAAAAGAGATTGTGTTCCAGTAGGTGAGCAGCGTTTTACGGACAACATCGCTAATTGCATCGTGGCCAACACGACGAGCAGACCATGGTGATCCCGCTGCCAACATGTACCAGCGAACAGCGTCGGCCCCATGTTGATCCATAAGCGCCATAGGTTCAATTACGTTTCCTAGATGTTTGCTCATCTTGCGGCCATCTTTATCCAAGATATGACCAAGACATAAAACATTTTCATAGGAAGACTTATCAAAGACCAATGTGCCGATAGTCATTAATGTGTAAAACCAGCCTCGTGTTTGATCAATCGCTTCGCAGATAAAGTCAGCCGGATAAGCAGCTTCGAATTTCTCCTTGCTGCCCTCTTGATGTGGATATCCCCATTGCGCAAAAGGCATCGCACCGGAGTCATACCAGCAGTCAATAACTTCAGGAACGCGCACCATGGTTTGCGAACACTCAGAGCAAGCAAAAGTAATGTCATCGACAAATGGACGGTGTGGGTCAAGCGTTGATAACTCTTGGCCAGCACGCGCACCTAAATCAGCTAGAGATTCGATGCAGACTTCGTGCTTATTTTCACATCGCCAAATAGGAAGTGGAGTACCCCAATAACGATTACGTGAAAGCGCCCAATCAATATTGTTGTTGAGCCAATCGCCATATCGTCCAGTTTTAATCGTCTCTGGATACCAATTAGTTGCGGCATTTTCGCGCAGTAATTCATCTTTAATCGAGGTGGTTCGGATGTACCACGATGGTTGTGCGTAATAAATAAGTGCTGTGTGACATCTCCAGCAATGTGGATATGAGTGCTCATATGGTTGGTGGCGATACAAAAGGCCACGCGTCTTTAACTCTTTGACCAGTGGCTTATCTGCATCTTTGAAAAACATTCCACCCACAAGAGTTACATCTGCAAGGAAGTGACCATCTGGCGCAACGGGATTTAAACTGGCAATCCATAGGCACGACAGACCTGTAAGTCATCGGCTCCAAATGCGGGGGATTGGTGAACCAATCCTGTTCCATCCTCTGTAGTTACGTAATCGGCAAGGACTACGTAGTGGGCGTCTGGAATTTCTACAAAATCAAATGGCCTTGAATACGTTGTTCGCTCAAGATCTTTACCGAGTATTTTCGAGAGAATCTGAACTTGTCCCTGTAGCTTTTCAAGTAAAGCTTCCGCAACAACTAGAACTTCAGATTTTTCTTCATGTGTGACTCGGGCAACTACATATGTCACAGTTGGATTTACTGCGATGGCTGTATTTGAAACAAGTGTCCATGGAGTAGTAGTCCAGACAAGCAGAGCCGCCCCTAATTCTTGAAGAGCTCCGGATGTAATTGGAAATCGAACATAAACTGAAGGATCAGTTACAGTTTCATAGCCTTGCGCTAATTCGTGATCAGATAAACCAGTTCCGCAGCGCGGACAATATGGTGCTACGCGATGATCTTGGACTAATAAACCTTTTTTGTGAATTTGGGAAAGACTCCACCAAACACTTTCAACATACGCTGGCGCCATGGTCCAATATGCTTGATCAAAATCAACCCAGAAACCCATACGATTTGTCATCGCGGCAAATGCATCGACGTGACGAGTAACTGATTCGCGGCACTTGTCGTTAAATTGCGAGATTCCGAATTTTTCTATGTCACCCTTACCGCTAAAACCCAGCTCTTTTTCTACTGCAATTTCAACTGGAAGTCCGTGACAATCCCATCCCGCTTTACGAACAACTTGTTTGCCCTTCATTGTGTGAAAACGTGGAAAGACATCTTTAAATGCTCGTGCTTCGATGTGGTGAGTACCTGGCATACCGTTTGCAGTTGGGGGACCTTCATAAAATGCCCACGTATCTGCTCCATCTCGGCCTGTAACAGATTTTTCAAATATTGCATTGGTGCGCCAGAATTCAAGAATCGAGTGCTCCATTGCTGGAAGATCGATCTGCGCTGAAATCGGGCGAAAGGACATAAGAGGGGAAGTCTATTCCATGCTCACGAGCAAGATTCTTCGTGGCGAAGTTGGTACTCGCGCCGTAATCGGCATAAGGTGCGCGGCGTGCCTAAGAAACCTTTGAAAAAAGTGACAAAGAAAGCGGTTAAAAAGGCTGCCACAAAGACAGTCAACAAAGCGCCAGCGAAGAAGGTCGCCGCAAAGAAAGCTCCTGTAAAAAAGGCACCTGCAAAAAAGGCACCTGCAAAAAAGGTTGCAGCGAAGAAAGCACCTGCTAAAGCGGCTACAAAAAATCCTGGCCGCCCTTTTCCTTCCAAGACAACGCTAACCGTTGATGAAAAATCTCAGACCGTAAGTGTTAAAACAATCGTTGCACCAGCGAGTACTCCAGTTATTGAAGAACGCCGACTGGTGATGCCGCCACCTGCTCGACCTGTAAAGAGTGGAAAGAAAGTTGCACCCCTTAAACCGATTAAACAAGCACCGACTCCCATTGTCGTTTCTGAGAGTGAATCGGCATGGAGCGCCGCTGAACTCAAGGCCATGCGCAGTGAATTGGCCAAAGAGCTTGTGAGACTTCAAGCGGATCTTTCAACAGTTGAACGTGAGATGGATGCGCTGATCGCAGATGCCGGAGACGGTGCGGGTGATGATCAAGCAGATGCTGGTACTAAGACATTTGAACGCGAACATGAAATGTCGCTCGTCATAAATGCGCGCGACATGGTTTTGCAAACAGAACGTGCACTCGAGCGCATCGATACAAAGACATACGGTAATTGCGAAGAGTGCGGCGCGGCAATTGGTAAGGCACGTTTACAAGTTTTCCCACGCGCCACACTCTGCATGCACTGCAAGCAGAAAGAGGAACGGCGCTAACAATGCGCCTGTGGCGTTCGCTTTATCTCATCGCCTGGGTTGTGTGGTTAATTGATCTAGGTACAAAGGTATGGGCCGAGAAAGTTTTATCCTCCAGAGCTAATATTGAAATTCTTGGTTCATTTTTACAACTTACATTTATCCGAAACTCTGGCGCCGCATTTAGTATTGGCGCCGGAATGACCATCATCTTTACAATTTTTGCTGTGGCGGTTTTGATTTTTATTGTGCGGTTTGCTCCATTGATTACATCAAAGGGTTGGGCGGTTGTATGCGGCCTCGTTCTTGGCGGAATTCTGGGAAACCTCACCGATCGAATTTTCCGCGCTCCTAGCTTTTTACAAGGACACGTTATTGACTGGATTCAGTTACCGCGTTGGCCAGTATTTAATGTTGCAGATACCGCTATTGTGATTGCAGCAGTAACTGCATTTATCCTGACAATTCGAAACATTGCACCAATTGCACCCGGAGTTATACCTAAAGACGAAAGTTGATCATGAGTCGAGTTTTACGTACTTTGTCCGTCCCAGAGGGCGTTGCGGGTGAACGCATTGATAGCGCTCTCACACGCGTGCTCGGACTCTCCCGCACATCGGTAGTTCGCTTGCTTGAAGATGGTGACATCACGACATCTGGAAAAGCCATGACTAAGTCAGACAAGGTTGCGGCGGGACAAATTATTGAAGTGCTTATGCCCGAAGAGAAAAACTCCGAACCAATTCCACTCACACCGATTCCAGGTCTATCAATTATTTACAACGACGAATCAATTGTTGTCATTGATAAACCAGTAGGTTGCGCAGCCCATCCAAGTCCTGGCTGGGAAGGCCCAACTGTTGTAGGAGCTCTCAGTGCTGCTGGTTACACAATTTCGACAAGCGGTCCAGCAGAGCGAGCAGGAATTGTGCATCGATTAGACGTGGGTACCAGTGGATTAATGGTTGTTGCAAAGACCGATCAGGCGTATACATTTCTCAAAGATGCATTTAAGTCTCGCACTGTCACAAAAATTTATCATGCACTCATTCAAGGTCACATGGACCCGAGCACCGGAACAATTGATGCCCCTATTGATCGTCATCCAAAAGAAGATCATCGTTTTGCAGTTGTAGCCAATGGTAAAGAGAGTATTACGCACTATGAAGTAATCGAATTTTATCGTGGCGTCTCACTTGTTAAAGTTGAATTAGAAACTGGGCGCACGCATCAAATCCGTGTGCACTTCTCAGCTCTGCGTCACCCTCTAGTTGGCGACCTCACATATGGCGCTGATCCAGTCTTAGCGGCATCACTGGAAATGTCTCGCCCGTGGTTACATGCAATGAACCTCGAATTAACACACCCTCGAAGCGGTGAGCGCCTAGCCTTTACTGCGCCGTATCCAGCAGACCTGATGAAGGCTCTGGCGTTGCTTTCCAGCGCAGTTCTTCCGTAGCGACTAACCTCACCACCAATGTCATCTTTTGCCCACCTTCATGTTCATACTGAGTACTCAATGCTCGATGGCGCCGCACGCGTAAGTGATTTGGTTGCAGAAGTTGCTCGTCAAGAGATGCCGGCGATTGCAATGACAGATCATGGCAATGTATTTGGCGCATTTGATTTTTATAAACAAGCTAAGAAAGTCGGCGTAAAACCAATCATTGGGATTGAAGCCTACGTTGCTCCTGAATCTCGCTTTGAAAAGAAGCGAGTTAAGTGGGCCGATGGCGGTGAAGATGATGTCTCTGGCGGTGGTGCATATACGCACATGACAATTTTGGCCGAAAATAATGAAGGCTTATCCAACTTGTTTAAACTCTCATCCCTTGCATCCCTTGAAGGGTATTACTACAAACCACGCATGGACCGAGAGTTATTGACTCGATACGCCAAAGGTTTAATTGCAACAACAGGTTGCCCTGGCGGTGAAATTCAAACGCGCATTCGTATGGGTGCGTACAAAGAGGCAATGGCTGCTGCATCTGATTATCGAGACATATTCGGAGTCGATAACTTCTTTCTAGAGGTGATGGATCACGGCATTGATATCGAATCACGCGTGAAGGCCGACCTTCTCAAATTAGGAAAAGAATTAGGTCTGCCGCTACTTGCGACAAATGATTTGCATTACACATTTAACGAGGATGCGCGATCTCACGAAGCCCTGTTGTGCGTGCAATCTGGTTCTACTCTTGCAGATCCAAAGCGATTTAAGTTTGATAATGATGAGTTCTATCTCAAAACACCTGCACAAATGCGAGAGTTGTTTAAGGAAATCCCTGAAAGCTGCGATAACACTCTGTTAATTGCTGAACGATGCAACGTTTCATTGCGCGAAGGAGAGAATTTACTACCACGCTTTGAAGTTCCAATGGGTGAAACAGAGGATTCTTGGCTTATCAAAGAGTCAGAGCGTGGATTAATTGATCGCATGGGGGCGCGAGCAACGGATGTCCATCGTGCACGATTAACATATGAATTAAATGTAATGATTAAGATGGGTTTTCCCGGTTACTTCTTAGTTGTTGCAGACCTTGTTGCGCACGCCAAAAAAGTTGGAATTCGCGTAGGTCCCGGTCGAGGATCCGCGGCAGGTTCACTAGTTGCTTATGCACTTGGAATTACTGGACTTGATCCACTTGAGCACGGTTTACTCTTTGAGCGATTCCTTAATCCGGAACGTATCTCTATGCCGGATATCGATTTGGACTTTGATGAACGCAGACGCAGCGAAATGATTCGCTATGCGACAACCAAATATGGCGAAGATCGCGTCGCACAGATCATTACTTACGGAACAATCAAATCTAAACAAGCCATTAAAGATTCAACTCGCGTGCTTGGTTATCCGTATGCCATTGGAGAAAAACTAACTAAGGCATTACCGCCATCTGTCATGGGCAAAGATATTTCACTAGCTGGAGTGTTTGATCCCACTAACGATCGTTTTGGCGAGGCAGGAGAGTTTAGAAATCTCTATGAGAGTGACCCTGATTCTAAAACAGTTGTAGATACTGCAATGGGACTAGAGGGATTGAAGCGCCAGTGGGGAGTTCACGCCGCCGGCGTGATTCTCTCTCGCGAACCTTTATTAGATGTAATTCCTATTCATCGCCGTGAAGCAGATGGCTCTATCATCACGCAATTTGATATGGGCGCATGTGAAGCAACTGGTTTGCTCAAAATGGACTTCTTAGGTCTTCGAAATTTATCTGTTCTCGATGATGCACTATTAAACATCAAAGCCAATAAAGGTGTAGATGTTGTTCTAGAAGATCTCACCCTTGATGATAAGAAAACATTTGAGCTTCTTTCGCGCGGGGATACCTTGGGAGTATTTCAACTAGATGGTGGCCCAATGCGCGCATTATTACGAAGCATGTCACCAGATTCTTTTCAAGATATTTCAGCGGTTATCGCTTTGTATCGCCCGGGGCCGATGGGTGAAAATGCGCACAATAACTATGCAGATAGAAAAAATAAGCGCAAACCTGTCGAACCTATTCACGCGGAATTATCAGAAGTTCTCGATGAAATCTTGGGCGATACCTATGGATTAATTGTTTACCAAGAACAAGTAATGGCGATTGCCCAAAAGGTTGCAGGTTTCTCACTTGGTCGAGCAGACCTCCTGCGTAAAGCAATGGGTAAGAAGAACAAAGAGATTCTCGATGAAGAGTATGTTCCTTTTGAATCTGGTATGAAAGAAAATGGTTTTGGCAATGCCGCAATCAAACGTTTATGGGATGTTCTGATTCCGTTTTCTGATTACGCATTTAACCGCGCACACAGCGCAGGTTACGGCGTTGTCTCATATTGGACGGCATACCTCAAAGCTAATTACCCAACTGAATACATGGCAGCACTCTTAACTTCTGTTCGGGATGATAAAGATAAGTCTGCACTCTATTTAAGTGAGTGCCGTCGAATGGGTATTCAAGTTTTGCCACCTGACGTTAATGAATCCGATTCTGAATACACGCCGCGCGGTACAGATATTCGTTTCGGACTTGCAGCAATTCGAAATGTCGGTGAAGGTGTTGTGGCATCAATCAAGAGTGCGCGAGATGGCAAGGGGCGCTACCAATCATTTGGAGATTTCTTAGCAAAAGTAGATGCTCAGGTGTGTAACAAAAAAACTATTGAATCCCTCATTAAGGCTGGAGCTTTTGATTCACTTGGTAACACTCGTAAAGGTTTGATGGCTGTGTATCTCGAAGCAATTGATTCAGTGATTGAGGCTAAACGCGCAGAAGCAATCGGCCAATTTGATTTATTTGGGGCAGAGTCTGCAACTTCGGTTTCCGATGTTGCATTAGATATTCCTGCTGGCGAATGGGAGAAAGCGATGTTGCTTTCTTACGAACGCGAGATGTTAGGTCTCTATGTTTCAGATCATCCGTTACTCGGCGTTGAACACGTCTTGCGCTCCGGCACAGATATGTCCATTAGCGAATTACTCGATGATGGTGGACATCATGATCAGATTGTGACAATTGGTGGATTAATCACATCTGTTACACGAAAAGTAACTCGACAAGGTGCGTCATGGGCTGTTGTAACCATCGAAGATTTAGAAGGATCTATTGAAGCGCTCTTCTTCTCTAATACTTACAATCAATATGCGCTCACATTGACCGAAGATCGAATCGTTTTGATTCGTGGTCGAGTAGATAAACGCGAGGATCAGGTCAGATTTACTGCCCTAGAAATGAAGAGCGCCGATATCAGTGCAGCTCCAACTGGTCCATTGGTAATCACACTTCCTATAAACCAGTGCACACCTCCCGTTGTTGATCGCATGAAGGAGATACTTCGTTCGCATCCAGGTAAGCGCGAAGTTCATTTACATTTGGATGAGAATGGAATGCTTACTGTGATGAAGTTGGACACTCTTATTACTTCTTCACCTTCGCTCAGCGCTGACCTGAAATCAATTCTCGGGCCTAACTGCCTACAGGGCTAGTAGAATTAGGTGTTGCAGTATCCAATTCTTAGCGAGCATGAGGCATACAGATGATGCGTTTAGTAGACCTTCGTGGTCAGCGCTTATCTAAGGCCGCATATGCAAATTTAATTCCACGAGCAGCACTCGATGTTGCCGAAGCAGTGAAATTGATTGAACCCATTTTACTTCGAGTAAAAAATGGAAATGAAAGTGACTTGATTGCTTTAGCAATGGAATTCGACGGTGTGGCGCCACAATCAATTAAAGTACCGCGCACAGAGCTAACCAAGGCTTTGAAACAATTAGACCCAGCTATCCGCAGTGCACTCGAATTATCGGCGCAGCGCATCAGAAAAGTGCACAGCGATCAAGTGCGCAGCGAAACGGTTACAAAGGTTGTTGATGGCGGAAGCGTCACGGAAAAATGGGTCCCGGTAGATCGCGTTGGTTTATATGTGCCTGGTGGTCGAGCTGTTTATCCAAGTAGCGTGATGATGAATGTAATTCCTGCACAAATTGCCAAGGTATCGAGCATCGCGGTCGCATCTCCTCCGCAGAGCGAATTTGGCGGATTGCCACACCCAACAATTCTCGCAACGTGCGAACTACTCGGGATAACTGAGGTGTATGCAGTTGGGGGAGCGCAAGCGATTGCACTCTTTGCATACGGAATGGAAAATCTCTGCGAGAAATGCGATTTGGTTACTGGTCCTGGAAACATCTACGTTGCCGCTGCCAAACGTGCGTTACGTGGAATTATCGGAATTGATTCTGAAGCTGGTCCAACTGAAATTGCAATAGTTGCAGATAGTTCGGCTATTGCTGGCGATGTCGCAGCTGATCTCATAAGTCAGGCAGAGCACGACGTAATTGCTGCTGCAGTTCTTATCACAGATAGTCAAGAACTAATTGATGATGTTCTAAAAGAATTAGCTGTACGCGTGGCCCGCACAAAACACTCCGAGAGAATTACCGAAGCACTCACAGGTATTCAATCCGCCTGCGTGTTAGTTGATTCAGTTGCGCATGGTTTAGAGGTAGCGAACGCCTACGCAGCAGAGCACCTTGAAATTCAAACAAGAAATAGTGCTAAAGACGCGCAGCAAATCAGAAATGCAGGTGCAGTCTTTATCGGTCGCTATTCACCCGTTTCACTCGGTGATTATTCAGCAGGTTCGAATCACGTACTGCCTACAGGGGGCTGTGCATGTCATTCAAGCGGATTATCCGTGCAGACATTTTTGCGAGGTTTGCATTTCATTGAGTACAACAAAGAAGCTTTCACCGAAATTCTGCCAACAGTCATCACATTGGCTAACTCAGAGGATTTGCCTGCACATGGTGAAGCCATGAGCGTTCGCTTAGAAAATGAGAGTTCGGTATGAGTACGTGGCCAGAATGGTTGCCACTGCGTGCCGAGCTTGCTCCCATGTCACCTTATGGTGCACCACAAGTCAATGCCCAAGCATCTCTTAATACAAATGAGAATCCTTTTTCGCCCTCACCTGCACTAATTAAAGCTATAGCCGATCGTGTAAGTCATATTGGCGCACAACTCAATAGATATCCAGATCGCGAAGCATCCGCACTACGAACATCACTTTCGAATTACATTAATTCTCAATCTGGCACGTCGATTGATATTTCAAATGTATGGGCTGCAAATGGCAGCAATGAAATAATTCAATCCATTTTTCTAGCATTTGGTCGGAAATCTGCCCTGGGATTTACACCTTCATACTCGATGCACCCATTGATTGCAAAAGTTACCGCAACTCCCTGGGTTGATGGCACGCGTCGCAAAGATTTCACTTTAGATTGCGAAGCCGCCGCGGCTCAGATCGAATCTCTACGACCAGCACTGACATTTATTACAACTCCGAATAATCCAACCGGCAGTGCAGTTCTTATTTCAGAGATTGAATCATTGGGAAAGAGTGCGCAATCAGTTGGCGGGTTACTAGTTATTGACGAAGCCTATGCAGAGTTCTCATCCGAAAAATCTGCGGTAACTTTGATTGAGAAGTTTCCAAACATTGTGGTCATCAGAACCATGAGTAAAGCTTTTGCATTTGCTGGTGCGCGAGTCGGATATTTAGTCGCACATCCATCTGTAATTGATGCAATGAGACTCGTTCGACTTCCGTATCACCTCAGTACCTTGACTCAAGTTGCAGCCAGTGCTGCACTCGAATTTAGTGAAGAGTTATTAGCAACGGTCCAGGGATTGATCACAGCGCGTGAGGAAGTTGCTAGCCAACTGGATCAATTAGGGCTCGAAGTTGTGCCAAGTTGCTCAAATTTCCTACTCTTTACAGGATTCAAGCGAGCCAGTGCAGATGTGTGGAAAGATTTGCTCGATAAAGGGGTCTTAATCCGCGATGTAGGCCTAGAAGGTTATTTGCGGGTCACAATTGGCAACGAAGCCGAAAACAAGAAGTTCGTGGCAGCTTTAAAAGACGTACTCAACAAGTGAAGCAGGGGAAAAATGAGAAGTGCACGCGTAGAACGTACAACGAAAGAGTCAAGCGTGCTTGTAGAACTCAAACTGGATGGTCACGGAAACATTTCCGTTGATACAGGTGTTGCATTCTATGATCACATGCTTTCACAGCTCGGTAAGCACTCAGGCTTTGATTTAACAGTTAAAACAACTGGAGATATCGAAGTTGATTCGCACCACACAGTTGAAGATACATCCTTGGCATTTGGCCAAGCGCTACGTGAAGCACTGGGCGATAAAGCCGGCATCCGCCGCTTTGGCGATGCGATGGTTCCATTAGATGAAGTGCTCGTACAAGCTGCTGTTGATCTTTCAGGTCGTCCATATTTAGTACATCGCCAACCAGAAATAGTTGAGTTAATCGGAACGTTTGACACAACTTTAGGCAAGCACATCTGGGAATCAATTGTTGCTGAGGCTCGCATTGCACTTCACATCAGAGTTTTAGAAGGTCGCAATGCGCACCATGTATTTGAAGCACAATTTAAAGCGGTTGCTCGTGCACTTCGAGATGCCGTTTCTTTGGACGCCCGTGTCACTGGAGTTCCATCTACCAAGGGTGTTCTTTGATAGCAATCTTGGATTACGGATCCGGCAATCTACGATCCGCCGAACGTGCATTTGCTACAACCGGTCATGATGTTCAAATCACATCAGATTTAGATGTTGCACTTAATGCTGATGGTTTAGTTGTTCCTGGAGTAGGCGCATTCGCTGCATGCATGAACGGAATCAATCAAATCAATGCCGCCGATGTAATTCGTCAAAGAATCAAATCTGGCAAAGCAACACTTGGAATCTGTATTGGCATGCAGATTCTTTTTACCGATGGTTTGGAATATGGCAATCACAGGGGAATAGGAATGTGGGACGGGGTTGTGAGCCAACTGGATGCACCAATTTTGCCTCACATGGGTTGGAACACGGTTGAAATTACTGGGCCATCCAAACTATTTAAAGGAATAGAAAAAGAATCTTTCTATTTCGTTCACTCTTATGCAGCAAAGCAATCTGTTGGTTCTTCACAGGCATGGTCAACCCACGGCGAAAAGTTTCTGGCTGCTGTAGAAGATGGCGCGCTTTGCGCAACTCAATTTCATCCAGAAAAATCTGGACGAGCTGGCTTAACACTTATTGCTAATTGGAGTGCAGGGCTATGAGTCATTTGGAACTATTGCCAGCCGTAGATGTTAAAGATGGTAAGGCAGTTCGTTTGGTGCAGGGCGAATTAAGCAAAGAAACTAGTTATGGCAAGCCACTAGATGCTGCCCTAGATTTTCAATCATCTGGGGCCGAATGGATTCACCTTGTCGATCTTGATGCAGCCTTTGGTATTGGCAGCAACGCAGATTTACTTGCAGAAGTTATCGGAGCCCTAGATATTAAAGTTGAATTATCTGGCGGAATCAGAGATGACGAATCATTGAGAAAGGCGCTGGCAACTGGCTGCACTCGCGTTAACTTGGGTACTGCAGCCCTTGAAAATCCAGAGTGGACTTCGCGGGTGATTGCAGAGTTCGGTGATCGCATTGCTGTTGGCCTTGATGTTCGGGGGCAGATTTTATCTGCTCGCGGATGGACACGAGATGGTGGAGATTTATTCGAAACAATTCAACGTCTCGATAGCGATGGATGTGCACGATACGTAGTAACAGATGTAACCAAAGATGGAACTTTGGCTGGACCAAACCTTGAATTACTTAAGAGCGTCTGCGCCGTTACAAAAGCACCCGTCGTTGCAAGCGGTGGAATTTCAAATCTGAATGATATTGAGAATCTTGCAGCACTTCGAAGTATCGGAGTTGAGGGAGCAATCGTTGGTAAGGCACTTTATGCTCGGGCATTTACTTTAGAACAAGCGTTAGAAGTGACACAGCGATGACTTTATCTGCGCGAATTATCGCTTGCCTTGATGTCACTGATGGTCGCGTTGTTAAAGGCGTTAACTTCACTGATTTAGTCGATGCCGGAGATCCTGTTGAAATGGCTTCTTTGTATGACAGTGAAGGCGTTGATGAACTGACATTTTTAGATATTTCAGCGAGTTCGGCTGGACACGAAACAACGTTAGATGTTGTACGTCGTACCGCCGAGCAAGTATTTATCCCTTTAACAGTTGGTGGCGGAATCAGAAGTGTTGATGATGTAAATAAATTACTACGCGCTGGCGCAGATAAAGTTTCAATTAATACTGCTGCTCTGCAGAGACCAGAACTCATTTCAGAAATTGTGGATCGATTCGGTTCGCAGGTGTTGGTTTTATCAGTTGATGCTAGACGTGCCCGTACAGAATCTGGGTTTGAAGTGACAACGCATGGTGGTCGTGAAAGTGCTGGGCTAGATGCAATTGCATGGGTAGAAAAAGCGTGTGCACTGGGCATTGGTGAAATTTTGCTCAATTCAATGGATGCTGACGGAACTCGTGCTGGTTATGACATTGGAATGATTTCTGCAGTTCGATCCGTTGCAAAGGTTCCTTTGATTGCAAGTGGTGGGGCGGGAGCTCTTTCAGATTTTGCGGCAGCTCTTGATGCAGGCGCAGATGCCCTGTTAGCGGCAAGTGTTTTTCACTTCGGTATTCATAGAATCTCTGACGTAAAGACATATCTGAGCGCTGCCGGTTATTCCATTCGCATGCCCAATAACTCTTAGGGCAGAATTGCGCCATGAGCAATTATGAGTTATCCCAAGACGTGCGCATTTTGCTCAAAAATCCAGAACTGCTGATTCCAGCTATTGCTCAGGATTCACGATCCAAAGAAGTTTTGATGCTTGCTTACGTTAATCAAGAAGCACTCGCACACATGATTGCAACTGCAACTGGTACTTATTGGTCTCGCTCGCGAAATGAGTTATGGATTAAAGGTGCAACATCAGGACATACTCAAAGAGTTGTTTCACTCTCACTAGATTGCGATGGTGATGCTCTGCTCATTTCGGTAGAACAGATTGGAGCGGCGTGTCACACAGGAGAAAAGTCTTGTTTTCACACGCCGATTCAGCTGAAATGAATATAGAAGAATTTCGTTCATATGCGCGCAACTACAACGTCATTCCAGTAACACGTAAGTTACTTGCAGATGGAGAAACTCCCCTTGGTATCTATCGAAAACTAGCAAAGAGTGCTCCAAATACCTTCTTACTGGAATCCGCAGAACATGGCGGAGCATGGTCTAGATATTCATTTATTGGTGTTCGAACAGAGTCAACACTGAGCGAAAAAGATGGTGCAGCGATTTGGATTGGAACATATCCAGCAGGTGCCCCACAAGGAATTGATCCACTTCAGGCACTTCGTATCAGTGCATCGCATTTGAAATCTCCGGTGATAGCCGGATTGCCACCGCTCACGGGTGGATTAGTTGGTTATATGGGTTATGACAGCGTCCGCAGATTAGAAAAAATTGAAAATCTATCTACAAAAGATTTACCGCTGCCCGAATTAGCACTCATGCTCACGAGTGATCTTGCAGTCATGGATCACAGCGATGGCACCGTGACCTTAATTGCAAATGCGATTAATTGGGATGGAAGCGATAACCGCATTGATGAAGCGTACGAAGAATGCGTTAAACGTCTTGATCGCATGCAGGAAGAATTAAACAATCCTCTCGCTGGTTATGTGAGCACACTTGAAGATCGCACATTGCCAGAATTTGAATCCAATACAACCGAAGAGAAGTACCGCCAATCAGTTACATCAATAAAAGAAGAGATATTGGCAGGCGAGGCGTTCCAGGTCGTACTTTCTCAACGGTTCAGTGTTGATGTTTGTGCAGAACCAATCGATGTGTATCGAATGCTTCGGCTCCACAATCCCAGCCCGTACATGTATTTGTTCCAATTCAATGATGGAGTAAGTGTGGTTGGCTCTAGTCCTGAGGCGCTCGTAAAGGTAAATCAGAAAGAGGTAATGGTTCATCCAATCGCTGGCACTAGAAAACGTTCGGCATCTCCTGAGATTGACGCACAATTGGCCGAAGAATTACTTACAGATCCGAAAGAGAGAGCAGAACATTTAATGCTTGTTGATTTAGGCCGAAATGATCTTGGAAGGATTTGTAAGCCTGGAAGTGTGGAAGTTATAGATTTTATGCATATTGAAAGATATTCACATGTAATGCATATAGTTTCGACGGTTAAGGGAACATTGGCGGATAAGTTTAATTGTGTAGATGCACTCCTTGCCGTCTTCCCAGCTGGCACATTATCCGGCGCACCAAAACCTCGAGCAATGCAGATTATTGAAGAACACGAAAGCACTCGCCGCGGAATATATGGCGGAGCAATTGGTTATATTGATTTCACAGGAAATATAGATACATGTATTGCAATTCGCACCGCTGTTTTATATGACGGAAAAGCATATGTTCAAGCCGGAGCCGGTATCGTTGCGGATTCAGATCCTGAGTCTGAAAATCAAGAGTGTAGAAACAAAGCAGCAGCCGTTCTTGGTGCGGTGCACGCTGCAAATTCATTAACGAGTAGATTGTGATGAACACATTCCTTGCGGCGATATCTATCGCTTTTGTAATAACTCTAGCTTTCGTTCTTTCTTCTCGATTCAAACTTTCTAATAAATACGAAAGAAAACCGACAAAGTTGTCTGCCTGGAATCGACAGGATTTGGGTGAGGACCCAACTAGCGATGGAAGTTCATTGTGAGCGTTCTTGATTCAATCATCGAAGGTGTCAAAG
>Ga0114967_10000148_pt1 | contig 57914 bp, 36 predicted proteins | sample M_130628_MF_Meta_FD_92639 | JGI IMG/M metagenome (GOLD analysis project Ga0114967, IMG submission 92639) | Freshwater microbial communities from Lake Montjoie, Canada to study carbon cycling - M_130628_MF_MetaG | ecosystem: Environmental > Aquatic > Freshwater > Lake | place: Lake Montjoie... | reverse complement strand
TTGAACACTTCCCAGTGTGCTTTGCTTACTGCCTTGTTTACACCCACATACACTCCGCCCATTTGTCGGTTGATTGTGTCTATCCCAAACAGTTCATAGTCCTCTGTGTCTAATGCAAATCTTGGTGCGTTGAGCCAGCACATCAGCTGACTGGGTCTACGCCATTCGGGTGCTTGTAGCACCTTGCGCATGCTGAGCACAAGGCTTTCATATTCGTGACACAGCAGATTGAGTTGACGTATGTGCCAACGTGTGGCGGCATCAGCTTGACTCCAATAAGCACTCATGTGTCCTGAATGTCCTTGCAAATCTTCAAAGTAACGATGTAACCAATTCATGCGCTCATGGTCAACATCCAAGTTGTCTTGTATGGTTTCTGCCACGGTGAAATGATCATCAATTGTGTAGCCCAAGTTGGCTGAGTTGATTACTTGAATACTGTTGTTGATTTGGTTGATGATATATTCAGCATTGCGTTCACTTTCAGTCCAGCCCAACCAGCAGTAGTTCTTTTCCAAGTGTAAATCACTGCGTATGATATTGTTCAAAGCTGTGAGCCATTTACGACTTAGGCTGTTGTCTGCTACATCAATGTGCAGTGTGAGTGTGTCTGCGCCACGCAGGTCTATTTCAATTCTATCAAGCAATGTTGTTCCACCATTCTAGCACTGCAGGACGATCAGCTAGTATTTCTGCCATTGTGATCTTCTGTGTGCGTATGCTTTCTAATTGTAACACACGTGCCTTGCCCTTTGCAAGGCCTGCACGATATTGATCTGGCCATTGCTGTTCAAATGTGGGTCGTTGTTTTAATTGCAACAATACATCACGTAGAGCACCGTTCACTTCTGGCACCAATTCATCAACCCAGGCGTCTAACAAAGATTTTGGCAATGCCAGTGGACTCATTATGATGTCTGGTGAGAATGAGAATATTACTTTAGCAAGGACGTCGACTCTGAACTCTTGGGCAAGTTGTCTAATACGTGTAACTTCGAACATTCCGGGCAGAGTGAGCGTAAAGTCAATTCGTACTTGACGTCTGTGACGTTGGATCGCAACTGCTTGACCAAAATTGTCAAGCCACTGATCATACTCAAGGCCTGTTCTAATGTATTCACCAATTGCGCCTGTGCCGTCGAGACTCGCACATATCTGCCAATCACGTAGCCCACTAAGAATATTGCAATATAGATTAACACCTCGATAATCCACTCTGGATAAATTTGTATTGTATCTAGCATATACTCTTGGCCCATCCCCTAATTCAACTATGCGCTTCATATAACGCCAATGTTGTTCGTACATCAGGGGCTCGCCACCTACCCAGTATACTTCTTCAACACGATGCTGTTCCACTGCCTCAGCAAACTCAGCCTCTATTTGACTGTCTTGGAATGCTGAAATCTCTCGACGCACCTCAGGCCGCATCCAGGTGTTCTTGGAATTCGACCAGTCAACCATGTTGTGTTGCTTCTGCTCTGTTTCCCAACTTGAGCTCAGCATGTCACCGCACATACGACATTTGAAATTGCACAGGTTACTGAATCTATAATCCCAACTCACAGGCTGCATTGTGGTGCGGCCTGCTGTGTCGGTAGTTTCCCAGATGTCAGGATACTTATGTTTGAACAAATGCCAAAAATATGTGCGGTAAACGTCTGTGTTCAACAGTTTGTCATTGCATACTTCACACTCGGGGAGTGTTTCGCCAGCCATCATTCTACTGCGCACACTCATCATGTGCGGTGAGTTCCAGTGCTCATCCAGTGTGATAGGAATGTATTGACCAGTGCCTGCGGCTGTGTCTATGTATTGCTCAAAGTTCTGCGCAGGTTCTCTTGACGCACAACACATACGTCGTTCTGTTTGCGGACTTAGATAGGTATGCACCCAGGGCGCCATGCATAGACTCATACTTTTAAATATCCAAACAATTTGTTCCAATCAGTGCCGCGGCGGCGATCAAGCTCATCTAGATACACATGCAATTTTTTAATTTCACTGTGATTATGGTCAACCCTTTGTTGAAGATATCGTTGCAGTCCAATCATGCGAGGTATGGCTTCTTGCTGTTCTATGGTATCAGTTGGCATGACTGCAAGTATATTTTTAAAATCTTTTTCCCACATGCTGTAGGCAAACACATTGGGATGTTGAAACATGTGTGTTCCAGTATAGAATTGAAAATAATGCCCAATGTGTCTGTGCTTGCTGTATTGTTTGATTTTTTCAATCAGTCCTGGCATGGTTTTTATTGTCATCCCAGTCACTGTTTGATTCACATTCAATCTCAACCGAGTTGGGTCTTGATCGGCTGCCCATGCAAAACGTTTTTCGAACTTTTCTAAATTCAATCCTGAACGAACATATTCTTGTTCAGGTCCCCAGCAATCAATGCTGGCTGTCAAATCGAAGTATTTTATATAACCACGTTTTTGTAAATCCAATATGCGAGGAACATATCTATCCCATGCACTGTCAGGAACATTCAAGTTACTGAAAATACAAAACTGCAAGTCAGGGTTGGGATTCTTTTCTAGTATGCCCAACACAGCAGTCATTAATTCGTGTTGTATAAATGTTTCGCCACCCAGCAAGTGCAGTCTATTCAAAGTGTTTACATTACGGTCCAGCCAAGAAATAAAGCGATCAAAGTATTCTTTTGCAGCTTGAGTAGGAGTTGTGATTATTGGAATTCTAACTCCATTTGAATTGAAATTTCCGTGTTTGATATTTTCTCTTTCGATTTGACTGCTCAAATTACCATTGCAATAAATGCATGACAAGTTGCAAGTGTTCTGCGCAAATATTTCTACTATGCGAGGGCTTACATTAACAGCAGTGGGGTCTAGTTCTACCTCTGGAGGAGTCAATCCGCGTATTTCCAAGTTGTGTTGACGATCACTGTGGCCGCCAGCTTCTTCTATTACCTGACAATATTCGCAGCCTCCCTTGGGCCATTTTCCTTCCAACATCAGTTGACGATCTTGTAATTTTTTTGGTATGTTATGAAAATTGTCAAAATTTTCTAGTTCAAATGGTAGAGGTTGCACTCTGTGACAACTGGCGGTGGATAGCTGATTTAAATAAATTGTGCTCCAGGTCCATTTACTTTGACATGCTGTGGCAGTGTTGATAGGAAACTTGATACCATCCTTGCGAAACATATCTAAATACCCGTCTATCTCTTTTTGTATTTCAGGATCTTTTGCTGTCACGCCAGCACAGATAGACTCGTAACTGGGCCAATCAGGCCCTGCTAAATTGTCATAGTCTTCTTTGCCAAAATATAATTTAAGATTCATAATTGATTAGCTCAGCAAATTCAGGTTCTATATCACGCAAATTTTGATTGCGTTTGCGATCTAAATCTGCAACCTTCATACGCAAGATGGCACCGTCTGAACTTGCACCAGTGTTCATAAAATCCACAATGCGATCAAATTCTCCACGATACTGTGGCGGAACATCTGCTGAACGTAGATGTTGTGTTATGGCTGCTTTGGCAGTGTCTGGCAGTGTGGCAATACTGAAATACCATGCATCGTGCATCATGTTCCAGTATACAAAATTAAAACTTTCTTTGTTCAGATCAATCCATTGGGCAACTTGATCTAAGTAACGCACATTGAATACGTTTACTGTGGTGCAAATTTGTAGCACTATATTCTTGTGACATTCTTTGAGATCTCTAAAACGATCTAGGTTTGCGCAGACCCCCGACCAATTGGCGTTGCTACGTTGATATTCAAATCTCTCTCCAATGTCATCAATACTGAATGCAATCTCAACAGTTTTGAAATGCCGCCAAATTGCCTCACCACGTTCAGGATACTGTGTGCCATTGGTGTTGTAGTGTATTTCAACTTGGTGTGCGATGCCACGATCAACAATGCCCTGCAACATGTCAAAGTGTTCGTCAATCATGAACGGTTCGCCACCAGTGAATTCAATATAGCGAATGTCTGTTAGCACACTGTCAATCTGCTGCCAGAATTGAGTGTTCTCTCTGGGCCAGGCACCTGCACGTAGCATTTGATATGCATGACTTGATTTTTGTTGTTCTCGCGGCAAGTAACTGATTTCTTCTGAAGCAAATTGACTGCTCGACCATGAGCCACAAATGCGGCATTTCAAATTGCAGATATTTCCCAGTTTTAGATCCAAAAACATCAAGTGCTTGGCGTCTGCGGTCCACTCTGTGTCTGTGATTGTGTGTTTGAGTCTGTCTAGTGTGTGCATACGCTTGCTGGTGCGACCGCCACGTTCTTCATTCCAGCACTTGCGACAAGTTTGTGGGCGCTCACCTGCAAGAAACTGTTCACGCAGGCTGCGCATGTGATTTGAGTTTTGTATATCAGCAAAGTTGGCTGTGCTCAACTCAAATTTGCGGCCCGAATCGTCTACAATTTCGTTGTCAGCAAGGCAACAAGGACGCACTGTTCCAACAGGCGAGGCTTCAATACTAATCCAGGGTAACACGCAAAACTTATCGTGTGGTATGTTCATTTTAATGCTGCCAGTTCTGGAATCACATCCATAATGCTTTCTCGTCTAATATTATCTAGCTCGTGTGTTTTACGCCAAAACGTATCTATCAAGTGAGTGTTGTCTGTGGTGTTCATAAAAGTTATTGCTGATTCAAACCCTTGTGTGGCGCGACCCAGTGGATCTTGATCACGCAACCACATGATGTGATTCAAATACCTTGTGCTTAATTCTTCTTTGTATTCTTTGGTAGCAATATCAATTCTATAATGTGCAGGATCTTGTAATATATTTACATTCAAGTCCTGTGGTCGAATTAATCCGCGTTCTACCCAGTTGCGATGAAACTCAGGCAAGTGGCGTGCGTTGAGAATACTCAAGGTAGGACTAATGTAAAAATCAACGCCTGGACAAATTTTCAGCATTTCAACACGGTTGTGTTCTACCACAGCCCAGTCAGTGCCTTTGCGAATATATTCTCCTCGCACACCGGAAGCATCCAAACTTGCACCCACTGCCACGCTGTCAAACAGTTTCCAGTATTCAAATACACTCTTGCCCTTGAGTTCAGTGTGCGTGAAGTTTGTGTTGTAAATCAATCGCACATGGAACATTTTGCGTCGAACAAGTTCTTCCAAAATACGATAGTGTTCTTCCATCAGCAAGGGTTCGCCGCCAGCAAAGTAAATTTGCTCCACGTAATCCAAGTGCGGTTCTAATTGTTCCCACATATCCGTTTCAGTGCGTCCTGCATAGTTCAACACAGTGTTGCGATCCTTCCAGTCGCCACCTGCCAGCTTGGCTTGGTCTTGATACCATTGGCTTGAAAAGATATGCCCGCAACTGCGACATTTTAAATTGCACAAGTTTGAGAAACGAATATCCCAGTAGGTCATTTCAAATTGTTCCAAGTGGCCGTTGTCTTCAGTGTTATGCACCCGAGCAACATGATGCCCATGATGCTTGTTGGCGCTTTGACGTCCTGAGAAGAATCCTGATTTCTCTTGCTCGTAACAGCGACCGCAAGTGGAGTTGTCTGTTTCGGTCAGCATGTCCATGCGTAACTGTCGTTGCTTGGTATTGTTCCAAATTTCTTCCAACGGCTGGATACGACAATTACCAACTTGTCCCACACCCATCTCAGCATGGCAACAAGGATATGCTTCACCTGTGGGATAGGCATGCAAGTGTATCCAAGGATATATGCAAAATGTTTTTGATTCAGTCAACAAAAATTGCTCACGGTCTGTGAGTTCTGTGGGACGCACCAGATCACTGCTGTTATACTTGTATTGAGTCATACCATTCTTCTAGGTTAGGAAACGTTGCAGTAAATTTTTTATTTCTGCGCTGATCATACTGAGAGAAAAAACTTTTAAAATCTTTTTGCATTGATAAAGTGTTGTGAGCAAATTGCTGATCAACAAAATTTAATGTTCCGTCTGATACTATGCTTCCACTATGCGGAGATTGCACGTCGACAAGATATGATATCAGTCTGTTTATAAAATTTATTTCTTTGGTCGAAAACCATTGTTGATTGTTGTCAACAAAATATTGCAACTCATTGCTGTATTGTTTTTTTATTTCTGCAGGCAGCACCATTACATTTTGAAAAGTAGGCCATCTCACATAACTTATATACAGATCAAAATAAGATTTGCCCATCTGTTTCTTTTGTTCTACTAACCAAGTTAAAAATTCCACAAACCCGTTTAATGATACTGCACTCATTGTGGAGAAAATCTCCACACGGTTTATGCGTTTGTTCTTGGTTAATATGTTTATATTTTTACACCATTGTTCCCAGTTCACACCATCTCTAACATATTCTGCTTTTGATCCTGTGGATTCCATACTAGTGGAAATTGCAAAACCCGTTCTTATTGTTGAGATCTTGTCAAGGAATCTATTCAACATGTCTGAATCGTAGGCCAAGTTTGTTTGTATGGATATAGATGCACGACTTTTGTTGGGGTTCTGTTCCAACCAATCTAAAAATTTCCAAAAATGTCCACTCATCAACGGCTCGCCGCCAGTGATATGTATGTTCCTCAATGAGAGGTGCAGATCTGTTTCCCACCATTTAAAAAATGCATCAGCATAGGGATTTTCTTCACCGTAGCTGTAGTTGTCCCCAACACTGCCAGCACGAGTATAATGTTCACGTTCATCAGTGATGATATTTTGATACACACCATTTTGTTTGATATCGCGCATCCAAGAACTGCTGATGTCAGGACAACAATAACTGCATGCCAGATTACATGTGCTGTCAAACCCCAACTCAAGATATGTTGGATTCACATGAGTTTCAGGTGAATTTTCAAATGCCACCTGCAAACTTTTGCTTGACATACTTTTGCTATACCAAACTCTGTCTGCTAACATGTCTGAATCGATGTTTTCTATTGCCCAGCAATATTGGCAATCCAAGGGTTTTTCGCCACGTTGCATCATTGCACGTTCATTGATTTTTTTCGATGTATTGTGCAATGCACTGGGAGTTTGTGCAATTTCCGCTTGATCAATTTGATGTGGAGGATTGTGATGGCAGCTGGCTGTCCATCCTCTCCACAGCCACATGCTAGAATGATACCATTTTGCTCCACAAAAACTTTTGCTCTTGCTGTCGAGTGTTTGCTCTTTCCATACTTTTATTTTGGAAAGATCAGCAGGGAAAGTCATAGTGTGTTATACCATTCTGCCAGATTAGGAAATGTTCTAGCAAACATTTTGTCTCTGCGTTGATCATATTGTGTGTAAAACTGTTTGAAATCATTCAACAGTTTAGGTTGTTCAAATGCTTCTGAATGTGGTGTCTTTACTGTGTCAAGGTAATCAATCAGCCGCTGAACGTGATTAACTTCGTGTTCATGCAAACAAGGGTTTTCACGATTGTGAAACAACCAGGCTTCAAGTTGCAGTCGATAACGATTGCGTATGTGATCTGGTAACACTAATGCACTTTGGAAACTGGGGAATCGTAAGATGTTCAACGTAAAGTTAAGTTGATCACGCCCATAACGTTGTTTCAAACTCAACATCATGTTAAGGTGGTCCACAAGACTATCCAAGCACAGTGCATTGATTGTACACATCACATGCACTGCACTGACAAATTGGCCTTCCAACAAAAATAACACATTGTTCAGCCATTGGTCATAGTCTAGTCCGTCACGAATGTATTCTGCTTGACCAAATGTGGCTTCCATTGAGGTATATAGATCCACTTCAGGCAGTGCGTGAACTGCCATGGCAAAGTCTTTCATCTTGTCCATGTCAATGCCAAGATTTGAGTTGATTGCCAACCGGGTGTTGCTACGTCCTTGGTTGGTTTTGAACCACTCAATCAGCTTCCAGGTGTAGCCCGACATTAAGGGCTCGCCGCCAGTTATGCGGAGTTCTTGGAGGGTCTTGTGGAGGTCTTGTTCCCACCAGTCGAAGAAGGCGTCCACGTACGGATTAGTCTCACCGAATTTATAAAGTTGACTATTATCATGAGTGTGAGTAAAATGGTTCCTGCCATCGCTAACAAGTCCAACATAAGGTCCATGCTTGCGGATGTCATTGACCCAAGTGGAACTAAAAGCAGGATTGCAATAAGAACAAGCAAATTGACAAGTGCGATCAAAACTAATTTCGAGAGTTCTAAGATTGACATCATGTTCGATGGGAGTTTTGACTGCTTCATGTAGGGCCTCTATAGGATAAATTTTTGATTTGTAAACACGGTCACTCACAGCATCGCGACCCATGTCTTCGATCTTCCAGCAGTATTCACAGCCTGCGGGACGTTCGCCTGCAAGCATTTTGCGCCGGTCTTCTTTCTTCTGGTCAGTATTGTGCAGCAGCCTAGAGTTGTTATTGACTTTATCAACGTCAATCAAATGAGCTGGCGGGTGATGGCAACTTGTTGTCTGCCCACTTCCTAACCAAATGGTAGCGTTATACCATTTTGCTGCACAAAAACTTGAGGACACAGGATCTAACACCTGTTGTTTAAATTCTAAATCATTCATAAGGGATTGTATTTACAGATAACTCTTGCATGCATATAATTCGGGAACAAAGTCTTCCAGTTTTACATTTCGAGATTGATCCAACTGATCATTGTAATCAAAGAATTTTCTCAACGAGTTTAGGTCAACTGTACGAGTTTTCATTTTTGATAAAAAGTAATCCACTTTGTTTTTGAAATGATCTTCGAGTTGATACGATGCACAATTTTTTAATTTTTCTAAGTCAGCAAGCACAATGTCCTGGTCTGGCCGATTAAATGGGCTTATGTTTGCTCTGCCATTTGGCACAGCTTCATTTAAAAATATCAAAGGGTTGTTGAATTCTTTTTCTAAAAACAAAATCAGTTTGCTTAGATTGCCAACGTTCCACATGCTTACTGTGACATTGAATGACACACGGTCAGTTATTTCATACAACCTGTGTATGTTTGTGATCAATGTTTCCCAATCACTCGGCCATCGTATATACCGATTGATTAAATCATAGCCGTCTATGCTGACTATGAATTCTTTGTCAGAGAATGCATTTAACAGAGTTTGATAAGACAAGTTAACGTTGGTAGCATTTGTTATAATTTTTAATGCAATATCAGTTCGATTTTGGGCAATGGCATTTTCTAAAAATTCTTTAAATTCAGGCATGATTGTTGGCTCTCCACCAGCAATCTGTAATTGCTGTATGGTATCTAAATCAACAATTTTGGTTAGTTTGTGTTTTCTTGAAGACGGTTTGATAGGCCAGTTTAGTTTTTTGTATTCTTTTTCCAATTGACTGCTTGCACCAGGATGACATATACGACAACTCAAGTTGCAAGTGTTGTCATTGCGTATGTCATAATAGATCAGTTGAGGTTCAAACGTATCTAAATCTTGAATTTTTAATTTTTGTTGCCACTCTGCGGTGTCTCTTATTCTAAAACTTTCACCGCCGGCTTGTTCTATCTTGTAGCAAGATTCGCATTGCCTTACTGGTAAGCCTTGCCGAAGCTGACTTCTTACTTGTTGATAATGTTCATTGGTTACATAATCAAACTCAGCATTGTATTGTGTTAATGCAGTTGAATAACAGCACAACTTGACTTGATCTTTTTCATTTATGTGTAAATGAATAAAAGGTAAAATGCAATAATGAGCATTCATATATTGTTGATGTATTGAGCCAGACGATTGGGCAGTTCTGCACGTTCACGACGATTGTGTTCACGAAGTTGTTGATAGTTATGCTTACAAACTGCCTTGGCAGCTGCCAAAAACTCAGCAGCACCATTATAACATATATCTGCCACAACGTCAACGATTCTATCAGCACGATCTCGAGGATCATCTATTAGATCAAAACTCTCATCAATCAGATTACCAAATGTTTCAAATCCTGCCGAGTGTAAATCTCTGTAGAAACCGCGATTGGCCGCTGCCACAAATGGGTGGCCCATGATCATGGGTTTCCAAATCTTTTCTGTGCGAAATGTATAAGGATAGTCAAATATGGTTTCTGAAACCACACTAAAATAAGTGTCAATATAGGCAGCAGGATTGATAACCGCATCTCCCCAGGTGCATCCTTCTTGAATATTGTTGAACAATTGATACTTGACAAATCCAGTGTTTGGTCCAACCAATTCTAAATTTGATCTTGCTGGTTCAATTTCATACTCAGGCGGCAATAGTCTTATTGGTTCTAAGTCTTGGGTTGGCAGCTGACTTGACCACCTCATGTCCACTTGATTTTGCAAATTGGTCCACAGTGCTCGATCCAACAACTTTCGATCACGCATGGTATCTATTAGATATTTGCGATGTGGACGCAACCGACCATTAAGGAATAAGAAGTCATAAGGCTTGCGTGTTTTGTGATATACCTGCGAATAAAATTCGTGCGCACGTAAATTTTCTAAATATTCTACAATATGAGAAAAATAACAATCTGTTTTGCAATAGTTATAGCCAGGTTCTAGGTCACCAGATGCCAACAATCCAATACGTCCATCTTGCACATGGTTCATGATTCTCAATCGTTGAAGTTGAGTCCACATGGTTTGACTGCCTTCGGCAGGATTGGAAAACACAACATTGCCTGGATGTTGTGTTGCCCAATCTGTTATGGCTTTCCAGTTGTCGTTGAATACCACGCGGCCTACAATGTAAACAGCATCAGGTTCCAGTTGTTCAGGCCATTGCCAAAAATTTCCATCCGCATACGGCTCAAGCAGGTCCCATACTTCGGCCCAGGTGTCTACAATGATTTTACGATTGCCTAGCATGGTATGCGCACTCCTCCCACCATGACTTCATTTCAGGAAATGTTGCTAAAAAATCTGTGCTACGACGTCGGTCATGTTCGCTGAAGAAGCGATAGAAGTCTGCTTTTGCACGACTGTGATCTTTCAACTGTGCTGATCTCATCCAAGCAATGTCACGATCCAGTCTGTGCAGTTCGTAGTCTTTGAATCCTCGGAACGGTGCTTCTTCTGTTTCAATTTGACGTATCATCCATGCCCACAACAATTCTAATCGATCTGCATAACTTTCAGGAAGTATTTGCAAACTCTGCCAGGCAGGTTCACGCAACACAGGTGTGTCAAACCACACACGCTGATAGGTGTTGCTGTATACCTTGCGTAGTCCTAGTATGCCAGCAAACAGTTTGTCCAAACTAGTCACGCTGAGATTGTTCATTGTGATAATAAATGTCAGGCTTGAGTAGTTGGGAACTTCAGTAAGGAATTGATTTACTCGGTCCCACAACAAGTCAAAGTCTAGACCATGCCGCATGTATTCTGCTTGAGCACCCCAGCCGTCTAAGCTCACATACTGCATGAAGTGTTCTATGCGTCCATCACAGATGCGTTTGACATAGTCTAGATATTTTTGCCATGACTTCTCATCCACTGAGAAATTGCTTGTGACATTCAAATGCAATCGTGGACTGGGATTCTCCAACACATAGTCAAACACACGATAGGTATTCCGATCCAGCAGTGGCTCACCACCAGTCATGCGGAAATGTTCTAGGTGCGGATAGAGTTCGGGCCACCAAGACCAGAAGGCGTCAACGTAGGGATTGTGTTCTCTTGTGGGTATGGGGCGTCGTTGGCCCACAAAATGCTCAGGAGCATTATGAGCACTGCTAGTAGGGTAAGCGCCAAGCCTTGCAACTTCGTCCTGCCAAGAGCTTGAAAACTGAGGGCTACAATAACTACACTTGAGATTACAAGCATGGTTGAAATTAACTTCAACATAACTGGGGATAACATTTTCTTCTCCTGTTGAGTTTTTTATTGATTCAAAATCTATGGCAGCCCAGGGCTCGCCTGATCGATAGTGTCGGTCACTGAGCTTGCCTTCATTTTCCATGTTCCAGCAGTAGGAGCACTCAGCAGGTTTTTCGTTGTGCAACATCATCACACGTTGAGCTTTTTTGTGTGCAGTATTGTGTAATGCCCTGGGATCTACTTTTATTGCGTCTGCATCAATAGCATGCAATGGAGGATGGTAGCATGAGTTGTTGAGTCCGGTGGTGAGATGTAGGCTAACCTGCTTCCACTTGGCCAGACAAAGAGCAGGTCCTAGTTTCTGTTTCATTTGTTCAGCAGCACCAAGGAACTTGCTTTTGTTGTCTATTGACTCATCACCTTTGTTCATTACCAGCCTTCTTGTTGGCGGATAACATCAATCTCTCGCACCATGATGCCACGGTTGGACCAGTTGCTACGGTAGTGCTGTTTGAAAAACCGGCTTTGCTCACCTTCAAATATGGCCATTGGCAAGTCCAACTGGCTATACAAGTCATCGGCCACGCGGCCACCCAGCAATCTAGGATCTGAATCTTTGACTGTGTCCCAGATTTCTGCTAGTGCATCAAAGTCTTGCACCAGTCTATGATCCCAGTTTGTGAGCATGGTCATGTATGTGCCTTGTCTGGCACCAGCCATGGCCCACTGTCCATTGTTGACATCTGCACCAATGTTGTGCCATATGGTCAAATGATCCAAGTTGCGTTGATGCACTTGTTGTTGAAACTGTTCCACTGTGGGCTTGGAACCTTTGTTCAAGCACATTTTAACACCTTCACGAAATCCAGCACGCCAGGCTTGAAATGCTGAACCATTGGGATATGTGGTTGAGTAGCAGTCGTGCATGGCCCAGTATAAGGGATCAAAACAAAACTCTACTTCTGTTTCCACACGCCCGTCGGTGGCTTCGTGTGTGCGCATGTTGAACACAAACTCACGTGTCCATGAACTCACGCCGCCATTGCCGTACATGAGTCCATTGATGTGATTTCTAGCACGCCAACGAAACACTGCTTGTTCCCAGTCAGGTGTGACAAATGTCAATGTTTGATTGAAAAAAGCAGCATCAGGAATATTGTCTCCGTCGATCAAGATAAAGCGTTCAGTGGTGCTGGCTGTGGCCGCGGCCTTGTGTGCTGCATCTGAGCCTTTAATACCATCTACTCGGGTGGCCCAAGGCACCATGTTTTTGATACGGACCCAAAACTCTTCTTTTTCAGGTTCGTCATAGCTCAAGTATACACAGTCTAGGTCTGCAATATCAATTTGATTCATATGTTTTTTGTTTCCATTTGGTATGAGGTTGGTCCTCGGCAACGATTACAGCGACATTGTCAGGATGACAAGGGGATCCAGAGTTGCCAGGAACCAGTTTTTTGGTTGTTCTAAAAAATACTTCTACTATTTGTTCATTGACTACTCGAATATTCATGTTGCCACGAGAATACGTCACTGGGTCAACGTCAATGTATGTACCTGGCAAGTCTTCCATGGTGTATTGAATTGGTTTGCCGTCGTCACTGTAATACAATCTCCAAAATACTGGTTTGGGTGCAGGCATGGCCTGCAACAGTTGTTGCAGTTGGTCGGGTGTCATGTTTGACTGTCTCCGGGCAACACGCGGTAGTTGTCTTCCACACTGTCTGCTGTTGACACTTCCAATACTGTGCCTGCTTCCACACAAATCAGTTGATGCGGAAACAGTGGAGGATTGTGCCATACTGCACCCTTAATTAATTCTTGTTCTCGTTGTTCTGCGGTGTCTGTGAGAATCCACCGCACAATGAATTTGCCAGATTGCACATACCAAGTTTCTTCTTTTTCGCGATGGAAGTGCATGCTGAATCGTGCACCGGTGTTGAAGTTCATCATTTTACCGCAGTAGCGATCATTGCTGGCCCAGATCAATTCTGAGCCCCAGCCTTTTTCCACATGTCCTTTGAGTCTTGTCATTTGATTTGCTCCAAGCGAGGTGCATATACACCTATGTGTTGCACTGTGACAGCTGAGGCCTTGTTTGCAAATATAACAGCTTCATTCATTTTATTAGTCTCTAAAAATTTGTATGCAAGAGCCGCTAAAAATGTATCTCCTGCTCCGCATACATCAACAACATCACCTGCAATCTCAGCAGGAAATACCCAACCATTCCATTCTGCACCATCGCTGCCGTGAGTGACAATCAAATGCTCTGAGTCAGGTAAACTTGTTGCGCGACTTTTTTCTAATGCATTGATCTTGACATAGCAACCTGTTAATCTTGCCAGGTCTGTTTTCTTTGTGTCAACAAAGATAGGCACATTGACTTCTTGAACCAGTTCTTCTATGAGTTTGTAAGTCACTGTGCCTTTGTTGTAGTCGCTGATAACTATCGCATCGTATACAGGAGGTATTGCTGTTTCAAATGTGATGGGTTTGCCTTCAACATCTCGGTCCACACGCAGTAATTGTTGTTTGGTGCGTTCGTCAATCAGTCTGTTTTTTTCACTGACCCTGTCTTTGTCTCTTAGGAAATCAACCGCACATCCTAATGCTTCTAGATTCTTTCGAACATTGCCTGCCATGCCATCATGATGAATGGTATAAACCGGTTCAAATATGGGCACAGGTGCTTCAGGGCTGATGCGTTTTACATGACCGTATGTGTAAATGTCGTTGCAGTCATCACCTATTAATAATATTTTGAATTGTTTGGTCATTGTGCTTTCCAGTCTTTTACATGATAATGAAATGCACCAATTTGTTCCACGGTTTGAATACGCAAACGCCAATCACTGTATTCCCATACCAGTTCAACTGGCCATTGTTCAGTTGTGGTCCCGGCATGCAGTCTTTTCATGTGTGTGATTTTTGGATATGTGCTGAATGGCATGGTCACACGATCTCGCCCCATGATTTCAGCAGCCATGGCATAAACCAAATCAGTAGATGGCACTTGATCAGGAAACTTGATCAGTCGTTTGAATTCTTCCCAATTGGCAAATATCTGTCCAATCAACTCAAAAAATTCTTGTGCTGTGCGGCTCAGTCGCCAATAGGTAATTGCGTTATACACATCTGGTAAACGGTTGAAATCAAATACCTGACGATAATATCTTGATTTGCTTTCTGAATCTTGCCAATTGTTACATCCTGTGGATATCACAACATCACGGTGTCTAAATTGATCCCACCAATGTGCAATAGGCGACACAATCAACATGTCTGCTTCTAGCTTGATGGTTTCACGAAATGGTGTCAATGCAAATAGCTGTGCATCATTGGCATAGGGATTGTCTTGTGGAGCCAACAGTCGCACATGATCAAACACTGGATTTAAGTGCTCTCGATCTGTTATCAAACAAACCTTTGATCCCGGGTCCCAGTGTTTTATGGTCGCTGCCAACCGTTGGGCACACCCAACATAATCAACTGTGTGGGTGTTTACTGCAACAATTACATATCCTTGTTCATCAATTATCTGCAATTATATCCTCCAAATGTTTTTTGCCCATGGCATGAAAATCCACGCCACCAAACATTATGCTTCTTGCTCGATTGTCAGTGGTAGTCCAATCAATTTGATATTGATCAGCATCTAATTTTTTCAATGATTGACTGGGCATGACGTTGATCATGGGCCAAGGAATTGCATGCACTGATTGTTCATGTCCGGTTAAAATTCCCAGGGCAATACTCAATGCATAGTCATTGCGATATGTTCCTTCTACTATGTTAAACAAATGTCTGTAGTGTTGCCAATTTGCTCGAACCATTTGCATGGAATCAAAAACGTATTGGCTGAGATTTCCACGACGAAACATCATTACTGTGGCCCACCACATGGGCATGCGAGGGTTGCCAAATTTGGTCAACATCGGATCAGCTTCGGATTCTTCAGCAGGATCAAGGCTGCGGTCAAACGCCACAAATTGCTGTGGCATTTCCATCACTTGCAACAGTGTGTCGCTGGCTATCACATAGTCAGCATCCAACAACAGTGTTTGTTCAAAAGGTGACAATTCATATGCTGTTGCTCGACCAGCGTTATACCAAGTGACTGTTTGTTGGTAGTCAACAAAGTATCGTGTGCCGCCACTGTCTGGCTTGGATGTGATAATGTGATCAAAATCATATTTGGCGGCCTTCTCAGGATCGTCAGTTACTATGGCCACTGGCAGATTCAAGTGTTTTCGAATGTTTCGAGCCGACCATGCAGCCATGGCAATGTAATCCATGTGCTCATTGTTGAACGCAAAAATCAATGCGCCTTTGCTCAACGATTTTGATTGGTTTTTTCCCATTCCACCTGCCATGCGTTCATTTGTTCTTGCCAACGTTCGTGTGCTTTTGCAAACAATTCAGTTACGTTGATGCGTATTGGAGTTTCGTACAAGTCCAAAATCACAACATCTTTGTCTTGTGCGCAACTCAACAGTGTGGTCAGCAGGTCTGGTCCAGCACGCCACATTCCGCCAGCGTGAGCAAACACCATTTTTGCTTGGTATTTTTCTTTAAGCACTCGTCGTGCGGCCGCATGATCAAACCTTGCTCGTGCATGATCAACAAGTTTTTTAGTATCCATTGGATTATTGTATATGAAAAAGAGGTAGAAGTCTACCTCTTCAAAAGAAATTTAACCGATCAAGCCACTGAACTGGCTATGGCAGGTGTGCCCCAACTATTGGTTAGATAGGTAGTGCTCGGTGGGACATATCGGCAAAGCACCGCAGGTGCTGTGCCAAATGCGGTGAACGGGCTGGCTGTGGCTGTGCCGCCTGAAATGTTGTTTACCTGCCCCCAACCTGTTTTGGCAGGAGCATTCCAGGTGGTTACCAAAGTCAGTATGGTTGATGTTGCATCAACTGCGGCTGTGGTTCTTATAAAATTGGAAGTGTACAAATATGTGGCATCATTTATCTGTATCATTGTGGTAGCAGCAGCGCCGGCTGTCAATGAATACCAGCCGGTGGTTGATGCCAGCGTGGTCTGTGTTCCGCCAGTGCCGCCACGATTAAATCCTGTGTAGCCCACAGCAGCAATGGTTTGTGTAGCACCGTTAACTCTGCCAGCCATGGTCAGTTTGCCCATGTATCCAACCAAGCGTGTCCAGTCTGGATCGTTGTCTACTGCATTGGCGGTAAAGCTCATGTCTAGTGTGACTAGGCCACCGGCGTTCCAGAAATATCGCGCTTGCGCAGCACTGGGAAATGTGACTGTTTGAGTCCAGGTAATGGTCCAGGCAGCAGCTCCTGATCCAGTGGCACTGGTTTTGTCAATGGCACCAGTCCAGGTACTGCTGGTTGTTCCTGATGCTGCGGCATTGCCACGGTTTGTGGTCACACTGGTAAGGTCAGTGCTGACGTTAGCCAACACACTGATGGTGTTACCAGTTACGGGTGCTGTTCTCGAAGTGAGCACAGTGTTGGTATGGCTGCCTGCTGATGCCAAATTATTAACCAGGCCAGACCATTGAGTTGCTGTGACTGTGTTGGTAGCTGCAGGATTGGCAAGTGCAGTTTGCCCCCAGCCTTTGTCAGTCGCCCCTGTGCCCCATATGTCATTCAAGTTAGCACCAGCGGTGCCGCCCGATGATGTTGGTCCAATAAAACCATTGTAATCTGCTGCTAAGATTGTGCTACCGCTTGAATATGTCATCTTTTGTTCCTAATTATTTCACGCTCACTGTGGCTTCGATCACGCCCAACTCTTCAAAATCTTTGTTTTCTAAAGCGCGACCAATAACATTGAACCATGTGGCTTCGCCAGGTTGTGCTGCTCTGGCTGTTCCGTTGCCTGCACTTACCAGTCTATCGCCTTTGCGCACTGCACCAGTTACTTTGGTTGGCACACGCCCAATTATGGCCACAGGAGGATGTGTTGTGTCATTACCTGCACCTGCATTCATCAAATGTGCCGGCGATGTACTTATAACTCCAAATACCGCATCGCTTAAATCTTGTTGGGATTGAGTAATCTCGTGTGTGCCGCCTAGGTCCACAACTGTACCAGGTTCTAAAACTGCGTCGGCTGCATAGCGTTCTGCCAAGTCAGCGTATTGTGCTGATGTTGCCAACGCAAACACAGTGTTAAATCCAACTGTGGCCGTGCCAATATTGCCCACGCCAGCGGTGTTGTTGTTGTTGATGTTACCACCAGCAATGTTGCCAGTTGACACTGTCAAACTTGCGCCAGTAATTGATCCCACAGCTGAAACCAAACCACCGGTTAGCATGTTGCCGCCTGTGATGTTGCCACTTGCTGAGATCAATCCAGTGACATATTCACCTGTGGTAGCAAACACAGCTACGTTTGATGTGCCTCCAACTCCAACTGAAATATTGCCGCCTGAGCTTACAACTACAACATTTGAAGTTCCGTTGTTGATGTTGGCCACTGATGTAATAACACCAGTTAGTAGTGCTCCATTACCTAGAATATAATTGCCTGTGACGTTGCCTGTTGCTGAAACCAAGCCACCGGTTAGTATGTTGCCACCTGTGATGTTGCCGGTCACACTGGCTGTGGTGCCTGTGTGATTTGTGGCTGCAATGTTACCGCCGGTGATGTTGCCTGTGGCAGATATCAATCCACTGGTCAACACATTGCCGCCGGTTATGTTAGCAGTTACACTTACAGTGGTTCCTGTGTGTGTGGTAGCGTTAACGTTGGCGCCGCCCAGCACGTTACCACCTGTGATATTGCCCGACGCACTGACCGAAGCTGCTGATATTGCTGCTGCGGTAATCAAATTGCCGCCAGTTACGTTGCCACTGGCACTGACTGTTGTAGAATTAACTCCAGCAATAAATGCTTGGTTGAACCAGCCGCCGGTGGTTGCACCAATGTTGCCTACAACATTTGATCCGCCTTTTTCCACACTGGTTACATTGGCTCCACCTGCAAAATATGCAGTGCCAGTGGTGAGCACCAACACATTGCTGGTTCCAGTCACATTGAAATTTATGTTGCCGTCTGCAACACCAATGTTGCCTTCTGTGGTTCCATTGACAAATTTAGTAACACTAACACCCAGGCTCAAACCTGTGAGTTGTGAGCCGTTGCCCAAAATATATGTGCCTGCAATATTGGCTGCACTGGTGATGTTACCAGTTGCTGAAATCAATCCCACTGTGCGCAAATTACCTGCTTGTACGTTGGCTGTTGAGCTCACAGTAGCACCTTGTACCAAGGCTGCTGTAATAATGTTGCCGCCAGTGATGTTGGCAGTTGCACTCACTTGACCAGCAGTGGTCAAATTACCACCAGAACTGTTGCCTGTCACTGCCAATGTTGTGCCCACAGTGGCAGCATTGCTCACAGCAAAAGTGCCATTGGCACCCAATGCAGTGGCCACATTGTATGTGGTGCCAGCCACGTTGGCTTGAATAATTAAATTACCACCCGAAATATTGCTTTTGACGTTGGCATCAGTTGATGTGGTGTTGACGTTGAACACATTGCTCACGCCCACAAATATGCCTGTGTTGTTTTGCACACGCAGGATACCAGTTGTAGAAGTATTTGCATCTGTGCGCATGAATTGGCTGCTGTCCAAGCTGTCCAACAACTGTGCGTTTGTGGCTGATCCAGCAAATACTGCGCCACTCACAGTGGAACTCAATGTCAAGCCTGGATAGATTGTGGGGAACGCTGCTTGCAAACTGGCCTGTGGAGTAAAGCTGGCGCCATCAAACACCACACCCACACGCACATTGTTTACATACAAACTGGTGATGTATTTGGTAGCACCAACGTTGTTTAAAATTGTTTCAGGAATAGCACCACTTGTGCCTTGTGCGCTGGTGTAGCCAGGACCTACTACCAGCCAAGCAGAGCCAGTGTATACTTTCAACTGTTGATTTGAGCTGTCAAACCACAAATCACCTGCTATCACAGTTGTTGTGGGTGCGCTGGCTGAACTGGTTGATCCAGTGATTGATTTGAAGCCTGCGCCACTGTAAATTTTCAATATGTTGTTGCTGCTGTCCCACCATAACTGCCCGGTCAAAGGGGATGTGGGCGCCACAGAGTTTGATCCGCTTTCCAGTATGTGAACAAAGTTCTCATCCAAAAATTCACCGTATCCAGCATAGTTTTTACCCACCAAAGTGACCAGTGGCACAGCCGGTGTGCCACTTGCAATTTGATTTATAGTACCATCGGCAATGGTAGCAAAAACTGTACCGTTTGTTAGATTAATTGTATATGCCATGTCAGTTATTCCTGGTTGCTATATTTATACAGCATTTATGTTACTCAGCGTCTGTATACGCAGTGTGTAATCAATTTGAATCTGGCGATTCAAACTCTTTTGTACTGGATGAAAAATTACATGAGTAATTAGACGTAGATTATCTGCAGAGCCATTCCAGGTCTTTAATCCAAGTTCATCAAACACATATTCACCGTTAAAATTGGTTGAATTATCAAATGCCTGCTGTTCTGGTGGCTCACCGTAATCCAGTAAACAAGTCACAAGAATATCACTGTAAACGTTGCCACTGGTATGTAGCGGCGTCATTTTGTTGTTTTCTGGGTCTGTGTCAGCGGCTGAGTTATCATCAACCACTTTGGCATAAGTTTGGTTATACAAGTCAGCGTTTTGCCCTGTGGTATTCGGGGGCAAATATGTGATAACCCCTGTGGGATCTACTGAGCTGCCACCATTGCCAAATGCCATCAAATAAATGTATCCTATGTCACGATTGCTCAGGGTCTGAGCCATGGCCAAACTGATGTTTTCGTAATGGATTGCGTTCTTTTTGTCCACAAGAACTTCACCAGTGTTGGGATCGTGTATTTTGACAAATCCCTCAATTTTGCACAGTCCAGGCTGAATGATCATGCTCTTCCCTCCACGTAAGTTTTTTGTGTTTTTGGATCAAAAATTCTCATGTGGGCCTGAACGCTGATTGTGCCTGTTTCATTGGGACGACGGGGCTGTGCCTCTTTTTGTTGAGTCTCAGTTGACTGTTTTGGTGCTGTATTTGACATGGTCTTTTATTTATCCGTGTTATCTGTCACACAAAAACCTTGCGGCTACGGTGTCAGTTTCTTGCAGTGCTACGCCATCGCTGGCAGTGTTGATACCTGGTTGATACCAACTCTTTCCTCGGCGTTGCAGAATAGTGACTTCAACACCGGCTGCAGGAGCTTGGTAAGTGCCGTCAGTGACAAACTCAATTGCCAATGGACCAAAGTCAGTTACGATGTAACGATATTGTGAATCAGCACTGGTTTCGCTGTAGTTGTATTGGCGTATGCCGCCCACATAAACTTCAATACTTTCTACATAAGTTGTGCTTGAATCACTGAAGTCGCTGATGTCTATGTTTGGAGCATAAAACACAGTGGTTGTGCCATCGCCCAAGGTGGTATCTTTAACTATGTAATCTTGATAAGCTGATGTCAGCAAATTGCCTGAACCAATATCGTAAACAATAGAACCAATTGCGTGGGCGGATATGGCTGTGCCAGCGGTGCCGCGTTGCAAACCACTTACTGTGTTCAAAGCAGTATCTCTGTAACGATACATGATACGCTCGCTGTCAACAGTGATAATACCAAAAATACCATCTGGCAGATTGGGTTCAGTCAAGTTGCTGGCATTGTCAACATATATTGTGTCTGCTGTGGTGCTCAATGACTGAGTCAGCACAGTGGTGGTTGCGGGAGTCATTCTGTAAGTTGCTTGAACTCCACGCATGTCTTGGAATATACGGAACGCCACAGCTTCAGGCACAATGCTTTCTGTAAATTCTGTAACCGCCAAAATTGCCCCAACTGGGATTGCCCCAGATGCCAGTATCAAGTATTGTCCGTCTACTGTGAAATCTGACCCTTCAAACAACTGATAACCATTCAATGTTACCCATAGTCTGTTGGCACTCACTCCAGTGCGTTGCAAATCAAAATCATTTACGGCCACTGCTGTGCCAATGGTATAGTCATATGCTCCAGGAGCATAGTCTACAGAACCACTGTCATAGTTGGTGCTGTCATATGGTTCATTGATGGTCAAACCAGTTTGCACCGGCCCGTTAAATACCAAAGTCAATATATTTTGTTCCGCAGTATCATTCCAGGTGATGACAGTGATATAGTCACCAATGTTGATGTTTGGAATAACTTGCAGTTGGTCGCCTGATACGTTATAATCTGCTACAGTGCTGACTGATATCAAAATTCTTGCACCAGCGGCCGGTGCTGTGTTGAACACCACTTGTCGTCCTGGCACATTGCTGCCATCCCAGGCTGTGACACTGTAATCACCAACAATGGCTCCAACGCTTTGCACTTGTAATACATTGTCTACCCACACAGAGATATCTGATGGAGGATTAATAATGTTTTGATCGTAGCCGCCGCGTTGTGGCAACCCAAAACTGACACTGCTGTCATCGCCAATCCATTCGATGCCTTGTGGAGGCTGCAATCTCAAACCATTTTGTAGCACAATGAGATTTGCAGGATTGGTTCCTTCCAAACTATTGGTTAGAATAAATGTTTTTGTGGTGTATGTGTTGTTGTCTACCACAAATGTTTGAACAATTGGTGTGCTCCAGCTGGTGTAGTTTGTTGGAACAAATTTAGCTGTCAGTTCTCCAGTCCAGACAGCAGCATCAGTTATCAATGTCACAGCAATGCCTGAACCTAGCGTGGCTTCAACAGTAAAGCTGTTGCCGTTGACGATGCTCAACACATAGTAAACAACACCAGCTTCAATGCCACCCAGGCTGTTGCCTGAGAACGAAACTTGTTGTCCCACACTCAGTCCACTGGTGCTACCTTGCAAGGTAATTGCATTTGTGGTAACTGTGGTGTTGGTTATTGAAAATGCCGTTGCAATGCCCATGGCAGTTAAAGATACTCCATCAGTTGCTGCAATTTCAGTGGCAAATGTCACTTTGGTATTCAATGTTGGCACAAACGGCAACCAATATGTGGTGTTGTTCAAGAATATGCCCGGGATGACTGATTGTATAGCACGATAGTATGTGCCAGTTGGAGTCCCAGTCATTGAACCTGACGCATCAGTCAATGTCAATGCTGTGGTAGAACCAGCAACACTGGTAATAAAGAATTGTGTGGCATTTGGAACGCTCAACACATAATATGTTGTGCCAGCAACTATACCACCAAACACTGTGCCTGAGAACACAATGGGCTGGCCTTCTACCAAGGCACTGGCATCGTTACAGGTGATAGTGCTGTATGTTGAATTTGTAGAAGTACATGTGACCAAGTTGTCATTGTATACTATATCCAATGCAGAGTATGAATTGTTAAGATTCCATTCAATAGATTCGCTGTAAGGACGATATGTAGGTTGCGCAGTAGGTTGACCGTTCTGGAACACTGCAAATTCCACAATTTCTTTGTAGTTGACTGGTATAATAGTAGAATTATCAGTAGCAACAATATCTTGTCCCTGGTAAGATCCGCGATACAATTGATTACCGCCTCCCAGCTCAAACACTGCTATATTGATAATTTGTTCAGCACTTACACCGCCAAGTATTGTGATGTTTTGAACATTGTAATCCACCACATAATCGTGGTCTTGCACTAGTTTGTATCCAGTGGAGAGATTGGCAACCAATACTTGCACAGGAGCATTAACGATTCCAGCCCAACTGTATACATTGGTAATTGCTGGATGGTATATGTAGTTGATTTGTTTTATTTGGAATCCGTGGCCGTCAACAGTCCAGTCAGCACCTGGGCGAGTGTAAACACGCAGATCTAGTGTGTCATATTCACTGCCATTGACCAACTCTTCAGGAGCATGCCCTTCGTATGGACCAATAAACTCGCCGCCATCAACATTGATGTCGCTGTAGCGTGTGCCAAGATAGATGTCTGCAAATTGGCTCTGGTAGTTGGCATCCAAAGTGATGTTGCCAGCAAAATAATCGCCCCAGACTTGTGTGCCAGGATAATCAATACCGTCCACCAGCAATGGCAATTGAAGTCCTGGTTCGTTTACTCCAGGCACATACAAACCCATGGTACGGTCAACACCAGTCAACCCAGTGGGATACAGAGACCCTGGATAGGTGTATGTGGCTGCATTAACCAAAGTCCAATTTTCAATGTCAAATGTTGGTCCGACCACAGCACTGCTGCCGTCAGAGCTGGAAGCTGACCAAACACGATCATCGTAACGCACCAAGGTGCCATTCTCATATGTGCCGTTTGAACTCCAAGTTTGCACAGAAGTTTGGTATTGGCAACGGTCATATTTCATCACTGTGCGCAGAGAACGTGCTAGATTGTAGTTCTGCACTGGGCCTGGTGTTTGTGTGCTATAATCTTGGCCAATACCCTGGCCGGTCATTCTAGGATATACCACAGCGCCTGACCCAGCGCCGCCGCCGCCTTCAATTGTGACTGTAGGAGTGGCAGTGTAACCGCTGCCTGCGTAAGTTACATTCACTGCAACCACTTCGCCTTGACTGTTTAGCACTGTAACTGCTTGAGCCGGAACAATAGCATTGCCTGTGAATACCACGGTTGGTGGTGTTGTATACCCTGTTCCGCCAGCAACCACTGCCACACTGTCAACACTCAACGTGTAATTGCCAAACCATTGATTGTATGGCCAACTAGCCCACACAGTAGAGTCGCTGGGCAAATCACTCAATTTGTTGGATGTTGATCCCACTGCGTTGCCATGATTGTAAGGCAACAATATGGGACTGGTATATTGTGGAACCTCCAAACTGGAGTTGTAGTATGCTGGCAAATCAAAGTCAGTCATGTCACCAAACCACTCATTGAAGCCGTTGTAGATCAAATTAAATTCTTTGACTTGAACATGATAAGGTTTGACTTCTTGGATGTAATCCAACACAAACTCTTGGTTGTCTTGTGTGTAGTTTTGATATGGAAGCAAGCTACGAATTCTATGCTCAACATCAATCAAGCTGGTTTTGATCAACCATCCAGGTGCTGAGAATTCGCTGAGCACGAAGTTAAACATCAATGTCAAACTGCGATTGCGTTCAATTAACAAATCATCAACAAACAATTCTTCATTGATGGCTTGTATGATCTTGCGTGTTTCAATCACGGGTTCCTGATCAAAATACTGTGCATCAAACACTTCTACGTCATATCCAAATCGTCCCAATGCATAATCCCATAGTGTTGCAGAAAATTCAATGGTGCCATCTTGCAATCCAACACGATCCCATCCAGTCAGTGTACGAATATAAATTTCATACTTGTTTTGTGTGTTTGCAAGAACTTTGACACTGCTACCAACTGGCAAGTCCAAGAATCCAAGTCCAGCGTAATTTGGCACAGTGGTAATAATCTGTGAGCTGGTGTTGTAGCCTGGTAGATACCAGTCAACATAACTCCAATACTGACGAGTGTCATAGTTTTGCACTCGAGTCAGAGTGAGTGATCTGATAACTCCAGCTGAGGTTGACGTGGTGCCCACTGTGTAAATGGTCCAAAGTCCGCGATTTCTACTGTCTGAATCTACCAGATACTTGTAGCCTACAGGCACTGCATAAATGTCCTGGAAGCCCAAGATTTCAAGATTGGCCACACGTTTGTTCCATTCACCAGAAGATGCACTGGGTTCAGGCTCTTGACTGTTGAGCAAAATAAACGTGCGATTTTCAGTCACAGGATATCTTGCAAGCACAGTGTTTGCTCTTGTGAGATAATTTTTCAGTGCAGCATATCTGTCAATGAACATGCTTTGACGTGGACGGAATTGCACTCCGTAGCGTTCTGCTGGTCCAAGGTTAACGTCAGGCACTAGGTTGCCCGATGTGTCGACTCCACAAAAGCTGTCTTGTAATTTGCGATACAAGTTGCTGCTGATCCAACCATCTGCTTTGTCTTGTGGCACCAATTCGTATTCAACGTGAACATTGCTGTCAGTGGCTTCGCGATCAAATTCAATACTGAGAATGGTGTCTTGTGCCACAATGTAATCAGCTGCATTGTAAAGTGCAATGGTGCTGGCATTGATAGGAGCAACATACGCAATACCGCTGGCTCGAGGATCTTCGATGTAATTGGCCACTGTGCTGATTGGTAAAGTTTTGCCTTTTTGTGTGGCAGTTGTGGTCAATCCACGAACCCAGAAATAATACTCTGTTACAAATGTGCCAGTTTGTGTTAACACAGTGTTGATTGCATAGCTCAATGTGTTGTGGGGAATACCTGGTCCAACATAGTTTGCTGGCGCAACGTCACTCACAATCCATTGATACACATCCACTGTGCTGCCAGGGAATAGCTGTCCCCAACGACGGCTGGCATACACAATGTCATCTTGATTGGGGTCAATGAATCTCACAGTGCTGGTATCCCACCAAGTTTCGCCCACATGTGCTGAGCCCCAGGTAGTTCCTCTAATGTTCACTGGACCCACGTTGTAACTGGCTGGATCAAGTCCACCAATGTAATCTAGATTCTGTCGAGCTGCGCCAAGGATTTTTCCTTGTAGTGGGTTAAAGAAATCAAAATACTCAGCTGTGGCAGAAGTGATTCTGTCGTAAGCATACACAGAATTCAACAGTCTGATATCTACCACAGGTTGTTCTACTGTCAGCACTGTCCAAGCTGGCACACGGTTGGGGTTTTCACTCACAAACACACGGCCATAGTTGGCGCTCATTGTGCTGTCGTCACGCTCGTTGCCTGGCGCACCTGACAACAACACACCACTGACATAACTTACAGAAGTGCCGTATTGGTCATACGGTGCAATATCAGTATTGACAATTTGCTGACCAAACACAAACTTGTCAGGGTTGCTGACAGAGCTGGATGAACTTGGTAACAAATCGTAAGTGTAAACAGTTCCGCTTTGGAACAGCAGGTCAAAAAATTCTGTTGCGCCTGCATCCCACAATGCTGTATAATTGTCAAAGTCTGTGGGAATATACATGGTGCCGTTTGGTGAACCAACCACTAGATTCACTGCTGAATCATCAATGCTGAGGCTGGCGCCAAATTGTGCATAAGTCTGTGGATAAGGACTCAAAATTGTTTGTGTGTAGACAAAAGTTTCAAATCCAAGCTCAGTAAAAGTAACTTCCCCTCCCGCACTGCCTGGTGCAACCTGTAGTTTGTTACCCACTGCTGCGGCTGCTGAATTTTTAACTGCTATGGTCAGGTAACCTGCAACACTGACTGTGGCTTCAACATTGGGCACCGCGGCATTGATGGCTTCGGCCAGGCCAGCAACGGTATTATTGGGGCTGGCAGGGACCGCAACATCAATGTCATTAACACGAAGTGTGTTACCTGTACTGGTCAACACAGGATTGGCCACAGTGGCTGTGATGATACCAAATGCACGACTTTGATTGACGTTGCGTTCTACAATACCTCCATGAAATTCTTGCACACTGCTGTTGGGTGCGCCAGCATACAAACTACAATTATAACTGCAAAGATCAACAGCTTGTCCAAAATGAGCTGCGGGTTCGGCTGTACTTTGTGTAATTTTTTGTACTTGTGTAAATTGATTGGTTTCAATTTCAATAATATCGCCTACCATCAAATCAGCATTGATTGTGACAGTGGGTCCTGACACTGTGAATGTGTTGGCAGCGTCTAATACAGAATTTTCTTCATTGATCAAGAATGTGCCATTTACCAACACACTGACTGGTTCAGTGACAGAACCCAGTAGTGCAAAACTCACACTGCTGGGATCAGTTCCGTAGATAAATTTTTGCACATTGCGATCAAACACATACACAGACCCAGCAGCAACTTCGCCATCTTGTGTGCTGTACGGTGTGCCAATTATGACTTGACGTCCATCTGTGCTGGTGCTAACTGAGTAACCAAACTGATCCGTGACTCCCAATGTTGGATCAGTGAGCGTGTCTACATATTCAAAATATCCTTCAGCACGTATGAGAATACTGGATCCTCTAGCTGGACTGTTGACAAAAGTCAAATCTTGTGTCCCAGAATCAAATGTGTAATCAATGTTGGGACGCTGTAGAACTTCATCAACCAAGACTGAGAAGCTGTAGATGTTAGTGGCAGTGAAGAAATACTCATTCAAACTAAACACAGTAGTTAACACTGAGGGATTGTAAAAAGTTGAAAATCCTGTGATACCACCAGACCCATTCACACTGGTGATGGTCAACACAATGCTGCCATTGACCAATGCTCCACCAAATTTGGTGTAGGCAAATGTCACAGTGTTGCCCACAGCATAACTCGAGCCTGCGCTGCTGACTGCTACCAAGCCCACTGTGGCAGCAGGTGCATTGCCTTGACCAACTTCGTTGCGTTGACGAATGATGGTAAATTCAGCATTGACTCCACTGCCACTGGTGCTGGTTTGTGTCACACCATAATATGTGCCGTAGTCCAGGAGCTTGCGACTGGTGCGTTTGATTTGCAATGCGTCGCCTTCGGTCGGCGCTGTAAAAAATGTAACGTTGGTAAATGCATTGTCAACTGTGTAATCAACATTTAATACTTGCTCTGCACCGCCCACTAGAACTTCTAGTTGTGTGGCAGTGTCAATTTGTATCATGCTGCTGATGCCATACACTGTGGTTTCGCCATCGCCATACAAGTTAAGAACTTGATTTTCCCAATCCACACGACCATAGGCGTATACCTTGTTCACTCCGGGTGCACCAATATACATCCAACGTTCATCCAGGCTCATGGCCACACTGTAACCAAATTCTCCCTGGTCAACTGACACACTGTCTGGTGTGGTCAGCAACTGCCATTGTCCGTAAGGAATGGTGTCAGGTGTTCCAAGATCAGGTGCTAGATAAATCACACAAGCATATCCGTTGTCGGCTTGTCCCAGTGATCCCAAACTACCCGGAGCCCCAGCAACTGCCCAGGCTTTGTTGCCAAAGTCAACCGCGGTGCCGTAACTTCGCACTCCGGTCACATCTAGTGTAAGCACAGCATCACCTGCAACCAATGGACTAACAGGGACATATTGATTGCTATTGGTGCTCTTGACATACACATACACGCCACCTTTTGTTGGCAGCGAAGTCAATGAATACGGAGTCCAGTATGTGACGTTGAAAATATCTATGCCTTGTGGCACTGGTTGTGATGCTTGGAAAAACTCAGTTTGATAAGGATCTACAATATACACAATAGAATCTTCAGCATAACTGTTGGCAACGTTCCACAGTGTAGCACCTGCAGGGAATCGATATCTTGGACTTCCTGCCAGTGCAGAGAATTTATCTCTTGACTGTGCAACACTAGATCCGTATTGCTGATTCACATCGTTCAACACTGGTGCTAGTTCAGTCAACTGCGTGAATACTTCTTCTTTTTGTAAAGTTTCCCACAGGCCAGCACCGTTGTTGTCAACCCAGACTTTGGCACCAGGTTGCAAGGTATTGGCATATGGCAAGTTGATGATGTCACTGGCTTGAGCCACACGCTGTGTGGCCAGTGTAAAGCCAATGCCAGTTCCGTCCACCACAGTTCTATTGCCCACAAAACTAAATGCGATGGTAATTTTTTCCAAACTCACAACACTGATTACATCGTATACCCCATTGACTTCAGCGTCAAAGAACTTGATAATTAATTTTTCACCAACACTGAGTCCATGTTGTTGGGAGAAAATTACCAAACTGGTGCCGTCTAAATTGTCACAAACGTGTGCAATGATTCCGGGCACTGCTGCGGCTCGATAAATGTCCCAGTCATAGACATTGGTTTTTGCCACCCAGATGGTTGTGCCAACTTCAATTGCATCAATGTTTGCAGCCAAGCTGTCGGTATTGTTGATATCAAATACTGTGATGTCGGCATCGTTGACATTAACATATCCTGCCGAAGGCAAAGCAGTATCCGTGGGCACAGTGGTAGTAGTAGGCAATATGTTGGGACTGGTCAAGCGATAACTTTGGCGCCAGATTTCATTTAAAAATATGGTTTGATCTGCTTGGCTGACTTGCCCAGGGTCAATCACTTGCACCAGGCTAGGATTACTGCTCAACAATGCACGATTCAACCTAAACTGCACCAAGCTGCGATTGGCATTGGCACCATACACTGCACGTTGTACTGCCCAGTTTTCGTAAATGGTATAGTCGCCAGTTTCTTTTCCAAGGTTTACTTTTGAGAATAACTCAGCACTGAGAATTGTGCCTTTGCTGCCCAGGAATTGGCGGTATACATTGAGCTGGCTGACATCATCAAGATTCAATGCTGTCATGTATTGGCGAGGAGTAAATCCAATCAAGCCAAAACTCAACAAGTCGTTGTCAGTTTCAAGATTGGCTGTGTTGATATTGTAACTGTTTATCAACTGGTCCGCCTTGTTGGCCAAGTTGGGCAACAGTCCAAGCTCAATTCTAGTGTAGTCACTTTGATACCAGTTGTTGGCATTGAACAATTCACTAGGCTGAACTATTTCGGCAGCACTCCAATATGCACCCTTATACAAAACAATTTCGCCTTTGGCGTATGTGGTATACGGATCCCATTCTTTGATGTTGTTTTGATTTAAAATAAATCCTTGCGCATCCACACTGCCGTTCCACTCAGTGCTGGTGTATGCAATCAAATTCAGTCTACTTTGACGTGCGCCAGTTATGGGTTGATAAATCAAATCACCAAACGCACTGGTGTTGTTCAACACAATCATGTGCTCGTAGCTGGTGTATTTGAGATCTATATTGCTCAATGTTTGATCTGTGGCAGGTTCAACAGTGAATGTGTTGTCTAGTCGAGTAATAATTAGATTACGTGTAGGCAATTCACGATTGTTCTGATCCAACAAAATGTTTTCACTTGTTTGAGCAACAATACTATCGATCACTGCTTGTGGTTTTGTCACACTGAGTTTGAATGCCAATGGATTCAAATTGATCAAAGAGTTTTCGTCCCAGCCTTGCTGACTCCAGTATAGGAATTCATTGACCATTTGCCCCCAGGTCAGAATATATCCATTGGTGGCATCATCAAACGCCAATCCTTGGCGTTCTAGGTATTCGCCATAGCTTAACAAAAATGCACTCACTGCGGTTTCGTTGGCAAACACATTGCCGTAAGGAACTTGCACAACCTGATTGGTATAGAACGTGGGCACCTGTACGGTGATACCGCCTGATGTGAATGTTTGTAATTGTCCGGTGTATTGGCTGCCAATTGTGTTGAAAAATGGTTGTGTTTTGCTGTAACCAAACACAGCATAACCGCCAGCTGTTTTTTGCACCACAACTGATGAATAACCAACACGGTCAAACGGTTGATTTTTATACAACACTAGATTGTAACTTTCGTCAGGTATCAACAGTGTTGTGTTGACAGAATTGGGGCTGGATTTTTCAGTGTAAATTTTGATGTATTGTTTGTCACTAAAACTGGCCATCCGATAACACAAACGAACATCAAGTGCGTCAAGGTCAGCAGTGAGTTCAGAGGTGCTGTTGAGGCCACTTTGACGATTGTAATCTACTATCCAATCAATATAACTGGCTTTGCTGACACCATTGCCGTAGACTTCAATGTCTTTGGCATTGATTCTATAACGGTCATTATAAAGATATTGATTTAACTCTGTGTTAAATTTATACAAATCTCTGTCGGCAAACAGCGCAAAGAATTTGGCTGGACGGGTTAGTGCCAACAGGCGCATCACAGCAAATGGATATGCGCTTGAATTCCACCACGATGCTTCAGTGGGACTGCCATCACCCAGCGCCCAACTCTTGCGGAAAGTTTGTGCGTTGTATGTGCCTACTACTGAATCAAACGGGCTCAACAATTCGCCTTGTGTGCCAGTGGGAATAACTGATGTCAGTCCAGGTCTTGCAAATTTAGACAAGTAATATGCGCCAGCAGGATCAGCAACTCGGCCATTTTCTAAATCGTCCCATAACACCAAGTTATCTTGTGTGTATGGTGCAGGGCCATACAATGTCTCCCACCAGTCTGGTTTGATGCTGAGTCCTAGCATTTCCCAAGGTGTGAGTTCAGGCTGTTGTGTGTCATAGTAGTAGCGATAGATGCCGCGCCAGGCGCCAGGCAATGCAGAATTATCTAATTTGCCTTCGCTGCCACTGTAGTTCCAGGTGAACTCATTGTTGGCTTGATAGTCTTGTGTGCGGTAATCCAACTTGTTCCATGCCACATAGCTCAAGAAATCTTGACTCAAAATACTATTGATTTCATTGATACTGTAGCCAGTGGTTCTAAACTGTCCAGGCAACACATCATAGATTGTGAGTGGCACAGGGTTGCCATCCAACTTCAGATTGTTGTAGATACGCTTTTCAAATTCCAATAGCACTTCATCGCGCACATCATTGAACACACGAGTGACACTGCCATCATGTCCTAAGATACACAATGCAGTGCCAGTGCTGGTTTTTTGTTCTATATACTGTGGACGGTATGCAGGATACAGTCCCAGTTTGGTTGGAGTGTTGGGCACAAAGCTGCCATAGGTTGCACTGTATTCTTGAATGCGAACCACATCACCAATGTTCAATGTTGTGGTAATTGTAATTCTTGGACCATCAGTAGCCACCACATATTCATAATCACGAATCAAAATAGTGTCATTGAGATACACATCCATGCCAAGATAATTGGCTGAAGTATAACTGTATACCTGTTGTGTAGGGAAAGATGCTGTGGTAGTATACGAAACAGTGTATGAATTAGACACATATGAGCCACCAGATGGCAACATATCACTCCAATAGAACGGTTGTGTTTCAACTCGACCTTGTATCACACTGTCAATGGCTGTGTCAAGTATTTGTCCAGCTGTTTGATATTGTAAATTTTGCTGAGTAACTGCATTGAGCATTTGACCTTTGAATTTCAAATACTCTTGGCTGTTGTATTGCAAGCTAGAAAAAATATTAAATTGTTCACTGCGTAAAAAATAACCAGCCATGGTCAATGGCGAGCTTTGTTGCAGAATAACCAAACCGTAAGGCACAAGATTGCCCAGGTCTCTGCTGTTGTTTGCGCCGTTGACTGGTCCAGATAAATCAGTTAAGTTTTCACAAATACTTTCATAGTGTGTGCGTATTGTGCCCAGAGTAAAACTTGGACTATTACCGTTGAGCGGATTGGACTCCAAGTTGATTGGCACTTGATAAAATCCAATTTCACTAACTTGATCGCTCAATACCAGCACTTCAATGATGTCTGTTGGTAGATATACTTTGTTTAAAGTTATTGTGGTGCTGTCCACTGTGGTGGTATAACTGTAGGTTTCTGGTGGTTGAAATGCTGATCCTACATAAATTTTAATTGAAGGTATCACAGTGTCAGCGTTGGCAGCCACATCAAGTTTGAGAGTTTGCCCAGTGTAAGTAAACTTAAATTGTTGATAAACTTGGCTGGTAGTAACAGCATTTTGCCAGCCAATTAGTTTTTCATACACAGTTCGGCTTGCGTATTCTCTTGCCGCGCCTGAGCTGATGTCAGATGTAATACTCACATTGTCAAGCACGTATAAAAATGTGTCTTTGTATAAATTGTTTTCAAACACAATGTCACCAACGTTGTTGATGTTGAGATATTGCAAAGGAAATTGCAACACAGGATCAAGTATGCCAGTATCTCCCACTGCATAACTGAACAATTTGCTGCCAATAAAAGTGCTACTGGGATATTTGACTTTGTTGCTGAAACTAATACCCTGTAAGTCATACACATCAAACAATGGTGCTTGTTGCACTTTGGTTTTTTGTTGTGCTTCAGTCCACGAAACTCCATCATACCAGAAAGTCAGTCCTTTCAAGCTGGTGCCATCAAGGCACACAACTGAGTCGTCATACAACACGTTGCCGTCTGCAGTTAATACCAAATTGATAATGGGTTGATCAAAGTATGCGGTGCCTGTGCCCGATCCTGCTGTGGCAGCAACAAATGTGCTGCCTACCGCATAGGTAACGCCAGTGGTGCCTGCTGCTGCATTCCAATCAGTTGTGCCCAGTGTGTTGATGCGGTATGTTGCTTTGATTGCAAAATTTCCAGCCGTGGTAAGTGGCAATGAATCTGGATCAATGAACTGAACTGTGTAAATTTTATTGCGGACATTGGCATCTTCGTCTGCTGCAAATATCACTCGTGATCCGTCAACAAATGCATAACCATCAACACTGTAACTGGTTGTTCCTTGAACATTGCTGAGTGCATCGGTTTGTTCAAAATCAATCACATCCACTGGCTGTTTGCCCTGTGTTCCCATGTTGTATAGTCGAATATCAGAGCGGAACTCAATGATTGGGCGTTTGGCACGATAGTTGTTGTCAAAACTTGCCACAACATTGTTGTAGGTGGCAGAGGCTTGAATCACACTTAAATGAAACCAACGATTGCTACGAGTCCATGCATTTAGATCTTTGCTGGCTCTGCTGATTGTGAGATAATCCAGCTGGTCAGGTTCTGAAGCAATGGTGCTGTCATTGGCATCAACCACATAAGTTTCAGGTGTGATAAAATCAGTCACTGGCAACAGCTCTATTGCTGTGCCAACTCCTGCCACATAATATTCTCGATTGCTGGTGGCCACAGCATTCATGGTTCCGGTCGCAGCAGTTAGCAGCACCGAAGGACCATCAACCACTGTTGAGATTGAAAATTGTATGCGATTGGCTGATATGGATTTTATGTAGTAGATTTGACCAGACACAATTCCGCCCAATGTGCCGTTGGGAAATACAATTTGCTCGCCTTCATACAAACCATCAGTAGATGCAGTGGTAATATAATTACTGCCGTTTATGGTTGCAGTGCATGTGAATTCTGTAGTTCCTGACCCGTAGCTGGCAGGTATTACATCGCCAGTGAATCGAACTTTCAATCCATTTGAAAATGCCACACCATTGGGAGATGTGTAGCTTTTCTTGCCCAACACATTTGCAATATCCAGAGTGGTGCTGTCAGCTGGTTCGATCAAACGAATCTGACCAAAAATATTGGCATCAGAACCATCTTGATAATACAGTCTGTCAAGATTGGCTGTCAGTTGAGGAATTTGTTCAAATATTCCTGCGGCATTTTTATACCAGCTGTAGTTTGACCAAGTGATTCCGTACAGTATGCTGAATTTTTCATTGACTCCAATGGTAAAAATTGGAGCCAAATTGATGTATTCAATACCGTCCACAGTGACCAGTTGTATTTGATATACGTTGGTATCATTTGAACTGTTGACAAATACCAGTGTGCGTGTGTTTAGATAAGTTATACCATCAATACCACCAGTGGCAACAATGAACTCAAGATAAGGTTGGTTGTTGATTTGATTGTAGTCCAAAGTGGTCAACAAATCAACCGGACCAACATCTGTTAGATTAAAGTAAAATTGCTGTGCAGTCTTTTGTGGCACTTCAAATGTGATTGTGCCAAGATCAGTGCCGTTGTTGACTACGCCAAATACGTTTCTGGTTCCTTGATTGGGTGTGGTCGGGTTTACTCCATCTACGCCCGGGAAAGATTGAATCCAAAAATCATCGCCAGTGCCCGGGGTAGCATCGATGATATTGAATGTGCCTGTGAGATTGGGCTGATTTTCGCTCACATAATACAGTGTGTCAGGCGCATCTTGCGGCACAACAAATGTGACAAGACCAATGATACTGCCGTTGCGACTCACACCTGAATCATATGCGTTTCCTGTGCCCAATACCTGTTGAGTTTTGATCCAAAAAGGATAGTCACCTCTGAGGTTCAAGTTAAAAACATAAGTGTTGCCACGCACAAGTGTGAGAGTGGGATTGAGCTGTTGATCAATTACATAGCCACTGATGCTTTGATTTGACACACGATAGTTAACAGTTTCTTTGGTATTCTGTGCTACCTGGAATGTATAACTGCCGCCTCGAACCAACTCAAGGGTGGGGTTGGTTCCATTTTGGCCAGAGAATGTGTATGCACCATTGGCACGAGTGACTACAAAGTTTTCGCTGACTGGTATTCCAGTTGAGTATACATCCACACGATCTGGACCACTGGGCAACCAGTAGTATTGACTGAAGTTGATGAATGCATCGTAATTTACAAACGGATCCCAGGCATAGTAATCGCTGTTATACAGTTGGTCAGGACGAGTTGAATCACCGCCTTGAAATCCAATGGCATCGTTGATGCCTGGGTATGTTATAACATTTTTAATTTTGTCTGTGTCAGGGATCAAACTAACAACGCCTGGCTCAAGCTGATAGTCACGGCGAGTTTTATCTAGTTCTGACACATACTTGTCATTGGGGTTGACACCTGGTCCCACTGTCCGGCCAATGAATCCTTGAGTTTGTTTGAACTTGGGTTCTTGAACCAGCGTGTCTAGTGTGGCAGACAAGAACTGTTTGTTGACCGGAGTCTGAAATATTTGTGGTAAAAAATCTACTGATCGTGTGCGAGCCATTAAATTACTCCGCTGCCTGGTGCAGTGCGTAGGTTGGTACTGGTCAATGCTTCAATTACATCAATGTTGTTAATTGTTGCGCCGTTTGCAAAAATTTCATTGGGCGCACTGCGAATTTCATACAAATCGCCAAAACTTTTTTGTTGGTCCAGTGGCACTAATACCACTGAGCTGATGATTGTTCCAAGTTGTCTGTGGAGGTATGCTGCCAACTCTGAAAAATAGAATGTGTCTCCAAAATTCCATTTGTCTATGCTGAAATAGTTGTTCATTTCTGCCAACACACTGCTTTTGATTTCGCTGGTGCTGGCCGTTGAATTTTGCGCACGAATAACTTTGATCGTGGCACGTAGTTCTTGTGCTGCCTTGGCACCAAACAATGGTTTGAATGCCACACTGTTCACAATCACGTTGTCACTCAACATTTTGTAGTCTTGTAGGCCTTGGTATTCAGTCGATAGCTCATCAATTGTGGGCACTGCGGGCTCAATCACTGTGCCAGTGGTATCACGCAACCAATTTTGATAAGCAGTATAGTAACTCAATGTAACCACATACAAATCAATAATGTTGGTTGATCCTGGGTCAATTCTGTTGGTCAGTGGGCTGTTGTGACGGTATTGGAAATACAATGCCTGACGACCTGTTCTAGCAATCCAGCCTGTCACGCTCACAATAGTTCTAACATTATCTACGTTGATACTAAGTTGATAAAATGCATCTTCACTGTAGGCATAAAACACCTGTCCTGGTGTCCAGGCAGTTTTGTTTAATTCAATTTCATCATAGGTAGCGTAGTCGTAGACCACAACACCTTCTTCTACCAGCAAGTATCGTTGTAAATTATCAAAGTCCACAGTTTGTTGCAAGAACACCAGCGAACCAGGATTGGTTGCGGTCCCTACAATTTCATTAAAAAAGTCTGGATTGTCTGGCACGCCATCATTGTCTGAATCTCTATAGCTTACCAACACTTGAAAGTCATCTACATAGCCGTCGCTTTCTACTGGTTGTCCAATGATTGTGGTATAGATGTCGCCGGGCAAGGGCTCTGTTGAGTCTGGCTTAGTGTTCACAGCCAGCACATTCACAAAGTCCTTGATGATTGTGCCTGTGCGGCTGTCGTATACCAGTTGATCTTCATAGAAGAAGAAACGTGTTTGTAGCACACTACCAAAGTAGTAGCTGAGTCCACGGAATGTGATTGTGTAGTTTTGATTTTCCACAGTAAATGCCACCAACCATGACGCATCAAGATTTGCGCCAGATGTGTTGCCAGCATACTGTTGGCTCCAAGGTGTGATGTTTTCTTGTGTTCCAACATTCAAGTTATTGCTGGTGATCAAATACCAAGTGTATGGCGATCCGGTCACGGATCCATCGTTGTCATAGCCCAGACCAAATTGACGATTCAACAGTATTTGTTGAGTCATTTGTTGTTGAATTGAATTAGGCAAATCGGTCACAAACAAAGGCACAATTGAATCAATAATAGCACCTGTGGGCACAAAGTTGTTGATCGTGATAGGCCCAGCGCCTGAAGTCAAGTTGCCTAGCCCACCGTTGTATCCGTCGCCTACAATGGCCTGTGCGCTGGCCCAAATTTCTGTGCGTTCATCTGCTCGCATGGGTGTGCCCTGAACCAGTCGGTTATTGCGATCAAAATAGTAGCCGGTAGGTGCAACAAATTTTATCAATGCACCTGGCACAATGTATTTGAACACATCAGATGTGCTGTCGCCGACTGCGATAGGGGTGCCATCAGGCCATGTTGCACTGGTAGTGGTATTTCTAAAATAGCCTGTGGTTTCATTGGCCAGCGTGGTGCTTTGATTCCATGTGTATCCTGCGGTGGCACCTGTGTTTACAGTTTCTCTAGGAAAGTTTGCATAATAGAACTGTTTTACAGTTGGGCCGATTAAGGATGGTTGCACTTGATTGGTTATTACATCAGCAATGTCATTGCGATTGGTCCAAGAAAACAGTATGGTAGGGTATACATTGTTTTTCCACAAGCCGCCGTCACTGGAGAAAGTGTTGGTCGAGCTGTATTTGCCAGTGTTGTCTATTAGGTCAAGATAACGACTGGTGCCAATGGATGCACGATTCAATGCTTTTGATTTGATAATGCTATTGTAAGCAGTGTATGGAAACAAGTTGTAGTCTTCGCCATTGACCATGCGGTTTTGTGTGTAGTAGCGAGCAGGAGCACGTTGTTTGATTTCAGCAATGGGCTCACGTGCCTGGCTGTTGCTTACAGGACGTGTGATACCACAGGTAAATGTGATGGTTTGCAAGTTGCCGTTGCGGTCAATGTAGCTGATGGGCAACACAACATTTTGCATTTCTTCAGGATTGATAATGTATTGCAATCCGTTTGATGCACGAACATAAGCACGGAATATGCCCACAGGGATTTGTGAAAATATACCATCGCCAAACACCATGGTGATTTGATCGTTGGCTCTGGATGTTACTGAATACACTGGCAACAATGTGGTGCTGCGTTCAGCTGCGGCTTGATAGATGTTTTCAACAAATGCCCACTCTTGTGCAATGTTGCCAAGATTATCCAGTTGAAACAACCAACGGTCTGTGTTGTTGACCCCTTCAATGTTGATGTCCACTGTGCGATTAGAAATACGCTCGGTCAAGTTAAAATCTTGATTCTGTAACACACCTTGCTTGAAGAAAAAGAAATATCCTGTGTTGGCGCTTTGGAAGCCCAGTTGATCATTTCTAAACAGCACATTGAAACTTGTGTTGGGTTGAGGGCTGGGTTCATACACATAGTCTCGGCCCACTGAGGTAGATGTCATGGCTTCAAAGGGCATGTTGACTCCGTCCACTGTGGCTGAGTATGGAATCACTGGCAAAAAGCCTGGAACCAAGTTGATGGCGTATTCATCGGTGCGCACACCCAATATGGTTTGACGATTGCCTGGACGACCCACTTTTTGGCTGTCAACCAAGCTGGCATTGATAATGGCAGTGAATTGTTCTTGCCAGTCATTGTTGGTGGGGTCTGCCCAATTTACAGTGACATTGGCCAAATTCACACCGTTGTAGTCCACAACATTTTCAGTTGTTGTGACGTTGAATACTTTGAGAAAGCCTTCTGCTGCTGTGTTGCGTTTGGCTGTGTAACTCACAAGATTTGCCAGGCGCACCACTGAGTCTCGTCGTTCAGCTGTGTCTATGTAGTTTTCACGTGTGTTTAAGTCTGTGCGGAATGCCAGAGCCTGACCCATAAACGCCATGACGTCCAGCAAGGCAATAAATTCTGATGATTCAATGTAGTCATTGAATGTTTCGGGGTAATACAAACGCAAGTAGTCAATGAAACTTTTACGAAGAGTTTCAAAGTCGTAGCTTTGGAAGTCGGCTTCGCGGTAGGTTTGGTAGATCTGTTTCCAATCTTCTACTCCAAATATCGCTGTTTGTCTTGTGGTTTTTGCCATGGTTCTCTCGTCTGTGCTTTATTTATTGATAATAAAAACGGCGCAGTTATACGTAGCTGGCTTGACGAGTTTGTTGGTCGAAGAAAAGGCTGAGTATTTCAGCATTGGTTGTTTGAACAACTGTGATTTCTATTTGTAAAAGAATGCCATTTGCCTGTGGATACGCTTGGACGTCGTTCAACACTATTCTGGGATCTCCGCCACACACACGCTGTATTTCTGCACGAAGATCTTGTTGTAGTTGTTCCACTTGATTTTCAAACAAAAAGTCCCAGATCACTGTGCCATACCCAGGACGGCCTGGCAACTCGCCTTGACGAATGTTGAAAGCATTCAACAAGTCACGCTGAATTAAATTGTAATCAGTTAACGTAAATTTTTTGTATTGATCAATGGTGTTAAAGCCGATAAATGTGGTCATACTAATATTTATGGATTATCCACCCTTGAGTCTGCGCAAGTTGGGAAGATATAGGGTTCTTATGTCATCAATCAATGCCAGCACTGTGGCCAATCCTGTGTCCACTTCGGCAATGAACTCAGTGTAGAGCTTGCCCGCTACATCTTTTTGCAATGATGCATAGTCTTTGGCCAAAGTATTTAAATATTTGAGAATAGCAGTATACTGTGCAATCAATGCGTCAGCAGTTTTGGCCGTGGCTTCTTGTGATCCTAGATCTGCCAGTTTGGTCTGTTGTTCTTTGGTCAATGTGTTTAGTCGTTTGTTTTCAGCAAACAAATTAGAAGGCGGCTGTGGTGGACCGTTGTAATCAATAGGGGGAATCTTGTCGTTACCAAACACCCGGCCCATGGCAGCAGTCAGTGTTTCACGATTCACAGTGTCCACTGCTTCTCCTGGTGGCGCTTGTTGCAACATAGCATCGTTGAATTTTTCATCTGCTGAACCAACAGCAAACTGTGCATCTTTGAACTTGGCATCAAAATCTGCTTGTTTGTCAGGCGGCAATTGGCCTTTGATCCAGTCGGTGCCGCCTGCCGAACTTTTGCTAAACACTGATGCTACCCCGCCCAATTGTTTGGGATTAAGGCTGCTGACTGGCACCCCAAGCGCACTGGCAGACGCCAGGCCAGAACTCATTAAATTCTGTTGAGTCAAATTTTGTGCGGCTGGATTACTCAACAAACTGTCAAGATTATTAATGCCACCTTTGCCAGTCCATACAGCAGGACTTTTCAACACTGAAGTTAAATCATTTGATCCTTGACTGAGATATGTGCTGGCTGTGCCTGGTTTGAGTAAGCCTGCTGATTCTAACTGTGGTGCGTCAAACCCATACTTGCCACAGCCCACTGAGTTGGTGACTTGACTGAAATCCTGGCCTGTTGCTGTGCCTACAGATGCCATGGTAGCACGAACATCTGTAGTGCTTAGTCCTGACATGGACACCAGTGCCGGTGCTGTTGTTGCAAAGTTGGCTGTGGTGATTCCATTTGTAACCGGAGTGTTAAACAAACCACCAATTTTTGCTCCAGTTTGTTGCAGTATTGATCCAGCACCCGGGATTCCAGTAGTGCCCGCTGCTAAAGATTGTTTGGCAGTGTCTCCAATGTTTTTAAAAGAATTTAACGTGCCTTGATCAGTCCCTGGGAATCCTGACAACCCTTGGGTCACTGATGCTTGTGCTGACGCTAGTCCGTCAGCTGCTTGTGTTTGTGCGCTGAGCACGTCTCCAGGATTGAACCCAGTGAGTCCACCGGTGCTGACCTGTTTTTGAAATATTGCGTAGGCTTCTTCGCGAGTCATACCTGGCGGAGCATCTACGTCAAATGTTTTTGATGTTTGGCCCGGCGGTGTAACGCCACCTCGACCTTGAGGATATGTTTTCCCATCATCAGTGGGTCTGGGATTAGATAATGGTGCTAGGCCACGACTCAGTCGTTGATTGTTAATACGATCCCATACAATAGGATCATTTCCTGAATAAGTTAATTTGTCATCGGGCGTGTTGGCACTAAGTTTTGACTCAAAGGATGATGCTGTACTGGCGGCGCCTTCTAAAGAAAATGTAAACGTGCTCATTTGGCTCTTATGGTTACTCCAGCTGGCACAGGTTCAGCACCCGGAGGTGGTGTGGGCTTGCCTTCTTCAAATTTGATTTTCACATCCACGCCTTTGTTGTGATAAGGATAAGGTTCATGTGTGGGTGCTCGGGGCACAATGGTTTTTAGTGCGTTGGGGTCAACTTCCCAACCTTTGGCTGTGCTAAATTTTGTGTCATCCAACTCAATTGTAGCAATGGGTTTGGGTGATGTGACTGTGGGTGCTGTGGGACCATTTAAGTCTATACCGCCGGCAGTGAACAACAACGATTCGCCGCCATTCCATGAGCCGTCTGCACTTTGTAACTGCAAAGAGCCGTCTGCTTTGACTCCAATAGTGGCCTTGCTGTAAATTTTAAAGTCTTTTTGTGCAGTGATGTTGAACTCTGTGACTGCTTCCATGGTAGTGCTTTTTTCACTTTTGACTTGTATGTTGCCGCCAGCATACATGTTGATGTCACGGTCAGCATGCATGTTGATATCGCCTTGTGTGCGTATGTTTACTGAATTGGTTGAAAATATGTCTACTGTGCCTTCGCGACCAAACTCCAGCCATGTTTGCCCATTGGCATGTGTGATGTAGAAAAAATCACCCGAGTCATTCATGGTGATTTGATGACCTTTGGGCGTTCTCAATCTAAACAAGGCATTGTTGCCTTGAAGATCACCGTCGTCCATAACCAGTGTGTGCCCGCCCATGCGTCCTATAACCCGAGCGTCAGCAGGTTTTAATTCATTGTTTTGAATCTTTTTACGTATGTCGTTGGGCTTCATACCTCCTTGATAGATGGGAATGCCCGGAGTAGACACGCCAAACACAGCACTGGGAGTTTCACGTTGACTGCTGCTTCGTATGGGACCACGTTCAGGATCATTGGCCAGCCCTTGCTGGAACATAGCGCCAGCTACCACGGCTTGCACAGGCTTGGGTTGATCAAAGAAACGGCCAGCATTGACTACTGCTGCATTGGTAGTGTTTATTTCTGTTACAGGCAACAGTGGGGCATCAGCAAAGTATGTTTCTTGATTTTTATTGCCTGTGATATACTTGTTGCTGCCGCCTATAGCAGGAACCATGGCACCTACCCCGTTGTCGGGTGCAACGCCAATGTAGTATCCCAACTGTCTATCACCATTGACAAACACACACAGCACAGTGATACCAATGTCTGGGGGTGTGAACCACATGCCATATGAGTTTTGATTGCCAGGATAAGTTCCTGCTCCTGCGCCAGGTGTGAGATTGGGTTGAGTGCTGCCAAAAAAGCTGGGAAGATAACTGACTGTGGTCCATTTGGTTGGATCATCAGGACTGCCGCCAGAGAAAACTTCAATATAAACTTGTAGTCGTCCCGAGCGTGTGGGATCCACATTGTTTTTTACAATGCCAGCAAATGGTCCAAATTGTGCAGGCACCCCACCACGATCCTGTTTGTAGTTGGTTGGTACACCACGACTTCGTTGAATTTCTTCTGACATTTTTTTCCTTAACTATCTTTGGCCATGTTTTGTATCCGTTGAGATACATTGTATAGTGTTGTATTTAAAGGCAACGGAGCATTGTTAGTAATGATTGGACCAACTCCTGACCCTGTGGGTGCCTGTGGATAACGTGCTGGTGCAATGGTGTCAGCCGGAGTTATGCCTGCGGCTGCAAATGTTGAGCCGGTAATGGCTGACATAGAATAATTTGGATTGGAAAATATTGGAGCCAATGGAGTTCCGGTGACAAATTCTGCACTGGCTTGATTCATTGCTGATTGTGCAGTGGCCATTTGTGATGTTACTGCGGCTGCGCCGTCCCCGGTCAACACTGCTGATCCTGACGTGGTAGAAGACATTCGGTTGCCTTGTCTAGCAAACTTGGCATCTTCTGCACGGTTTGAGCTGTTGTCTTCGGGCTGTGACGCCGATGTTCCGCCTGCCGCGGCCATGGCAGCACTTATGGCCGCAGAACTGTCGGCTTTTTTAACATCAGGCAAGGTCAAGAAATACAACACTCCAGTTATGGTTTGTTCAAACTTGCCACCACGAAACTCATTGCTGACTTTGGTAGCCTGATAAAAATTAGTCTGCACTGGTTGTCCTGGTGTGTTGCCCGGTCTGGCATAAGGATTGGCCAGGCCAGTGCTGAGGTCATAGTCTTCGGGTCGTTGCCAGGCAATTTCAAACAGCACCTGACTGTTGTCAAAGTTTATGGTGCCGTCAGGCAAGAACGGTTGCACTGACAACGAGCTGGCATCTACTCCACCAGCCAAGCTGCCTTGTTGTATCCAGGCAGGATCGCCGATTATTTTTAGTTTGGTGCCACCAGGATCAGCATAGGCATACAGGTATTCAGCAGCATTGGCACCAATTTCATTGCTCAATCCATCAGCGCCTTTGCTGCTTTGATCACTGCGAGGAGCATAGGTGTATTTCACAATGTCACGTCCGTTGCTGGTCACTCGTTTTTTCAGCTTGGCGTCAGCACTTTCTTGTCCAGGGCCGCCAGATATGGTCATGTTGTAGGCAGCATTGAAACTGGCTGTGTAGTCCAGCACTGCTGTGTTTTCGCCAGTGAACCAGTATGGGTAACGTTTGTGAATACCGCGAAACTTGCCCACAGGAAAATAGCTGCTTTCAAAATTTGGGATTTCATACTTGCTGATGATATATGTTATTTTATAAGCAAAATCATTTCTGGCTTCGTCATACTCCAACGGCACTGCTTGAAAAGTGACGTTGAACCACTGCACTGGTTTGCCAGTGGCGGCAGGGTTGGGCACTTGTTTTTTTTGTTCGTTATCATAAACTGTGAGAGCTTGGCTATAGATGTAGCTGGAATTTCTAATGGCCAAATCTATCACTTGAGTCATCTGCATGCCAGCAGTGATGCTTGATTTGCGTGCCGCAGTGTTCATGGGATTGGTGTTGGGGCTGATTGCTTGGTTGGCGTTGTCACTGGGTGCAACGCCCATGGGGGTTGACGTTTGAGTGGTTATATCGCCTGGCAGGGTAATCACAGCATTCTTTATGTCCTCAGCACCGTTGGCAAATACCACTTCATACACATCAGCCACTTGATATACTTTTTTGTCTGTGACCAGCTGAGCAGAGTATTCTGTCATTGCACCAGCCAGGCCTTGTTTCAAGATGTTTTTTGCGGGGGCAGCATCAGCTTTGGGAGCAGATGCTGTATTCATTGCTGACTGCTGTATGGGAGTTTGCGTGGTCATTCTTTCTGAATTGCCTTGCATGCCAGCACCGCCTGTAGACTGTGCTGTGCCAGTTGTGGTTGTGCTTGCACCTGGTGAGCCACTGCCTGGACCTCCAGAATAATACATTATATTTCCAGCCAACAAGTCTCCCACTGTGCGAGAAGTAAGTTCCACATCATACGGTATGGTGCCACGACGTGTGCCGCCTCCCACAATTTGTCCTACAGGCGCACAATCAAATTCATAACTGACCAGTTTGTTGCTCACACTCCAATTGACTTTTCTTATCATGAACGGAATAAATTTTTCAACCACAGCATTGGGGTCTGTTAGCCCGGTGTTGGGATCAGCAGCGCCAACTTTCATCAAATTACCGGCAATGTCGTAGCCATACCAGCGTATGACCATGAGGTATTGTGTGGCTGTGTAGTTTACGTTTTTGCTTTTGCTACTGGTAGTCTGTGCCATGTCTTGTACTGCCGCATAGATACGATCCAGCAAGGTAATATTTCCCGGTTCTATCACTGTGAATTTCAAGTTAGAAATCATGTGTGAGGTTTGTGTTTGCTTGCCAGGCAGGGCATTTTCAAATGAAATGTTGTCAATGTAAAAGTCTTGTGCAAACGCAGGGTTGCGTCCTGCGTCTGGTCCGGTGCTGCCAGGCACACCAGGTGCCACAGTTTGATTTCCACCTTCAGCTGTGGTTTTGGCTTGGTATCCTGGATTTGAGGCTCCTTGGTAACCGCCTACATTATTGGAAGCACCGCCACTTTGAAACAGCAAATTATAACCGTTGACGTTTTTTTTCTTGGTCCTAACCAGTGCTGTATACTGTGCAGGGCTCAGCAGGTAGACCGATGCTGACCAGGTGTTGCTGGCAAATCGATCCAGAATGTTAGCCTGTGGCTTTATGGTTCCTGAACTGTCCAGGTTGCCCTGAGTATTGGTGTTTTGTTGTGTGGTTGTGTTTGATACTGGTGGTTTGTCATCTTGCACTACTGTTTGTTGTGTCTGTTGTGGATTTTCAGCATTGGGGGCAGCGTTTGCATTGTCACCACCTTCTGGTGGCACTGGTGCTGGTTTGTCAACCACAGGAGTTGTTTTGTCACTTTCTGCCTTTTGTGCCGCAGTGCGCTCCTCAGTGGCAGGATTCTTAGTCTGTTGGTATTCTTCAAACTTTGCTTTCTGTTGTGCATTGTATAAATCGTTTTCAAGACGGCGAATTTCACTTTCGGCTGTGTCTACGTCACGAAATGCCTGACTGTTGTACAGACCAGCGGCTCTGTCGTCCAAGGCCTGGGCTTGCGCTCGTAAAGCATCAGCACCTGCTATGTCGCCGCCCTCTCGTTGTCTTCTGGCAGCAGATCTTAAGTCTACCGCTTGGAATTGCAACCGTTCAATCTCTGCTTGAACAGTTATCTTTGCATCCTCAAGGGAGCCTAGTCGTGCCCGGAGTGCGGCTATTTGTTGTTCAATTTCTGCAACTGTAGCCATATCTTAAAACCCCAGGGTTGATTTGAGTGTGGTAATCTTGGGCAGATAGATAATAGTATTTGCAGTAAAATCCAAAGGTGGTTTGGTCAGTGTGTTGGGGTTGCGCTGATAAAACACCCACCACAGTCTGGCATCACCGTAAAGGTCATGTGCCAACAAGTCTGGGCGGTATTGATATGTGAGATTCAGTTGAAATCCCACATCGTCACTTTCTTTGGGTATGGGACGATTGACCATTACATCCAAAAAGAACTGGCTATACCCTGTGGTAAAGTAAGGACTTGTGGCATCATAGTTGGAGCTCATTACCAAAACCCTCCTCTCAACAAGCTGCCATTGGCATAGTCTTTGAGACTGAATTGTTGACTGACTTGGTTGCGTGTTTGAATAGGCATCAGTCCCAGTTGTATTTCTATTTTTGTAGGCACATAGGTAGCGTTGGCAGTATTGTATACTGCTTGTTGTGCCACGCCTGGTTGTCCGCCAGGTGTGCCGCCAGCGCCGCCGGGCAGCGCACCTTTTTTCAGTATGTTACCCAGCAAGTCAACTGCATTGCTCAATCGTCCTATCACAGATCCAATGGTGTTGGATGGTGCAACTGATTGTTTTACTCTGCGATTCAGCAAGTTCACATTATAATTGTTGGGCTGAGTACGTATGTAGTCAACGTCGTTAGGCAAACTGTAGTTGAAACTTTTTACCACACAAGGATGTCCGTTGAATTGATATGGACCAAAGCCTGACAAGTATACCAAGGGTGGTGGTGCACCACGTTCAGCATCTTGTCCGTAGAACATTTTTGTCACACTACGGAAAAAATGTATCACTGCCAGCATATAGTTAGCTTCTTGTGTGTCTTGCGCTGTGAATATTCCATTGATGCTGATGTCGCCCACATTGCTGCTTTTGTAAAATTGTCCGCGATAGTTGCTGTGTGTCAAATCAGTGGCATCATATTCAGCATTGTATGATGTTGATATTGTTGGAGTGTAAGGAAATATCACTCCATCGCTGGCTTTGAGCGGGGCTAGAATTGATGTTGAATCGGCTGCTTTATAAAGATAATTTGAATTTGGGGCCAAACGAATTCGCACACGCCAATCACCATTGGCTGTTTGTCCCAATGCTGCTTGAAGTGCTGCTTGCTCTTGTGCTCGTTGTTTTGTGGCTGCTTCAACATTGCCGCCACGATTTTCATTGGTGCCAATGTTCACTGTGCTTTCATTACCGCCTGCGGCTGCCGCTTCTGTGGCACCGGCTGCTGGATCTTCAGTGGGCGGAACATCTTCAGGTTGATAAGTTACTCTAGTGATTGTGCCTTGATTGCCGCCACCGCCTCCAGCTTCAAATGTTTCTGGCGGAACTGGTTCAGGTGCAGAAGTATTGACTAATTCTTCGCCCGGAGCAAGGCTTTGTTCTACCGGAACTTCTTGTGGCACACCAATGGCAGTTTGAACGTTCTGATTGGTTCGTGCATTAAAGTCAGCAGCAGCAGCGGCGGGATCGTCAGTGGGCACATCCAATCGCAATCCTTGTGCCCGAGCGATGCTTTGCTCAGGAGTCAACAATTCTCCAGTGTCCACTGGTTGTGGTGCATCAGTCGCAACCACAACCGAAGCTACAGGTTGTACTTGTGGATTCTCTACTGGTGTAGGAACAGGGGTCAGACTACCGGCTGGCACATTGTTGTTTACCAGTTGCCTGCCTGCCTGTTGATTGACCACAGGATCGGCGCCAGCAGGTGCTGACACAGGAGTATTTTCAGCTGTTTTTTCAAAAGTTGTTGTGCTGTCAGATGTGGTGGTATTGGGTGTGACTATTGTGGAGGGTGGAGTTGATGCTTTGAGACTGTTTGCCTGTGCCTGTGAGGCAGCAGTTTCTTCTTGTAATTGATTAATTTTCTCAATACGTGCTTTGGACTCTGCCGGAGTCAGCGGTGGAAGCCCATCCATGGCCCGTTCAGCGTTGCTGGGGTTGTTTGCGTAAAAATTATCAAGTTCAGTTTGTTTTGCATCAGCTTGTTTTTGCGCAGCATTACTAGCAGGAGTATCTACTTTTTGGCCAGCAATTCTGGTTGTGCTGCCACCACCGCTTATGGTATCTGGTGTTGTGGTTTGTGACTGTGGTGCAACACTGCCGTTAGGTGGAGTTTTTTCATTTGTAGCAACATCACCAACTTGAAAAGTGTTAGTGGCCGCGTAGTCTGCCTGCTTTGCTTGTAATGTAGCATAGGCTTGTTCTTCAGTTTGTCCTGATTTTATTGCAGCCTCATATGCAGCTTTATTTTCGCCTGTGACTTGCGGGCCTACTTTGCCATAATTGGGATTATAACTGGCACTCTTGGGATCGTTGTTGCCAACATAGTTTATTTGATAACTTTTTTTCTCTGCTTTGGTGATGCCGGCCTGAGCCTGAGCCTCTGATTCAGACAGGCCTTGTTGTCTCAACTGATTGAACGTTGCTGCTTTTTTCGGATCGTAATTCGAGGTGGCCATTTTTGTATTCCTATCTGTTATTTACCCAAATCAAAAACTGCATATTTTATAAAAAGGTTGACAACTGTTGCAGATATGCTACAATAAGTACATATCTGGAGAACCCCCACCAATGACTTTACTTGCAAAACCTGCAGCCAAGGTTAACTACCTTAACAACCGTGACATCCTAAAAGAAATCCACCTAAGCAAAAACACCTATTGCAGTTTCCGAGACAGAACAACTGATCATCAGTTTGACATGATCCTGCCCAGTGTAAGCAAAATCAATCAAAAGACCATTGCAGAAGCACGCCGCAATCGTGCTGACCGTCACAAACGTGAAACTGGTGAAGTGATTGACCCTAAAAAAATACCAAATACGGAGGTGGTTTTCCGTATTATGACTTGGGAACACATACCTATGGCGCCCAAGAAAGTGCCTAAAACCGCTACTAAAAAGAAAAAGATCGAAGACATCCTGGACCTAGACGATGTAACGGAAGACCCGTTAGCAGATCTTGTTGAGGATGTTGTGCTGGATCCCACACACATGCGTGTGAACTTTCCCCCGTTCTGGCACTACAGAGTGGACGAAGACAAGAACCCTGTGCTGGTGGGCAAAAGCCACTGGCGGGGTGATTTGGACTCAGGTGAGTTTTCTAAGGATCACGGCAACATGACACGCAAACTGGCCACTATGTTTATGAAACTATGCGAACGTTATGCCACAAGATCAAACTGGAGAGGATACACTTACAATGAAGAAATGCGCGGACAAGCCCTGTTACAACTCAGTCAAATCGGACTCCAGTTTGACGAGTCCAAATCGCAGAACCCTTTTGCGTATTATACTGCCGCTATCACTAATAGTTTTACTCGCATCCTGAACATTGAAAAGAAAAATCAAAACATCCGTGATGACATTCTTGAAATGAACGGACTCAATCCGTCATGGACTCGTCAGAACTCTGGCAAAGCCAGTATGGAAGCCATGTCCGGACCGGTTGTAACTACCTACGAAGAGTAGTATACTAGATAGATGACTAATCTATTCAAGAAGGCTGCGGTCTTCACAGACATACATTTTGGACTCAAATCCAACAGTCAACTGCACAACGATGACTGTTTGGATTTTGTAAAATGGGCCACTGCCAAGGCCCGGGAACAAGGTTGTGAAACTTGCCTGTTCCTTGGTGATTGGCACAACAACAGGGCTAGTTTGAACATTGTTACCCTGAGTTACAGTCTCCGAGCCCTGGAGCACATGAATGACAATTTTGATCAGGTATATTTTATTCCTGGCAATCACGATCTTTATTATCGAGACAAGCGCGACATTCAAAGTGTGGAGTGGGCCAAACATTTGCCAAAAGTTGAAATTTGCAATGATTGGTTCAGCAGTGGTGACGTTGTTATTGCTCCTTGGCTATGCGGTGATGACCACAAACGTATTCCCAAGTTAAAAGGCCGATACATGTTTGGGCACTTTGAACTGCCCGGCTACTACATGAATGCCATGGTGCAGATGCCGGATCACGGCACCATACAGCGTGGAGATTTTGGTGGCTTTGATCATGTGTTCACCGGGCACTTTCACAAGCGACAAACTGCCAACAACATCACTTACATTGGCAACTGCTTTCCGCACAACTATGCCGACGCAGGAGATGATGAACGCGGCATGATGATACTTGAATGGGGCAAAGAACCTGAATACCATGCTTGGCCCAACCAACCCAGATACAGAGTATATGGCCTAGCCAATCTCATCGACAACGCAGCCAATTTGTTATCTCCTAAAATGCATGTTCGTGTAAATTTGGATATTGAAATTTCATACGAAGAAGCCAACTTCATCAAAGAAACGTTTATCCGTGACTACAGCTTGAGAGAAATGGCCCTGATACCCAACAAGACTGCCGGTGTGGATGTGGATCTAGCACCCGGTGATGTCAAGTTTGAGTCAGTGGATCAGATTGTTACTGATCAACTCACAAATATCGAGTCAGAATTCTACGATAACCGATTGCTGTTGCAAATATATCAAAACTTATGATATCAATAAATCAACTAGAAAATACTCTGCTGACTCTATATGATTCAAAGTGTTTTGTTGATTTAGCCAAGTTAACCACTTCTCCAACTGATGTGTATAGGCATTTTGATTCTTTCTATCAGGAAACATTTGCTCACAACGATCGATTAATTTTTTATACTGCAAAGAGTATTCCAGATTCGCTGTTGCATCATTTGTATCAGGCTACTAATTTGATTGATATATCAAACTTTTTTGTTTTGATTTGCAGTCCGCATGACATTGCCCAACAAGCAACTGCTATTGCCCAATTAAATGCAACAGACCCATTTCAAACATTGCAGATAGTGTTCGAAGATACTGAAAGTTTGCAAGATAATTTTACAGTCTCAGACACGTTATGCCCTATGCCTTGGAGACATGTTGAAGTTTCGTCTTCTGGGGAAGTACGACCTTGCTGTGTGTATGTTGACAGTGTTGACCATGTCAGACACAATTCGCTGAATCATGCTTTTAACAACACCAAATTTCAAACTCTGCGACAAGACTTGTTGAGTGGTAACAAGCCCAGTGGATGTAGCAAGTGCTGGGAAAACGAAAAAAATGGATTGATCAGCAACCGGCAGTATCATATGCGTATGTTGAAAAAAGAATTATTAACAGCTGACTTGGATCATCCCAGAATACAAAGTATAGATATCAAACCAGGAAACACCTGTAATTTTAAATGTCGTATTTGTAATCCTGTGTCAAGTTCTTTGTATGCTCAAGAAGCAAAATTAAACAAAAATATTTCTATAAACAGTTTTAACTGGGCAGAATCTGCGCCTGACACAATCAATGAGATTGTAGAGTTGCTGCCAAATTTAATCAACATAGACATGTATGGTGGCGAGCCATTTTTGATCAAGCCCCTGTTGCACGTGGTCAATCAAGCGGTGGAGCAAGGCCATGCTCCACAAATGAGATTACATTACAACAGCAACGGTTCTGTATATCCCGAAAGTTTAATTGAGTATTGGAAAAAATTCAAGCATGTGGACATACAATTCAGCATCGACAACATCGGCCATAGATTTGAACTTGAGCGTGGTGGTAGTTGGTTGCAAGTTGAATCTAACATCAAAAGATTAATTGATCTCAACTTGCCCAATGTCAGCATTGCTATCATGCCTGCAATCAGCATAATGAACATTTTTTACTTGGACGAGTTACTGCAATGGGCCAGTGATCTGAGAGTTGAGATCAACATACAATATGTGACCGACCCGTCGGGATTTGATCTTAAACATCTTACCGGTAATGCTAAAAAATTGATTTCTGAAAAGTTTCAATATCATGCTTGGCCCGAAATGAAACATATCCTAAGCTACATCGCATCTACTCCTGATTCAGATGGGCAAGAGTTCTTAAAACTGTGCAAGCACTTTGATACTTTGAGAAATCAAAATTTTACTGAATCTCATTTTGAGATTGCAAAAGCCATGGGATACGTGTATAATAAAGATATATGATTCAAATAAAAAACCTTACTGTTCGGAATTTTATGAGTGTGGGCAACGCCACACAAGGTATTGACTTTGATCGTCAAGACCTTACTTTAGTATTAGGCGAGAACTTAGACTTGGGCGGTGACGGAAGCCGCAACGGCACAGGCAAGACCACAATTATCAATGCCTTGAGTTATGCCATGTATGGGCAAGCACTCAGCAATATTCGCAAGGACAATCTAGTAAACAAAACCAATGGCAAAGGCATGTTGGTAAGTCTTGACTTTTCTGTCAATGGTAAAACATACAAGATTGAACGTGGGCGCAAACCCAATGTGTTGCGCTTTTATGTGGACAGCGAAGAACAAACTGCCACGGATGATGCACAGGGCGACAGTCGTGAAACACAGGATGCTATTGAGCGTGTGTTTGGTATGAGCCATGACATGTTCAAGCACATCCTGGCACTGAACACATATACAGAACCGTTTTTGAGCTTGAAGGCCAATGAACAGCGCACCATAATTGAGCAGTTGTTGGGCATCACTGTGTTGAGTGAACGTACTGAACGCATCAAAGAACTAAACAAAGCCACCAAAGATTCAATCACAGCTGAAGAGTTTAGAGTTCGTGCTGTGCAAGAAGCCAACAAACGCATTGAAGAACAAATTGAAAGTCTACGCAGACGTCAAGGTCTGTGGCAAAAGAAATACGACAGTGACCTTGCATATCTTGTGGGCCAGTACGATGAGCTGGCCAAAGTCAACATTGAAGCAGAGTTGTTGGCACACAAAGAACTGGCCTTGTGGACTGAACGCAAGAAGGCAGCAGATGCACACGGTCGATTGTTGGCGTACCAAACAGCATGGCAACAAACACAAACCAAAGACATTGACGCATTGCAAGCCAGTTACAATCAACTCAGTCACATTGATATTGCTGCTGAACTTCAAGCACATCAAGACTTGGCTGCATACAATCAACGAGCCAAAGATATTGCTGACCTTGAAAAACTCATTGCTCGCTGTGTCACAGATGAAGTCAAAGAACAAAAGATCATTGAAAAACTAAAAGCAGAAATTGCACAGTTAGAAGATCACAAGTGCTATGCCTGTGGACAGGAAATGCACGATACCAAGCACGAGCAAGTGCTGGAATCCAAACGCAAGAGTTTACAAGAATCTGCGCTACAAGCCTTGGCCACAAATGGCCAGTGGTTGGAAAATACAGATGCACTTAAGGCTTTGGGTGAGCTAGGTGCCAAGCCTACAACACATTACCAGACTGAAGCAGAAGCCATTCGTCACAGCAGTGAACTTGAAAACATACAGCAAAAGATCTCGGCCAAACAGGCCGAGACTGACCCTTATGTCGAACAACTTGTAGGGCATGTGAATGTGGAACTGGGCACACAGCCTGTCACGCACTACGATACAGAAGCACAGGCCATCAAGCACTCTACACAAGTCAACAACTTGCTACAACAGATTACCAACAAGCATGCTGAAACTGATCCTTACAGCGAACAGATCGAAGACATGCAACAACAAGCCTTGCAAGTGGTTGACTACAATAAGATTAACGAACTGACCAAAGTGCAAGATCATCAAGAGTTCTTGTTAAAACTTTTAACCAGCAAGGACAGTTTTGTTCGCAAGAAGATCATTGATCAAAACTTGAGTTATTTGAACGCACGCCTTACTCACTACTTGGATCGTATTGGACTGCCACACACTGTGAAGTTTCAAAACGACTTGAGTGTGAGCATTGAAGAACTAGGGCGTGAACTGGACTTTGATAATTTGAGTCGTGGTGAACGCAATAGATTGATCTTGAGCATGTCATGGGCATTCCGTGATGTGTGGGAAAGTTTGTATCACCCCATCAACATCTTGTTCATTGACGAAATGATTGACTCCGGCTTGGACACACAGGGTGTTGAAGCTAGTTTGGCCTTGTTGAAGAAGATGACCCGTGAACGACACAAGAGCATCTGGCTTGTATCGCACAGGGATGAACTGGCAGGGCGTGTAGAAAATATTCTCAAAGTTGTGAAAGAAAACGGCTTTACTAGTTACAGTACGGATGTTGAAATTGGATAATAATTCTAGTTTACAAGATCAGTTGAACTGGCACAAACTGCGCAAACAACAGTTGAAGTGGTATGGCGGAGACATAGTTTTACAAGACCAAGAACTGCTGAACTTTGTTGAATATCACAATATTCAAAAAATACGATATGTTGGCGATTCAAAACATGTGGAATTAGTTGTTGGTCGGAAAAGTGACCAAGGAGAGATGTGCATCTACTTGATGAAATCGCCATTCAAACTGGATCATGTGGTTGAAGTTTGTAATCAGGAACTAGACCGGTTGGAACCTGGTGGCATCTTGTATTTGGCATTAAATAAATTTTTATTAGATCCATGCGCACTAGATCCAGTGAATCCCAACTACGATGCTGCCATATATGATTTTGTAGTTTCGCACATGCGTTATCCTGTGATTCGTTATCACAGCGGCATTGTTGATGGCGGACAACGATTCAATTGGATACATCCTCTGACTCGATTTTATTTTATCAATGAAAATACTCACAAAAATTCACAGTGAAATTAGTTCTGATCCTGTGCATGCCAAAGAACAATACGAGATCAACTTGTATGCTATGCCAATTACTGTTTTGAGCTATGTGTCAGATCACATGGATCCTGGCTCTACAACAGTGTTGTTTAGCGGTGGTCCAAGGCTGAATTTTTCTGCCACATACATTGAACCAAAGATGTTTTCTCACTGTGACATTGAGTGGAAGCCAAATACAATTTTTGCTTCTACTTCACAGCCTGATATCCTGGACTATGTGATACAAAAACTTGCACCTACAAACTTGTTGATTTTACACACAGCATTTTTTATAAAGTATCGGTCCTGGCAAGAAATTGCTGCAGACATCAAAAAATACAAAACTTTTGCCAAAAAAGTCATTGTGACTTTGCCATTGTCTAGATTTGAATTTCATCGACTCAAGTATTCTTCTGTTGATATAGCCAACTTGTTAGGAGGTGTCATAGTGGATGACACAGTGGTTGTATGTCAATAAAATTATTGCGTTGGACTTCGGGTATGGCCGGCGATACTGTGCTGAAACTGCTGTTGGACTCAGATCCCAGTTTACAAAGTCAAAACAAATACATCGCACTTAACGACGGACAAAGTCAAATTGATTATCAATATTGTAAGTCTTTCAAATACAATCAAGTTGCAGAAATGTCATTGATGCATGCATTTGATGTTGATCAAACTGCACTGTTTGAACAGCTTCGGCAGTTGGAATCTGACAATGTGCATGCGCAATGGCTGCTGAAGACTCATTGTTATTTTGATTTTTCGTATCCAGTGGTTGATATCACTGTAAAAGCAGAACAAATGCCATTTGTGGTTCAAGCAGGATTGCACAAAAATTCAAGAGCTAAAAATTTATTGCCTAACTATCATGTGTTGGCATCAAAAATATCCGATCCAGAAATACTGTATAAATTTGACTGTTTTAACTATGCACAAAATTTGCTGCAACCAAGAAACTACAGCTCTGATCAACTTGCATTGAAAAACATACTTGGTGGCTGGGAAGATTTTGCCGCAGCACTGAGCAGGGTAAATTTAAAAATATCTGCAGACTGTCAAACTTATTATGAGCAGTGGCTTGAAGAAAATCAAAGGTTCATGCCTATTGCCACATACCTGGACCAGGTCAATCTCCAAAACTTTGATTACAACAACAGCGAGTTAACAATAGAAGAACGTTATTGCTTGTTGGCATTGTCTGGACAAAAATTCAAAATACTCACATGACATTTAATTATCACAATGTTTCCGAGTATCAGATTGAAATTACATCTTATTGCAATGCTGCCTGCCCACAATGTCCTAGAAACTTGAATGGTGCAGGCATCAATCCTTACATGCCGTTGATGCACTTGCCACGTGCCGCAATTGACCAAGCGTTTGACACAGAATTATGCCAACGACTGCGTCAAGTGTTTTTCTGTGGCAGTTATGGCGATCCCATAATGCATCCAGACTTTTTGGAAATCTTGCGTGACTTTAGACATAAAAGTCCCACACTGTGGTTGTATATACACACCAATGGCGGAGCACATGATCCTGACTACTGGACAGAAATGGCTGGTATTATAAATGGCCATGGGCAGATTGATTTTGGCATAGATGGACTGGAAGACACTTTACATTTATACAGAAAGAATGTAAAATACAGCAAGGCCATTGGCAATGCACAGGCTTTTATAAAGGCTGGAGGTCGGGCACAATGGAATTTTATTGTGTTTCGTCACAATGAACATCAAGTTGATTTGGTCAAACAGTTAGGACAAGACATGGGCTTCCACAATGTGTTGATACGCAAGACTGGTAGATTTTTAAATCATGCTACTATGACTGAAATGGATTCTTGGCCAGTGGCCGGTGCTGAATACACATTACAGCCGCCCATTGATGAAAGTTATCAAAATCGCAGTATGCAATCGTTGCCTGAACTGAAGAAACAATACATCAATATCAAAGAATATTTTGACACTACGCCTATAACATGCGATGCATTAATAGGTCACAAAGTAGCGATCAATGCTGAAGGTGTTGTGTTGCCCTGCAACTTTTTCAATCACAATTTGTATGATGCAAGATTTAGAGACGGCAGTATGCCTGGGGCAAATCCATTGAGCATGATCAACGGAAAAAATCAAGTGCGAGAATTTTTACAACGCTATGGGCTGGACAATTTGAACATACAGCACCGAACGCTGCCAGAAATATTTGCCAATGAGTTTTGGCAGGATCTAGAGGCATCATTCAACAACGGTGATAGACTGTTTGAATGTGCAATGACTTGTGGTCAGAAGTTTACAAAAGTATGGGATCAAGGAGGATCCACAAGATGAAAATGTTAGTAACAGGTGGTAATAGAGGACTGGGCAAACATCTAGTAGATGAGTTTGGCGCTGATAGTGCTAGTCGTAGCAATGGATTTGACATCAATCTCAACACCAATGAAATTGCTACACTGAGTTTAGAATACGATGTGTTTGTAAACAATGCATTTGACGGGCCTCCACAGGAGTTGTGGGCTGACTTTGGGCAAGCACAGATATATTTTGCTGTGTATGATGCATGGAAAAAAGCCGGCAAGTCAGGGTGGATTTTCAACATTGGTTCGGTGGGTGAGCAACACATTGTAGCACCTGAACCCAGATTTGAAACATATCGTGTGGCCAAGGCTGCACTGAGTCATGCCAGCAGGCAGGGCACACAATCATTCAAGCAAAATCAAGTGAAATTTAAAACTACTTTGATCACACCTGATCGATTGGATACAGAACTAAGCCGTAGCAGACCCAACTGGACTGGAAACGGTATTGATTTAACAGATATCAGCAATTTTATACAATACGCTGTCACAGTGTCCCCCAACACTGTGGTAGAAGAGGCAACTTTTTACGTGAACTTTGAACA